>LNFM01006947.1_pt1 | contig 18197 bp, 13 predicted proteins | sample 596031 | NCBI WGS metagenome assembly LNFM01 (sample SAMN04254537, study PRJNA301005) | activated carbon metagenome | isolation source: dual media filters at the Ann Arbor, Michigan drinking water treatment plant | place: USA: Ann Arbor | reverse complement strand
AGGCTTTCAAGGCAGCGCTCGTACGAGCTGACATCGAAGACTTCCATTGGCACGATCTGCGTCATACCTTCGCCACCTGGCACCGCCAGGCCGGAACGCCGACACACGAGCTGCAAAGACTCGGGGGGTGGTTGACTGTGGCGATGGTCGAGCGATACGCGCACTTGGCCCCGGAAGCATTGCAGGGGGCAGCGAACAGGCTCGATGTGTTCGGCGGCTACGCTGAAGCTACGCCAGAAGCAAAAAGGGTCAGCTCCGAATGAGCTAACCCTTTGATTTGACTGGTGGCCTGGGGCGGAATCGAACCACCGACACGCGGATTTTCAATCCGCTGCTCTACCAACTGAGCTACCAGGCCAAGCCCTCAACTATATCAGCGAGCCCGGGCCCTTCAGAGGCTGCCGCGCTTGCCGCGGGAAAGATCGACGCCCAGCTGCTTGAGCTTGCGGTACAGGTGGGTGCGTTCGAGGCCGGTTTTCTCGGCCACGCGGGTCATGCTGCCGTTTTCCTGCGACAAGTGGAACTCAAAGTAGCTCTTCTCGAACGCGTCACGTGCTTCGCGCAGCGGGCGATCTAGATCGAAGCTCTGCTCGGGTTGCGGCCCGTGGACGATCGTGACGCCGGGCAGGGCCGTCACATTGTTGCTGGCAGAGGCCAGCGAGTGGCCAAGGTCGCCGCGCGCGGTCGCCCCGCCTGCTGCTGCGCGTGGCGCGGGCTTGACGAGACCCTGCTCGACTGCACGCAGCAGCTTCTGCAAGGTGATGGGCTTCTCCAGGAAAGCGATGGCGCCGTTCTTGGTGGCCTCGACGGCGGTGTCGATGGTGCCGTGCCCGCTCATCATGATCACGGGCATGGTCAGCAGCGCGCAGCTGTTCCACTCCTTGAGCAGCGTGACGCCGTCGACGTCGGGCATCCAGATGTCGAGCAGCACCAGGTCAGGGCGAGCCCGTTCGCGGGCCGCACGTGCCTGCGCCGCGTTTTCCGCCAGTTCGACGGAGTGACCTTCGTCGGTCAGGATCTCGGACAACAGCGCTCGAATACCGAGCTCGTCGTCGACAACAAGGATGGTGGCCATGAACTCTCAGTGCACGGTGTCGACGTCTCGGGTCGCCGCCGCGATGTGCGCGTCTGACGGCGCGAATTTCGAAAATGATAACGAAACTTGTGCCCCTTGAATCATCGCCGATCCCGATGCGACCTCGCTGTCGCCTGTGCCGTCGGTGGGAGCAGCCTCCAGATTCACGAGTCGAACGCGCGCGCCGTGCTCGTCGGCGATCTTTTTGACCACGGCGAGGCCGAGGCCGGTGCCCTTGCTCTTGGTGGTGACATATGGCTCGAAGGCGCGCTTGAGCACTTTGTCCGGGAAGCCCGGGCCGTTGTCGGTGACGTGCAGCCGCACCACCCGCACGGCGCCCTGTTCTGTACGGGCGACTTCGGTCCGGACCTTCACGCAAGCGTGCTGCTGTGCATGCACCAGCGATGGGTCGGCCACGGCGTCCAGCGCGTTTTGCACGAGGTTGTGGATCACCTGCCGCAGCTGCGTGGCGTCGCCGACGATCAGCGGCAGGTCGTGTGCCGCGGTGAAGACCAGCGTACCGGCTTCCTGTGCGGTGGAATACAGCGTCAGCACCTCGCTGACCAACACGTTCAGGTCCAGCGGGCTCAACCGCGCGGCGGGCAGCCGGGCGTAATCGCGGAATTCATTGACCAGCGTCTTCATGGCCTGCACCTGAGTGACGATGGTGCCAACCGCGCGCACCAGCATCGCCTGGTCTGCGCCCTCGAGCTTGGCGGCGAGCTTGTGCTCCAGTCGTTCGGCTGACAGCTGGATCGGCGTCAGCGGGTTCTTGATCTCGTGCGCCAGCCGGCGAGCGACCTCGCCCCAGGCTTCGATGCGCTGGGCCGAAACCACCTCGGTGATGTCGTCGAACACCATCAGCCGCGCGCCCTCGGGCATGGCGGCGCCGCGCACGAGCAGCGTCAGCGCGTCGCGGTCCGGCCCGGCCTGCAGCTCGAATGCCTCCTGCCAATGGTCGCGTTCGCCAGTGTCCAGTCGGTCGGCATGCAGTTCGAAGCGCTGCCACACCGCCGCGGCGAAGTCCTGCAGCCCCTCGACATCGGCCAGCCTCCGGCCTCGGTAGGCGCCAAGCGGCAAGCGCACGATGCGAGTGGCGCCGGGGTTCACCGTGTCGATGCGCCCCTGGCGGTCGAACACGATCACGCCAGCAGTCAGGTTGTCGAGGATGGTCTGCAGGTTGGCCCGCGCGCCCTCGACCTGTGAGACGCTGCGCTGGACCAGCGCGCGCGCCTCGGACAGCTGCTCGGTCATGTCGGCAAACGAGCGTGTGAGCCCCCCCAGTTCATCGCGCGAGTCGAAAACCTGCTTGGCCCCGAGATCGCCTTGGGCGACCTGCCGCACGCCGTCGGCCAGCATGAGCAGCGGTCGTGCGATCTGGTTCGACAGCGTCAAGGCCAGCAGCAACGCACCGAACACCGCGAGGATCAGTGTCAGTGTCAGCGTGCCGATGTACATCTCGCGCAGGCCCTCGCGCGCCAGCGAGCGCTGCTGATACTCGCGATAGGCGGACTGCACGGCCAACGCATTGCTGGCCAGCGCGACGGGAAGCCGCGCCGTGATCATCAGATAGCGCTCCTGCGGCGTCAGCGCAATGTCGGTGCTCGGAAGGTAGGAAAGAGCCCGGATGCGCGCCTGGCTCGGGTTCGGCGTCGACGATGCGGCATCGCTGGGGTCTCCCGCGGTCGAGCTGTCGTCGTCCAGCCCTTCGAGCTGTGCCACCGCACGCCCATCGCGCGCATTGCGCAGCAGCCTCGGCGAAGGCCTGTCGGTCCCCAGCAACTCGGCCGAGCGATCGGCCGACAGCAGCACCTGCCCCGCGCCGTTGACGATGGCCACGTTTTGCGCCGAGAGGTCTTCGCGCAACCGCTCGAGTGACAGCGCCTGTATTTCGCCGCGCCCTTCTCCGAGCCGATCGGCTGCCAGCTGGGTCTTGCTGGCCAGATCATTGACTTGGGCATCCAGCGTGCCCCGGCCCAGCGCCAGGCCGGCATCGAGCGCACCCTCCACCTTGACGTCGAACCAGCTCTCGATGCCGCGCGAGACGAACTGGTAGCTCACGGTGTAGATCAGCACACCGGGCAGCACGCCGACCAGCGCAAAGATGGCGGCCAGTTTCAGCAGCAACCGGCTGCCGAATTTGCCCCGCTGGACACGCACCAGAAGGCGCGTCGCAGCGATACCGATGACCAGCATCAGCAAGCCGGCCACCAGCAAATTGATCCAGAACAACCACTGGAAGTGCTTTTCGTAGAACAGGCGGTTGTCGGTGGCGATGGACAGCAGAAAGGCCAGCACCATGGCGACACCGGTCGCCGCGACCAACGAGACGATCAATGCCCAGCGTGTGGAGTTCTTCATTGGCGCCCGAGGTGTCCCTAGGGTCCGCTCACGCGCTGGGTCTTCTCGATCAGCAGGCTCCAGTCGGGCTGTCCGTCGATGCCGATCTGCATGGCACGCGGCAGCATGCCGGTGTCCAGCTTGTAGTTGAACTCCACGTACAGGGTGTCGTTGTCGCTGATCTGGTCTGGCTCAGCCAGCTTCCAGCGCCCGATGCGGCTGACGGTCGTTACCGCGTCGTTCAGGTTGTCGAAGCTCTGGCTCAGCCCACCGAAGCTCACGCGATAGCTGCGTGTCAAGGGTTGATAGGACAGGCGCCAGGTCCGCGAGGTTGAGGCGATGAGCCGATCGCGCCAATATCGGCGATCGTGGTACAGCGAGGCATTGGCCACGAAGTACAGCGGCACCCCCTTGTGCAACGCCTCTTCGACGGTGTGTGATAGATCGAAACGCACTGCGACGTCGAGCAACAGGCCTTCTTCGTTGCGCGTCATCTCGAAGCGGCTGAGTGCGGGTGCTTGCGCCTGCAGGCCCCAGCAACTGGCCGCTCCGAGCAGCAGGAGTGCGGCGAACCAGACGGACAACGGCGAGCGCCACCGGGCGAACATCGCGCCCGGCGGGTGGGGGCAGCCATTCGTCGGGTTGCGGTACACGTTGAGTCTCAGTTTTTGTGGAGCAGGGCGTAGAAGAAGCCATCGCCGGTGACGGCCGGATCCGGACCCGCTACGGCAGTCTCATTGTCGGGCAGGGGCAGCAGATGGCCGGGCGATGCGGGGGCGGGCAGCAGTCGCGCACCCGTCTGGCGTTGCAAAAAAGCATCGATCTGCGCCTGCCCCTCTGCCTTGAAGACCGAACAAGTGCAGTACAGCAGTCGGCCGCCCGGCTTGAGCAGCGGCCACAGCGCGTCGAGCATCTTTGCTTGCAGCGCAGCCAGCGCGGGCACATCGCTGGATCGTCGCAGCCAGCGGATGTCCGGATGCCGGCGCACGATGCCCGAGGCGGTGCAGGGCGCGTCGAGCAGGATGGCGTCGAAGGGCTGCCCGTCCCACCAGGTGTCGGGGCGGCTGGCATCGCCGGCCTTCGACCTTGCCTTCAGATGCAGGCGTTGAAGCGTCTCGTCAACGCGCATCAAGCGTGCCGCATCGTGGTCGAGCGCCAGCAGATCGAGGTCGGCCAGTTCCAGCAGATGGGCCGTCTTGCCGCCCGGCGCGGCGCAGGCGTCGAGCACCCTGGCCCCTGGCGCGAGCGGCGTGCCGGCCAGCAACAGGGGCGCGGCGCGCTGGGCAGCAGCGTCCTGCACCGACACATCGCCATCGGCAAAGCCCGGCAGACGGCTCACTGGACAAGGGGCGTCCAACAACACACCGTGCGCGCCAACAGCGCGGCCCGGCAGGCCTGCCTCGCTCAGGCGGGCCAGGTAGGTGGCGACGCTGCCGCGCCGGGTGTTGACGCGCAGCGTCATTGGCGGGCGTCGGTCATTCGCCGCCAGCAAGGCCTGCCAGTGCTCCGGCCAATCGGCCTGCAGGCGGTCCACCCACCACTGGGGATGGTTGGTGCGCCCCGCCACTGTCCGCTGGGTGGCCTTGAGCACCGCCGATTGCTCGCGCACGAAGCGACGCAGCACCGCGTTGACGAATGCCGCGCTGGCGGGCAAGCGCTGGCGCGCAGCGGTGACTGCGTGATCGACCAGCGTGTGATCGGGGTAGGGCGCTTCGCCGCCAGGCCACAACAGAGCCAGCGCGCTCACCAGCAGCGAATCGATCGCTTTCGGCGGCGGCTTCGGCGCCAACCACTCGCGTGCAGCCTGCGCTTGCCCGAGGTGCCTCAGCACATGAAAGCTCAGCGCCTGCACACCGGGCCGCACCTCGCTCGGGCAGTTCGCCAGCACTTCCGTCAGCGAGCGCCCGGCTCGCACCGCCTGGATTGCGTCGGCGGTATGGCCAAGCAGCCGGGCCAGCGGTGGCGACGCGCTGGGCGTGCGGTCGGCGGGTGTGGCATGGACATGAAGATTCACCGAGACTAGTCTACGGGTAGGCCTATGGAGTCGCACCGAGGTGCGCGGCACTGAAGCTGGGTTACGCTCTGGAGAATGAAGCCTGAAATGCCGCCCAAGCCTCCGCGCTCTCCACTGGATTCAGCCCCCACCATCTTCAAGGACGATGGCGAACTGGCGAAGCTGAGCGCATCACAGCGTATCCGCTACCGCCTGGTGGGCGCCGACTGCCGCTACCACGCCAACGACAACATCTCGGCTTTCATCAAGGAGGGCGAACTCGAGGAGCTGAAGGCCGAGGTCCAGGCCAAGCTCCAGGAGGTTCTGGAAGCGCTGGTCATCGACACGGAGAGTGACCACAACACCCACGACACCGCCAAGCGCGTGGCGAAGATGTTCCTGACCGAGGTGTTCCGCGGCCGTTACACCCCGATGCCCGATGTGACCGAGTTCCCGAACATCACTCGGCTCAACGAGTTGATGATCGTCGGCCCGGTCACGGTGCGCAGCGCCTGTTCGCACCACCTGTGCCCGATCATGGGTCGCGTGTGGATCGGCATCTTGCCGAACGAGCATTCGAATTTGATCGGGCTGTCGAAGTACGCCCGCATCTGCGAATGGATCATGAGCCGACCGCAGATCCAGGAAGAGGCGGTGACCATGCTGGCCAACGAATTACAAGGCCGCGTCAAGCCAGACGGCTTGGCCATCGTGATGGAGGCCGATCATTTCTGCATGCACTGGCGCGGCGTGAAGGACACCGGAGCCAAGATGATCAACAGCGTGATGCGCGGATCGTTCCTGAAGGACGCGAACCTGCGACGCGAATTCCTGTCGCTGCTCGATCGCCAGAAGACCTGACATGCCACCCCTGACTTCACCCCGGAGAATTTCATGCTCGTGCGCTTGATGTACGTCAGCCGCGCGGCCGACTCGGTGAACCAGAACGAGTTGGTCGCGATCCTGAAGAAGTCGAAAGCCAACAACGCAGGGCCCGGTATCACGGGTGTGCTGTGCTTCTCTGCTGGCATCTTCCTGCAGGTGCTCGAGGGTGGGCGATCACAGGTCAGCGCGCTGTACAACAAGATCGCGACCGACCCACGGCACCACGATGTGGTCCTGCTGAGCTATGAAGAGGTGGGTGAACGCAGCTTTGCAGGCTGGTCCATGGGCCGCGCCAACCTGGCACGGCTGAACCCGTCACTGGTGATGAAATACTCCGAGACGGCGCTGCTGAACCCCTACGCGGTGTCCGGCAAGATGTCGATGGCCCTGTTCAATGAAATGGTCGCTTCCGCGGCCATCATCTGCGACAGCTGATCCGCCCTGGAATGCCGCTGGCGGGATCAACCGTCAGAGGGTGCCGGCGGCCTGGAACCCGAACACGGTGGCTACCAGCCGGGTCGGAAACTGACCGATCGCGTCGTTGTAGGCCTTCGTGGCCGCGTTGAACTGACTGCGCGCGAAGGCCAGCGTGTTGTCGGCAGCAGCCAGTTGTTCGGCGTTGACCTCGAGTTCCAGCCCGCTGAGGCCCTGCTGCCGAGCTGGTAACTCGGCCTGCAGTTGCTGGCGCGCAGAGATCAAGGTTTCTTCGGCCAGCCGAAGGCCAGTGGCCGCACTGCCTGCGCTGGGCCGGGCACGCATTCCGTCGCATGCCGATTGCAATTGTGCGCAAGCGATCAACACGGCCTGGTACAGCGGCGGCGCTTGGTCGACCAACTCATGCAGACCGTGGGCCCACTGCAACAGCAGCGCGTGGCGGTGCTGTACCTGGGCATCGACCGGCGCAAAGGCCTTGGCGATGTCATCGCGCAGTGTGATCAAACGGTTGTAGGCGCCGACTGCCCAGAAAACCAGCACCGCGCATCCGACCAGCGCCGCAATCTGGCTGTCGGTCATCGGTCGCGCTCGTGGGTTCGCATCGCGCGACGGATCAAGTGCGAACCTCGCCTTGACCCAGCACCACCCATTTCAGTGACGTCAGTCCTTCCAGCCCGACCGGGCCACGCGCATGCAACTTGTCGGTGCTGATGCCGATCTCGGCCCCAAGCCCGTACTCGAAGCCGTCGGCAAAGCGCGTGCTGGCGTTGACCATCACGCTGGAAGAATCGACCTCGCGCAGAAAGCGCATCGCACTCGGATGGTGCTCGGTCAGGATCGCGTCGGTGTGGTGAGAGCTGTAGCGGTTGATGTGCGCGATCGCCGCTTCGACATCGGCCACCACCGCGATGCTGATGATCGGCGCGAGGTACTCCTCGAACCAGTCCTGTTCGGTGGCTGCCACGAGCTTGGCATTCGGTACGCCGGACAGCAGCGCCAGGCTGGCCGGATCGCCGCGCATCTCGACGCCCTTGGCGGCAAAGACTGCGCCGATGCGCGGCAGGAACGCTGGTGCGATGGCCGCATGCACCAGCAGCGACTCGGCTGCGTTGCACGGGCTGAACTTCTGCGTCTTCGCGTTGTCGGTCACCTTCAGCGCCAGCTCCATGTTCGCGCTGGCATCGACATAGACATGGCAGTTGCCGTCCAGGTGCTTGATCACCGGCACCTTGGCTTCGAGCGAGATGCGTTCGATCAGGCCCTTGCCGCCGCGAGGAATGATCACATCGACCGACTCCGGCGAGGTGATCAGGAAGCCCACCGCGGCTCGATCGGTTGTCTCGACGAGTTGCACCGCATCAGGCGGCAGCGCGGCGTCGGCGAGCGCAGCCTGCACCCGTTTCCAGAGCGCAAGGTTGGAGTGAATCGCCTCCGACCCGCCGCGCAAGATGCAGGCGTTGCCGCTCTTGATCGCGAGCGAAGCCGCTTCGATCGTCACGTTTGGCCGGCTCTCGTAGATCATCGCGAACACACCCAGCGGCACGCGCATCTGTCCCACCGAAATGCCACTCGGCCGCTGGCGCAGGTGGGTGATCTCGCCGATCGGGTCCGGCATCGCGGCGATCTGCTCGCAGCCTTCGGCCACGGTCTCGATGATCTTCGGTGTGAGCTTCAGCCGATCGAGCAGCGGGCCGGCAGTGCCTGCCGCGGTGGCGGCTTCCAGGTCCAGTGCGTTCGCAGCGACCAGAGCGTCGACATCGGCGCGCAGCAACCGGGCCAGCGCGAGCAGCGCGTGGTTTTTCGCAGCCGTTGACGCGGCGGCCATGTGGGCGCTGGCAGCGCGGGCGGAAGTGCCCATGCTGGCGATGACAGCTTGCAAGTCAGGTGCGTTCATGGAGCGATTGTCCCAAATTCGCCTTACTTCGACCTGGGTGTCGGGCTGCCGAGGGCATGGGATGACCGGCTCCGCTCATGTCACCCGGGCCGGTTCACTGCCCGGGTGCTTCGAGTCGAGTGGATCCGGCCCTCCTTCTTTACTTCGCTGCGCCGGTCACCCCACGCCCTCCGCAGCCGGAACCATCGCCGCGCTCACGCACCAACCTCACGGGATCTGATGGGTTTGAACGCAACCGGGCATCACTTCGCCGCAGCGTCCTTCCACCCACCACCCAGTACCTTATAGAGCGTGACCCGGTTCTGCCGCTCGGCGGCCTGAACTTGCACCACCGCCTGCTGTGCGGTGAACAGCGAGCGCTGTGCATCCAACACATCGAGGTAGCTCGACGCGCCGTTGCGATAGCGCAAGTCGGCCAGCCGCGCGCGCACGGCTTCGGACTGCGCCTGCGCCTGCTGCGCGCGCAGCTGATCGCCGAGCGTGGCGCGACCCGCCAGCGCATCGGCGACCTCGCGGAAGGCGCTTTGCACTGCGCGCTCGTACTGCGCCACGGCGATGTCCCGCGCGACCTGCGCGGCGTCCAGATTCCCCTGGTTGCGCCCAGCATCGAAGATCGGCACCAGCAGCTGCGGCGCGAAGCTCCAGGCGAAAGATCCCGCCTTGAACAGCCCCGACAGCTCGGTGCTGGCGCTGCCGATGCTGGTGCTCAGCGTGATGCGCGGGAAGAACGCTGCCCGGGCCGCGCCGATGTTGGCGGCGGCTGCGATCAGTTGCTGCTCGGCCTGGCGGATGTCGGGCCGGCGGTTCAGCAGGTCTGAAGGCAGGCCTGCGGGCAGGTCCGGCAGCACTGTCTCGGCGAGCGCCGAGCTGGCAATGCTGCTCGGTACGGTCGCTGGCGCCGGCAGCGCATCGGCGGGAACGGGCTGGCCGAGCAGCAGCGCCAACGCGTTTTCATCCAGCGCCCGTTGTCGCAGCTGCTGCGCCAGCGAGACGCGCGCGCCCTCGAGCAACGACTGCGCCTGCCGCAGATCGAGCTCGGAAGACGCGCCGTTGTCGAACTTCAGTTGCGTCAGCTTCAGTGACTCTTCGCGGGTGACAAGCGTCTGTCGCGTCACCGCCAACAGCTCGTCATCGGCCAGCAGGGCGAGCCAGCTGTTGGCGACCGAAGCGATCAGGCTGATCTGCACCGTCTTGCGGGCCTCTTCGGTGCCGAGGAACTGCGCCAGCTGTGCCTGGCTCAGGCTGCGTACGCGACCGAAGAAGTCGAACTCATACGAGGTGACCTGCAGACCTGCGGTGTAGGTGCTGCTGATGCTGCCGCCGCTGCCGTTATCGCCCACCCTGGGTTGCCGCGATGCCGTGGCGCCGGCGTTGACGGTGGGCCACTCGTCGGCGCGCCGCACCTGGTACTGCGCGCGGGCCTGCTCGATGTTCAACACTGCGATCCGCATGTCGCGGTTGTGCTGCAGCGCGGTCTCGATCAGGCGCTGCAGGCGTGGATCACTGAAATAGCGCTGCCATTCGATGTCGGCGGCGGCTGGACCCGTGGGTATGCCGGTTGCGCTGTCGCCCGGGTAGGTGCTCGGCACTGGCGCCTCGGGGCGCACATGGGTGGGGATGAAGGAGCAAGCGGCCATGCTGACGGCAGCGAGCACCAGCAGCGTCAGCCGCGCCATGGGGAGCGCCAGGGGTCGATGTCCTGCGGGCTTCATGGTGCTGCCTCCGAACCTGTCCCCACGGTGCCATTGCTCGCAGGCGGTGGCCTGCGCCGCCCGAACACCTTCATCACGACCACATAGAACACCGGCACGAAGAACACCGCCAGCAGGGTCGCTGAGATCATGCCGCCCATCACGCCGGTGCCGATGGCGCGCTGGCTGGCCGAGCCCGCACCACTGGCAATCACGAGTGGCAGCACACCCAGGATGAATGCGATCGAGGTCATCAGGATGGGCCGGAAGCGCAGGTGCGCCGCTTCCAACACCGCCTCGACCACGCCCTTGCCCTCGGCGTGCAGGTCTTTCGCGAACTCGATGATCAGCACCGCGTTCTTGGCCGACAGACCGATGATCGTGATCAATCCGACCTTGAAGAAAACATCGTTTTCCAGGCCGCGAAAGCTGATGCCGAGCACGACCCCCAGCACACCCAGCGGTACGACCAGAATCACCGCCAGCGGGATGGTCCAGCTCTCGTACAACGCCGCCAGGCACAGGAACACCGACAGCAGCGAGAAGGCAAACAGGATCATCGCGGTCGAGCCGGAGAGCTTTTCTTCGCGAGACGGGCCGGTCCATTCAAAGGCGAAACCCGCGGGCAACTGCGCCGCCAGCTTCTCCATTTCGGCCAGTGCTGCGCCACTGCTCACGCCGGGCGCAGGCTCGCCCTGGATGCGCATGGCGGGGTAGCCGTTGTAGCGCACCGTCTGCATCGGCCCGTTGATCCAGCGGGTGGTCGTGAAGGCCGACAGCGGTACCGGCTGGCCGGAGGTATTCAGCGCGTTGAGCTGCAGCAGGTCATCGGGCTGCATCCGCGCCGGGGCATCCGCCTGCACCACCACCCGCTGCAGCCGGCCAGCGTTCGGGAAATCGTTGACATACGACGAGCCCAGCGCAGTGGACAGCGTGGTGTTGATGGCCGCGAAGTTCACGCCCAGGGCGCCGGCCTTGTCGCGGTCGATGTCGAGTTGCAGCTGCGGCGCGTCTTCCAGTCCATCGGGGCGTACCGACATCAGCAGCGGGTTCTTCGCTGCCATGCCCAGCAGCTGGTTGCGTGCGGCCAGCAGCGCGTCATGGCCACTGCCGCCGCGGTCTTGCAGCCGCATCGCGAAGCCGTTCGAGCGACCCAGCTCGCGGATCGCCGGCGGGCTGACCGGAAAGATGAACGCATCGCGGATCTGACCCAACGCACCGAAGGCCCGCGCCACCAGCGCCTGCGCGCTCCGCTCCTCGCCGGGGCGATCGTCCCAGTTTTTCAGCGTGACGAAGCCCAGCGCCGCGTTCTGGCCGCTGCCAGCGAAGCTGAAGCCGAGTACGCTGACGATGCTTTCCACGTCGGGCTGCTTCAGCATGTAATCCTCGACCTGCTTCATGACCTCGGTCGTGCGGGCTTGCGTGGCGCCTGGTGGCAGCTGTACGTTGACCAGAATGTTGCCCTGGTCTTCGTTCGGGATGAACGAGGTCGGCAGCCGACCGAACATCACCACCACGGCTCCGATGATCGCGGCGTAGATGACCATGTAGCGCCCAGCGCGCTTCAGGATGCGCGCCACCGTGCCTTCATAGCCCTTGGCGGTGCGCGAGAAGCCGCGGTTGAACCAGCCGAAGAAACCGGCCTTCGCGTGGTGATGCCCCGCCTCTACCGGCTTCAGCAGGGTGGCGCAGAGCGCAGGCGTCAGGGTGAGCGCGAGGAAGGCCGAGAACGCGATCGCACTCACCATCACCGCCGAGAACTGCCGGTAGATATTGCCCACGGCCCCGCTGAAGAAGGCCAGCGGCACGAACACCGAGATCAGCACCACCGTCACGCCGACGATCGCGCCCGAGATCTGACCCATGGCCTTGCGGGTGGCCGCCACTGGCGACAGCCCTTCCTCGCTCATGATTCGCTCGACGTTCTCGACCACCACGATGGCATCGTCCACCACGATGCCGATCACCAGCACCATGCCGAACATCGTCAGCACGTTGATCGAAAAGCCCAACGCCAGCAACGATGCGAAGCTGCCCATCAGCGCGATCGGCACCACCAAGGTGGGAATCAGCGTGTAGCGGATGTTCTGCAGGAACAGGAACATCACCAGGAATACCAGCACCACCGCCTCGACCAGCGTCTCGACGACCTGCTTCACCGAGATGCTGATGAAGAGCGAGCTGTCGTACGGGATGGTGGCCTTGACCCCGGGCGGGAAGTACGGCGCCAGCTCGGCCAGGCGTTTCTTCACTGCGTTGGCGGTGGCGAGGGCATTGGCGGTGGGCGACAGCTGCACTCCGACGCCGCTGGACGGCGCACCGTTCAAACGCGCGCTGCGCGCGCCGTAGGTCTGCGCGCCGAGTTCGACACGTGCCACGTCCTTCAGAAGCACCCGCGAACCATCCGGATTGGCGCGCAAAAGGATGTTGCCGAAGTCCTCGGCGGAGGTCAGCTGGCCTTTCACCACCACGGTTGCGAAGATCGACTGGTCGGCGGTATTGGGCAGGTCTCCGATGGTTCCCGAGGCGACCTGCGCGTTCTGCGCGGAGATGGCCGCATTCACATCGGCCGCCGACAACTTCAGGCCCACCAGTTTGGCCGGGTCGATCCAGATGCGCATGGCGCGCTCGGTGCCGAAAAGCGTGGCCTGTCCGACGCCGGAAACACGCTGGATCTCGGGCACCACATTGCGCGCCGCGTAGTCGCCGAGTGCGATCGGATCGAGCGAGCCATCGGTGCTCGACAGGATGATGAACAGCAGGAAATTCGGATTCGCCTTGTCAACGCGCACGCCCTGCTGCGTCACCGACTGCGGTAACCGCGGCGAGGCGCGGGCCAGCCGGTTCTGCACATCGACCTGGGCCAGGTCGGGGTTGATGCCGGGCTCGAAGCTCAGCGTGATCGAGCCGGTGCCGTCGGCTTGGCTGACCGACTCCATGTAGATCAGGCCCGGCGAGCCGTTCATCTCCCGCTCGATGACGGCGATGACGGTCTCTTCCAGCGTCTTTGCCGAGGCGCCGGGATAGGTGACGTTGACCACGATCGCCGGCGGCGCCACCGGCGGGTACTGTGCAATCGGCAGTTGGGTGATTGCGACGCCGCCGATCAGCAGGATGAACAGTGCGATGACCCAGGCGAAGATGGGTCGGGTGATGAAGAACTGGGCCATCGCGGGGCGCTCAGTTCGCTGACTTGGGCGAGGAGGCTGCGGCTGCCGACGCCGCGGGCTGCCATGGCACGGGCTTCACCACCTTCACGCCGCGCAGCTTCTGGAATCCGTCGACCATGACCTGATCGCCGGCCTTCAGCCCGTCGAGCACGACCCATTGGCCGCCTTGTGAGCCGCCGATCTTCACCGGGCGTGGCGCGAAGCTGCCATCGGCAGCCACCACCAGCACGCTGTCACCTTGCGGCGAGCGCGTCACGGCCTGTTGTGGCAACAGCACGGCGTCACCTGCCTGCGCTTGCTGCACCCTCACACGCACATAGGTGCCGGGCAGCAGCAGGCCGGCAGGGTTGGGCACTTCGGCGCGCAAGGTGATCTGGCCCGACGTGGTGTCCACCGTCAGGTCGGAGAACAGCAGCTTGCCCGGCGCACCGTAGACCGTGCCGTCCTCGAGCACCACCTGCACCGTGCCGGCCTCGGCCGCACCGCTGCGTTGCAGCTTGCCAGCGTCGATTGACTTGCGCAGCCGCAGCACCTCGGTGGTCGACTGGGTGAAGTTCACGTACATCGGATCGATCTGCTGTACCAGGGCCAGTGGCGTGGCGTCGCCCTGACCGACCAGCGCGCCTTCGGTGACCAGCGCGCGGCCGATGCGGCCCGAGATCGGCGAGGTCACCGATGCGTAACCCAGGTTGATCTGGGCGGTGGTGACAGCAGCGCGTGCCGATGCGACGTCGGCATCGGCCTGCTTGAACGCTGCGACCGCATTGACATAGTCCTGCTTGCTGATCGCGTTGGCTTCGAGCAGCGGCTTGTAGCGCTCGGCCTGCGCGGCCACCTGCTCCCGGTTGGCCTCGGCGCGCGCCTGTGCAGCCTGGGCGCTTTGCAGCTGCGCGCGATAAGGCGCGGCATCGATCTGGAAAAGCAATTGGCCCGCCTTCACGTCGCTGCCTTCGCGGAAGGTGCGCTTGAGCAGGATGCCGGCGGCGCGCGCCCGCACCTGGGCGATGCGAGTGGCTTCCAGTCGGCCCGGCAACTCGCTGGTCAGCCCCACCGATTGCGGCGCCACGGTGATCACGCCAACCGCCGGTGCAGGGGCACTGGCCGCAGCGGCTGCGCCTGCTTCACCTGACTTCGCTCCGCAGCCCGACAACCCTGGGGCTGCTGCCAGGCAGATGATCGCTGCCAGGAACGCGGTGATCGGGGATCCAGCTCGGGTCTGCGCAGGCATGCGACTTCGTCCTGTAAGGGTGCCTTGAACACGACAACTGCATACAAGGCGGGTTGATTCGGATCACCGTTCAGGCGAAACAGGGCTAGTCTACTTACGTTCATGTCTGTATGTTTCGGCACTCTGGAGAACACCCATGGCCCGCAGAACCAAGGACGCCGCGCTCGCCACCCGCGACAACATCCTGGACGCCGCTGAGATCGTTTTCGAGCAGCGGGGCGTTTCTCGCTGCTCGTTACAGGAAGTGGCTCAGGCCGCGGGCGTCACACGTGGCGCGATCTACTGGCACTTCGAGAACAAGGCTGACCTGACCAACGCCATGTTCAAGCGCGTGACGCTGCCGCTGGAAGCGCAGATCCACCGCTCGGCCGACCCGGGTCTCGCCGATCCGTTGCTCGAGGTGCGCAACAGTCTGCTGAACGCGCTGCGCACGACCATGACCGATCCGCAGGTGCAGCGCGTGTTCACCATCGCGACGCAGAAGGTCGAGTACGTCGACGAATTGCTGGCAGTGCGCGAGCGGCGCGTCAACACCCGCAACGGCTGCCTGCAGCATGTCGAGATCGGGATCAAGCGTGCGATGGCAGCGGGCCGCATCGATCGGCGAGTGCCGGCGAGCACGGTGGCGGTGGGCCTGCATGCACTGGTCGACGGGCTCATCATCAACTGGTTGCTCGACCCGACCGCGTTCGACCTCGTCAAGGTCGGCACACAGGCCATCGACGCCTACTTGGCGGGGCTGGCGGCTGAGAAAACCAGGCCCGTGCGCAAAGCGGGGTCATGAACAGGCGGGACTTGGCAGATAACAATCCCGACCGCAGTCGTAACGGTGCCGGCATTGTTTGGCAGAGTTCCAGTTTATCGAGCACGGGAATTGATCAGAAACTGAGCGGGGGTGATACGTGGCTCTGTATCTTCGTTATAAATTAGTGGTCGCAATCGCATTTTCAATGTCGTTGATTGCTTGTGCATCGGGCCGAGCTCATTAAAATTTCATTAATCGCATGACTTGGGATGTCGGCAAAGGCGTTGATGATCCAAATATTCTTATTAATTGGTATAAGAACAATCGCGGGGAGATTATTTTTTTGGCTAATAAAAATATTGAACAAGTATTTTTATTTCATCCTAATTGCCGCGTCTTTTTTGAGATCGATGAATCATCAAAAAAGATTGTAGGATGGAGATTTGAAGGTAACGAGCAAGACTGTGCAATTGTTCCTTGAGGGCGGGAGGTGAAATTCACGCCTTCATCTTCAGTCAACGAAACCCACAACGCTTTGTGGGCGTCAGGGAGTTAAAGAATATTCGGTGGTGAGTTTGGTAGATAGTCCCGTCCGCTGAGCATTGAGTTTCGGAGTGCGGTAAACGGCACGACCTCTCGTAGCGACCGGCGCGAAAGCATCTTCGCGGATGATGAAGATCGGCAGGCCCTGCTTGCCGTTGTAGGGCAGGGCTTGAACCGCTTCGATGCGCAGATGCTGGCCGCCCTTACTGCTCAATAGCTTGATTGGCAACCGCCACCTATTCCGCGGGCTTGCTGGGCTGGACACTGTGGGCCTGCACAGCTACCTGCCCGGCTACGTGCAGCAGCTTGCGGCTCCCCCCGCGCCGAATGGCTTCTTCGAGCAGCCGCGGAATGGCGCCGCCCGTCAACAGCCTGCTACGCGCGCTCGAACTTGAACACCGCGACGCTGGCCATCAGGTTCGGCCAACGCCGCACGCACTCACCCTGCTGGATGCCGAACGCATCGAGGATGCGCAGCCCGCAGCGACGTGCCAGCACCTCGAAATCGGCATACGTGCTGACGCGGATGTTCGGTGTGTCGTACCACTCGTAGGGCAGCGCCTTCGTCACCGGCATCCGCCCTCGGACCACGCTGAGCCGGTTCGCCCAGTGCGCAAAGTTCGGGAAGCTGACGATGCCGATGCGGCCCACACGTGCCGTTTCCATCAGCATGCGCTCGGTGTTGCGCAGGTGCTGCAGCGTGTCGATCTGCAGCACCACATCGAAGCTCTGGTCGTCGAAGATGGCCAGCCCTTCTTCGAGGTTCAGCTGGATCGCATTGACCCCGCGCTGCTCACAGGCCAGCACATTCGCATCGGCGATTTCAATGCCGTAGCCGGTGCACTCCCGGCGGTCGCGCAGGTAGGCCAGCGTCTCGCCGGAGCCGCAGCCCAGGTCCAGCACCCGCGACCCGTGGGGCACCAGAGCGGCGATCAGTTCGAGGTCGTGACGATCGCTCATGTCGCGATCTCGATTTCGCGGGCGATGCGATCGAAGCGTGCGCGCAGCACACCGTGGTACCGCGCGTCGTCGAGCAGGAAGGCATCGTGGCCATGCGGCGCTGCAATTTCGGCGTAACTCACGTCGAGCCGGTTGTCGAGCAGCGCCTTGACGATCTCGCGCGAGCGGCCAGGCGAGAAGCGCCAGTCGGTGGTGAAGCTGATGATCTGGAACTTCGCCGTGGCCTGAGCAAATGCCGCGGACAGATCGCCGCCGTGTTCGCGCGCCGGGTCGAAGTAGTCGAGCACCCGCGTGATCAACAGGTAGCTGTTGGCATCGAAATACTCACTGAACTTGTCGCCCTGGTAGCGCAGGTAGCTCTCGATCTCGAACTCGATGTCCTGGGTGGTGTAGCGCGGCGTGTCACCGGCACCTGAATCGGCTCCCAGCGCGGCACGCAAGGTGCGGCCGAACTTGGCGTCCATGGTGTCGTCGCTCAGGTAGGTGATGTGGCCGATCATCCGCGCCACGCGCAGTCCGCGCTTGGGCAACACGCCATGCGCGAGATAGTGGCCGCTGTGGAAATCGGGGTCGGTGACGATGGCCCGGCGCGCCACTTCATTGAAGGCAATGTTCTGCGCCGACAGGTTGGGCGCAGTGGCGATCGCGATGCAGTGCTGCAGACGTTGCGGGTAGCGCATGGACCAGCACAGCGCCTGCATGCCACCCAGGCTGCCGCCGATCACCGCGGCAAGCTTGTCGACACCCAGCGCGTCGCACAGCCGAACCTGCGCGTCGACCCAGTCCTCGACCGTGACCACCGGGAAGTCGGCGCCGTAGGGCTGCTGCGTTGCCGGGTTGCGGTGTGTGGGGCCGGTCGAACCGAAGCACGAGCCGGGGTTGTTGACGCCGATGACGAAGAAGCGATCGGTGTCCAGCGGCTTGCCCGGGCCGATCAGGTTGTCCCACCAGCCGGTGCTTTTCGGGTCGCCTTCGTAGCGGCCCGCGACATGGTGGCTGGCGTTCAGTGCATGGCACACCAGCACCGCATTGCTGCGCTCGGCATTCAGCGTGCCGTAGGTCTCGTACATCAGCGTGTAGTCGCGCAGCACCGCGCCACTGCGCAGCGGCAATGGCTGCGCAAAGGCCATCGATTGCGGGGAAACCAGTCCCAGGGTGCTCATGGAGGGGGTCGTCGACGGGCCGAACAGGCCATGGTCGCAGCGAGAAGCAACATCGTGATGGTGTGACGGGATGGA
>LNFM01006946.1_pt1 | contig 18197 bp, 15 predicted proteins | sample 596031 | NCBI WGS metagenome assembly LNFM01 (sample SAMN04254537, study PRJNA301005) | activated carbon metagenome | isolation source: dual media filters at the Ann Arbor, Michigan drinking water treatment plant | place: USA: Ann Arbor | reverse complement strand
TCGCCGAGCGAAACCTCGCAAAATCTCTTGCACTCGAAACGACTCGTATCAATTCCGAGCAGACGAAGATCGATCTTGAGATCGATGCAAAACGTCGTATCGAAGAAATAAAGGTCGATGAGGTAACTGCGGAAACCCGGCGAGAACGCGAAGTTAAGGAGCGTATCCGCGAGATGAAGATCGAGGCCGCCCAGCGTGAGGCAGAAGAGGCCATCTCTCCGATTAAGGAAGGCTTTGCGCAGATCACTGCGAAGATCTTCGAGTCCGCGACGGAAATGGCAGAGCGGATGAAAGGAGCCGACTTCGTGTCCGGTTCATTGGCCAAACGGGCTCGTCAGATGTGCGAATGGTATCAGCTGATGAACTTCACGGGCGATACATCTCTCGAAAAGGTTCTCGAACAATTGCAGACCGCCGCCGGCCGGGAAGCTAAGCAGCGTTCTCCGGAAGAGATGCGAACAGCCCTGAGCGATCTTCTTCGCATGACCTCCGTCCATTCGAAGAAACTGCTTGATGAAGACCGGCTAACGGCTCTCGAACTCTAGATAAACGACATACGAGGCCCCGAAATGGCAAACTTCGACTTGAGCAAATACATTCCGGTTCATGCACGCATAGCAGAATTCTACGAAAAGTATCCGGACGGCCGGATCGTTACTGAGATCATAAGGCTTAACGAAGACAGCGGTTTTGTGTGTATAAAAGCTGGTGCGTATCGGAACCGAGATGACGCTGAACCCAGCTCTACCGGACACGCCTTCGAGATCCGTGGCCAGGGATATGTAAATACCACATCGTTTATCGAAAACGGTGAAACTAGTGCTGTTGGCAGGGCTTTAGCAAATCTAGGGTTCAAGATCGACAACGGCATCGCCTCAAGAGAAGAGATGCAGAAGGTCGAAAGAATGACCGAGGCACCTAGACCGACCGGCAACAATGGACGAAATGGCCATGACGGGCGTCTTGTCACACAATCCGTTTCGTAAACACTTTCCAGTAAACAAAACATGTCTGAAATAGAAGCGGGTGCCGACAGCATCCGGAAGTTTCTGCACGAGCTTGATATCAGAATCAGAGCCCGATATCCGCTTATCGCTATCAATACCTTCGAAGAAGATCGCGTAAGAGAGGCGTTGGTCGATCTCGTCTTTCAAGAGCGGCATAAGGAAAAATCTCTCTATTTTTGGAGCCGTCCAAGCGGCCTTCAGAAGGTAGTCGATCCGAAAGAGGGACTACTAAACTCGCCTCAAACGATCGGCGATACGGAAGATCCCGAAAGTCTTCTTGGCTTTATTAGCGAGCAGAAGACGGGTATTTTCCTGCTGTGCGATTACGCTCCTTATATCTCACCGTATGGTCAGGAAGACCCTTTACTGGTTCGACGACTTCGTGAGATCGCTTGGAAGCTGAAATCGACGAAAGCCACGGTTCTCTTTGTCGGACCGAACTTTCCCGAACTAAAAACACTCGAAAAGGAAGTGACGCAGATAGAACTCGATCTTCCGAGGGAATCCGAGATCGAAGACTCCATAGAACTTCAGTTTGAAAACCTGAGGTCTAACGGCCTCGATATTAGCCTTACGAAAGAAACCCAGGACGCACTGCAGCAATCTCTTCTTGGTCTAACAGCAGTCGAGATAAGCAATGTGGTTGCAAAGGCAGTAATTAGTTGTAACGGTCTGAATCAGGACTCAATTAATGTCATTCTTGAGGAAAAGAAGAACGTAATTCGAGGCAGCGGTTCATTGACCTATGTTCATCCCGAACCGGCAAGTAACCTCGGAGGTTACCAGTCGCTAAGGGCCATCCTCGAACGTGCAGCTTACACATTCAGCCCACGAGCAAAAGCAAGACATGTTGAACCGTGCAAAGGCATACTGCTTGTCGGCCTTCCCGGTTGCGGAAAAGATCTCTGTAAACGCGTCGCTTCAAGCATCACGAATCGGGCTCTGCTCGATCTCGATTTCGGCTCGATTATGGGTGAAGGCGGAGGCGTCATTGGCTCGTCGGCAATGTCGATAAAGCGGGCGTTGTCTATCGCCGGAACGATCAAGGGCATTCTTGGTATCAGCGAGTTCGAAAAGGCCGTCTCAGGAATGAAGTCGTCCAACAAGACGGACGGCGGTGAGACAGCACGAACTATCTCCTATCTTCTCAACTGGATGCAGGACAACAAGGACGTTCTTGTATTCGCTACCGCCAATGACGTACGCGAACTCGAATCCGAGCAGTTCAGGATCGGTAGGTTCTCATATATCCACTTCGTCGATCTTCCCGAAACCGAGGATCGCAAGGAGATATTCCGCGTTCACCTTAAGAAAAGAGCACTCGATGCCGACCACTTTGATCTCGACAAGCTCGTAGAAAAGAGTAAGGACTTCTCCGGTGCGGAGATAGAAGGTGCAGTACAAGACGGAGTTCTTGAAGCCTTTATCGATGGCGACCGGCAGGCTGAAACCCGCGACATTATTAAGGCCGCTGAGAACATTACTCCTACAGCACAGATGATGAGCGAGAAGATCGAAGAGATCCGCAAATGGGCCCGGAACAATATCAAAGGCGTCGGATCTCGAATCGAGAATACCGGCCTTGCCGGAAACCGCACCGATCGGATCTATGAACTCTAACTAAGGGGTAATTTCAATGAGTAAATACATGACATTCGACTCTCAATCGTTTCCGAATCGAGAGTTGCTTCTCGAAGCCCTAGCCGAATGCGGGTTTGCATCTCCGACTGTGGGAACCGACATTCCTCTCGAAGGATGGGATAAACGCGATCCACAAACAGCCGATATCGTGATCCGGCGTCGGGATGTAAAGGGCCAATCACTACTAGGCGATATCGGGTTCCAGAAAACCGCCAAAGGGTATGTAGCCATCATCGATGATTTGGATCTTGCTTACCGTCTCGGAAAAGACTTTGTAATCAGGCTACAGAACAGCTATCACGAAGCAGCGGCCCGGAAGATGGCTAAGAAACTTGGCGGCAGGCTTATCAAGGAACGAATCGGAAAAACTCTCAAAATAAGAATCAAATACTGAGGAGAATACCGCCAATGCCCGAAGTTGAATTCAAGATCGATATCGAAAGCGGAACGTGCGAAACCGAGATAAAAGGGTATCAAGGGACTGCGTGCGAGAAGGCCGCGAGACAGCTGAAGGAGATTTTAGGTGACCCCGCTATTGAAACTAAAAAGCAAGAGTATTTCATCACGCTGGAGTCAAAACAGACTTCAAAACGAAAATGAAAAAAGAGATCACCTTCATTCTTGAACACGACAATGGGAAGCTGACGACCGAAGTCTCAGGCATTCCGACTGATTTACTGATCGATTTGAGAGACGACCTTGGAACCTCTCAGAATCTGAATTGCGGAAAGCCGATCGGAGGCGAGTCTTGGGAACCGGGCTTTTCTAAGGATGATCGCCACTACCTCTGGCTTCATCGCATATATCACAACTCTGTGGTTGATGGCCCGGGTCGTCGGAGCGTGATTCAAGTTGCGGGCTGTTCAATTCGTTGTCCAGGTTGCTACGTTCCCGAAACCCATAGTCGCCATAATGGCAAACAGGTCTCCATTTCCTCAGTTCTCGATGAGATCCTTTCAAGATGCCATGAGAACGACGGTGTAACAATTCTCGGAGGCGAGCCCTTTGATCAATCTAATTCCGTTGCGGAGCTTGTGTTAAGACTGAAGAGCTACAACTTTCACATTGTCGTCTACACGGGCTATACAAGTGAACAATTAATTGCAAAAGGCGACTTTGACATCCGCTATATAATATCCCACATTGACACGCTCATTGACGGCCCTTTCGACTCCTCACTGGTTTTCGAGACGGGGGAGTACAGAGGATCATCAAATCAGCGTTTATTACAACAGAGATAGCCCAGGCCAAATTTTTTCTATCCATTCAATTTCATAATATCGCGACCCAGCACGGAGGGCACTTGACCGCAAAATTTATTGATGGCTCCACTACTTCACGGTGACAATACTTCTAAACGTGGCGAATGCCTGACGGCGGATCTCGACTGATACCAAAAATACCCATTTGTTTCAATTGAGCATTGACTTATTTTTGTTGCCAATGTATGGTCTAAAATTTAGTATGAATAGCCCAAGAATTACCAAAAACAGTATAAAACGCGGACTTATCAGTCTCGTTGCACTACTATTTGTGGTTTATGCTTTGGCTGACATTACTGTTCTTCAAGCCTATTGTGGAAACGAGGCAGTCGGCATTCCACCCGCCCACCATCTTTCAAAGACTGCCCGCGATCCTGACAGCCGCTCCGCTACTAAATCCATTCAAACTCGTCTGCAGTCAGACGGGGAACCCCGACAAGGAAACGACCCGACTCAGGATTGCGACGATGATACGTGCTTTTGCTGCTGTTCCCATGTCGTCACGGGATATTTCGCAATTCCATCCACCAAGTCTACGAATAAATTAGAGTTTTCACAGTCCGATACGTACGTAGGACGGTATTCTAATTCAAGCCTAACTCAACTCTTCCGTCCGCCTAGAACAGCCTAATTCTTTTAATCGAAACGACTGCGCTCTTTATCCCCGCTTGGTGCCGGGAGAAAAGCGAGATTTTCCAGTTTCTAATTAAGGATCAGGTTTATGTATGTTCTTTTTGGTAGACGTGCCGTTGGCGCGTTACTTTTGGCAGCAGCCATCTTAACAAGTACAAGTTTTGGTCAGTCGCAGGTAGCAATAGTCGGAAAAGAGTCCACTCCCTCGACGGGCGACATTCCCACCAGAACTAACGCTTTCACGGTTTTGTTGGTGCCAAATTATTATAGCCAGACGGACGGTATGTCGCTGGCTGAGATTATCAGACTTGCGTTTGAAACGAACGGCGAGATAAAGATCGCCCGTCTCGAAGTCGATAAAGCTAGGGCTCGCCTGACCCAGGCTGGGCTGCGGCCAAATCCGACGCTTGAGGTCGAGCAAAGCTCCGGTCGTCTGGCCGGTTCGCCCGGTGACAGCCAGTTCAGCGCCGGGATCGCGGTTCCGCTCGAACTATACGGGCGAAGACAGCGGCGCATTGATGTGGCAAATGCCGAAATCACCTTGCGAGAGGCTGAGATCACGGCCCGGCAGCGAACTTTGGCGAGTCAAATATTTGTGTCTTACACAGACGCCCTTGCGGCACTGCGTGAGCTACAAGTGTCAGAGGAATTGCTAAGTCTTGACGTGCGGACCGTTGAGTTTGTGCAGATCCGCGTCAACGAAGGCGAGACGCCGCCGCTCGAACTTAGCCTTCTGCAAACCGAGGTTGAGCGGCTGCGGGCCCGGCGGCAATTAGTTGAGGGACGGCTGCAGGCCGCACTGACACGATTGAGATTCTACGCCGGAGTCGAGCCGCAAGCTCCTTTCAAACTTCGCGAAGATATATCCACGGCGACTCTCCCGTCACTTCCACCCTCCATCGACACAGGGATTGCCGTCGGTTTGCGTAACCGGCCGGAGATTCGGCTTGCCGAGCTGGACGAGCAGCTTGCAAGCGCCGGTCTGCGGCTGATCAATTCTCAGAGCAGGCCGGATCTAACAGCTTATACCCGTTACACTCAGGGACGTTCATCCATCGATCTACCGACCGGCCCGTTTCCGCAGGATCGCGATCGATCGCTAACCTTTGGTGTTGCAATTACGCTGCCGCTATTCAACAAGAATCAGGGGGCAAAGGCGGAAGCGGCGATCACGATACGCCAGGCTCAGGAACGCCGAGCGTTTGCCGAGCAGTTTATAAAGAACGAGATCACTGTTGCATTTCAACGGATCGAAGCGGCCAACCGGTCGCTGATGACCCTCGAAACCGCCGTGCTGCCGCGCTCGCGTCAAAACATTGAAACCATTAGAAGAGTTTATGAACTGGGAGAACTCAAGATCACTGATCTGATTGCGGAACAGCGCAGATTGTTGGATGCCAACCGTGATCTGACCGAGACTCTGATGGAACGCTACCGCGCGCAGGCCGATCTATTTATTGCACTAGGAATAACACTGTAAATCTGAGGAAGTTATGTCAAATAAGAATATCGCAGAACCAAACGAGCACGAAAGAAACGACGAAGCAGAGCTTGAACGTCTTGAGAACAATCTGGATTCGGCAGATCTCAAAGTCGAGTCTACGCGGCCCGGTATAGCTAAATCAGCCAGGGCGTGGATCATCACGGCGGCGGTCGTCGGTCTTATTGCGATAATTGGAATTGCGTGGATCGTTAACAAAAACTCCGCAAGCGGAGATAAAGCTACCGCCGAGGAACATAAGGAAGAACCGGGACATTCTGAGGACGAGAAAGGCAAAGAAGTAAAGCTCGATCCTGAGATGATCGAGTCCGCCGGTATCGTAACCGAAACCGTCACTCAGCGACCGGCGATTGCAAGACTTATGGTTACGGGTGCGGTCGAATTGAATCCTGAGACGACCGAGATGGCGACGGCATTAGTTGGCGGAAGAATCGAGAGAGTTTTCTACGGTGTTGGTGACAATGTGCGAAAGGGTGCGGTGCTTGCCGTTATTTCGAGTCCGCAACTCGCGCAGATGCACGGCAAAATGCACGAGGCTAAAACTAAATATGAGCTAGTTCAGCGAAATCTGACGCGTGTGCAAAAATCTGAGAACCGGGTAGCTGTACTACAGGCAAAAGCTAAACTCGATGAGGCCGATGCGATATTGAAAAGAACCAAACGCCTGATCGAACTCGGTGCGGGAGCGGGGAAAGATCTAGTGACCGCAGAAACAATCTATCGAACCGCCAAGGCAGACTTTGATTTCCAGTCAAACATTGCCCTTAACAAAGAATTGCAGGAAGCCCAAGCTGAGGTTGAAACCGCCAGAGTCGATCTCAAACATATAGAGGATGAGTTACGTTCGCTTGGAGTTCCGGTAGAGTCGGGCAAACCCGACGATCATCGAAGCGACACTTCGCTTGTTTCCTTGAGGTCGCCGCTTTCGGGTGTAGTCACCGAACGAAAATTTAACGCCGGTGCGGGAATAGAGGCAGCGGTGCCGATCTTTTCGATCTCAAATCTCGGCACAGTTTATGTAATTGCCAATGTGCCGGAAGGGAATATGGCGAGATTGCGTGTCGGTTCGGTCGCGGAAATTACCTCGCCCGCTATCGGAACAGTCAGCGGTCGCGTTTCCTACATTGATCCGCAATTGGATGAAACGACCCGAACCGGACGTGTGCGGCTTGAGGTTCCAAACTCGAATGGAAAGCTACGGGCGGGAATGTTCGCCGAGGTTGGCTTCTATACGGGAACAAATGAAGCGACAGGCGAAGAACTGGTAGTGCCATCGTCCGCCGTCCAACGAACAGGTGACAAAACCGTTGTATTCGTTCCGCGTGACGATGAGCCGGGAGCCTTTGAGGTTCGCGAGATCGAAGCCGGAGCCGACATCAACGGTTATACGAAAGTAATCGAAGGGTTAAAGCTTGGCGAAAAGGTAGTGACGAAAGGCAGTTTTACGTTAAAGACACAGCTTGAAAAGGGTGCAATGGGGGACGATCACTAAAAATATGATCAACGCATTAATAAGATTTTCCATTGCTCAAAAGCTGATCGTGCTTCTGCTCGTCGCGATAATGGCGGCGGCGGGAGCATACAGCCTGATAAATCTACCGATTGACGCTGTCCCTGATGTAACGAATGTTCAGGTTCAGGTATTGACCAACGCTCCTTCGCTGGCTCCGCTTGAGATCGAACGACAGATCACCTTTCCGATTGAAGTTGCGATGTCGGGGATACCGGGCGTCGAAGAAATTCGTTCGGTTTCGAAGTTCGGCATATCGAACGTAACTATCGTCTTCGAAGAGTCGACCGATATCTATTTCGCACGCCAGCTAATTCTCGAACGCATGGCAACTGCTCGTGAGAATATTCCACCCAGCATCGGTTCGCCCGAGATGGGGCCGATAGCGACAGGCCTAGGTGAAATCTACCAGTACGAAGTTCGTGCAGAACCGGGAAGTAATTACACGGCGACCGATCTCAGGACGATTCACGACTGGAACATTCGGCGTCAGTTGATGGGTGTTCCGGGTGTGACCGAGGTAAATTCACACGGCGGTTACGGCAAACAGTACGAAGTCCGACTATCACCCGAAAAGCTGCAATCCTACGGCTTAACGCTTAGTGATGTTCACGACGCAGTCATGGCAAATAACGGAACGGTTGGCGGTGGCTACATCACGAAAGGTGCTGAGCAGTACTTGCTACGTGGCGTCGGTCTCGTCGAAAAGATGGATGACATTACGAATATCGTTGTCAAAACCGGTAAAGAAGGCGTTCCCGTTTTTGTCCGCGATCTTGGGGAAGTAGTAGAAGGTCAAAGCATTCGTCAAGGTGCGGTTTCCACGAATGGCGAAGGCGAGATTGTCTCTGGCATGGCGATCATGCTGAAAGGTGAGAACTCACGCGTTGTAGCCGAAAGGGTTAAAGCAAAGATCGAAGAGATCAAGATGACCCTGCCGAAGGGCGTGACCATCGAACCATTTTATGACCGAACGTCGTTAGTAAAACGCGCGATCTGGACAGTTGAAAAGAATCTGCTGGAAGGCGCGGCACTCGTGATATTCGTTCTGTTATTGCTGCTTGGTAACTGGCGCGGTGCGTTGCTGGTTGCGACCATAATTCCACTTTCGATGCTCTTTGCGGCGATCCTGATGAGAATTTTTAACGTATCGGGAAACCTGATGAGTCTCGGCGCATTGGATTTCGGATTGATTGTTGACGGAGCTGTTGTCATGGTCGAGAACGTGGTTCGCCGCCGCGCAGAGGCACAGCACGAGAAATCACGAGAGCCTCCCGAACGAACGATCCTCGAAGCCTGTCTCGAAGTCGCCCGACCGGTGGTTTTCGCGGTGGCAATTATAGGTATCGTCTATCTTCCGATCCTCAGTCTTCGCGGTATCGAGGGCAAGATGTTCGTGCCGATGGCTTTGACGGTGATCTTTGCACTTCTCGGTTCGCTTATTCTTTCACTGACATACGTTCCGGCAATGCTTGCCCTGATACTGAAGGGCAATGTTTCGGAATCCGAAAGTTTTCTTATCCGTTGGGCGAAGCAAATTTATCGGCCGTCGCTGGCGTTCGTGATGAGGTTCCGTGGACAGGTTCTGGCGATTGCCGTTGCGGCGGTTATTATTTCGGGCATTATCTTCCCGTACCTCGGCGGCGAATTTATTCCGCGCCTCGATGAGGGTGACATTCTGGTCGGGATGCAACTTTTACCAAGCGTTTCGCTCGAACAATCGATGGTTGCGACGACCGAAGTGGAAAAATCTCTCAAGACATTTCCCGAGGTGAAGATTGTTGTTTCCAAATGCGGAGCTCCTGCGGTTGCGACGGATTCGATGAGCTTGAACCAATGCGATATCTTCGTGATGCTCAACCCGATCGACGATTGGAAGTCGGGTTGGTCTAAAGAAAAGCTGATAGAGGAGATGTCGAGAAAGCTCGAATCGGAAGTGCCGGTTGCAGCGTCGTTCGAGTACATTCAGCCCATCGAGATGCGTGTCAATGAACTGATCGCGGGAACGCGAGGCGATCTCGCCGTAAAGCTCTTTGGCGACGATCTGGAGGTCCTGGCTGAGAAAGGCGAAGAGATCGAACGCGTTCTCGCAATGGTCAATGGTGCCGAAGAGACAAAGGTTGAGGTGACGACGGGCTTACCTCAGTTACAGATCAAGCCCGACCGGGCGGCGATGGCTCGTTATGGTTTGAACGTCGAGAACGTAAATGAACTAGTGGAGGCTATCTTTGCCGGTCAGAAAGCGGGCGAGGTTTTTGAAGGCGAACAGCGTTTCGATATAGTCCTGCGGTTGAATGAGGACTCTAGTAAGTCTGTCGAATCGGTTCGGGCGTTGATCCTAACAGCCCCAAATGGTCAGCGTGTCCCGCTCGCACAGGTCGCCGACATTGCTCTGGTCGAGGGTGCGGCGCAGATCTCCCGTGAGGCTACACGGCGAAGGATAGTCGTCTCGACCAACGTACGCGACCGCGATATTGCAAGTTTCGTCGCCGAGGCAAAGGAAAAGATAGGAACGGAAGTGAAATTGCCGCCTGGATATTATCTCCAATGGGGTGGAGCGTTCGAAAATCTCGAACGTGCGACCAACCGCCTGTTGATCGTCGTACCGATCGCGTTGTTCCTGATCTTTGTAATGCTGTTCTCGACCTTCGGTTCGGCAAAGCAGGCCTTAATGATCTACACCGGGATTCCGTTCGCGATTGTCGGCGGTGTGGTTGCACTCGCACTTCGCGGAATGCCGTTTTCGATCTCGGCGGGCGTGGGATTTATCGCCTTATTTGGCGTTGCGGTATTGAACGGCGTCGTGATGATAAGTTTTATCAATCATCTACGCGAAGAAGGAAAATCCGTGATCGAAGCCGTTAACGAAGGCTCAATGACCCGTTTGCGTCCGGTTCTGATGACTGCTCTCGTTGCGAGTCTTGGATTTATCCCGATGGCTCTGGCAACATCGGCGGGTGCCGAAGTTCAGCGACCGCTTGCGACAGTTGTAATTGGCGGACTCATAACATCAACGCTTTTAACCCTATTGATCTTGCCAACGCTTTACGCGTGGTTCGAAAAAGACGTAGAAGGAGAGTTCACGGAGGAAGAAATATGAAATTGATTATCGCGATTGTGCGGCCATTCACGGTAGAGAAGATCGTAACGGCTTTTGAAAACATCGAAGGCTTTCCGGGAATGACAGTAACTGATTCAGCCGGATTCGGCCAGCGATTATTAACGACCGCTAATGATGCTCTTGATCCATTCAAGCAAAACAAGCGGATCGAGATAGCGGCGAACGAAGAAATGGTTGATTCAATAGTAGCGGCCATCAGGCACGACGCCCATACTGGGAAAAAAGGCGACGGCATTATTCTAGTCCTGCCGATCGAGAAGGCAGAACTGATCTAGTGCAGAGTGATTTGCAGGTCGCGCTTCGGCTAAACAATCTAAGGTATGACGATATTAGTTGAGAGCTACTTGCCTCTTCCGGCTGGAGAGGCGTGGCCGCTGGTAAAACGAAGTCAGACGCTGATCTTCGTTACACGCGGAATCATTGGCTTTCGTTCCGGTGATTTTCCGGCGATCTGGCAGCAAGGACAATTGATCTCGACCCGACTTTACGCTTTCGGCCTGATACCTCTGTGGAAGCATTCGTTGAAGTTTGAACGGATCGATGATGATCGAATGGAACTATCTACGAGCGAAAGCGGCGGATTGATCTCAGTCTGGAACCATCTGATCAAGATCGAGATAGAGTCAGAGACCATCTGTAAATATTCGGATAAAGTTGAAATAAGGGCGGGAATCTTGACGCCATTTGTTTGTCTATTTGCGCAGGCGTTCTACCGCTATCGGCAGAGCCGTTGGAAACTGATGGTTGATAAAACCGATTAGCATAAAGAACTATGGGGAACGGGCGGCGGCATGAGTAGACCAACGAAAAATTTGCCCTTAGATGTTGCGGTATTCGTCTTCGTGATCTGGCAAGAACTTACGTTAATTCCCCAGCCTGATAACGATCATCATGATCGACACCAAACCTCAGGACAACGGCGAGATTTGTGTGCAATTCACCTTCATTGGAGCGATAAATGATGTTGGCAATAGAAACCGCAGCCAGCGGGAAACAACCATCGGTACTGGGCGACCGCAAATTTCAGTGGCTTGTGTTTAGTGTTGCACTGGTCGCTGTCTTCGAGTTCTTTTCGTTGGCGGATATTGATGTTTTTAAGTTTCTGCTCACTCCGGTTACGGCCTGGCAGCCGTACTCGCGGTGGGTCGCGGCGGTATTTTTTGCTGTTATCATCCTCGCGATAGGTAGGGGCACGCTTTTAAGCGGGCTGACGGCTCTCGCGAAGCTCAATTTCAAGAGCATAAATCTGCTGATGACGATCGCGATCATAGGGGCGTTCTATCTTGGCGAGTACGAGGAGGCGGCGGTTGTCGTTGTGCTGTTCACGCTAGGCGAGACGCTTGAGAAGTTTGGGATCGCCACAAGTAAATCGGCTTTGCAGGCATTGGTCGACCGGGCGCCAAAGACGGCGGCGATCAAAGCAGCAGACGGTCAAATCACCGATACGCCACTTGACGACATCAAACTCGGCGACATTCTCGTCCTAAAGCCCTCGGACATGGTCGCGATGGATGCGGAGGTCGTCAGCGGGTCATCGTCGGTCGATGAATCGACCATCACGGGCGAGCCGCTGCCGAGGGACAAACACGCGGGCGATAATGTCTTCGCCGGAACACTGAACATGCAGGGCTATCTCGAAGCCCGCGTGATAAAGCTGGCAAAGGACTCCACGCTCGCCAAGATCATCGAAACCACATTCGCAGCGACCAAGACCAAGGCGGAGACGCAGAAGTTTATCGAGACGTTCGCCGGTTATTACACGCCGTCGATCATCTTTATCGCGGTGCTGCTAGTGGCGGTTCCGACGCTTTTGTTTGCTCAGCCGTTCAACGTCTGGTTCGAACAGGCGATCACGATTTTGGTCATCGCGTGCCCGTGTGCCCTGGTCATCAGCACGCCGATCTCTATCTATGCGTCCATCGGCAACGCGTCGGCCCGCGGGGCACTTGTCAAAGGCGGCAAATACATCGAAGCCATCGGCCAGGTAAAGGCGATCGCGATGGATAAGACGCGCACGCTAACGTATGGCAAGCCAAAGGTCACGGACGTTATCCCGTTCGGCGAGACGACCCGCGAACATCTGCTCGCGTGTGCCGCCGGTATTGAGACGTATTCCGAACATCCGCTGGCGCAGGCGATTGTTGACGCCGCGCGCGACGAGAAGATCGAGATACACGGCGTCGAGAACTTTCGGGCCGTGATGGGCAAGGGCGCACAGGCCGACTGTGTGATCTGTTACGACAAACATCACTGCATCGGCAAACTGCCATTCATTACCGAGGAGCATTCGGTTCAGCTAGAGGTCGTCAAAAAGGTCGAAGAGTTGCAGCAGCAAGGTAAAACCTCGATCGTGGTCAGCAGCAATGGAGGCGTAGAAGGGATCATCGCCCTCACGGACGAGCTGAAACCGGAAAGCACGCAGGCCGTGACCGATCTGCGGGAATTGGGTATCGAGACAATAATGATGACCGGCGATAACCGTGCTCCGGCCGAGGCGGTCGCCGCCATCGTCGGGATCACCGAAGTGAAGGCCGATATGATGCCCGAAGACAAGGCCGACGGCATTCGCGAACTTCTCAAAAAGTACGGCACCGTGGCAATGGTCGGCGACGGCGTCAATGACGCTCCGGCTCTGGCACTGTCAAATGTCGGCGTGGCAATGGGGGCAGCGGGCAGTGACACGGCCATCGAAGCGGCGTCGATCGCCATCCTCAACGACCGCCTCGAACTGATCCCGTATCTAGTTCGCCTAGGCCGCAAAACGATATCGACCATCCGGCTCAACACCGCCGCCGCCGTGATTACCAAACTCGTCTTCGTCGTGCTCGCGCTCCTCGGCCTGAGCAGCCTGGCAATGGCGATATTCGCCGATGTGGGAGTGACTGTGCTCGTTATTTTGAACAGCCTGAGGCTCCTTAAGTTTAGTTAGGTCTCTGCCGTTGCGGAGACGTGCTTCATATCGACGACCGGCCGCTCGGATAATCGATACGCGAAATGAAACAGAAAGAACAAACAACACCGGGGAGCAGTCGCACCAAACCCGAAGCCAACGATGAACTTCCGGGCATCCATCGTATTAGCCCTGCCGATATCGCGGAGCATTTCGGCAAGCCAGAAGACAAGGCTTACAAGGAGTCCGGTAAAAGCTCTCAAGATAAAAAGCCTTCGGAACGGCAAACTTCCGAATGAACGACGGAATCTTCATTTGTTCTTTTTTGCTTGGATGTCGAGATCCACTCAGTTTTGGTTGGGCCTGATTGTCGCCGTTGTTTTGGCGTCAATTCTTTACTTTGCTTCAACGAAAGGATTGCGCAGATTTAGATTTACCAAGTCTGATACCAAGGACGCCGGTCTAAATCGCAAAGGGAGTCGGCGGATGTTGGCAGACCAGAGAAAGAAACGGCGGCGAAAGAAAGTACGCTCTTGATCGTAACGGTTGTAAACAGATGCGACGGGAAGTTTGGCGTTGCTTGCGGACGCCGGGTATCTGTTGACAGACGCCTCGGGCTTGCCCTGCTCGCCATTCATTGGCGAAAGTTTACTCGAGGTTTACGGCCTCAAATGTGCGGGAGAATGCATAGTAGCGAATTTCGCAGTTAGGATCTATGGAGATAGCAAAATCAGTTTTATTCTTCTTTCTCGCCGGTATTTGCGAACTCGGCGGAGCTTACTTGATATGGTTGTGGCTCAAGAACGGCCGCTCATTTCTTTTCGGGCTTGCCGGCGCCGCAGTCCTCGTCGCGTATGGTTTTATGCATACGATGCAGACCTCGAACTACGGTCGAATTCAGGCGGCATACAGCGGATTCTTTATCGTTCTCGCCCTTCTCTGGGGCTGGCAGGTGGATAAAGTTGTTCCGGATCGTTTCGACCTTATTGGCGGAGCTGTCGCGTTGGTTGGTGTATCGATAATTATGTACTGGCCGCGAAGTTAGGAGGAAAATATGGGAAGCGGACACGCACACGGGGTTTCGGGGGCGGGTAAGAATAAGCGGCAGCTGACGATCGTCTTTTTCATGACCTTCTTTTACCTCGTCGTCGAGGTGATCGGAGGCTTTTGGACCGGAAGCCTTGCGTTGCTCGCTGATGCCGGGCACATGCTCACGGATGTTGCGGGCGTCGGGCTTGCCCTGCTCGCGATAAAGTTTGCCGAGCGGCCGGCCTCGCCCGAACGCACTTACGGTTATTACCGCGTCGAGATACTCGCGGCGCTCACCAATGCCGTCGTGCTGATCTTTATCTCGCTGTACATTCTTTACGAAGCCTACCAGCGGTTTAAGAATCCGCCCGAAGTGGAAAGCGGCTGGATGCTTGGGGTGGCGTCGGTCGGACTGGTTATCAACATCGTGGGCGTCGTGATCCTTCGGGCCGGTTCGAAGGAAAGCCTTAACATGAAGGGTGCATATTTCGAGGTTCTCTCGGACATGCTCACCTCAATCGGTGTCATCATCGCCGGCGTGATAATGCTGACGACAGGTTGGTACTACGCCGACCCGCTTATTTCTGCGGGAATCGGTCTCTTCATCTTGCCGCGAACGTGGATTTTGCTTCGCGATGCGGTCGGCGTTCTCCTCGAAGGCACGCCGTCTGACGTAAATATCGTGAAAGTCCGCGAAAGCTTGTCCACCATAGAAGGCGTCGCCGAGATTCACGACCTGCACGTCTGGTCGCTCACGTCGGGGGTGAATGCCCTCAGCGTTCACGCCGTGCTTGCGGACGGCGCTGAACATGACGACGTACTGACAAGAGTTCATGAGCATTGCGTCGAGGAATTTAAGATCACACACGTGACAGTGCAGACCGAACGCAAGGGCTTTGCGAGTCACGAGACGCATATTTAAGAACGCAATGGAACAAGAAACAGACTTTTTTCATGTTTTTACGCAGCATCAGCTTATAATTTTCGTAGGTGTAAGCTTACTGATTATCGCCTTGTTAGTAGGCATAGGTTTTCTTCTCGGTAAGTTATCAGAGAGGCGTTCGAAGGGAGGCTCAAAATGAAACCCGATAACAATCAAGTGTTGGCAACCGCGATTTCTCAGGAGTTAGCATTGGCCGAATCGCTTGTTGAAAGCGGCGACTTCCATTTAGCCTTTTATCACCTCGAACGGGCTCACGTTCTCGGTCAGGCATCGACCTATCAGCACACGCGCATCCATTGGCGAATGTTGAAGCTTGCCATAAAACAGCGTTCGCCCCGTGAGATTTGGGGACAGATCGTCCGTATCGTCGGAGCCTCGACCAAAACGCCCTTTGGAATCTACCCGACCGGGAACACAGGCGGGGCGAACGTGTGGTTTTTCAAGTCGATGCCTGTTCCCGAAGACTTAGCAAAGATTCTTATTAGAAAGTGATCGGATTATTCAGATAGGACGACGTGTATGAGATCGCAGAATCCGGCCAAGACTTTGCCGTTTAGTCGACGCCGAACTACCGGTCGAGAATTTCTACGTATGGCGTGACCGAGCGGTGCTTCACTTTTTGACCGATGAGCACGACCTTCCATTCTTGAAATCAGCTAGCTGGTGTAAACAAGTCTCACCCCGCTGTTGCTGTTTGAAAACAGACAGCTCCTGTCTCTTTTTATACATGGTAGCGGCTCCGTCTTTCTAGAATACTCCCGTTAAACCCAATAAACATTCAGAAAGCGAGTGGTATAGCTGTTGCATTCAGTTCCGAGTATATGAGAAGTCAGATCGCGCGATATATTGGGTTTTTTATTCTGGGTAGCGTCCTGTTCACGGTTGTCTCGCCTGTTGCGATACTCGCCCATGGCGGTGAGGATCATGGTGACGCGAAGCCAAAGTCCACGGCGAACGCGAAGGGCGTTGTATCCCATTCGACTCGTTTGGGCGAACTCGAGCTAATGGTAAAGCACCCTTCGATGGAGCCGGACACGCCTACGACCGGGGTTCTTTTTATTACGAAATTTGAGACCAATGAACCTTTTAAGCTTGCCGATGCAAAGGTCGAGATCGAATCCGCGAACGGTACGGTCTTTAACGCGACCGTTGCGACTGGCGAACAGGCGGGCACATACAGCGTGACCTTTCCGGCGATGCCGTCCGGCGTTTACAAGATGCGGGCTAACGTGTCGCACGACGGCGAAACTGACACTGCCACTTTTTCCGGAATCGAAGTAAAGCCGCCCGCGGTTACGGCCGAGGGCGGAACGTCTTGGTTCACGCAATTGGTGATCGGCGTTGTCTTTTTGCTTGTATTTATTTTGCTTTTCGGGCTTGTGTTTTTCGTGTGGCGTTTCGCCGCTGGCCCCGGAGTTAACGAGGAAGCACTTTCTGCGTAAGATTCTAGCGAACATCGTTTACCGAAACTCCATGGGCATAAGGAATATTTTAGCGATCGTAGTTGAGTATTCAGCAAAGCTCGGTTTAGCCGTCCTCTTTTTTGGCAGCCTTAACTCGGCACTGGCGCAACAAACTGATCCTACGCCTGTACCGACTCCGGCCCCGTCGCTTCAATACATCGGGCAGGATGGCTTGAGTGTCGAGCAGCTTGTAGAAAGTGCGGGCAGTAGGCGCGCAGATCTGCTTGCGGCGCGGCAGCGACTCGTGATCGCCCAAGGGCGTCTGGTTCAAGCCGGACTTCGGCCAAATCCGGTCTTTAGTACCGAATACGGCAGCCCCCGTTTTTTGGGCGGCGAAAGCGAGTATGACTTTTCGGCAGAGCTGGCCCAACCTTTCGAGCTTGGAGGAAAACGTGGAAAGCGTCGTACCGTCGCGGAACTCGAACTCCAACAGGTTCGATCCGAAGTCGCGGCTATCGAACGGAATATCGCGGTCGAAATTCGCCGTGACTACGCACGGGCCATATCGGCCGCGCGGCAGCTCGATGTATTGGAAAGACTTCTGGCTGCTGACGCGGAATTGGTTCGGGTGACGGAAGCACGCTTAAACGAGGGCGATGTGGCGCCGCTCGACCTGAATTTAGTCAAGGTCGAAAGCGACCGCCTGAAGATCCAAAGGATCGAAGCGAGAAACGAATTGGAAACTGCCTTATTAAGGATGCTAACGCTGATCGGCGCCGATGTCGCTGAACCGCTTCGCTTGGCGCCTCAGTCCGACCGGCCTCCACGCCTCGATCTGGGGCTTAGCGAGCTTACCCAAAAGGCGTTGAGCGACCGCTCCGACTTGCAGGCTGCGCGGATCGGCGAGCAGCTGGGAACCGCGAGGCTAAACCTGGCCCGTGCTCAGGCCGCTCCGGACATCACGCCGTCGGTGCGCTTTTCACGCACCAAGGCATTTACCGATCTTCCGGCGTCGGCCGGGGGCGGAATTATCAACAGTCGCGACAACGAACTGACATTCGGCGTGTCGATCGATCTTCCCGTGTCGAACCGTAACCAAGGCGGTATTGCAGCCGCAATCGGTGAACAGGCTCAGGCGGTGCGGACACGTGAATTTTTAGAGGCGACGATACGGCGTGATGTCGCCGTTGCATACGGCCAGTATCGGGCCGCGGCGGAAAAGCTGGTGTTGTATACAACTCAAATCCTGCCGAGAGC
>LNFM01008232.1_pt1 | contig 18198 bp, 13 predicted proteins | sample 596031 | NCBI WGS metagenome assembly LNFM01 (sample SAMN04254537, study PRJNA301005) | activated carbon metagenome | isolation source: dual media filters at the Ann Arbor, Michigan drinking water treatment plant | place: USA: Ann Arbor | reverse complement strand
ACGCCGCTACAGCCGCCGCTACGCGATGGGAGCGAACTGCAGTTTGCCGAGACGGTCACCTTTCCCAGCATGGCAATCAGCGGCGACGATCCGGTCCGCAGCACGCTGGCGGCGGTGAAGGCGGTCAGTCCAGGCTATCCATTGCGAGGCACGCTGCTCACGCGCGAGCAGGTAGAGGGTCGGGTATCGCCCGCCGGCGGCATTCCGGAGGCCGGCACCGTGTGGGTCGACCCGCAGGCCGTGCAGGCCCTGCGCATCGCGGTTGGTGCACCGCTGAAACTGGGCGAGAAGACCTTTCGCGTCGCCCGCGTGATCGCGGTGGAGCCCGATCGAGGCGGGCAGTTCATCAACTTCGCGCCGCGCGTGATGGTCAATCTGGCAGATCTGCCGGCGACCGAGCTGATCCAGCCCGGCAGCCGCGTTACCTATCGCCTGCTGGTGGCGGGCGAAGGCTCCGCGGTGCGAAGTTACCGCGATCGCATCACGCCGCTGCTCAAGCGCGGTCAGGAGATCGACACGCTCGAAGGTGGCCAGCCGCAAATGCAGCGGACCATGGAACGCGCCGAGCGCTTCCTGTCGCTGGTGGCGCTGTTGGCGGCGATGGTGGCGGCGGTGGCGGTAGCTGCGTCCGCCCGCCGGTTCTCGCTGCGCCATCTGGATTCCTGCGCCATGCTGCGCTGTCTGGGCCTCGCGCAGGCCGACATCTTCCGCTTGTTCGCGCTTGAGTTCGTGTTCGTCGGCTTGGCCGCCTGTGCCGTCGGCATGCTGCTCGGCTTCGGATTCCACTTCGTGCTGCTCGAGGTGCTGGGCACGCTGATCCGCACCGAACTGCCACTGCCGTCGATGCTGCCGGCGGTGCAGGGGTTCGTCTGCGGCATGGTGCTGCTGCTCGGCTTTGCGCTGCCGCCACTGGTGCAGTTGCGCCGCGTGCCGCCATTGCGCGTCCTGCGCAAGGATCTGGGCGCGCCCAGTGGCCGCGCTGCGCTCGGCTACCTGGTGGGTGTTGGCGGCTTCTTCGGCTTGCTGGTGTGGAGCGCCAACGACCTGAAGATCGGCAGCTTGACGGCCGGTGGCTTCGCCCTCGGGATCCTGTTCTTTGCCGCCGTGGCCTTTGCCGTCCTGCGCCTGCTGTCGCCGCTGCGCGCGATCACCGGGCGTCTCGGCATCTCGTGGCGGTTTGCAGTGGCAGCGGTGTTGCGCCGGCCCGCCGCCACGGTCGTGCAACTGGTGTCGCTGTCGGTCGGGTTGATGGCCCTGCTGCTGTTGACGGTCACGCGCACGGATCTCGTCAACGCCTGGCGTGCGGCAGCACCACCGGATGCGCCGAACCGTTTCGTCATCAACATCCAGCCCGAGCAGGTCAATGCCATCGAGGCCCGCCTGGCGCAGGCCGATCTGCAGGACGCCTTGGTGTATCCGATGGTGCGCGGCCGGCTCATCCAGATCAACGCCAAACCGGTGGGGCCGGAGGGCTTTGCCAACGAACGCGCGCAGCGGATGGTGGACCGCGAGTTCAACCTCTCTTACGCGGATGAAGCGCCGAGTCACAACCCGATCCTGTCCGGCACCTGGTTCAAGGCCGGGGCGGCGGAGTTGTCGATCGAGGTCGGCGTCGCCAAGACCCTTGGCATCAATCTAGGCGACGAACTGACGTTCGACATCGCCGGTGAGCAGGTCAACGCGCGTGCCACCTCGATGCGCAAGGTCAACTGGGATTCCATGCGGGCGAACTTCTTCATCATCATGCCGCCCGGCCTGTTGGCCGATAAACCGCGCAGCTTCATCACGGCGTTTCACCTGCCTGATTCCAAGGCCGGGTTCACCAGCGATCTTCTGCGCGAGTACCCGAACCTCACCGTAGTCGACACCAGTGCCATATTCCGGCAGGTGCAGGCGGTGATCGATCAGGTGATTGCGGCAGTCGAATTCCTGTTCGTCTTCACGCTGGCCGCCGGTGTGCTGGTGCTGTACGCGGCGCTGGCCAGCTCGCGCGACGAGCGCGTGCGCGAGGCGGCGCTACTGCGGGCACTTGGCGCCTCGCGCCAGCAACTGCAGCGTGCGCAGGTGGCCGAGATGCTTTGCCTCGGCGGGCTGGCCGGCTTGCTGGCCGCGACGGGCGCTGCGGCGATCGGCTGGGCGCTGGCCAGGTACGCCTTCGAGTTCGAGTACGCGGTCACGCCCTGGGTGTTCGTGCTGGGCATCGGCGGCGGCGCGCTGTGCGCATTGCTGGGCGGCTGGATGGGCCTGCGCGCGGTGCTGCGCACGCCGCCGCTGACCTCGCTGCGGGAGGCTTGAAGTGAGCGGCGTGCCAGATCCGACCGCGGCGGTCGAGCAGGCGCAAGACACGCCGTACGCGCGGCTCGGCGGCGATGCAGCCGTGCGTGCGCTGGTTGATCGCTTCTACGACCTGATGGACCTGGAGCCCGGCTATGCCCGCCTGCGCAGCGTGCATGGCAACGAGCTCGCGGCCGCGCGCGACAAGCTCTACTGGTTCCTCAGTGGCTGGCTGGGTGGGCCGAATCACTACATCGAGCGCTTCGGCCATCCGCGCCTGCGGCAGCGGCATCTGCCGTTCACGATCGGCAGCGTCGAACGTGATCAGTGGCTGCAGTGCATGAACCAGGCCATGGTCGAAGAGGGCGTGGACGAAGCGTTGCGGCTGCGCCTGGTGCAGTCGTTCTTCCAGACCGCCGACTGGATGCGTAACCGGGATGGATGAGTCCTCGCGTCGCCTTCCTGGGCGCAACCGTCAGATCGGACGCTGACGAGACAAGGTGCGCTCGCTGATGGACTTCAGCTCGTGGCAAGGGGTCCTGGCGACCGTGCTTGGTCTGGCGGTCATCACGCTGGTGATGGTCGGCATTCGTCTGCTCGTCATGCAGACCGTGCAGCAGCGCAACCAACGGGAGAACCGCCAGGTCAACGAGCGGCTGCGTCTGCTGATTGCCGCTTACAAGGTGCTTGGCGGCTCGTTCACCGGCGACCTCCTGGTCGACCCGACGCACCTGCGCGACCTGCGCCAGGACGCTGATGCCGCCGACTCCGCGGTTGACAATGGTGCCTCGGTGGCGCTCACTGGATCGGATCGTCGCCGTCGCGTGCGCGACGCGGTCGAGGCCGCGCTATCCGATGTGATCCTGCTCGGCACCGAGGAACAGGTGCGGCTGGCGGCGCAGGCAGCTTCCGATCTTGCTGCTGGACGGACGGTCGAGACCGCCGCGCTGGTGGTGTCACTGCGAGATTTCGTGCGTCAAGTGCTTGACCTGGAGCCCGTCCCGTCGGACCTGACGATCCCCAAGCAGGGCGCATTGCGCCCGCCAGGCGGCGGATCATCGGGTCGGGGGCGCGAGGCGCGGGCAGACGCCACCGGCGGGAAGACCGGGGCAGGCGCCGCCGGGGCCGGTGGCTTGGGGATGGGCGTCGGTCTCGGCGGAACGGGCGAAGCAGACCGCTAGCTCGTTGACCGGGCTAACGCTTGCGAGCCTGCACGCGGCGAAGTCGACATCGAGTTCCCGCGCAGATCGCAGGGGGCGACGTCATAGGCACACCGGACAGGCGCAATCCAGCGTCAGGCCGCTGCAGGTGAGGCGCCCGTCGGCACCTTGGCGTTGTCACGCGCAAGTTCTTCGCGCGTGGTGATGCGGCGGAACCACACCGTCACGGCGCTCGAGGTCAAGACGATGAACAGCGAATAGAGCACCGGGATGAGCAGCACCTGCTGTTGCATGTCACCCTTGAACGTGAGCAGCACCACCAGCACCGCGAGCGGCCCGTTCTGAATGCCGGTTTCCAGAGCGATGGTGCGGCTGCGGCGCGCGTCCTGCCGCAGCGCACGGCTGAGCGCCCAACCGAGCGCCATACCGAAGAGCCCCAGACCGATCGAGGCGAAGTAGACCGATGCGGGTGTGGTGGCCAGCAGCATATGGTTGCGCGGAACCCAGGTGACGATCAGGAAAAGAATGACGACGATGCCGAGGAAGCCGCCGATCAGCTCGATCGTGGCGCCGACATTCGGATTCCACTTGCGCAGCAGCATGCCGATCAGCGTTGGCACGATCAGCACCACCAGCACCTGCGCCACGTTGCCGGCGGGCACCGCGTACTCGGACGGCAGGCCGATCATGCCCGAGTAGAACTCCAGCAGGGCTGGCACCATCGCTACCGCGACCAGCGTCGAGCACACCGTCATCATGATCGACAGCGCCAGTACGCCCTTGCTGAAGTAGGTGAAGATGTTCGAAGTCGTGCCACCCGGCATGCAGCCCATCAGGATCAGGCCGATCGCCAGCGCCGGCGGCAGTCCCAGCCCGACCGCCAGTGCGTAGGCGAGAAACGGCATGATCGCGTACTGGCACAGCAGGCCGACCAGGATGCCTTGCGGCTTGCGAAAGGCGATGCGAAAGTCCTTGAACGTGAGCGATGCGCCCATGCCCAGCATGATGACCATCATCATGATGCCGAGCAGCTTGGTTTCGAGTTCGGTGAGCACTGTGGTCTCCGTCGCTTCCCGCGCTGGCGGGAACCTGGTGTCTGCGTGAGGTGCGAAGCAGCGTCCCCGCTGCCGCGGGGACGGCGTCAGCCGCCGGCTTTTGCCTGGTACTCGGCCTTCAGATCCTTGCGCAGGATCTTGCCGATCGCCGTCTTCGGCAGTTCCTTGCGGAACTCGATGTTGCGCGGCAGCTTGTAGTCGGTGAGAAGGCGCTTGCAGTGCGCCCGCACCGCCTCCTCGGTCAAGCCTTCGCCCTGCGGCACGATGTAGGCGCGCACCGCTTCACCGCTCTTGCTGTCCGGTACGCCGATCACGGCAACCTCGAGCACGGCGTCCATCTTGGCAATCGCATCCTCCACCTCGTTCGGGTACACGTTGAAGCCCGACACCAGGATCATGTCCTTCTTGCGATCGACGATCTTGAAGTAGCCATCTCGATCCATGATCGCGATGTCACCGGTGTACAGCCAGCCGTCGCGCACCGTCTTGGCGGTTTCGTCCGGCCGGTTCCAGTAGCCCTGCATCACCTGCGGGCCGCTCACGATCAGTTCGCCCGGCTCGCCGAGCGCCACCGGCTTGCCGGCATCGTCGACCAGGCGCACGCCGGTGCCCGGCACCGGAATGCCGATGGCATCCGGCTTGTGGGTGCCGCTGATCGGGTTGAAGCACACCACCGGCGACGACTCCGTCAGCCCATAGCCCTCGGCGATACGGGTGCCGGTGATCGACTGCCAGCGTTCGGCCACCGCGTGCTGCAGCGCTGCGCCACCGGCGACCGCGGCCTTCAGGTGGCGCGGCGGGAACGCGGTGAACCACTCTTCGTTCATCAGGGCGTTGAACAATGTGTTGACGCCGCTGATCCAGGTGATCTTGTAGTTGTCGAATGCGCGCTGCAGGTTCTGGATCGGCCGCGGACTGGGCACCAGCACGTTGCGCGCGCCCACGGTGTAGAAGCACAGCAGATTAAAGGTGAAGGCGAAGATGTGATACAGCGGCAGGGCCGTGAGCACCACCTCCTTGCCTTCTTCGATGTGGCTGCGGCCCATGGCGAACGCCTGGATCAGGTTGTTGAGCAGGTTGCCGTGGGTCAGCATCGCGCCCTTGCTCACACCGGTGGTGCCACCGGTGTACTGCAGCGCGGCGAGCGACGAATGGCCAATGCCCTGGGTGAACGCCGCCACGTCCACGTTGTCGCGCTGGCGCACCATCGCGCCCTCTGCCAGCGCCCAGTCGAAGCGAATGTGCTTGACCGTGATCTTGGGCAGTGCCCTGTTCCACCACTTCATTACGCCGCGGATCACGGCGCGCGGCACCGGAGAGAAGAACTGCGGCACCTCGGCGACGATCACCTGGCGGATACCGGTGCGCGCCAGGATGCCGTCCAGCTTGTCGGCGAACATGTCGACGATCACCAGTGCTTCGGCGCCTGAGTCACGGAACTGGTGTTCCATTTCGCTCGGCGTGTACAGCGGATTGGTGTTCACCAGCACGCAGCCGGCCTTCAGGATGCCGAACGCTGCCACCGGATAGGCCAGGCAGTTCGGCGTCTGCAGCGCCACCCGCGCGCCTTGCGCCAGCCCGAGCACCTGGCGCAGGTACACGGCGAAGGCGTCGGCGTAGGCATCGACCTGCGCAAAACTGAGCGAGCCATGCATGCCGTTGGGCATGCAGGTGGTGAATGCAGTTTCCTTGGCAAAGCGGGATGCTGACTGCGCGAGCAACTGCGCCAGGTTGTCCTGCGCCGGCAGCGGCAAGTCGCGCGCGACATGGGTGCCGTAGTGCTCGACCCAGGGTTGCAGGTCGTACAAGGGGGCGGGCAGGTTCACGGGAGGTCTCCTGGCAATCTCATCATCGTGCGGTCGAACGCCGCACTGGCGAGCCCGGGCACCTGCCGGACATCGAGGGGTGGCGGATTCTCCGAGCGCGGGCCTGCTGCGAGTAGGCGGGGTTACCCCTAAGCGCCGTCGCGCGTCGCCTATCATCGGCGCCCTGCCTGCCGCGGTATGCCATGACCGAACCTGCCATCGTTGTCGCCCTGGTCGCACTTGTTGCGCTGCTTCTGGCTCTCGTGGCGCTCGTGTTCGCCCTGCGGCAGGCACGCGGCGCGCGCCTGTCGGAACAGATCGTTGAACTGCAGCGCCGCAACGATGCGCTCAGCGAACGGCTGGAGCGGGAATTGCGCGACGCCATCACGCAGAACGCGCGCGATGGGCGTACGGAAACGGGTGCCCGGCTGGCGGAGCTGCAAACCGGGCTGCTGGGGCAGCTGACCAACGTCGCCAACCTGCAGGCCACCCAATTGACCGGTTTTGGCCAGCAGCTGGCGCGCATCAGCGAGGGCGCCGAGTCCAGCAGCCGCGCCAACCGCGAGGAGGCCGCCCTGCAGCTGCAGAGCTTTGCTGCCGCAATGCAGCAACAGCTGGCCGATCTCACGCGGGCGATCCAGCTCAACCTGGCGGAGGTGCGCAGCACCTTGCAGACGCAGCTGGCCACGTTGCAGCAGGGCAACGAAGCGAAGCTGGACCAGATGCGCGCGACCGTGGAGGAGAAGCTGCAGAGCACGCTCGAAGCGCGCCTGGGCGAAAGCTTCAAGCAGGTCAGCGATCGCCTGGAGCAGGTGCATCGCGGCCTCGGCGAGATGCAGGGACTGGCGCAGGGGGTGGGTGATCTCAAGCGCGTGCTGACCAACGTCAAGTCGCGCGGCTCCTACGGCGAAGTGCAGCTGGCGGCTCTGCTGGAGCAGGTGCTGACCGCCGAGCAGTACGCCGCCAACGTGGCGACCCGGCCGGACTCGGGCGAGCGGGTGGAGTTCGCGGTGAAGATGCCGGGGCGCGGCGATCTCATTGGCGGGACCTCGTTGTGGTTGCCGATCGACGCCAAGTTTCCGAGCGAGGACTACGAGCGGTTGCTGGCGGCGCAAGAGGCGGCCGATGTGCCGGCGATGGAGGCGGCTGGAGCCGCCCTCGAGCTGCGCATCCGTGCCGAGGCGAAGAAGATCCGCGACAAGTACGTGGAGCCGCCGCACACCACCGACTTCGCGATCCTGTTCCTGCCCACCGAGGGACTGTTCGCCGAGGTGCTGCGTCGCCCGGGGCTGAGCGAGGCGTTGAATCGTGAGTTGCGCGTGGTGGTCGCCGGCCCGACCACGTTGTTTGCCCTGCTCAACTCCCTGCAGATGGGCTTTCGCACGCTCGCCATCGAGCAGCGCTCGGTCGAGGTGCGCGAGCTGCTGGGCGCGGTCAAGACCGAGTTCGCGCGCTTTGGCGAGTGGATCGGCAAGGTGCGCAGCCAGGTCGCCACGGTGACGAAGACGCTGGAAGATGCCGACACGCGCGCGCGCCAGATGCAGCGCAAGCTGCGCGAGGTGGAGGCGCTGCCGGCGGAACGCAGCGCGCAGTTGCTGCCGCCGCCCGTGGGTGACGATGGCTGACGACGAGCGCGCCAAGGCGGCGACCTCTGGTCAGCCAGCTGTCGGCTGTGCGCAATGCTGGCCGGCCGCAGCCGACGATGCATGGCGCTCGCGTCCGGGCGGCCTGCTGCGCGAGGTCGATCTGATCGATGACTTTCACCTGCACGTGATGCAGCTCGCCTGTCCGGCATGCCTGCAATCGTTTCTCTCGGTCTTCACCGAGATTGTCGACTGGGCCGGCGGCATGAACCCGCAGTCATGGATGCTCACGCCCATCAGCGCCACCGAGGTGGCGGCTCTGACCGCGCGCGGCAAGGAACTGTCGGAAGCGGAGTTGAACATGCTCGGCTGCGATCGCCGCACGCCGTGGCACGACCATCCGAAGAGTGGGCCGCCAATCAGCGTGTGGATTGGCCGGATGAAGGTCGGTCCGCACGATTGAGGCCTACCAAGCCGGTGTCGCTCAGGGCCGCCGGCGGTGGGCACCGGATTTGCAGCCACCGGGTTGTTTGCGGAGGCTGCCATGCCCAGACACGCTGACCTCGACGACCCCGTCCGGGCGGTTACCGACCCCGCCATCAATGCCCGCATCGACCGCGCCATCGATGCCTGCGTGGCGTTCTACCGCGCGCGTCCGCAGTTCGAGATCGACAGTCGCATCGACGAGCTGGCGCGCGAGTGGGACCTGGAGCGCTGGCTGCAAGTCAATGCGTCCGTCCTGTCGCTCTCCGGTCTCGCCTTGGGCGTGCTGCGCCACCGGGCCTGGTTCGGTCTGCCGATCATGGTCAGCGCGTTCCTGCTGCAACACGCCATTCGCGGCTGGTGTCCGCCGGTACCGCTGCTTCGCCGTCTCGGCGTGCGTACCCGCCAGGAGATCGACCGCGAGCTGTACTTGCTCAAGTCGCTGCGCGGCGACTTTGCCGATCTGCATTGGCGAACCATCGGCGCCGCTGTCGGCGCCCGCCCGGTGCTGGGCAGCGTGACGATGCAGCGCCGCGGCGACTAGCGGCGCCCATCGCGTTCCCGGCTCCACTGGCCGAATACGATCACCGCCCCGGCCAGGGCGAGCAGCAGCAACGGCGGCGCAATCAACTGGAACAGGAGAGTGCGCCGCGAGCGCCCAGCGGGCGCGAGCGCAGTACCGCTGGCCTGAGCGTCTGACTGCCGCGGGATGCAGGGTCGTCAGTTCAAGCCGCTGCCTCTCGCCAGGCCAATCGTCGGGCCGACCAGGCAGTGGTCTTTCGCGCGCTGTCGCCTGCGTGAGCGACAACGCGTGCAGCCTGATCGTGTCAGGAGGGCGCAGAGGCACTTGCCCTGGGGCATGACTCTGGGATGGGTCGACGCGCGCGTTGCTGCAGCGCCGCCGCGGTGCTGCCGGTCTCAGCGGGCTGCGAACGCGCGCAGCCGGCGCAATCCTTCGTTCAGCGTGGCATCGCGCTTGGCGAAGCACAGGCGCACCACGCGCACGTCGCGGGGCCGTGGGGTGCATTCGTAGAACACGCTGACCGGAATCGCCGCGACCCGCGCTTCGATGGCCAGGCGACGCGCGAAGACGTCGTCCGGCTCGTCCGACAGGGCGCTGTAGTCGGCCAGCACGAAGTACGTACCTTCGCATGGCAGCAGGCGGAAGGGCGAATCGGCAAGGCCAGCGCGGAACAGGTCGCGCTTGGCCTCGTAGAAAGCGGGCAGGTCGAGGTAAGTGGTCGGGTCGTCAAGGTGGGCGGCGATCGCATGCTGGCCGGGCGTGTTGACCGAAAACACCATGAACTGGTGCACCTTGCGGATCTCGGCGCTCAAGGCAGCAGGCGCGATGGCGTAGCCGATCTTCCATCCGGTCGTGTGGAAGGTCTTGCCGAAGCTCGATATCACCACGGCATGTCGGGCGAGCAGTGCTGAACTGCCGATCGAGCAGTGCGATTGGCCGTCGAAGACGATGTGCTCGTAGACCTCGTCGGAGATCAACAACACCCCGGTTTCCGCGACGATCGACTCAAGTGCGCGCAGGTCGTCCGCGCGCAGGCAGCGGCCGGTCGGATTGTGCGGAAAGTTGAGCATGATCAGCCGCGTGCGCGGCGTGATGGCGGCGCGTACGCGATCCCAGTCGGGCGCGAACCCGCGCTGATGATCCAGTGCGATGGCAACTGCGCGGCCGCCCGCCAGCGTGATCGAGGGGATGTAGCTGTCGTAGACGGGCTCGAACACGATCACCTCGTCGCCCGGAGCGACCAGCGCCAGCACCGCAGCCATGATCGCCTGGGTGGCGCCGGCGGTGACGGTGATCTCGGTGTGCGGATCGCAGGCATGCCCGTAAAGCGTGCGCTGTTTGCTGGCGAGTGCCTCGCGCAGTGCCAGGTAGCCGGCCATCGGCGCGTACTGGTTGTGGCCGGCGGCCATCGCGTCGGCGAAAGCTTGCTGCAGTCGCGGGTCGCAGTCGAAGTCAGGGAACCCCTGCCCCAGGTTGACCGCCCCGTGCTGGGCTGCCAGCGCCGACATCACCGTGAAGATGGTGGTACCCACGGCAGGCAGCTTGCTCGGGGCGAGGCGACGAGGGGAGGTGGCCCGGATCGGAGGGTTCATGGAGGGTCCGTGACGGCGCACCGCCTGCTGGCTGCATGCGTGAACGCGAAAATACACTGCCCAACGTGCTGCATATCGGCGCTGCCGGGTTGGCGCATCTGTGTAGCCTCTGGCGCAAGCGGCTCTGTATCCGGCCGGGCGGGTGACTCAGGGAAGACGTCGATCGGTGCGCGTGAGCGCGCGTCGGACAGCAAAGCAGCGACAACGTGACGATGACGACACTGACCGGTCCCGGCACCGCGCACCTCATGGCGCGCGATGCCCTGACCAGCCTGCTCGAACTGGACGAGGTGACGTGGGTCGGCCTGTCCGCGCCGGTCGAAGTCGACTTCCAGCCGGGTGAGCATGTCGCGGTGGCCGTTGCCCTGCCGGCTGCCGTGACCGCGTTGGGGACGCGCGTGGCCCTGCGCGCAGCCCGCCCTGCGGACGCCGCGCAGGTCTGGCGCTGGCTGGCGCAGAGCGATCTGACGCCGCGCCGGCTCGGGGCGCCGCATTTCCCCGATCACCCGATCCCGAGCTTTGCCGCCTTCAGCAACGACTATGCGCCACACTACTTCGACGGCAGCCTGCCGTACGAAGGGCGCGGCTTCATCATCCACAGCCTGGCGCTGCAGCGCGACGTCGGCTTCGTCAGCCACGAGCGGCTCGACGTGCTCAACGACGTCACCTGCCTCGACCTGTGGCTGGCCGACAGCAGCGTGTGCGGCCAAGGTTTCGGCTCCGAAGCGATCGACCTGCTGTGTCGCTGGCTGCAGGCGCAGCGCGGGGTCAATCGCTTCCTTCTGCGGCCGTCGCGCCGCAACGTGCGGGCGCTGCGCGCGCTGCGGCGCGCGGGCTTTCGCGAGACCGACCTGCCGCCGACGCAACTGATCGACAAGCTTTCGCTGTCGCGCGGCGAGTACCCGGACGAAGTGCTGCTGTTTCGATTCGTGCCGTTGCCGTCGCAGCGGGTGCAGCCGCCGGTGGGTCATTGCCACGTCTACGTCGACAGCGAGTTCAGTCGCCTGACGCAGCCGCAACTGCTCAGCTTCGGCGCCGTGGCCGACGACGGCAGCGAGTTCTACGGCGAGATCGCCGAGACGCTCGACGAGTCGTCGGTGCCGCTCGCCGACCGCTGCAGCGAGTTCGTGTGCGACGTGGTGCTGCCGCTGTTCGAGCAATGCGCGCAACCCCGCGCTGCGCTGGCAGACCGATTCGTGTCATGGCTTGCGTCTCGCGCGCGTGGCCGGCCAGTCACCTTGATCAGCGATTCCGGCTTCGATCGCTGGGCGCTGTCGGATCTGCTCGGCACCGAGGCGTTGCCGGCGGGCGCGCAGTGGTTGCGCGTCCCGGTGGCCTACGAAACGCTGGATCAGGTGGCGGGCAGCCTGGGCCTGCGGCGCCACCATGCCCTCGATGACGCCATCGGTCTGCGCCACGCGGTGATCCACGGCGACTGAGCCTGAGGACGGCATCGTGGCTGTCGCGCCCGAAGGGGCGCGCGCACCGCGGGCCAGTCCGATCTGATCCGGTCAGTCGGCCCGCGCCAGCCGCTCGATCGCGCCGGCCACGGTGACAATCGCCAGGCCTTGACGCTGCGCGCGGCGACCCACCTTCAGCAAAGCCTTGTCCTTGGTCACCAGCACGCCGGCGCGTACCGTGCTGGCGAGGTCGAGGAACTTCTGGTCCAGTGGATCGGTGCACGGCCACGGCGCCGCAAAGATGCGCGGCGCCAGTCGCGCGGCTGCTTGCCAGCGCCTCAGCAGCGAAGCAGGATCGACACCCCGCGCTGCCAGTCGATCGGCGAATGCAGGCCGCTGCAGCACATCGGCCAGTTCGTCGTCGGTGGCGGTGCTGCGCACGCAGTCGAGACGGCCAGCTTCCACCGCCTGTCGCAGCGGGTGTACGCGGGGGTCGTCGAACACCCAGAAATCGAGCAGGACGTTGGTGTCGATGACAGCAGTGATAGCGGGCGGCGCGGCGCTCATGGCGCCATTGTGCAGGGCGCCGTTCGCCGATCCGCGTGCGCACCGGTGACAAGCTCGGGTGGGGCGGGCGTTCGCGTTCTCGTTGCGCCTGCAATCGGCCGCCACCCCGCATCTGGCGGCCCGCAGCCATCATTTCGTCGCCTCCGCTGTCTTCCGGTCAGGTCGGACGTGACCCATCAAGCCCTCGTTGGCACAGTGCGATCCGGGCACCGCGCCGTTTCGCCGCGGCCGAACGAACTTCCTGACGTGCCATGCTGACCACCATGACGCCCGCGACCCCGCCTGCTGATGCGCCGACCGCCGGAGGCCCGCTGCAGGGGCGACTGTGGCGAGGCTTGCGCTTCATGGCGGTCGTGTGCCTGCTGATCGCGCTGTTCCTGACCGCGATCGATGGCGGGCGCGGCTTGGTGGCCAAGCTCGTCTACTCGTACGCCATCGGCTTGTCGTGCTGGGCGCTGACCGACGTCACCCGCTCGGCGCTGATCTGGCTGCTGCAGCGCGCGGCGATACGTCGTGGCGTGGCAATAGACACCGCCTCACGCAAACTCGGGTGGGCGTTGATGCTCCCGCTGATGGTGCTGGCGCTGGTGCTGGGGCCGCTGGCCGGCCTGGCGATCGGCGATGCGCTGACCGGCTATTCGTCGGCGAGTCTGGCGCAGCTCGGCTCATCCAACACCCGCCTGGTGCTGTCGGTGACGCTGGTTGCGATGCTGCTGTCCACCCTGTTCATCGGACTGCGCGAGCGTCTCGGCGAGGTACGGTCGCAGGCCGAAGCCGCGCAGCGCGCCGCCACCGAGAATCAGCTCAAGCTGCTGCAGGCGCAGCTCGAGCCGCACATGCTGTTCAACACCCTGGCCAACCTGCGCGTGTTGATCGGCACCGACCCGGTGCGCGCCGTGGCGATGCTCGACCGGTTGAATGCCTTCCTGCGCGCGTCGCTGTCGGCGAGTCGCTCCGGCGACCAGCCGCTTTCCGTCGAGTTCGAGCGGCTACGTGACTATCTGGCGCTGATGGGCTTTCGCATGGGCGAGCGGCTGCAGTACAGCCTCGACCTGCCGGCCGAGCTGGCGGCGACGCCGGTGCCGCCGCTGCTGTTGCAGCCGCTGGTTGAGAACAGCATTCGCCATGGTCTGGAGCCCAAGGTCGAGGGCGGTCGGATCGAGGTCAGTGCGCGCGCCAGTGATGGCAGCCTGGTGCTGTCGGTGCGCGACACCGGTATCGGATTGGGCGCCAGTCCGCCGAGCGATGGCGCGAACTTCGGCGTCGAACAGGTGCGCAGCCGGCTGCGCACGCTGCACGGTACGCGCGCGAGCTTCACGCTGGCGCGCTGCGACGACGCCGAAGGCGGCACGCTCGCCGTCGTGTCGCTGCCGCTGGCGCCTCGCAAGTCACCGTGATCCGTCCTTCTTGTTGCTCTGAGAGTTGAACTTGAGTCCTGTGCCGACCGCCCTGGTTGCCGAAGACGAACCGCTGCTGTCCACCTGGCTGCGGTCCGAACTGGCCGAGTTATGGCCGCAGCTGAGCATCGTGGCCGCCGTGGGCGACGGTGGGCGGGCGGTGGAGCAGGCGCTGCACTGGCGGCCGCAGGTGTGCTTCCTCGACGTACGCATGCCCGGCATGACTGGATTGGAGGCAGCGCAGGCGCTGGCCGAAGACTGGCCGGAGGACACGCCGTTTCCGCTGCTGGTGTTTGTGACTGCCTATGAGCAATACGCGGTGCAGGCGTTTGCCTCGCAGGCGGTCGATTACCTGGTGAAACCAGTCGACACGCCGCGCCTGCAGGCCTGCGTGCAGCGACTCAAGCAACGTCTGGCCGATCGGGCGCCTCATGGCGAGTCTCTGCAGCAGGCGGTGGAGCAGCTGCGCGCGGTGCTCGGCCAGGCCGCCGGGGCGAATGCGGCGGCGCGCATGCCGCAGTTGGAGGTGGTTCAGGCGCAGGTGGGGGCGGTCGTGCACATGGTGCCGGTCGACGACGTCGTCTACTTCGAGGCTGCCGACAAGTACGTGCGCGTGGTGACCGCTGACCGCGAACACCTGATCCGCATGCCGCTGAAGGAACTGCTGCCGCAACTGGACGAGCAGAAGTTCTGGCAGGTGCATCGGGGGACGGTGGTGCAGGCCCGCTGCATCACGTCGGCCCGGCGCGATGAGTCAGGCAAGGTGTACCTGGCACTGCGCGGCCGGCAGGAAACACTGGTGGCAAGTCGGCTCTACGCGCACCTGTTCAAGGGCATGTGAGAAGGCGTCGCCGCGTGAACTGCGCTTCGCCAGGCGGGCTGAGCCCAGCGCCGCGATGGCCACTGCACAGTCAGGTTGCGTGTGCCTGCAACTGTGCCAGCGTGACCTGCTTGAGTGCCTGCTCATGGCAGGCCACGAGCTTTACCGGCGGCGCCATGCCGGCGTCGAGCGCCTGCTTCCAGCGCGAAACGCACAGGCACCAGTGATCGCCCGGATGCAGGCCCGCAAAGTCGAACTCGGGGCGCGGCGTGATGAGGTCGTTGCCGTTGCGTTGCGAGAAGGCGAGGAACTCGGCCGTCATCACCGCGCAGACGGTGTGTGATCCGGTGTCCTGCGGGCCGGTGTGGCAGTAGCCATCACGATAGAAGCCGGTGCGCGGTCCATCGGGCGGCAGGCAGCAGCACTCGAGCGGCCCGCCGAGCACGTTGCGCGCCGACGAGGGCTGATCGCTGTCACGCGGCATGGGGGTGGTCCGAAATCACTTGTTGGCAGGCGCCGGAGCCACCGGAGCAGATGCCGGTGCGAGCGAAGCCGTCGACAGGCAGCTTTGCAGCACCATCAGAAACATCAGGCCCAGGGCGAGCAGCGGGACGACGCGGCCGAGCAACCCACGGTCAGTCTGCGGGCGGTCCACGATGCCGGGCGGTTCAACGACGGGTGGGTGATCTGGCTGCATCGGGCGGGTCCGTCACGGGGTCTTGTTGTGGATGACGCTGCGGTGCGCACGGCGCGAACGCTCGCTACAGCGAGTTTTCGCGCCGACGCCTTGCGCGTCTCGTCGTGCCCGGCAGGCGGACTCAGGCTGCCAGCAGTTGCCGCAGCACGAACGGCAGGATGCCGCCGTGCCGGTAGTAGTCGACCTCGATCGGCGTGTCGATGCGCAGCGTCACCTTGACGCGCCGGGTGCTGCCGTCGCCACGCTTGATCGCGAGGGTGGCCTCCTGCTGAGGCTTGATCTCGCCGGCCAGGCCCTCGATGTCGAAGGTCTCGTCGCCCTTCAAGCCCAGCGAGGCGGCGCTGTCGCTGCCGAGGAACTGCAACCAGATTGGAACGGTGGATGCGCTCGAAACTGCGCGCCACCACCGCCTTGACACCGAGCAGCTGCGTGCCCTTGGCGGCCCAGTCGCGCGAGGAGCCGGTACCGTACTCCTCACCACCGAAGATCACCGTCTGCACGCCATCGTCGATGTACTTCATCGCGGCGTCGTAGATCGACATCTGCTGGCCCGAGGGCTGGTGGACAGTGATGCCGCCTTCCACGCGCGAGCCGTCCGCCTTGGCGGGGATCATCAGGTTCTTGATGCGTACGTTGGCGAAGGTGCCGCGCATCATCACGTCATGGTTGCCCCGACGCGCGCCGTAGCTGTTGAAGTCGGCCTTGATCACGCCGTTCTCCTGCAGCCACTTGCCGGCCGGCGAGGTGTCCTTGATGCTGCCGGCAGGCGAGATGTGATCGGTGGTGATCGAGTCGCCGAAGATGCCCAGCGCACGGGCGTTCTTCACCTGCGGCATGGTGGCCGGCGTCATCGAAAAGTCGGCGAAGAACGGCGGCTCGGCGATGTAGGTTGACTTCGGCCACGCATACACCTGACCGGCCGAACTCTTCACTTTTTCCCACAGGTCGCCGGGGGCGCTCTTGACCTTGCCGTAGTTGGCGGCGAACGCCTTCGGATCCATCGCGTGCTTGAGCAGCGCGTGCACCTCATCTGAGGTGGGCCAGACGTCGCCGATGAAGACATCCTTGCCGTCCTTGCCTTTGCCCAGCGGCTCGGTCATCAGGTCCCTCATCATCGTGCCGGCGATCGCATAGGCGACCACCAGCGGCGGCGAGGCGAGGAAGTTGGCTTTCAGGTTCGGATGGATGCGCGCCTCGAAGTTGCGGTTGCCGGAGAGCACTGCCGCGCAGACGAGGTCGTTCTTGCTGATCACCTCGTTCAGCTCAGGCGTCAGGTCGCCGGCGTTGCCGATGCAGGTGGTGCAGCCATAGGCAGCGACCGAAAAGCCGAGCTTCTCCAGGTAGGGCAGGAGACCGGTCTTGGTCAGGTACTCGGTGACGATCCGCGAGCCCGGGGCCAGCGAGGTCTTGATGTGCTTGCGCACCGTGAGGCCGCGCTCGACCGCCTTCTTGGCGAGCAGACCGGCGGCGAGCAGCACGCCCGGGTTCGACGTGTTGGTGCAGGAGGTGATGGCGGCGATCAGCACGTCGCCATTTTTCACTTCGACGCCGTTGCTGGTGGTGAAGGTCTTGGCGAGCTTGTCGGCCGGCTGGTTGAAGCCACTTTCGGGGCCGGTTGCGCTGGCCGGGTTGCTGAACAGCCGCGTGAAGGTCTGCTTGACTGCGCCGATCTCGATGCGGTCCTGCGGGCGTTTGGGACCGGCGAGCGACGGCGCCACGGTCGACAGGTCGAGCGTCACCACTTTCGTGAAGTTCAGGTCGCCCGCCTTGGGTACGCCGAACAGGCCTTGCGCCTTGAAGTAGGCCTCGAATGCGGCGATCTCTTCGGCGGTGCGGCCGGTGCCCTTGAAGTACTCGACAGTCTTCTCGTCGACTGGGAAGAAGCCCATTGTTGCGCCGTACTCGGGCGCCATGTTGGCGATGGTGGCGCGGTCGGGCAGGGCGAGCGTGCTGGTGCCGCTGCCGAAGAACTCGACGAATTTTCCGACCACCTTTTCCTTGCGCAGCATCTCGGTGACGGTGAGCACGAGGTCGGTGGCGGTCACGCCCTCGCGCAACTTGCCCTTGAGTTCGAAGCCGACCACGTCAGGCGTGAGGAAGTACACCGGCTGGCCGAGCATGCCGGCCTCGGCCTCGATGCCGCCCACGCCCCAGCCCACCACGCCGATGCCGTTGATCATCGTGGTGTGGCTGTCGGTTCCAACCAGCGTGTCGGCGTAGTAGACGCCGTCCTTCTGGTGCACACCGCGCGCCAGATACTCGAGGTTGACTTGGTGCACGATGCCGAAGCCCGGTGGCACAACGCCGAAGGTGTCGAACGCCTGCATGCCCCACTTCATGAACTCATAGCGCTCGCGATTGCGCTGGAACTCGAGCTTCATGTTCAGATCGAGCGAGTCCTTGCCGCCGTAGTGATCGATCATCACCGAGTGGTCGACCACCAGGTCCACCGGCACCAGCGGCTCGATCCGCTTGGGATCCTTGCCCGCCTTGGCGGCGACGTTGCGCATCGCGGCCAGATCGGCCAGCAGAGGTACGCCGGTGAAGTCCTGCAGCACCACGCGGGCGACGATGAACGGAATCTCGTCGACGCGGTCGGCACACGGCTGCCAGTTGGCCAACTGCTTGACGTGCTCCTCGGTCACTTTCTTGCCGTCGCAGTTGCGCAGCACCGCTTCGAGAACGATGCGGATCGACACCGGCAGCTTATTGACGGCCGGGTAGGTCTTGGCAAGCTCAGGCAGCGAATAGAACTTGCCGCTCTTGCTGCCCGCCTTGAAGCTTTGCAGCGTGTTGTGCAGGTTATGGCTCATTGTTGTGGTTCCGTCGTTGTCACTGCGAT
>LNFM01006944.1_pt1 | contig 18198 bp, 16 predicted proteins | sample 596031 | NCBI WGS metagenome assembly LNFM01 (sample SAMN04254537, study PRJNA301005) | activated carbon metagenome | isolation source: dual media filters at the Ann Arbor, Michigan drinking water treatment plant | place: USA: Ann Arbor | reverse complement strand
GTGCTGCTGGTGGCGGCGCGGCGGCTGCGCCAGCGCTATCTGGCCAGCAGCGTGTACCGGGCATGAAGCAGATCGCACTGGACATCGGGCTGGGCAGCGGCCCGACCCTGGCCAATTTCATGGCCGGCCCCAACGAGGCCGTGCTGCAGCATCTGCGCCTGTGGGTCGGCGATGGCAGCCGTGCAGCCCTGCGCTCGCCCGTACCGACCTATCTCTGGGGTCCCTCGGGCAGCGGCAAGACCCATCTGCTCAAGGCCGTGCGCGAGGCCCTGCGCGAGCAGGGCGCCGTGGTGGGCTGGCTCGATGCCACGGTGGCCGAGCCCCCGCCTTTCGACGAGCGCTGGGCCGCCGTGCTGCTGGACGATGTGCAGCACTACACGGCCGTGCAGCAGCACGCGGCCTTCAACTGGTTCGTGCATGCCCAGACCGGCCACCAGTGGGTGCTGGCCGCGGGGGAGCTGGCGCCGGCCGGTCTCCAACTGCGCGAAGACCTGCGCACCCGTCTGGGCTGGGGCCATGTCTACGGCCTGCAGGTCCTGAGCGAGGCCGAGCGCCGCGCCGTGTTGCGCCAGGCTGCCGATGCACGGGGCATCTTCCTGAGCGACGAGGTCATGGACTTCATGCTCACGCGCTTTTCCCGCGACCTGGGCAGCCTGATGCAGCTGCTCGAGCACCTCGATGGCTACGCCCTGCAGACCCAGCGCGCCATCACCATACCCCTGGTGAAGGCCATGCTTCAAGACATATGACAGAAAAAAAGAAAATCGCGCTGTTCGACCTCGACCACACGCTGCTGCCCATCGACTCCGACTATTCCTGGGGCCAGTTCACGATCACGATCGGCTGGACCGACCCGGTGGAATTCGCCCGCCGCAATGATGCGTTCTATGCCCATTACCAGGCCGGCACGCTGGACGTGCACGATTACGTGCGTTTTGCCACCGAGGCCGTGCGTCGGCGCGGACCCCAGCAGGCGCAGGCGGCGCGCGAGCGCTTCATGGCGGAAGTGATCGATCCGGCCATCCGGCCGCAGGCGCTGGAGCTGGTGCGCAGCCATCAGCAGGCTGGCGACGAGGTGCTGATCATCACGGCCACCAATGAGTTCGTGACGCGGCCGATCGCCGATCGCTTTGGTGTGGACCAACTGATTGCGGTCGAACTCGAGCGTGACGCGGCCGGCTGGATCACGGGCGAGATCAAGGGCACACCGTCCTTCCGCGAGGGCAAGGTGCGGCGCTTCCACGACTGGCTGGCGAACCGTGGCTGGGCGCGTGAGCTGGTCCAGGTGACTTTTTACACGGATTCGACCAACGACCTGCCGCTGATGGACAATGCAGACCATCCGGTGGCGACCAACCCCGACGATCGCCTGCGCACCCTGGCCCGGGAACGTGGCTGGCGGATCCTGGACCTTTTTTAGCCTCCCGAGGACAGCGTTGCAGACCTGTCCCGCAACACACACGCAATGATCAAGAAAATCATCGACAAGCTGCTCGGCAAGCGCAGCACCCCGCCGGCCTTCGGCAAGCGCCGCGAGATCGGCGCGGCCGAGCACGGCATCGACCCGTCCCTGGTGGACAAGCGCGCCGTCGACGTGGTGCAGGCCCTGCAGGACGCGGGTTACGAGGCCTACATCGTGGGCGGCGCCGTGCGCGACCTGCTGCTGGGCCTGCGGCCCAAGGACTTCGATGTGGCGACCGACGCCACGCCCGAGCAGGTCAAGAGCCTGTTCCGCCGCGCCTTCATCATCGGGCGACGCTTCCGCATCGTGCACGTGGTCTATGGTCGCGGGCGCGAACACGAGGTCATCGAAGTCTCGACCTTCCGCGCCTATATGGACCATGCGGCGGCCGAGCAGGTCGCGGGCAACGAGCGCACCAGCAAGAGCGAACTCGCCGGCATGAAGCACGCCGTCGATTCCAGCGGCCGGGTGCTGCGCGACAACGTCTGGGGCCCGCAGGACGAGGACGCCGCGCGACGCGATTTCACGGTCAACGCCATGTACTACGACCCCGAAACCCAGATCGTGGTCGACTATCACGGCGGCTTCAAGGATGCCGGCAAGCGCGTGCTGCGCATGATCGGCGACCCGGCCACGCGCTACCGCGAGGACCCGGTGCGCATCATCCGCGCCGTGCGTTTTGCCGCCAAGCTCAGCCCCCTGGGCTTCAAGCTGGAGACGCAGACGGCCAAGCCGCTCAAGGAGTCGAGAGCCTTGCTGGCCGATGTGCCGCAGAGCCGGCTGTTCGACGAGATGCTCAAGCTGCTGCAGACCGGCCATGCCCTGGCGACGATCGCACAGCTCAAGAAGCTGGGTCTGGCGCGCGGCATCTATCCGCTGCTGGACCTGGTGGTCGAGCGGGCCGACGAACCCTTCGTCAAGGCGGCCCTCGAGGACACGGATCGCCGTGTCGGCGAGGGCAAGCCCGTGGCGCCGAGTTTCCTGCTGGCCTGCGTGCTCTGGTCCGATGTGCGCGAGGGTTGGGCCCAGCGGCAGAAGAAACAGCACCCCCACCCGGCCCTGCAGGACGCGATCGACGATGTCTTCAACGCCCGCATCGGCGACGTCTCGGGCCGCGGCAAGCTGGCGGCCGACATGCGCGAGATCTGGATGATGCAGCCGCGCTTCGACAAGCGCGTCGGCCATGCCCCCTTCGGTCTGGTCGAACAGCCGCGCTTCCGCGCCGGTTTCGACTTCATGCGTCTGCGCGCCGACGTGGGGGAGATCGACGTGGTGCTGGCCGACTGGTGGCAGGAGTTCAGCACCGGGGACGACAATCTGCGCCAGGATCTGATGGAGCAGGCGCGAGAGGAGCTGGCGCGCCAGCGTGCCAAGGCCCCGCGCACGGTCCGCGCCGGCGCGGAGCGGCCGCCGGCACGTGCTGAAGAAGTGCGCGAGGCCGTGGCGGAAGAAGGTGCTGCGCCCCGCAAGCGGCGCCGCCGCCGCCGTTCCGGCGCGAAAAAGGCCGGCGACGGGGCCCCGGACACGCAGGACTGAGCGTGAACACGCCTGCGGAGCTGACGGCCTACGTCGCGCTCGGCGCCAATCTGGGCGATGCACAGGCGGCCGTGCGCCAGGCTCTGCGGGATCTGGATGAGCTGCCGCAAACCCGGGTGTTGCGCGCCTCAGCCCTGTACCGCAGTGCCCCGCTCGAGTCTTCGGGGCCAGACTACATCAATGCCGTGGCCGAGTTGCGGACCCGCCTGTCCGCCCATGAACTGCTGGCGCAGCTGCAGCGCCTGGAGCAGCAGGCCGGGCGCGAACGGCCCTGGCACAACGCCCCGCGCACGCTGGACCTGGACATCCTGCTCTATGGCGAGCTGCGGCTGGACGATCCGGTGCTGACCCTGCCGCACCCGCGCATGTGGGAGCGGGCTTTCGTGTTGCGCCCCTTGGCCGACATTGCGCCGGCCCTGGTCAGCCCGCAGCAGCTGCAGCGGGTGGCGCAGCAGCGCCTCACACGGCTGGCCCCGGACGGGGCTGACCCTAGAATGGATTGATCTTGCAGCAGGAATCCGCGATGAACTACAGAAACATGCATGTGGCCACCAAGCTCTGGCTCGGGGTGATCGTGATCATCGTCTCGCTGACGGCGCTGATCGCCTTTGCGGGGACCCGCTCGGCCCGGCTGCAGGCCGAGAGCGAGCTCATGCTGCGCGCCCTCAACAGCCGCGTCAATGCCGTGAGTTCCTGGGCCGGCCTGACCGAGGCCAATGCGGTGCGCACCGTCTCCCTGGTCCAGACCTTCGATCCGGTGGTCGAGGGCCGCATGAGCGAGGAGATCAAGGTCACGTCGGCGCGCATTGCCAAGATCGAACAGGCTATCGAGTCCATGGGCCTGAATGGCGAGGAAAAATCCCAGCTGGAAGAGATCGCCCGCCGGCGTGCCACGGCGCTGGAAACGCGCAATCAGGCCCTTAAGGCCAAGGCCGACGGCGACAGCGAGGGCGCCCAGAAGCTGCTCAACGAGCGCTACCTGCCGGCCGTGCAGGCCTATGTGGCCGCGCTGCTGGAGCTGGTGGCCATCGAGGAGCGTGCCGAGCAGCGCTACGCCGAGGAGGTGCGGGCGGCCCGCAGCCTGACGCTCAAGATCGCGGGCGGGGCCGTGATCCTCATCCTCGCGGGCCTCCTGGCTGGCGCGGCGGTGCTGATCCGCTCGATCCGCCAGCCGCTGGCAGAGGCCAACCGGCTGGCTGCGCGCATCGCCGAAGGTGATCTGAGCGCGACCATCGATACCTCGCGTGGCGATGAGTTCGGCGACCTGATGAAGTCACTGGCGCGCATGAACGCGTCGCTGGCGCATATGGTGCAGCAGGTGCGCCAGAGTGCCGACAGCATGGCCACGGCCAGCGCCGAGATCGCCACCGGCAACCAGGATCTGTCGCAGCGCACCGAGCAGACCTCCGGCGACCTGCAGTCCACGGCTTCGGCCATGGAAGAGCTCACCAGCACGGTGCAGCACAGCGCTGACAACGCGCGTCAGGCCTCGCAGCTCGCGTCCAGCGCCTCCACCGTGGCGCAGAAGGGCGGCGCGGTGGTGCAGCAGGTGGTGTCCACCATGGGCGAGATCCATGCCAGCAGCAGGAAGATCGCCGACATCATCGGCGTGATCGACGGCATCGCTTTCCAGACCAATATCCTCGCGCTCAATGCTGCGGTGGAAGCGGCGCGCGCGGGTGAACAGGGGCGCGGCTTTGCCGTGGTGGCCGGCGAGGTGCGTTCGCTGGCCGGGCGCAGCGCCGAGGCCGCCAAGGAGATCAAGGCCCTGATCGGCACCTCGGTCGAGAAGGTCGGGACCGGCACGCAGCTGGTGCGCCAGGCCGGCGACACCATGCAAGAGATCGTGCAGTCGGTGCGGCGCGTGGCCGACGTGATCGGCGAGATCACGGCCGCCGCCGGCGAGCAGAGTTCGGGCATCGCCCAGGTCAACACCTCGATCGCCAAGCTGGACCAGATGACGCAGCAGAACGCGGCCCTGGTGGAGCAGAGCGCCGCGGCCGCCCAGAGCCTGCGCGAACAGGCCGATCAGCTGGCCCAGGCCGTCGCGGTCTTCAAGCTCGCGGCCCATGCGACCCAGACCTCGGCGGCGCCCTGGCTGCGGGCGGCCGAGTCGCCACGCATGCCGCTGCCGACGCGGCCGGCACCCGCGGTCAAACCGGCCGTGGTGGCCTTGCCTGCGGCCAAGCCGGCGTCCGTCGCCGCCTAGGGGGCAGCGGACAGCGACTGGGAAAGTTGCTGAAACAGCGGGCGCTCAGCCCGCAGAACGGGGCCTGCCGTGCAGGCCCTTTTTCCTGCTCAGGCGATCTCGGCGATGAGCTCGATCTCCACACAGGCGCCGAGGGGAATCTGGGCCACGCCGAAGGCGCTGCGCGCATGGGCGCCCTTGTCGCCGAAGACCTGGGCCAGCAGTTCACTGGCGCCGTTGGTGACCAGATGCTGCTCGGTGTAGTCCGGGGTGGAATTCACGAGCGACATCACCTTGACGATGCGCTGCACGCGGTTGAGGTCGCCCACGGCGGCCTGCAGCGTGCCCATGAGGTCGATGGCCACGGCGCGCGCGGCGGCCTTGCCTTCTTCGGTGCTCATGTTCTTGCCGAACTGACCGACCCAGGGCTTGCCGTCCTTCTTCGCGATATGGCCGCTGAGAAAGACCAGCTGGCCGGTCTGCACGAAGGGCAGGTAGGCCGCGGCCGGTGTCGCCACGGGCGGCAGGGTGATGCCGAGCTGTTTGAGCGTCTCTTGGATATTCATGGGGACTCCGTAGGGTTGCGGACTGCAGAACGCCCGATTGTCGGGTATTGTTGTCGACGCGCCGCGCCCCCTTGCACCTCGTCATGAAGAACCCCTTCGCCCAACTGCCGCGTGACAGCCGCGACACCCTGTTCCTGCTGGCGGTGATCGCCTGGGTGCTGCTGCCGCACGCTTCGCACCTGCCCTGGTGGTGCAGCGCGCTGGCCGTGGGCATGCTGGCCTGGCGCGGCTGGCTGGCCTTCAGCCTGCAGCCGCTGCCCGGGCGCTGGTGGCTGCTGGTGGCACTGGTGATCACGGTGGGCGCCACCTGGGCCACGCACCGCACCCTGCTGGGGCGGGATGCCGGGGTGACGCTGATCGTGGTGCTGCTCGCGCTCAAGACCCTGGAGCTGCGCGCGCGGCGCGATGCCTTCGTGGTCTTCTTCCTCGGCTTCTTCACGATGCTGACGAACTTCTTCTACTCGCAGTCGCTGCTGACGGCCGCGGCCATGCTGCTGGGCCTCATGGGCCTGCTCACGGCCCTGGTCAACAGCCACATGCCTGCGGGACGCCCCTCGCTCTGGCAGTCGGCCCGGCTGGCCACGCGCATGACCCTGCTGGGCGCGCCCATCATGGTGCTGCTCTTCGTGCTTTTCCCGCGCATGGCGCCGCTGTGGGGCACGCCGGGAGACGCCATGAGCGGGCGCAGCGGCCTGTCCGGCCGCATGGAGGTGGGGCAGATCACGAGCCTGGCGCTGGACGACAGCATCGCCCTGCGCCTGCGCTTCGAGGGCCAGCCGCCGCCGCAGGGCCAGCTCTATTTCCGTGGCCCGGTGCTGTCCACCTTCGACGGGCGCGAGTGGCAGGCCCTGCAGCCCACCTTCCGGGGCAACGACCGGCCGCGCGCCGACCTGCAGGTCAGCGGCCCATCCATACGCTACGAGATGACGCTGGAGCCGCACCGGCGGCCCTGGCTGCTCACGCTGGACGCCACGGCCAGCCCGCCCGAGCTGCCGGGCGAGCTCGAGCCGCGCATGAGCGAGGAGCTGCAATGGCGCTCGAGTGCCGCGGTCAACGACCTGCTGCGCTACCGTGCCGAGGCGCACACGGTCTTTCGCCACGGGCCGCAACGCATGATGGCGGGCCTCAGCGACTACCTGGTGCTGCCGCCGGGCTACAACCCCCGGACCTTGCAGTGGGCCGCTGATCTGCAGCGCGAGACCGGCGGCGATCCGCTGGCCCTGATCGAGCGCGTGCTCGCACAGCTGCGCACCGGCGGCTATGTCTACACGCTGGAGCCGGATCAGTACGGCCAGCACACGGCGGACGAATTCTGGTTCGACCGCAAGGCCGGTTTCTGCGAGCACATGGCTTCGGCCTTTGCCGTGCTCATGCGCGCGGCCGGCATCCCGGCACGCATCGTCACCGGTTACCAGGGGGGGCAGCTCAATGCGGTCGATAACTTCTGGGTGGTGCGCCAGAGCGATGCCCACGCCTGGACCGAGGTCTGGCTGGCCGGGCAGGGCTGGGTGCGGGTCGATCCCACGGCCTCGGTCATGCCCGGGCGCATCGGCTCGCTGCAGCGCCTGCTCGCGCCGCGCGGCGCCGTGGCGACCGCGGTGGGCAATGTGATCAGTCCGACCTTTGTGGAGAGCGTGCGCGCCGTCTGGGATGCCGTCAACAACGCCTGGAACCAGCGCATCCTCAACTACACCCAGAGCCGGCAGCTTGACCTGTTGCGTGCGCTGGGCTTCGAGGCGCCGAGCTGGGAGGACCTGGGCTATCTGCTGCTGGGCGCGCTGGTGCTGGCCAGCCTGGCCGGGGCGGCCTGGACGCGCTGGGAACGCAGCCGGCGCGATCCCTGGCTGCGCCTGCTCGATCTCGTGCGCCAGCGTCTGCAGGGCGAGGGCCTGCAGCCCGGTGCGGCGGCCACGCCACGCGAACTGGCCCGCCTGCTGGCCTTGCGGCACGATCCCGCGGACAATCGGGTGCAGGCCATCCAGACATGGCTGCGCCGTTTCGAAGTGCTGCGCTACGCGCCGGCCGGTGCAAGACCCGGCGCCGACCTGGCGGCCCTGCGGCGTGAATGGAATGAATTGAACTGGCCCTCGTGAAACTACGTCTTCCCTCCCTCCTCTTGCTGGCCCTGCTCTGCGGTGCCCTGGCCTCGGCCCAGGCCAGCGCCCAGAAGAAGCCGCGCGCCCAGCGCGCGCAGGACAGCGTTCCCCAGCTGATCGAAGGCAGCGGCCCGGCCTATGCCGCCCGGTCCGAGGCCATGGCCCTGGCCGACGAGATTGCCCAGCAGCACGGACTGGACCGCCGCTGGGTGCGCCGTACCCTGGGCCAGGCGCGCCACGTGCCGCAGCTGGCCAAGCTGGTCGTGCCGCCGCCCGTGAGCACGCCGCGCAACTGGCAGCAGTACCGCAGCCGCTTTCTGGAGACCGAGCGCGTGCAGGCCGGCGTGGCCTTCTGGCAGACGCACGAGGCGCTGCTGCAACGCGCCAGCAGCACCTATGGTGTGCCGCCCGAGATCATCGTCGGCATCATCGGTGTCGAGACCTTCTACGGCCGCCACCTGGGTCGCTACCGCGTGCTCGACACCTTGACGACCCTGGCGCTGGATTTCCCGGCCGAGCATCCGCGCGCGGCGGCGCGCACGGCCTTCTTCCGCAGCGAGCTGGGCGAGTTTCTCAAGCAGCGCCACCAGGCCGGCCTGGACCCGCTCAAGGCCCGCGGCAGCTACGCCGGCGCCATGGGCATCCCGCAGTTCATGCCCTCGAGCTGGGCACGCTATGCGGTGGATTTCGATCAAGACGGCCGCATCGACCTGCTCGACAGTCCGGCCGATGCCATCGGTTCCGTCGCGCACTACTTCAAGTCCTTCAACTGGAAGCCGGGTATGCCCACCCATTACGCGGTGGACTTCGACTACTCGCGGCTGGACCTGGAGAGCCTGCTGGCCCCTGACATCAAACCCACCTTCGGGGTCGATCAGCTCGCCGCCAAGGGCGTGCTGCTGGGGCCGGCGGGCCAGCAGCACGAGGGGCCCTTGGCGCTGGTGGAGCTGCAGAACGGTGACTATTCACCCAGCTATGTGGCCGGCACCGAGAACTTCTATGCCGTCACGCGCTACAACTGGAGCAGCTACTACGCGCTGGCCGTGATCGAGCTGGGCCAGGCCGTGGCCCAGGCGCGCCACGCGGCGCGGGGCACGCAGGCTCAGGCCAGCACCACGGACTCGAACACCGGGTGCAGCGTGTCGATCCAGAGGTCTATCTCCGATTCGCCGATCTGCAGATAGGCCAGGCAGGCCGGGCCGTGCTGTGCCCACTCGCGCTGGATCTGCACGCCCTCGAAATCCGCCACCAGATGCTCGGCCACCGCGGCCAGCGCCACCAGGGTGCGCACCCCGGCGGGGATGGAGCTCACGCGCAGCACATGGAAGTCGTGGTGCAGGCGGATGGCAAAGGCGATCACCGGCGGCAGGTGCCAGATGCGCGCCACGATGGCGCCTACCACGGCATGGTCGGTGCGGTGCGCGGCGTTTTCGGTGTCCGTGAAGCTGCGGTCCGGCCGTGCCATGGCCTCGGCCAGGGTGCCGGCATAGCCGCGCAGGCCCTGTAGCAGGATGGGCAGGCCCACGTGCATGAAGAGGCCGCAGGTCTGCGCCACCTCGGCGTCCACACCATGGAGCTGGCGCGCGATGAAGGCCATGGCCAGCGAGCGCCGGGTCGAGGTCTCCCAGAAATGCTCCAGCAGCGGCGAGTTGGCCGGGATGCTGCTACGCGCGAGAAAACCTGTGAGGGTGGCGGCGGTCTGGCCCAGGCCCAGCAGACTGACGGCTTCGGCCACCGTCTGCGCGGGCCGGGCCCGGCTGTAGAGCGGGCTGTTGGCCAGGCGCAGCAGGGCCGCCGCCATGGCGACATCGCTGCCGGCAATGCGCGTGACCTCGGCCGGGTCCGGATCGGGCTGGCGCATCTCGAGTTGCAGCGCGGTCAGCAGCTCGGGGCAGGGCGGGATCACGATGTCGCGCACCGGACCTTCGGCACGGGCCTGGTCCAGCTCCCGGTCGATGTCGGCGATCTGCAGGGAGGCCGGCCTGGCTGCTTTCGACATGATGGTGCGATCATCGCCGCGCCGTTGCCGCGGCGCAAGCGGCGGGTTTTACCCAGACGGGCGGTGCTGCCAGTAGCGGCGCCGCTCGATGCGCTCGCAGCGCACCCGATCGGCCTGGGCCGATGCCCAGCGTGCAGCGCCGCAGCGCGCAGAGTCCAGCAGCCGCACCTCGCGCTCGGTGTAGCGCGCCAGCACCTCGGCGGCCGGGTGGCCGTAGCGGTTGCGGTAGCCGGCCTGCACCAGGGCCCAGCGCGGCGCCACGGCGTCGAGGAAGGCGGCCGTGCTCGAGGTCTTGCTGCCATGGTGCGGCACCAGCAGCCAGTCGGCGCGCAGCGCGGCGTCGTCGGCCAGCAGCCGGGCCTCCTGTTCCTTCTCGATGTCTCCCGCCAGCAGCGCCGTCTGCGCGCCATTGCTGATCCGCAGCACGCAGGACAGGGCGTTGCTGCGCCGCACGCGCCCGTAGTCCTCGGGCCGGGGGTGCAACACCTCGAACTGCACGCTGTCCCAGGTCCAGCGCTGGCCGGCTTCGCAGCGCTGGCTCGCCTGCCCGGCCAGCAGCTCGTGCGCCGCATCCAGCGAACTCAGCAGACGGGCCTGCGGCTGGGCCCCGAGCACCGAGGCCGCCCCGCCCGTGTGGTCGCTGTCGCGATGGCTCAGCACCAGGGTGTCCAGGCGCACGCCCTGCGCGCGCAAGAGCGGCACCAGCACACGCTGGCCGGCGTCGCTGTCGTTGGCATAGCGCGGCCCCGTGTCGTAGAGCAGGGCGTGCGAGGCTGTGCGCACCAGCACGGCATTGCCCTGGCCCACGTCGGCGGCCAGCAGCTCGAACTGTCCGGGGGGCGGCGCAGACGGCTGCCACAGCAGCGCTGGCAGCAGCAGGGGCAGGCCAGCCAGCCGCACGGGCCAGGGCAGGCGCAGGACCAGCAACAGGCCACCGAGCACCGCGGCCAGTCCGGCCCACAGCGGGGCCTGCGCCACCGCCAGCGTGGCCAGCGGCAGGCTGGCGAGCGCGGCCAGCAGCGCCCCGAGGACCTGCACGGCCCAGGCCGCGGCATCCCAGAGTGGCGGCCAGAGCGTGCCCAGCAGGGCCAGCGGTGTCACGCCCAGCGTCACCCAGGGAATCGCCAGCAGATTGGCCAGCAGGCCGATGAGCGAGACCTCGCCGAAGAACAGCAGCGTCAGCGGCGCCAGGGCGAGCGTGATCAGCCATTGTTCGCGCAACAGGCCCAGCAGCCGCGCGCGCAGGGTGCGCGGCGTGTCCGCAGCTTCGTGGCCGACGCCGGCAAACAGCACGCCCACGGCCACGAAGCTCAGCCAGAAGCCCGGCTGCAGCAGCGCCCAGGGGTCGACGGCCAGCACCACGGCGGCCGTCAGCAGCCACAGCTGCGGCCAGGGCCAGCGCCGCGCCGTCAGACGTAGCAGCGTGGCCGTGGCCAGCATGAGCACGGTGCGCTGCGCCGGCACGCCCCAGCCGCTGAAGAGCGCGTAGGCAGCGGCCAGCGCCAGACCGCCGAGCAGGCCGGCGTGCTGTGCCGGGTAGCGCAGGCACAGGCGCGGCGAGGCGCGCCAGAGCCCGCGCAGCAGCAGGCCAGCCAGCCAGGCAAAGAGCGTGATGTGCAGGCCCGAGATGCTCATCAGGTGGGCCACGCCGGTGGCGCGGAACACGTCCCAGTCGCTGCGCGCGATGGCCTGCTGGTCGCCCGTGACCAGCGCCGCGACCACGCCCAGGGCGCGTGCCCGGGCCTGCTCCTGCGCCGTCTCGGGCAGGGCCGGCGCGCGCTGCTGGATCGCATCGCGCACCTGCTGGCGCGCCCGTTCGACCGGATGCTTGCCGCTGGGCCCGAGGTTTTGCGGCGGCGGGTCCTTGCGGCCGGTGCGCACATAGCCCGTGGCCTGCAGGCCCTGCTCCCAGAGCCAGAGCTCGAAATCGAAGCCGTGGGGGTTGCGCGCGCCATGCGGTGCGCGCAGCCGGACGTTGAAGCGCCAGCGCTCGCCGGCCTGCAGCTCGGGCGCCTGCAGAAATGGCTCGAGCACGGCACCGTCCTCGTTGCGCAAGCCGCCGTACCAGCTCAGGTAGAGGCGCGGCGGTACCGGCACGGCCTGGCCATCCAGCGTGGCGTGTTCGACGGTGTAGCGAAAGCGCGTGCTGTTCTCGCCGAACTGCGGCATGGCGCTGATGCGGCCCGTGACGCTGAGGTCCCGGCCTTCGAGGGCCGGGTCCAGGGCCTGCTGCTGGAAATGGGCGGCGCGCAGGCCGGTGCTGGCGTGGGCCAGCAGGGCCGCCGCGATCAAGGCCAGCAGTTGCCGCAGCCAGGGACGGGGCAGCCGGCGCAAGACCAGCACGATCGCCAGCGCCGCGGCCAAGGTCAAGGCGTAGGCGGCCACCGGCCAGAGCTCGGGCTGTTGCAGCTGCAGCGCGATGCCCGCGATGCCGCCGAGCAGGCAGGGGCTCAGCAGCCGGGCGGGCGTTGCGGTGGGCAGGTCAGGCATGAGGTGATGCTAATCCGGCCCGGCGTGCGGCGCCTCGCATGAAGATGGGAAGCGCGCTGGTGCTCAGTACAGGGCCAGGGCCTGCAGGCACGCGCGCTTGTGGGCTTCGCCCTGCGCCGGCGCGAGCTCCACGCCCCGCAGGCGCAGCCCGTAGTCCAACTCCTGCGCCTCGGCCTGCAGCACCCAGGCGCACAGGCGCGAGAGACGCTGCTCGGTGGTGGCGCCATAGGTCTCGTTGAGGTCCAGCCAGAGCTGGAAATGCTGGGCCTGCAGGCTGTCGCGGCTCACGAGCTCGTCGGTCTTGGCGGCTTTCTTCCAGACGATGCTCTTGAGCGGGTCGCCGCGGCGATAGGGGCGCACGCCGTCGAATTCGCTGCTGGCCACATGGCGCGCGGCCGCACCGCCGCTGCTGTGGGGCTGGCCCGGTGGCAGCGGCGGGGGCGAGGCCTCGGCCTGCGGGTAGACCAGCACGCTGGCAGCGGGACGCCAGAGGGTCCAGACGCGGAAGATGCCCAGGGGGAAGCGGGTCTCGGCGCTGAGCGTGGGGATGTCATGACGGCCGCGCGGCAGGCCGGGCAGGACCAGTTCCACGTCGCTGCTGCCCAGGCCCGGCACGTCGCACCAGACCCAGTGCGCGGCCTCGTCCGGTGTGTGCACGCGCAGGCCGATGCCGTAGCGCGCCGTCTTGCGTGCGTTGTGCAGGCTGATGCGCAGCCGGGTGGGCGTGCCCGCGTGATGCGCTTCCACCGGATGCAGCACCAGGGTCAGGCCGCGCAGCGTGCCGTGCGAGATGTGCATGCTGACGATGGCGCAGCCACCGAGCAGGAAGGTCAGCAGATAGCCCAGATTGAGCTGGTAGTTGATGGACGCGACCAGCAGCACCAGCAGGGTGGCGGCGAGCATGAAACCGGCGCGCGTGGGCAGGATGTAGACGTTGCGCTGGGTCAGCGTGTGCGTGTCGCTGCGTGGCAGGCGGGCCTGCCACCAGTGGCGAAATCTCGTGCGCACCATGACCACCGGGTTCCATGTGCGGGCCACCGTGGAACCGGCTTTGCCGGGCCACTGGTGGCGCCCCCTTGAGGGGGAGGCGCCGGAGGCGCTTCGGGGGGGAGCCATGATCTCAGGGCAGGGGCACGGCGTCGAGCATGGCACGCACCTGCTCCAGCGGGCCGCGGCCGGCGCTGGCCACGGGCACCAGGCGGTGGGCCGTGGTCTGCGGCAGGATGGCCTGCACATCATCGGGTGCCACATAGTCGCGCCCGCTGATCAGGGCCTGGGCCTTGGCGGCACGCAGCACGGCCAGACCGGCGCGGGGCGACAGGCCCTGCACGAACCAGCGGCCGTTGCGCGTGGCGGCAATGAGGTCTTGCAGGTAGTCGAGCAGGGGCGGTGCAGCGTGGATGGCGAGCGCCTGCTGCTGCAGGGCCTTGAGTTCCGCGGCGCTCAGCAGGCCCGGCAGCTGTTCCACCATCTCGCGCCGTTCGCGGCCGGCCAGCAGCTCGCGCTCGGCCGCGCGGTCCGGATAGCCCAGCGAGATGCGCATGAGGAAGCGGTCCAGCTGCGATTCGGGCAGCGGGTGCGTGCCCAGCTGCTCCTGTGGGTTCTGGGTGGCGATCACGAAAAACGGCAGGGGCAGCGGCCGTGTCTCGCCTTCGATCGTGACCTGGCGCTCCTCCATGGCCTCGAGCAGGGCGCTCTGGGTCTTGGGGCTGGCGCGGTTGATCTCGTCGGCCAGCAGCACCTGGGCGAAGATGGGGCCGGGGTGGAAGACGAAGGTGCTCTGGTTGCGGTCGTAGATGGACACGCCCGAGAGGTCGCTGGGCATGAGGTCGGCCGTGAACTGCACGCGCGAGAACTGCAGGCCGAAGCTGCGCGAGAGCGCATGCGCCAGCGTGGTCTTGCCCACGCCCGGGGCGTCTTCGATCAGCAGATGGCCCCCGGCCAGCAGGCAGGCCACGCCATCGCTGACCTGGGCGGGCTTGCCGACGATGATCGTGTTGAGTTGTGCCAGCAGTGCTTTAATCTTGGCTTGTGCATCCATGGTGCGAACATAACCGAAATCGGATGAGTCATGAGCAAGACAGGCTTTTACACGCATGGTGACTGCCGCAAGCACGAGATGGGCCCCGGTCATCCGGAATGTCCCGAGCGGCTCGACGCCATCGAGGAGCGGCTGCTGATCAGCGGGGTGGACCACGCCCTGATCCGCCTCGAGGCGCCCATGGCCTCGCTCGACGAGGTGGAGCTGGCGCACAGCCGCACCCATGTGCTGGCCCTGCGGGGCATGAGCGACACCCTGGTCGACGAGCAGCTCGCCGGTGGCCCGCGCTACGCCATGATCGACCCGGACACGGCCATGAACGTGGACAGCTGGAACGCCATCCTGCGCGGCGCCGGTGCGGCGCTGGCGGCCACCGATGCCGTGATTGCCGGGGAGTTGCAGAATGCCTTCTGTGCCGTGCGTCCACCGGGGCATCACGCGGGCCGCGAGCAGGCCATGGGTTTTTGCTTCGTCAACAACGTGGCGGTGGCCGCCAAGTACGCGGTGGAGCGGCACCGTCTCAAGCGCGTGGCCATCGTCGACTTCGACGTCCACCACGGCAATGGCACCGAGGACATCGTGGCCGGCGACAAGCGCATCCTCATGGTGAGCTTCTACCAGCATCCCTTCTACCCGCCGGGCGGCTCGCGCTCGGACGCGGACAATCTGCTCAATGTGCCCGTACCGGCCTACACCCGGGGCATGGCCATCCGCGAGATCGTGGAGACGCAGTGGGTGCCGCGGCTGGAGGCGCACAAGCCCGAGATGATCTTCATCAGCGCCGGTTTCGACGCCCACCGCGAGGACGACCTGGCCCAGCTCGGTCTGGTCGAGGAAGACTACGCCTGGATCACCGGGCGCATCATGGACGTGGCCCGGCGCTACAGCAAGCAGCGCATCGTCTCCTGTCTGGAGGGCGGCTACAACCTCAGCGCGCTGGGCCGCAGTGTGGAGGCGCATCTGCGCACGCTGGCCGGGGTCTGAGGCAGAGGAGGTTTCGCCGCCGGGCCGCCCCAAGGCGAAACGCGGCCCCCTCGGGGGGCAGGGAGCTACACGCAGTGAGCGACCGTGGGGGCCACATTTACCAGGCGAGGTAGGCGTAACCCTTTTCCTGGAACTCCATCACCGCGGCCGCGCCGACTTCCTCGATGCGGACCACGTCCAGCATGTCGGCCTTCTGCCAGCCCAGGCTGTGCATGGTGTTGCCGCAGGCCACGAATTCCACGCCATAGGACTCGCTCATGCTCTTGACGCGCTGCTGCAGCACCGGGGCCACCGGGCGCTGCGGCTTCTTGGCCAGCAGATGGATGCCCGGTCCCCAGACCACGACGGCGATGGCCACGTCGTCCACATACTTCTTGAGCATGGCGCCGATGGAGTTGAGGATGGCTTCCTGGTAATCCGGCTCGGCACGGTTGAGCTGGTAGACGATCTTGTGCGGCGGGCCGTCGGCGCCGGGCTTGCCCGCCGCCTGTGCGGGCAGGGCAGCGCCGGTTGCGGCGGCAGCGGCCACGGCGCCCAGCAGATGGCGGCGCGGCAGGGGGGAGCGGTCGGTCATGGCAATCTCCATAGGCAGGCCGGGTAGATTAGTCGATCGCCGCGCAGTTCCCGACGCGCCGTTCGGCGAAAATCGGCATCCATGACCGAACTTCAACAACTTCTGCAAGAGCTGGGCGGAACCCGCGTCTGGGTCGAGGCGCTCGTGCTGCTGGCCTGTGTGAGCCTGGCCTGGGGTCTGGCACGTCTGCTGCGGCGCGGCGCCGCGCCCGACTCCGTCTGGTTCGGCCGTTACACCATCGACGGTCTGCTGTTCCCCGTGCTGGCCCTGATCTTCATTTATGCCGCGCGTTACGGCGTGGCGCTCTACCAGCCGGTGGTCGTGCTCAAGGTGGCCCTGCCCATCTTCGTGTCGCTGGCGGCGATCCGGCTTTTCGCGCGCGTGCTCGGAGCTTCCTTTCCGCAGTCCCCGGCGATCAAGCTGATCGAGAGCGTGGTGTCCTGGCTGGCCTGGGGCGGGGCCGTGCTCTGGATCACGGGCCTGTTGCCCGCTGTGCTGGCCGAGCTCGACGCCATCTCCTTCGCCTTCGGCAAGACACGCATCAGCCTGCGCACCTTGTTCGAGGGGGTGCTGTCCTCGGGTGTGATGCTGGTGGTGGTGCTCTGGATCTCGGCCACCATCGAGAAGCGCGTCCTGCGCGAGGCCGTCGGCGACCTGTCCATGCGCAAGGTGGCGGCCAACGTCATCCGTGCCGGCCTGCTGCTGGTGGGCCTGCTCTTCGTGCTCTCGGCCGTGGGCGTGGATCTCACGGCGCTGTCGGTGCTCGGCGGCGCACTCGGTGTGGGCCTGGGCTTCGGCCTGCAGAAGCTCGCGGCGAACTACGTCAGCGGCTTCGTGATCCTGATCGAGCGTTCGCTGCGCATCGGTGACCTGGTGCGCGTGGACAATTTCGAGGGTGTGGTGACGGACATCAAGACGCGCTACACCCTGATCCGTGCGCTCAACGGCCGCGAGTCCGTGGTGCCCAACGAGCTCTTCATCACCCAGCGGGTCGAGAACCTCACGGCCGCCGATCCCAAGGTCTCGCTGACCGTCAATGTCTCGGTGGCCTATGACAGCGACGTGGACGAGGTGCGGCGCATCCTGCTGGCGGCGGCCGAACACCCGCGCGTGCTGCGTGAGCCGGGTCCTTCCGCGCATCTGGTGAACTTCGGGGCCGATGGCCTGGAGTTCGTGCTCTCGGTCTGGATCAGCGACCCCGAGAACGGCCAGCAGGGCCTGCGCTCCGAGATCAACCTCGCCATCCTGCGCGGTCTGCGCGCGGCCGGCATCGAGATCCCCTACCCGCAGCGCGTGGTGCGCATGAAATCCTGAGCGGGACCTCAGGTCGGGAGCATTTCTCGGCATATAATCCAAAAAAGCACGACCGTTCGATTTTGTGTCGCGCACCTGCCCTTGAGGGCCAGCGCAGCGCCTAGAATCGTCCGCTTGACGTGTACGTCAATCGAATATCTGAATCAGTAACCAGCAGGAGTGGCTCCCATGAAAGTCCTCGTCCCCGTCAAACGCGTGGTCGACTACAACGTCAAGGTTCGTGTCAAGTCGGACAACACCGGCGTCGACATTGCCAACGTCAAGATGAGCATGAACCCCTTTGACGAGATCGCCGTCGAAGAGGCCGTGCGCCTGAAGGAAAAGGGGGTGGTGACCGAGGTCATTGCCGTGTCCTGTGGCGTGGCCCAGTGCCAGGAAACCCTGCGCACCGCCATGGCCATCGGCGCCGACCGTGCCATCCTGGTCGAGACGGCCGAGGAACTGCAGCCCCTGGCCGTGGCCAAGCTGCTCAAGGCCCTGGTGGACAAGGAGCAACCCGGCCTGGTGATCCTGGGCAAGCAGGCCATCGACGACGATTGCAACCAGACCGGCCAGATGCTGGCCGCGCTGGCCGATCTGCCGCAGGCCACCTTCGCCTCCAAGGTCGAAGTCGCCGACGGCAAGGCCCAGGTCACGCGCGAAGTCGACGGCGGCCTGGAGACGCTCAGTGTGAGCCTGCCGGCCGTGGTCACCACCGACCTGCGCCTGAACGAGCCGCGTTACGTCACGCTGCCCAACATCATGAAGGCCAAGAAGAAGCAGCTCGACACCGTCAAGCCCGAGGACCTGGGCGTGGACGTCACCCCGCGCATCAAGACCCTCAAGGTCTCTGAGCCCCCGAAGCGCAGCGCCGGCATCAAGGTGCCCGACGTCGCCACCCTGGTGGCCAAGCTGAAAAACGAAGCCAAAGTTATTTAACACCCCTGAGTCGGCCCGAAGGCCGCCTTC
>LNFM01006941.1_pt1 | contig 18203 bp, 18 predicted proteins | sample 596031 | NCBI WGS metagenome assembly LNFM01 (sample SAMN04254537, study PRJNA301005) | activated carbon metagenome | isolation source: dual media filters at the Ann Arbor, Michigan drinking water treatment plant | place: USA: Ann Arbor | reverse complement strand
CCCGTTTCCTTTTGCACTGGCGATGCGATCAGCCGCCGATCGAGAACGTCAGCACGAAGCGCTCCTCGGCGGCGCCGCCGAAGTTGAAGTCGCCCTCGCTGTCGGTGTCGTAGTAGCCGATGGCGGCGTTCACCGGGCCGAAGTCGCGGTTGAAGCCGACCGACCAGTCCATGTAGTCCTCGAGGCCGGTCGAGCTGCCGAACATGCTCTTGCCCAGGCTGACGTCGAAGCCCACGCCGTTGCCCATGTCCCAGCTGCCGGCGGCGCCGAAGTAGTGGCCCTTGGCGCCGAGCGCGTAGACGTCGTTGGTGTAGCCGTACGAGAACGTGAGCGTCTCGTCCCAGCTCAGGCTGGTGATCAGCTCGTTGTAGTCGCTGTTGCCGAAGTCGTTGTCTTCGCCGATGTAGTTGTAGCGGACGAGCTGGACGTCGAAGTTCCAGCTGTCGCTGAAATCGGTGCTCCAGCCGACGTAGGTGTCGATCTCGAGGTCGGGGCCGCCAGTGCCGAAGTCGACGTTCGAACCCCAGACGCCGACGTAGAAGCCGGAGTCGAAGTTCAGGTCGGCGCCGAGCTGCAGGGCCGGCTCCTCGTCGGTCTGCGACACGCCGCGGAAGACGTAGTCGCTGGTGAGGGCGGCGTTCCAGCTGTAGATGGACGATTCGTCCTCGGCGGGTGCCGCGTCCTCGCCCATCTCGTCCTGGGCGGAGGCCAGCATCGGCAGCGCGATCAGCGCGGCGGCGAGCGCAAGCGAAAGCTTCTTGTGGTTCATCGGGAAGTCCTCTGTTTTCTTGGGGCGAAGTGCAGCGGTTGTGGTCTTCTTTGTTGCTATATCCGTCCGTTTCGGATTCCCGGCCGGGGTGTTGAAAATAATGGCCGCAGTGTCTCCCAGCCCGGCGGGACAGGCATGCCGCAATGCAGCATAGCGCCGGGCCGCGGCCCGGTCGACGCCCCGCGTGGCCGCCCCGGAGCGGGGTCGGGTTCGGAACCCGACCCCGCTCCGGGGCCTTGCCGCGGCCGGGCCTGACCGGGGACGCGCTGAATCCGGATAATGGCGTCCTTACCCGCCCGACGAGCCCCCTTCCCCATGTCCGACGCCGCCCTCGCCCGCTACGCCGCCGAACTCGACGCCATCCGTGACCAGGGGCTGTTCAAGGCCGAACGCATCATCACCGGGCCGCAGTCGGCCGAGATCACCCTGGACGACGGCCGCACCGTGCTGAACTTCTGCGCCAACAACTACCTTGGCCTGGCCGACAGCCCCGAGGTGATCGCGGCCGCCAAGGACGCGCTCGACACCCACGGCTTCGGCATGGCCTCGGTGCGCTTCATCTGCGGCACCCAGGACCTGCACAAGGAACTGGAGGCGAAGATCGCCGCGTTCTTCGGCAAGCAGGACACCATCCTCTATGCCGCCTGCTTCGATGCCAACGGCGGCCTGTTCGAGCCGCTGCTGGGCGAAGAGGACGCGATCATCTCCGACGCCCTCAACCACGCTTCGATCATCGACGGCGTGCGCCTGTGCAAGGCCAAGCGCTACCGCTACGCCAACTCGGACATGGCCGACCTCGAGAAGCAGCTGCAGCAGGCGCGGGCCGACGGCGCGCGGACGATCATGATCACCACCGACGGCGTGTTCTCGATGGACGGCTTCATCGCGCCGCTGGACCAGGTGGTGGCGCTGGCCCGCAAGTACGACGCGCTGGTGCACATCGACGAATGCCACGCCACCGGCTTCCTGGGCGACACCGGCCGCGGCAGCGCCGAGGTCAAGGGCGTGCTGGACGGCATCGACATCATCACCGGCACCCTGGGCAAGGCGCTCGGCGGCGCGCTCGGCGGCTTCACCACCGGCCGGCGCGAGGTGATCGAGCTGCTGCGCCAGCGCTCGCGTCCGTACCTGTTCTCGAACTCGCTGCCGCCGCACGTGGTGGCCGCGGGCAGCAAGGTCTTCGACATGCTGGCCGCCGCCGGCGACCTGCGCGCGAAGCTGCAGGCGAACACCGCCTACTTCCGCGAGCGCATGGCGGCCGCGGGCTTCGACCTCAAGCCCGGCGTCCACCCGATCGTGCCGGTGATGCTGTACGACGCGCCGCTGGCGCAGAAGTTCGCCCAGCGCCTGCTCGAAGAAGGCATCTACGCGATCGGCTTCTTCTTCCCGGTCGTCCCCAAGGGCCAGGCCCGCATCCGCACCCAGATGAGCGCCGCCCACACCCGCGAGCACCTTGACCGCGCGATCGCTGCCTTCACGAAGGTGGGCCGCGAGCTGGGCGTCATCGGCGGGTGAGCCGCGCGCGCAAGCGCCTGCTGGTGTTCGGCGGGCTGCTGCTGGCGTGGCTGGCGCTGCTGCGCTGGGGGAACGACGTCGCGATCGCGTTCGAGGACGACGCGCCCAGCCGCAGCCACGGCACGCCCGGCAACGGGCGGCTCGAGAACGGCAAGCGGCTGCCCAGCCGGGGCGACAATTTCCGCGCCTATTCCTCGCTGGGCACCTTGATCGGGCGCAATGCGATGCACCACGCCGTCCGCGATTCGGTGGTGGACGCCTACGCTGCGCTCGCATCGTCGCGCCCCGACACGCGCTACGTGTATGCCGAGACGGGCTGGCCCTCGGGCGGTCGGTTCCGGCCCCATCGCACCCATCGCAATGGCATGGCGGTCGACTTCCATGTGCCGGTGACCGGCGCCGACGGCCGGTCGCGCTGGCTGCCCGCCTACTCCTGGAACCAGTGGGGCTATGGCCTGGAGTTCGACACCGACGGACGACTGGGTGGGCTGCGCATCGACTTCGACGCGATCGCCGCGCACCTGCTGGCGCTCGATGAGGCGGCGCGGGGGCATGGCCTGCGCATCGAGGTCGTGATCTTCGACCCGCCGCTGCATGCGGCGCTGTTCGCGGCCGAGGGCGGCGATCGCCTGCGCCAGCGCGTGCGCTTCAGCCCGCGGGCCGCGTGGGTGCGGCACGACGAGCACTACCACGTGGTGTTCGCGCCGGCGCGCTAGCCGCGGATGCGCGCCATCGACAGCGCATCCACGAACGAGCCGTCGCGGAAGGCGTAGTCGCGGTGCCGGCCCTCTTCGACGAAGCCGTGGCGGGTGTACAGGGCGATGCCGGCGGCGTTGTCGGCGTAGACCTGCAGCTCGAGGCGCCGCAGATGCAGCCAGCGGTCGGCCAAGTCGATGGCCGCCGACAGCAGCGCGGTGCCGACGCCGCGGCCCTGCCAGTCGTCGCGCACGCCCATGCCGAGGTCGCCGACGTGGCGGCGCCGCGGATGGGTGCCGGCATACAGGCCGAGCTGCCCGACGACCTCGTCGCCGGCGCAGGCCAGCAGGATGTGTGCGTTCGGGTCGACCGCCTGCAGGCGCTGCCGCCACAGGTCCAGCGAGGGGAACGGCAGCTGCAGGGTCCCGGCCTGGGCGCGAGGCGCCGCGTAGATGGCCTGCACGGCAGCGAAGTCGTCGGGTTCGGCGCGGCGGATGGTGATCGGCGGGGTCATGGCTTCAGCGGGTCGCGGGAGGGGCGAGCCCCGATACTTCCGCAGGCGTGAGCTCGCGCCAAGCCCCCTTGGGCAATTCGCCCAGCGCGATGCCGCCGATCGCAACCCGGACCAGGCGCAGCACGCCCAGTCCGTGGGCGGCCAGCAGGCGGCGGATCTGGCGGTTGCGGCCTTCGTCCAGGACGATTTCCAGCCAGGCGTTGCGGGTGCCGCTGCGCAGCACCACGACCGACTTGGCGGCCAGCGGCTCGCCCTGGTCCACGACCCCCGCCACCAGCGCCTGCAGAAGCGCCGCGTCGGGGATCGCGTCGACCTGCACGTGGTAGGTCTTGTCCAGGCCCTGCTCCGGATCGGTGATGGCAGCGGCCCAGGCCGGGTCGTTGCTCATAAGCAGCAGCCCTTCGCTGGCCTGGTCGAGCCGGCCCACCGGCGCCAGCCAGGGCAGCCCGCTGCCGGCGAGGCAGGCGTAGACGGTGTCGCGCTGGCGCTCGTCGCGCGCGGTGGTGACCAGGCCGCGCGGTTTGTTGAGCGCGAGGTAGACGCGGGCACTGGCGCCGAGCGGAGCACCATCCACCGTGACCCGGTCCAGGCCCTGGCGCACCGGATGCTCCGGGTCGGCCACGGGCCGGCCGTTCACCGCGACGCGGCCGGCGCGCACCCATTCGGCGGCCTGGGTCCGAGAACAGAGCCCGGCCTTGGAGATGACGCGCGCCACACCGTGGCGCACGGTCGCCGACGAACGCTGGGAAGAGCGCGATTGCATCCGCGCAGCATGGCGCATGCGTAGTCAACACGGCTAGTCTTGGCGCGTGGCGACGGCCCGCGCGACCCGCCGGTTCACCGACCCATCACCGCTGGAAACCGACCATACCGCCATGCCCGACCGCTCCTCCGACGCCCTGCCCGCCTGGCGCCGCGCCCTCCGCGCGGCCGCCCTGTGGTTCGACACCTCCGCCGCGCCGGCCGACGGCGAGGACCCGGACCGCATCGACTGGCTGCGCGTGGTGCCCTTCATCGCCCTGCACCTGGCTTGCCTCGCGGTGTTCTGGGTCGGGTTCTCCTGGTTCGCGCTGGGCGTCGCGGCGGCGCTGTACGCGGTGCGCATGTTCGCCATCACCGGCTTCTACCATCGCTACTTCTCGCACAAGGCCTTCCGCACCTCGCGGCCGGTGCAGTTCGTGTTCGCGGTGCTGGGCGCCGCGTCGGTGCAGCGCGGCCCGCTGTGGTGGGCGGCGCACCACCGCCACCACCACCGCTTCGCCGACACCGAGCACGACATCCACTCGCCGCGGCACGGGTTCTTCCGAAGCCACATGGGCTGGTTCCTGACCCGGCGCGGCTTCGCCACCAACCTCGACGCCATCAAGGACTTCGCGCGCTTCCCCGAGCTGCGCCTGCTCGACCGGTTCGACATCCTGGTGCCCGTACTGCTGGCCGGCGGCCTGTATGCGCTGGGCGCATGGCTCGAAGGCGCGCAGCCGCAGCTGGGCACCAGCGGGCCGCAGCTGCTGGTGTGGGGCTTCTTCGTGTCCACCATCGTCCTTTTCCACGTCACCGTGACCATCAATTCGCTGGCCCACCGCTGGGGTACGCGGCGCTTCGCCACCCGCGACGACAGCCGCAACAACGCGCTGCTGGCCCTGCTCACCTTCGGCGAGGGCTGGCACAACAACCATCACCATTTCCCGGGTTCGGCGCGCCAGGGCTTCGCCTGGTGGGAGTTGGACATCACCTACCTGGTGTTGCGAACGATGGCGCTGATCGGCCTGGTGCGCGACCTGAAGCCGGTGCCGGCCAACATGCGTTCCGCGCGCCCGGAATCGGCATGAAGATCGCAGTCATCGGCAGCGGCGTGGCCGGCATGGGCGCGGCCTGGCGGCTTTCGCGCGAACACGAGGTGGTGCTGTTCGAGCGCGAGGCGCGGCTTGGCGGTCACACCCATACCCATTCGGTCGTGCAGGGGGAGCGCACGTTCGCGGTGGACAGCGGCTTCATCGTCTTCAACGCCGACAACTACCCACTGTTCTCGCGAATGCTCGACGAGCTCGGCGTACCCTCGCAGCCCACCACCATGAGCTTCTCGGTGCAGGACGCGCGCAGCGGGCTGGAATACAACGCCACCGACTTCGACAGCCTGTTCTGCCAGCGACGCAACCTGGTGTCGCCGCGCTTCTGGGGCATGGTGCGCGACATCCTGCGCTTCTACCGCGAGGCGCCGGCACTGCTGGCGTTGCCGGGCGACGGGCCGTCGCTGGGCGACTACCTGCAGGAGAACCGGTACTCGGCGATGTTCATCGAGGACCACCTGGTGCCGATGGCCTCGGCCCTGTGGTCGTCGCCGGCCGAGGGCATCATGGGCTTCCCGGCGAAGTACCTGGCGCGGTTCATGGACAACCACCACATGCTGCAGGTGCAGGGCCGGCCGCCGTGGCGGGTGGTGTCGGGCGGCTCGTCGAGCTACATCCGCGCGCTGGAGAAGGACTGGTCGGTGCAGGTGCGGCTCTCGACGCCGGTGCGCCGGGTCGACCGTGACGCCGACGGCGTCGACGTGCACACCGATGCAGGCATCGAGCGCTTCGACCAGGTGCTGCTGGCCTGCCACAGCGACCAGGCCCTGGCCCTGCTGGCCGACCCCAGCGCGGCCGAGACCGAGGTGCTGGGCGCCATCCCCTACCAGGCCAACGAAACCGTGCTGCACACCGACGCCCGCCTGCTGCCGACCCGCCGCAAGGCCTGGGCGGCCTGGAGCGCTTACGTGCCGGCCGAGCCGGGCGCGGCCTGCACCGTCAGCTACTGCATGAACCTGCTGCAGGGCATCGATTCGCGCGACCCGTTCGTGGTCACGCTCAACCGCAGCAAGGACATCGACCCCGCCAAGGTGCTGGCGCGGATGCGCTACCAGCACCCGGTCTACACCCACGCCAGCGTCGCCGCGCAGTCGCGCCGGGGCGAGATCAACGGGGTCAATCGCACCTGGTACGCCGGCGCCTACTGGGGCTTCGGCTTCCACGAGGACGGCCTGCGCAGCGGCATCGAAGTCGCGCGCGCACTGGGCGCCTCGTGGCCCTGAATTCCGCCATCTACGAAGGCTGGGTCCGGCACCGCCGCTACGCGCCGCGCCCGCACCATTTCCGCTACCGGATGTTCCAGCTCTACCTCGACCTGGCCGAACTGGATCGGGTGTTCGCGGGCCGCTGGTTCTGGTCGGTGGGTCGCCGCAACCTGGCCCAGTTCCGGCGCAGCGACTACCTGGGCGATCCGGCGGTGCCGCTGGACACCGCCGTGCGCGACCGGGTCGAGGGCGTGCTGGGCCGGCGCCCCGACGGGCCGATCCGGCTGCTCACGCACGGCCGCTATTTCGGCGTGGTGATGAACCCCGTGAGCTTCTATTACGGCTTCAAGGCCGACGGCGAGACCCTCGACTGGATCCTGGCCGAGATCACCAACACGCCCTGGAACGAGCGCCACGCCTACCTGCTGCCGGTGGACCGCGCCGAGCGCCGGGGTGACGCCCTGCACTGGGGCTTCGACAAGGCCTTCCACGTTTCCCCGTTCATGGCCATGCAGCGCCGGTACCGGTGGGCCTTCCAGGTGCCCGGCGAGGGCCTTCGGGTGCACATGGACGTCCTGGACGGGGAGGCGCGCGAGTTCGACGCCACCCTGGTGCTGGACCGTCGACCGATGGACGCGCACACGCTGGCTTCATGCCTCGCGCGGTATCCATTCATCACCGTGAAGGTCGCGGCCGCCATCTATTGGCAGGCCACCCGGCTCTGGTTCAAGCGCATTCCGTTCCACCCGCATCCCGAAAGCCACACCCGGAGTTGATTGATGAGCAGTCCCGCCGAAACCCTGGCCAGCGCCACCGAGGCCTCGGGCCGCTACGGCGCCCTTGACCGGATGCTGCGCAAGCGACTGCTGGCCACCCTGGACGGGCTGGCCGGGGGTGAGGTGACCGTGCGCGACGGGCTGGGCACCGAGACACTGGGTGAAGCCGGCACGGGCCTGTCCGTGAGCCTGGACATCCTGGACCCCGGCTTCTACCGGGCGCTGGCCGCCAACGGCTCGGTCGGCGCAGGCGAGGCCTACATGGATGGCCTGTGGCGCTGCGACGACCTGGTGGGGCTGGTACGCCTGCTGGTGATCAACCGCGACCGCCTGGATGCCATGGAAACCGGCCTGGCCCGGCTCGGCGGCGTCGCCATGCGCACCCTGCACGCCTTCAACCGCAACACCCGCGGCGGCAGCCGCCGCAACATCGCGGCGCATTACGACCTCGGCAACGACCTGTTCAAGCTCTTCCTCGACGACAACCTGATGTACTCCTCGGCGATCTTCGCCGGGCCGGAGGAGTCGCTGGAGTCGGCGCAGCGCCGCAAGCTCGAGCGCATCTGCCGCAAGCTGGACCTCAAGCCGACCGACCACCTGGTCGAGATCGGCACCGGCTGGGGCGGCATGGCCCTTTATGCCGCGAAGAACTTCGGCTGCCGGGTCACCACCACCACGATCTCGCGCGAGCAGCACGCGCTGGCCACGGCGCGCATCGCCGAGGCAGGGCTGTCCGACCGCGTCACGGTGCTGCTGGAGGATTACCGCGACCTCTCCGGCGAGTACGACAAGCTGGTGTCGATCGAGATGATCGAAGCCATCGGCCACCAGTACCTCGAGACCTATCTCGACAAGTGCGCGTCCCTGCTCAAGCCGGACGGCCTCGCGCTGATCCAGGCGATCACCATCGAGGACCACCGCTACGAGCAGGCGCTCAAGTCGGTGGACTTCATCAAGCGGTACATCTTCCCGGGCAGCTTCATCCCCTCGGTGAGCGCGATCACCGGCGCCGCGGCCCGCGCCAGCGACCTGCGGCTGGTCAACCTCGAGGACATCGGCCCGAGCTACGCCACCACGCTCAACCACTGGCGCCAGCGCTTCATGGCGAAGCTAGACCAGGTGCGTGCGTTGGGCTACGACGAGCGCTTCATCCGGATGTGGGAGTTCTACCTCTGCTACTGCGAGGGCGGCTTCATCGAGCGCTCGATCGGCGACGTGCACCTGTTGTTCGCGCGTCCGGGCAACCGTCGCCCGCAGTACCTGCCCGCCCCCGAGGCCACCTGACATGAACCGGGCACTGGCCAACGTCGCGAACGTGGTGGGCTACCAGGCCGTGTGGCTGGCGAGCGTCGCCGGCGCAGGCGCCGGCATGGTCTGGGCCGGGCCGGTGGCGGCACTGGTGTTCGTCGCGGCCACGCTGGCGTTCGGCGGGCGGCGCGCGCAGGACCTGCGCCTGCTGGCCGTGGCGCTGCCGCTGGGCATCCTGCTCGACACCGCCTTCGCCGCCTCCGGCTGGCTTCGCTACGCCGAGCCCTGGCCCTGGGCCTGGGCCGCGCCAGCCTGGATCTGGTCGCTGTGGGCCGGATTCGCGATGACACTCAACCACTCGATGGCCTTCCTGCGCGAGCGGCCGGTCGTGGCGGCACTGCTGGGCCTGTTCGGCGGGCCGCTGGCCTACTGGGCGGCGGCGGGCGCCTTCGACGCCGTCAGCTTCGGCGCGCCGGTGGCTTGGGTGATGGGCGCGCTCGCGCTGGGCTGGGCGGTGGTGCTGCCGGCCCTGTTCGCGCTCGATGCGCGACTGGCTCCGCCGGTGCCGGACAAGGCGCTGGCGTGAACTGCTGGCAATCCCTCGGCATCATCTGGCTGGCCTCGGCGCTGGCAATGGCGGCGCTGTGGGCCTTCTCGATGCGGGTCCGGAACGTCGGCTACGTGGATGTCGGTTGGGCCGGCCTGATGGCGCTGGCCGCGCTGTTCGCCGGCATCGTCGGCGAGGGCGCGCCACTGGTGCGCGGCCTGGTGGCCATGTTCGGCAGCGTCTGGGGCGCGCGGCTGTGCCTGCACCTGCTGCACCGCGTGCTCAACGAAGAGGAGGACGGCCGCTACCGCGCCCTGCGCGAAACCTGGAACGGCAGCCCGGCGCGCTTCTTCGCCTTCTTCCAGCTGCAGGCGGTGGTGGTGGCGCTGTTCTCGCTGCCGTTCATGGCGGCGGCCGCCAATCCGGACTACCAATTCAGCGCCTGGCTCTTGCTGGCGATCGCCGTGTGGCTGGTGTCGATGGCCGGTGAGTCGCTGGCCGACCGCCAGCTCGCGCGCTTCCGTGCCGAGCCCGCGAACCGCGGCAAGACCTGCCGCGAGGGGCTGTGGGCGTGGTCCCGGCACCCGAACTACTTCTTCGAGTGGCTGCACTGGTTCAGCTACGTGCTGCTGGCCGTGGGCAGCCCGCTGTTCTGGTTCTCGCTGGCCGGGCCCGTGGTGATGTTCGCCTTCCTCTACCGCGTCAGCGGCATCCCGTGGACCGAGGCGCAGTCGCTGCGCTCGCGCGGCGAGGACTATGCCGCCTACCAGCGCGAAGTCAGCGCCTTCTTCCCCTGGCCCCCGCGCCGAAATCCCTGAAACCCCCGGAGTCCCGAATGTCCCTGATCGACCTGTGCGAGCGCGGCCTGCTGCCCGATGCCCTCACCCGCCTCGGCATCCGCCGGCTCAGCGCCCAGCGCCTGCGCGACGAGGGCGCGCACGACCTGGAGGCTGCCGACCAGCGTTTCCGCCGCCTGCTCGACGAACTGCGCCGCAGCCCGATAGCGATCGAAACCGCCGCCGCCAACGAGCAGCACTACGAAGTGCCGACGCGGTTCTTCGAGCTGTGCCTGGGCAAGCGGCTGAAGTATTCGAGCTGCTACTACCCCAACGGCGACGAGGACCTCGACACCGCCGAGGAAGCGATGCTGGCGCTGTACGGCGAGCGCGCCGAGCTGGCCGACGGCCAGCGCATCCTCGAGCTCGGCTGCGGCTGGGGCTCGCTGACGCTGTGGATGGCGCAGCGCTTCCCGAACGCGCGCATCACCGGCGTCTCCAACTCGCGCACCCAGCGCGAGCACATCCTGGCCCAGGCCGCGCGCCGCGGGCTGGGCAACGTCGAGATCATCACCTGCGACGTCAACCAGCTGGAGCTGCCGGAACACCAGTTCGACCGCGCGGTGTCGATCGAAATGTTCGAGCACATGCGCAACTACCAGCACCTGCTGGGCCGGGTCTCGCGCTGGCTGGTGCCGGGCGGCAAGCTGTTCGTGCACATCTTCTGCCACCGCAGCCTGATGTATCCGTTCGAGACCGAGGGCGAGGACAACTGGATGGGTCGGTATTTCTTCACCGGCGGCCTGATGCCCTCCGCCGATACCCTGCTGCACTTCCAGGACGACCTGGCGATCGAACAGCGCTGGCTGCTTTCGGGCCGCCACTACGAGCGCACGGCGAACCAGTGGCTCGAGAACCAGGACCGGAACCGCGACGAGGTGATGGCGGTGCTGACCGAGGCCTACGGCGCCGCCGAAGCGGCGCGCTGGCACCAGCGCTGGCGGATGTTCTGGATGGCCTGCGCCGAACTGTTCGGCTACTCAGGCGGCAACGAGTGGGGCGTGGCCCACTACCGCTTCAGCACGCCGAAGTAAGGCGCTCGCTTCAGCACTTCTGGGTGGCGGTGACCTTGCAGCCGGTGGCCGCCGGCGCAGGGGCTGCGGTAGCCGTGGCGCTGGCCGGACCCGGCTTGCCGGTGGCCACGCGGATGCCCTTGGCCTTCATCCAGGCGTCGAACTCCTCGGCGGTCATGCGCCGGCCGTTCTGGCTCATGTCGAAACGCCAGGGCGAGTTGTCGTGCTCGGTCTTGGGCTGGTAGGCCGGGGCGCTGGCCGGCGCCGACGCGGTGGCCGGGGCCGCCTGTTCGCGCGCAGCGACCTGCTGCGGCGCCGGCTTGCGGGCACGCGCGATGAAATCGTTGACGTTGACGCAGGCCGACAGCGCCGGCGGCGCCCGGTACATCTCGGGCGCCGGCACGGTGGCCGGCACGGGCGGCGCGCTGGCGGTGCCGCAGGGTGCGGTGGCGGCGCTGGCGATGGCCGGCAGGAACAGGGAAACCAAGAGGATGCTGCGGATCATCGGGCACCAGCGGAAGCGGGGGGTTGCGGAAGCTTAGGTGTGACGCAGGTCGCACGCAATCGGCGAAAACGTGCGGCGGTTCACAAAACACATCCAGACCCCGGCAAAAAGAGAAGCCCGGCACTGGGCCGGGCTTCGGGTGTTGCCGTGGAGACTGAAGGATCAGTTCTGCACGTTCAGCTCGGTGCGGCGGTTGCGCGCACGGCCTTCGGCGGTGTCGTTGGTGTCGATCGGACGGCTCTCGCCGAAGCCGTTCGGACCCACCAGGCGGCTCGCGTCGATGCCGTTGTTGGTCAGGTAGCTGTACACCGTGCGGGCGCGACGCTCGGACAGGCCCTGGTTGTACTGCTCCGAACCGACCGAGTCGGTGTGACCGGCGACTTCAACCTTCAGCTGCGGGTACTTGGCGAGGATCGACACGGCCTCGGCCAGGATGGCCTCGGCGTCCGGACGCAGGGTGTCCTTGTCGAAGTCGAAGTTCACGCCCTTCAGGTCGATGGTCAGCTGCACCGGGCAGCCGTCCGGACCGATGGCCTGGCCAGCGGCGGAGTTCGGGCACTTGTCGTCGCAGTTGTTGATGCCGTCGCCGTCGTCGTCGAGGTCGGCGCAGGTCTGCTGCGGGACGACCGGCGCCGGGGTCGGCTCGACCGGGGCGGCCAGGTTGCCCAGCTTCACCAGGACGGTCAGGCCGGCCAGGAGGTCGTTGAACTGGCGGTCATTCGGAGCCACGATCGAGCTGTCGTCGAACGAGATGCGGTTGGCGATTTCGCCGCGCAGCGAGTAGCGGTCCCAATTGCCCTGCACGCCGAGGCCGACCTGGGCGGTCAGGTTGGTGTCTTCGCGCTGGCCCGGGGAGGTCGGGAGCGGGAAGGCATCGAACTCTTCCTCGGACTTCTGCGCGCCGACGCCGAAGCGCAGGAACGGGTTCCAGCTGCGGCCTTCCTTGATGAAGTGGTAGCGCGCGTCGATGGTGGCGCCGTACTGGCTGAACAGCAGTTCGCGGCCGTTGAAGTTCGGGTTCTGGTAGTTCACTTCACCGTCGATCGACCAGTTCGGCGAGATGAACTTGCCGAAGCCGAGGGTGTAGTACAGCGGATCGGAGGTGCCGCGGTCGTCGTCCTGGAAGTTCAGGCCGGCGCCACCGGACAGGTACCAGCGATCATCGAAATCCTGCGCAGCAACGGAATGCGCCATGGTGGCCGCGGCAAGCAGGGCGCAGCACAGTAGGTTCTTCTTCATGACTTGGCTCCAGTTAAAACTAAGGGGGGTGAATTCAAAAACGGGGGCGAAAATGCGCCGCCACCTGGGCACGACTCAATGCTGGCTGTTCTTGAGTTAACGGGAATCTAACATTTAATCGCCCGCCGAGCAAGCTTGCCCTTCACAACGTGAACAAATCCACAAAGCGATGGATCGGGGTTGCCTCGAATCGCGACGTGTCGCCGGTAAGTGACAGTATTTGCTCGACTTTCCGTCCCGGCAGCTGGCCACGGGCAGCCGATTCGAACTTCTGCAGGAGCGCCGGGATCCCCTCCCCTCGCCGCTCGCGGTGGCCGATCGGCATGTCGATCGAGACCTTGCCGGTGCTGGTGCCGTCCTTGAAGAACACCTCGACGGCATTGCCGATGGTGCGCTTCTCTGGGTCGGCGTAGTCGCGGGTGAAGGCGGGGTTCTCCCGGACCTTCATGCGGGCCCGCAGGGCGTCGATGCGCGGGTCGGCCGCCACGGCATCCGAGTAGTCCTCGGCGTCCAGACGGCCGAACAGCAGCGGCACCGCCACCATGTACTGCAGGCAGTGGTCCCGGTCGGCCGGGTTGGCCAGCGGGCCGGTCTTGTCGATGATGCGCAGCGCCGCCTCCTGCGTCTCGATCTCGATACGCTCGATCTGGTCGAACCGGCCGGCGACCTTGGGATGCAGCTGCATGGCGCACTCGACTGCGGTCTGGCCGTGGAACTCGGCCGGGTGGCTGACCTTGAACAGCACGTTCTCCATCACGTAGCTGCCAAAGGGGCGGTCGAATTCGAAGGGTTTGCCGCCGAACAGGACATCGTAGAAGCCCCAGGTCTTCGCGCTGAGCGCGCTCGGGTAGCCAACGACGCCCTTCACGGCGTTCAGCGCATGGGTCACCGCCCGGCGGCAGGCGTCGCCCGCGGCCCAGCCCTTGCGGGGGCCGGCGTTCGGCGCATGCCGGTAGGCGCGCAGTGAGCCGCCATCCAGCCAACTGTTGCTGACCGCGCTGATGATTTCCTCCTTGCCGCCCCCCAGCAGGTGGGTGGCCACCGCGGTGGACGCCAGCCGCACCAGCAGCACGTGGTCCAGGCCAACGCGGTTGAAGCTGTTGAGCTCGGCGTAGGTGCCCTGGATCTCGTGGGCCTTGATGGCGGCGGTGAGCACGTCGCGCACCGTCACCGGCTTGCCGTGCTCGCGCTCGGCCTTGCGGCTGAGGTAATCGGCCACCGCGAGGATGGCGCCGAGGTTATCCGAGGGATGCCCCCACTCAGCCGCCAGCCAGGTGTCGTTGAAGTCGAGCCAGCGGACCTGGACGCCGATGTTGTAGGCCGCCTGCGCCGGGTCGAGCTCGAAGGAGGTGCCGGGGACGCGGGCGCCGCCGGGCAGGCCGGCCCCCGGCACGATCGGCCCGAGGTGCTTGACGCATTCGGGGTGGCGCATGGCCAGCATCGCGCATGCCAGCGAGTCGAGCAGCATGTAGCGCGCCGTCGTGTAGGCCTCGGAGGAGCCGATGTAGTAGTCGGTGACGTAGTTGGCGATGTCCACCATCGCCTGGTCCGGCTCGGGGCGCTGTGCGGAGCGGATGTCTTGCTGGCTCATGGGGCGGCAGTCCGTACGTGCGTGGCGTGTGATGGAGTTTGCCAGAAGCCGGCTGCTGTCGCCGACCCTTCGCCAGTGAACGCAGCGGCGCGCCCGGAGCGGACGCCTTCGCGCCGCGGCCGGGATCAGGCCGCGCGCGGTGCCAGGAAGCCCACGATGTGGTCCAGCACGTCCCCGTCCCGCAGCACGTCGCGATGCCCAAGGCCCCGGGTCGCGTGCAGCTCGCCGCGGGTGGCCCGGGCGATGCGCTCGGCGTCGGCGAAGGGGATGATGCGATCGTCGCGGTCATGGACCACCAGCACCCGCTGGGCCAGGCCGTTGGCAACCAGGTCGATGTCGAGAGCCTCGGGCGCGACGCCCGTGCGCGAGTGCATCTTCGCGAAGAATCGGCGCCGCGCCTCCTCGGGCAGCCCCAGTGCGCGGCTCATGCGCGCCAGCACGCCGACCAGGCCCGCCGGCGCGGCAATGGCGACGCCGCGCGCCGAGTCGAGGCCACGACTGAGGGCATAAAGCGCGGATGCGCCACCCATGGAGTGTCCCACCACGGCATGCAAGGGACCGACTTCGGCGGCCACTTCCTGCAGCGCGTCGGCGAAGACCACCGGGTCGGCCTCGGCACCCGGCGAGCGGCCGTGGGCCGGCGCATCCAGCGCAATCAACTGATAGCCGCGACGGGCCAGGCGCTCGCCCAGTCCGCGGAACTGCGCGGCCCGGCCTTCCCAGCCGTGCAGTGCCAGCACCGTGGGGCCACCGTGACCCCAACGCAGTCCCGCCAGCCCGAAGCGGAAGGTCACCGGCATGGCGCCCTCCGGGTCCGGGCGGCGGCGGCGGCCGATGGGCCGGGTCGCGAGGCGCCTGGCCATTTCGGCAGCCAGGTCCGGAAACAGGTTGCCCAGCAGGCGGCCGAGCGGACGAATCAATTTGGCATTCATTGGGGGCACCGTTATTGGTTTCGCTATAAAACCAATCGCAGTTTGCCGTATCTGGTTGCATTATGCAACCATCTCGTCTAGCCTGCGCCCATGAAGCGAACTTCCTATGCAGACATGCCCTGCCCCATGGCCCAGGCCCTGGAACGGGTCGGCGAGTGGTGGAGCCTGCTGATCCTTCGCGAGTGTTTCGGGGGCGTTCGTCGTTTCGGCGATTTCGAACGCCGGCTGGGCATCGCCAAGAACGTGCTCAGCGCCCGGCTCAAGCACCTGGTCGAGGCGGGGGTACTGGAGCGTCGTGCCTCGAAGGAGGACGCGAGGGAGATCGAGTACCGGCTGACCGAGAGCGGCAAGGACCTGGCGCCGGTGCTGATCGCACTGGCCCAATGGGGCGACCGCTGGATCTATGGCGGCAAGGCCCCGGTCCGCTTCGTGAACCGCCATACCGGCGCGCCGCTGGCGGACCTCGGCCTGCGCGACGACAACGGTGAACGCCTGTCCCTGCGCGACCTGCAGATGCAGCGGGTCGGCGAAGAAGGCAAGGAATGAACCCTTTCCGCCGCGTCTTGTCCGCGCCGTCCGTTACGGGCAAGGTGCGGGACTCCACCGCCACGCGCCGCCAGCCATGACCGCCACGTCGTACCCGCATCTCTTCCAGCCGCTCGACCTCGGCTTCTGCACGCTGCCCAACCGGGTCCTGATGGGTTCGATGCACACCGGCCTGGAAGACCATGCCCGCGACTTCCCCAAGCTCGCCGCGTATTTCCGCGAGCGCGCCGAGGGTGGCGTCGGCCTGATGGTCACCGGCGGCATCGCGCCGAACCTGGTCGGCTGGCTCAAGCCCTTCGCGGGCAAGCTCAGCTGGCCGTGGGAAATCCACAAGCACCGCATCGTCACCCAGGCCGTGCACGCCGCCGGCGGCAAGATCTGCATGCAGATCCTGCACGCCGGTCGCTACGCCGCGCATCCGCTGCTGGTTTCGGCGTCGAAGATCAAGGCGCCGATCAGCCCGCTGACGCCGCGCGCCCTCACCGCCTGGGGCGTCGAGCGCCAGATCAAGGCCTTCGTCAACACCGCCCGCCTGGCCCGCGAGGCCGGCTACGACGGCGTCGAGGTGATGGGCTCGGAGGGTTACCTGATCAACCAGTTCCTGTCGGCGCGCACCAACAAGCGCACCGACGCCTGGGGCGGCACGCCGGAGAAGCGCATGCGCTTCGCGGTCGAGATCGTGCGCCGCATCCGCGAGGCGGTGGGGCCGGACTTCATCCTCATCTACCGGCTGTCCATGCTCGAGCTGGTCGAGGGCGGCTCCGACTGGGACGAGATCGTGCTGCAGGCCAAGGCCATCGAAGCCGCCGGCGCCACCATCATCAACACCGGCATCGGCTGGCACGAGGCCCGGGTGCCCACCATCGCCACCTCGGTGCCACGCGCGGCCTTCGCCGGCGTCACCGCCAAGCTCAAGCCGCACGTGGCGCTGCCCCTGGTCGCCACCAACCGCATCAACATGCCCGAGGTCGCCGAGGACATCCTTGCCCGCGGCCAGGCCGACATGGTCTCGATGGCCCGGCCGCTGCTGGCCGACCCGCAGTGGGTCAACAAGGCGCGCGCCGGCCGCCGCGACGAGATCAACACCTGCATCGCCTGCAACCAGGCCTGCCTGGACCACGTGTTCGTGGCCAAAAAGGCCAGTTGCCTGGTCAACCCCCGCGCCTGCGCCGAAACCGAACTCAACTACCTGCCCGCGGCAACGCCGCGCCGAATCGCGGTGGTCGGCGCCGGCCCGGCCGGGCTTGCCTGCGCCACGGTCGCCGCCGAGCGCGGCCACCGGGTCACGCTGATGGACGCCTCGCCGCGGATCGGCGGCCAGTTCAACCTGGCCAAGACCATCCCGGGCAAGGAGGAATTCCACGAGACCCTGCGCTACTTCGACAAGCGCCTGCAGCTGACCGGCGTCGAACAGCGCCTGGGCGCGGCGGTGGATGCGGAACACCTGCTGGCCGGGGGCTTCGACGAGATCGTGCTGGCCACCGGCATCCGGCCCCGCAAGGTCGCCTTCCCGGGCAGGGACCACCCCAAGGTCGTCAGCTACCTCGACGTGCTTGGCGGGAAGGTGGTGCCGGGCCAGAAGGTCGCGATCATCGGCGCCGGCGGCATCGGCTTCGACGTGGCCGAGTACCTGGTGCACGAAGGCGAGTCGCCGACCCTGGACACGGGGCGCTGGCTGGCCGAATGGGGCGTCGCACCGGATTTCGAGGGCGCCGGCGGCCTGGCCAAGCCCAAGCCCGAAGCCCCCGCCCGCGAGGTCTGGCTGCTGCAGCGGAGCCCGGGCAAGCCGGGCGCGAAGCTGGGCAAGACCACCGGCTGGATCCACCGCTCGGCGCTCAAGGCCAAGGGCGTGCAGGCGCTCGGCGGGGTCGAGTACCTGGGCGTCGACGACAGCGGGCTGCGCATCCGCGTGGACGGCCGGGAGCAAGTGCTGCCAGTGGACCACGTGGTCGTCTGCGCCGGCCAGGAGCCGCTGCGGGCGCTGTTCGACCCGCTGGTGGCGGCAGGCAGGCAGCCGCATCTGATCGGTGGCGCCGACGTTGCCGCCGAGCTCGATGCCAAGCGCGCCATCGACCAAGGCAGCCGTCTCGCTGCGGGTTTCTAGGCCGGCCAGCGGCCATTTCGGCGGCCGGCTTGAGTAATCACTCCAAATAAAATCAACGGGTTGTGAATACCCGTTCAGCTGGAGTTCGGGTTCCGGCCGTACCATGCGCGTCGGAACCGGCTCCCGTCCCCAGGACCCGCCGGCCAGATACGGCCCCCCAGCGCATGGCTTGGCGGGGTTTCCGGACGGCGCCCAACCTTCGACGCCCCGACCGGAATGCGAGCCTCGCTCGTCCATCCCCAAAACGCCAGGCCGCATCCCTCCCCCCGTCCCGTTGGAGATTCCAACAGGCGACCCGCCGCAAGGCGGACGGTGGAGTG
>LNFM01005211.1_pt1 | contig 18203 bp, 16 predicted proteins | sample 596031 | NCBI WGS metagenome assembly LNFM01 (sample SAMN04254537, study PRJNA301005) | activated carbon metagenome | isolation source: dual media filters at the Ann Arbor, Michigan drinking water treatment plant | place: USA: Ann Arbor | reverse complement strand
CTTGCAGCGGAATAGGCGATCTTCATGGCGGTCCCCCTTGAGATTCGTCGGATCGGCGCGCACGTTATCCCGCCTTCCGGGAGCAACGCCATGAATTTCCAGACCGAGAAACTCGGCCCCCACATGGCCGCGGCGGTGAGCGGCATCGACCTCAACACGCCCGCCGACGAAGCGACACAGGCCACGCTGACGAGCGTGCTGCACGACAATCTCGTGATCTGCATCCGGGGACAGACACTGGCGCCGCCGGCGTTCCTCGCGGCGATGTCCAGGTTCGGCACGCCGATGCTGCGCAAGCAGCTTGCCCGCACGGCGGAATGCGCCGAGGTGAACATCATCTCCAGCGAGGATCGCGACGTGCTGGGCGATGGCAAGAAGATCGTGAACGGCGCCAACTGGCACACCGACGACAGCTTCATGCGGGCGCCCTGCTCGCTCACCATGCTCTACGGCGTGGAAGTCCCGTCGCGCGGCGGCGACACGCAGTTCACCAACATGTACGACGCCTATGCGGACCTGCCAGCAGCCACGAAGGCCCGCATCGATCCGCTGAAGGTGATCCACAAGTACCATTCGAGCCGCAAGCTCAGCCGGATCTCGACCCGGCCGGCCGACGAGATGGCTGCGATGCCCGAGGCGACGCATCCGCTGGTGCGCACCCATCCTGAGACCGGCCGCAAGTCGCTCTATCTCAATCCCAACCGGATGGAGCAGATCGTGGGCCTCGGCCGCGCCGAGAGCGATGCGCTGCTCGACGAGCTGATCGCCCATGCCACACAGCCGAAATACGAGTACCGCCATGCCTGGCGGCAGGGCGACATCGTGATCTGGGACAATTGCTGCACGATGCACAAGGCCAACGCCGACTACCCCGAGGGCGAACGGCGGCTGATGCACCGGGTGATCGTGGCGGGTACGGAGCCGTTCTGATGTCGTCCTGAGCGCAGCGAAGGACCCAGCGGAACGACCAACGGACTCCCCGGCTGGCGCGAGATCCTTCGCTTCGCTCAGGATGACAGAGGCGGCAGTGACTTCTCAGGCTTCCAGCAGCACGCAGTGCTCCGGTGAGAAGGACAGTGTGACGTCCGCCCCTTCCGGCAGCAGGTTGGTCGGCGGGCGGCGTACGATCATGGCCCCCACCCCACTGTCGACGACGTACTGCACGAAATCGCCATGGAACAGCCGCTGGCGGACCTTGCCCGGCACGTGGTTCTCGCCTGCCTGCGGCTCCAGGCCGATATAGGCAGTGCGGACGGCGACCTCGGTCTCCTTACCGTGCGGCGTGTGCGGCGCCATGACCTTGAGCGATGTGCCGCCTTCGGTAACGAAAGTGCCGTCGCCCGCGGGCCTGCCCTTGATCAGGTTGGCCGAGCCCACGAAGTCCGCCACGAAGCGGCTGCGCGGCCTGTTGTAGATCTCCTCCGGCGTGCCGATCTGCTCGATCACGCCCACGTTCATCACGATCACGCGGTCGGAGATGGCGAGCGCCTCCTCCTGGTCGTGGGTGACGTAGACCGAGGTGATGCCCAGCCGCCGCTGCAGCTCGCGCAGTTCCACCCGCATCTCGGCCCGCAGCTTGGCGTCTAGGTTGGAGAGCGGCTCGTCGAACAGCACGACGGTGGGCGAGAAGGCGATGGCGCGGGCCAGCGCGACGCGCTGCTGCTGGCCGCCCGAGAGTTTCGAGGCGCCGCGCTCGGCGAGATGGCGCATCTGCACGAGGTCGAGCGCGCGCTCGACGTTGGCCTTGATGTCGTCCTGGCTCTGCTTCCGCACCCGCAGGCCGTAGGCGACGTTGTCGAATACGCTCATGTGCGGCCAGATGGCGTAGGACTGGAAGACCATCGACACGCCGCGCTGCTCGGTCTGGACGTTCGTGCGCCCCGCCGCGTCATACATCGTGCGGCCGTCGACGCGGATGCTGCCGCCCGACGGCTGTTCGAGACCGGCGATGGCGCGCAGAGTCGTCGTCTTGCCGCACCCCGAAGGTCCGAGCAGGGTCAGGTGCTCGCCGCGGCCCACGCTGAAGCTGACGCCATTCACCGCCACCTGGTCGCCGTACCGCACGACCAGATCCTTCACCTCGATACGCGTCTCGTTCACTGCAACTCCTTGGTCATGCCGCGGGCCACGCGGAACAGGATGACCAGCGCCAGCACCACAGTGAAGGTCTGGATCAACGCCATCGCCGCCGTGAGCTCCGTGCCGCTGGTGGCGAAGGCACTGACGATGGACGGCGCGATCACCTTGGCGTTGGGGCCCATCAGGAACGCCGAGGCGCCAAGTTCGCGCACACAGGCCATGAAGATCAGCAGCCACGCCGCCAGGATGCCGGGCTTGAGCAGCGGCAGCGTCACGGTGCGCATCTGATAGGCCCAGGAGGCGCCACAGACCCGCGCGCACTCCTCCAGGCTCTTGTCGATCTGAAGCACCACGCCGGCCAGCGTGCGCACCCCGAGCGGCAGCATGACCGTGAAATAGGCCAGTGCCAGCAGCCACAGGGTGCCGTAGATGCCGATCGGGATGTTGAGCCAGGCCCACAGCAGCGCCAGGCCGAAGACCAGGCGTGGCACGGCCTGGGGGAACATCACGAGATACTCGATCGCGCCGCGGCCCCGCAGTTGCGAGCGGTAGATGATCCAGACCAGCAGCGACATGATCACCACGCCTACGGTGGCGACGCCCAGCCCCAGCATGATGCTGTTGAACAGCGCCGTGCGCACGGGGCCGAGCGACAGCGCCGTCTCATAGTTGGCGAGGGTCCATTGCGCCTGGCTCAGGATCACGGTGGCGAAGCGCTGCAGCGAGGTCATCAGGAGCGCCGCGATCGGGAAGACGACGGCCAGCGCCACGTAGAGCGCGCAGACGCTGAACAGCACCCAGGCGAGCCGTCCCATGTCCATCGGTCGCGGCCGGAACGCCTTGCCGCTGATGGTGGTGAAGGTGCCGCGGCGGATCATGCGCCGATAGAAGGCCAGCATGAAGAACATCACGACGAACAGCGACAGGCCCATCGCCGAGGCGCGGCCGTAATCCGGCGGATAGGAGAGCGTCGAATCCCAGATGGCGGTGGTGATGACGTAGATGCGGCCGGGAATCCCCAGCACCAGGGCGGCGGCGAACGAGCCCAGCATCTCGGCGAAGACGAACAGCATGGCGCCCAGCACGCCCGGCATGACCAGCGGCAGCGTCACGGTGAGCATGGTGCGGAGCTTGGACGCGCCCATGACGCGCGCCGATTCCTCGAGCGCCGGATCCATCGACTTCATCGAGGCCGAAATCATGACGAAGGCTACCGTGCCCTCGAACAGCGCCATCACCCAGGCGATGCCGAAATGGGTGTAGATGTCGGCGATGTCGCCGGTGCCGCCGACCGCCTTCCACATCTGGTTCAGGAAGCCGCTCTTGGGTCCGGCGATCACTGCCCAGGCGAGCGCTCCCACCAGCGGCGTCATGTAGTAGGGCAGTTCCATCAGCCGCTCGAGCTTCTCTCGCCCCGGCACGTTGGTGCGGGTCAGTATCCACGCCAGGACGAAGCCGATCAGGATGGCCATCACGGTCGCCATGACCGCGATGACCAGCGTGTTCCAGACGGTCTTGAGGTCCTCCTCGAAGATCGCGACGTAGTTGGCGAGGCCGAACTCGACCGGCGGAAACGCCATCGGGTCGCCGACGTTCAACGATTCCTCGACCAGGAAGACCATTGGCAGCAGGACCAGGAAGCCCACGATCCCAAGGACCGCGAGCGTCGTCAGGGCCTGCCCGTTGATGCGTGGACGCAGAACGCCCGCCACGCCAAAAGCCCTGGGGCCGCCGGCCAAGGCCTAGCGTCCGGTGCCGACGATGCGGTTCCACTCCTTGGCGAAGGCCGGGCGATCCTTCTCGAAGGCATTCCAGTCGGCCGGCGACAGCAGCTTCATCTTGCTCAGGGGCACCGTGTCGGCGCCGCCGGGCGGCGGCACGTCCGGACGCGGCGAGTGGAGCAGCAGGGCGTCGGCCAGCGCCTTCTGCCCGACCGGCGAGAGGAACCAGTCCATGAACAGCTCGGCGGCATTGGGATGCGGCGCCTGGTCGACGATGCCATAGGTCTCCGGCACGGCCGGCACGCCGGTATCGGGGAAGACGAAGGCGAGCGGCGCGCCCTTGGCCTTGAACTCGATGTAGCCCGAATACTGCGCGCCCATGATGATCTTGTCCTGGCCGTCGACCAGCCGGCCGTACTGCTGGACATAGGAATCGAAGGCGCGCGGCTTCTGCTCGCCGAACTTCTTGAAGTAGTCCATGCCGAGGATCGGCATCAGCATGTACCAGACGCCGTGCTGGAGGCCCGAGTTGGACACCTTCACGTTGATCGCGTCCTTCCACTTCGGGTCGAGCAGGTCTTCCCACTTCTTGGGCGCGTCGGCCGCCGGGACATTGTTCGGGTTGTAGGCAATGCCGGCCATGATGACCGAACCCCAGGTCCAGAATCCTTCCGGTTGGCTCTTGGCCTCCTTGGGGAAGAACTGCATCTCGGGCGAGACGTACTGGCGGAAGCCGCCCTTGCGCTGGAAGTCGAGGATCATGCCCATGTCGGAGATCTGGATGACGTCGACCAGGTAGGACTTGGCCTGTCGCTCCGAGAGCACCTTGGCGTAGAGGGCGCCGGCCTGCAGGCGCACGTAGCTGGTCTTGATCTCGGGAAACACCTTGTTGAAGGCCGCCAGCAGCTTGACCTGCCCCTGCTCGGGATCCGTCGAGTAGAGCGTGAAGGCGCCCTCGGCCTTGGCCTTGTCGATGTTGGCGCAGGTCTTGAAGCCCTCCATCTGCTTGGGATTGTCGCAGACCTTTCCCTGGGCATGGACGGGAGAGGCAACGACCCAGGCCATAGCGCACAGGGCCGCGGACGCGGCAGCAATCAGCTTCATTGTTTCCCCCTAGATATTCTTGTTAGGAGCGAGCGTAACGACCGCTGCCCGGAGGTTCAATCGCTGTTAGTCGTCGCTCTGGTAAGCTGACTGCACCGTCACGTATCCCGCCGCGATGTCGGCTGCGACCGCCCCCGCGGAACGCAGCTTCGGATCGCCGTGACCGCCACCACCCGGCGTGCCGAGGGAAACGGTGTCGCCCTTGTTCAGCACATACTGCTTCTTGGGATCGGTCTTCTCGCCGTTGATGCGCAACTCTCCCGGCGCGCCGTCCTTGCCGCCCTCGATACCGAACGCGGCAAAGATCGTGCGCTCGGCGAGGAACGACACCGCGATCGGCGTTTCGCTGCGACTCTCGATCAGGATCTCCTGCCCCAGCCCGCCGCGATGACGACCGGCGCCGCCGGAATCGGGACGCAGCTTCTTGTGATGGAAGCGCAGCGGCGCGATGTGCTCGCTGATCTCGATCGAGGTCGAGCTGACGTTGGACGGCCACGACAGACAGGTGACGCCGTCGCGCTGCGTGTTGCCGCCCATACCGCCATTGTAGAAGAACATGTTGGCGTAGGGCTTGCCCCCTTCCCGCACGCCCGACTGGTTCATGCCCCACATCGGCGAGCCGCAGGCCGCCATCACGCGCTCCGGCACGATCTGGCCCAGGCAGCCGAACACCAGCATCGGAATGTAATGGCCGATCAGCATGCGCGAGCCGCCCGGCGCGGGGAACTGCGGATTGACGATGCAGCCCGGCGGCGCGGTGAGCGTGATCGGCCGCCACGCGCCTTCGTTGTTGGGCAGGTTGGAGTTGGTGCAGACCTTCACCCCATACATGCACATCGCGTTGGTGTAGCACATGGCGCAGTTGATCGCCCGGTCGACCTGGGCGTCGGTGCCGGCGAAGTCGATCAGGATCTCGTCGCCCTTGATGGTGAGCGCCATTCTAATCGTGATCGGCTTGTCCATGATGCCGTCGGTCTTGAGCTCGCTATGATACGTCCCGTCCGGCAGTTCGAGGATGGCCGCCCGCATGGCGGCCTCACAGCGGCCCTGGATCTCGCGCGCGAGGTCGGTGAGATCGGGCAGCCCGTAATTCTCCATGAGGACCAGCAGCCGGTCCTCCATGAGATCGAGCGCTACGATCTGGGCGTAGAGATCACCCATCGTCTGGTCGGGCGTGCGCACGTTCTTGCGGATCAGTGCGACCAGCGTCTCGTCGGTCTCCCCCGCCGCCATCATCTTCATCGGCGGGATCTGCAGCCCCTCCTCGAAGACCTCGCGCGGCTCGGGGCTCCTGATCTTGCCGCCGATGTCGGGCACATGCGCCGTCGTGGCGCTGAAGGCGATCAGCCGGCCGTTGCGGAAGATCGGCTTGGCCAGCGTCACGTCGGGCAGATGGCCGGTGCCAAGCCAGATGTCGTTGGTGATCAGCACGTCGCCGGGCGAAAGCTGGTCTTCGGGGAAGTGCCGCAGGAAGTGCTTCACCGTCTCGGGCAGGGTGCCGATGAAACTCGGGATGCTCTCGCTCGCCTGGACCAGCGACTGGCCCGTGGCATCGGTCACGACGCAGGAGAAGTCGTAGCTCTCACGCACCAGTGTCGAGAAAGACGTGCGAACCATCGCTGCGGCGGCCTCGTCGACCAGCGAGATCAGCCGCCGCCACAGCAGCTCGAGTTCTATGGCATCGAAGGTGCGTGACATCAGTTTGCCTCCGCCAGGATGGAGCCGTCAGGCAGCAGTCGCGCCGTCGAGTTGGGCCCGACGATGAAGGTGCTTTCGTTCTCCTCGAACACGGCGGGCCCCTCGATGCTGACGCCGGGTTCGAGCGCGTAGCGGTCCCACACACGGGTCGACAGCGTTCTGCCTTCGTCGGGAAAAAACACTGGTCGCGTGCCCTTGAGCGCGTTGTCCGACGCATGGCGCGGCAGCTCGAGTTTGCCGCCGGTGCCCGGCATCGGCGCGCTGACCGAGAGGCGCAGCGCCACGAGCTGGATGGCGGCGCCCGGCGGGACGCGCGCAAACAGCGCCTTGTACGCGGCCTCGAAGGCCACCTTCACGGCGCCTTCCGTCAGCTCATGCGGCAGCACGACGGTGATCTCGCTGCCCTGACCGATGTAACGCATGTCGGCCAAGTAGCGGACGGTGCGTCCGTCGACGTCGGCACCGGTGAGGCGCAACACGTCGAGCGAGTCCTTTTCGAGATTGGCGAAGATGCGGCCTGCCGCGGCAAGGTCGGCTCCGGCCAGCGCCGTGGTGAAGCTTGCCACGCGATCGACACGGGCCGGCGCCATCAGCATGCCGATCGTGCTCCCCGCGCCCGCGCCCGGTGGACAGACGACGCGGCTGACGCCGAGCTTGCGCGCGACGTGCCAGGCATGGACGGGCCCCGCCCCGCCGGTCGCCAGCAGCGCATATTCCGACGGCACGCGCCCCCGCTCGGCGATGGCTACGCGCGCGGCCCCCGCCATGTTCTCGTTCACCACGTCATGTACGCCGAAGGCCGCCCGGCCGGGCTCGACGCCCAGCGCACCCGCCAGCTTGCCGAACGCGGCGTTCGTCGCCACGGCGTCGATCTTCATCGCGCCACCCAGGAAGAAGTCGGCGTTGAGATAGCCCAGGGTCAGGTCGGCGTCGGTCACCGTGGCCTCGGTGCCGCCGCGGCCGTAGCAGGCGGGTCCGGGCTGCGCGCCGCTGCTCTCCGGGCCGACATTCAGCGTGCCGAGGTCGCTTCGATGAGCGATCGAGCCGCCGCCAGCGCCGATCTCGATCAGTTCGACGGTAGCGATCTGGATCGGCAGGCCGGAGCCGCGCAGGAAACGCTTCTCGCGCGCCGCCTCGAAGCCCCACGCCACCAGCGGCTCGCCATCGTCGACCAGCGCCAGCTTCGCGGTCGTCCCGCCCATGTCGAAGGCGAGCACGCGCTCCAGCCCGGCATTGCGGCCGAACCAGGCGCCGGCCAGCGCGCCCGCCGCCGGCCCGCTTTCGAGCAATTGCACCGGCGCGCGCTTGGCCTCACTCACATGGGTGAGACCGCCGTTGGAGAGCATCAGGAACAGCCCACCCGGGATGCCCTCGGCCCGCAGCGCCTGTTCCAGCCGTTCGAGATAGATTTCCGCCAGCGGCCGCACATAGGCGTTGGCCACCGTCGTGCTGGCACGCGGGTACTCGCGGATCTCCGGCGCAATGTCGGACGACAGCGAGATCGACAGGTTCTGGAAGCGCTCCGCGACGGCCGCACCGATCGCACGCTCGTGTGCGGCGTTGGCATAGGAATGCAGGAAGCAGATGGCGAGGCTCTCGACACCCTGCTCCACGAGATCGGCCACTTCGCCCAGCGCCGCATCCACATCCAGCGCGATTTCGACCGTTCCGTCCGGTGCCAGCCGTTCCTTCGCCTCCCGGCGCCACGGCCGCGGCACCAGCGGCTTCGGCATCTCGATGAACAGATCGTAGAGCTCGTACTTGCGCTCGCGAGCGATCTCCAGCACGTCGCCGAAGCCTGCGGTGGTGAGCAGGCCGGTCTTCGCGCCCTTTCGTTCGATCAGCGCATTGGTGAATAGCGTCGTGGCATGCACGACGCGCCCAATGTCCTGCGGCTTCGCGCCCGCCTTCTCCAGCACCCGCCGCGTGCCCTCCAGCGCCCCGCGGGCCGGATCGTCCGGCGTCGTGCTTTCCTTCCAGATGACGGCCCGCCCGGTGCGCGGATCGTGGATGACGAGGTCGGTGAAGGTTCCCCCGATGTCGATGCCGAGGGAAAGCGGCGCACTCATTACACGTCCTTTGCTATTCGGCCTTCACATTGCCCTGCCTGGCGACCTTCGCCCAGCGCTCGCGGTCCTTGACGATGTAGGCGGCGAAAGCATCGGGGCCCTGCCCGATCGGCTCAAGGCCTTGCTTGGCCAGCGTTTCAGCATTCCTCGGATCAGCCATCGCATCGAGAAACAGCTTGGCGAGCGCGCCCTTGATGTCGGCGGGCAAACCGGCCGGGCCCATGAGACCGAACCAGTTGTTGATGTCGAGCGCCGGGATGTCTTTGGTGAGCAGCGGCAGTTCCGGTGCAAGCGGCGTCGGCTTCGCCGAGGCGAGCGCCAGCACGCGGACCTTCCCGCCACGGGCCTGGCCGATCAGTTCCGAGACGTTGCCGAAGAACATGTCGACATTGCCCGCCGCCACATCGGCGATCGCCGGTGCGCCGCCGCGATAGGGAACGTGGATCAGCTTCAGCCCACCCGCTTCGGCCGCCAGGAACTCCGCGCCGAGCTGGTTGGTCGAGCCAAGACCGGTCGAAGCGTAGCTCACCTTGCCCGGATTGGCCTTCGCATAGGCGACGAATTCAGGAATGGTCTTGAACGGCGCGTCCATCCGCACGATCAGCGCCATCGGCACGCCGACCAGATTGCAGATCGGCGTCAGTTCCTTGTCGAGGTCGAGCGGGATCTGCGAGCCCGGCACCACCGGGCCGACCGCGAGCTGGCCCATGATGCCGATGCCCACCGTGTAGCCGTCGGCCGGCGCCTGGGCGACCGCCTTCAGCGCGATGAAGCCGCCGGCGCCGGTCTTGTTTTCGACGACAACGGTGTAGCTATGCTGGCGCTGGATCGTTTCCGCAGCGATCCGGGCGGCCATGTCCGCCGTTCCGCCCGGCGCATATCCCACGAGGATCTTGATCGGTTGCTTCGGCACCCATTGCTGGGCACGCGCCGACGCAGCGGCAAGAACGAGCGGAGCAGCAAACAGGCTTCGACGCAGCATGACGACCCCCAATCCCAAACCCGGTGCCGAGCGTCAGGCAAGGGCCGTGCCGGGTCAAGGCATCGCGCTTGAGATGAAACGGTCTTCGGGTAGTCTCCGCCCGCATGCCTCTCACCCAACCCGCCGCCGACGTCTGGACCATGGTCGCCGACATCGCCGAGCAGACGCCCAATGCGCCGGCCCTCGTTCATGGCGACCGGACGATCTCCTTCCTCGAACTCACCGAAAGCGCGCGCCGGGCGGCGCAGGGGCTTGCCGACCTCGGCATCGGCCCGGGCGATCGCGTGGCCCTGTGGCTGCCCAACGTGCCGGCCTATCCGATCCTCTATCTCGCCTGCGTGCGACTGGGTGCCATCGCCGTGGCGGTGAACACCCGCTACCGCGCGGTCGAGGTCGCCGACATCGTGGGCCGCTCCGGCGCCAAGGTGCTGGCCTGCGCCCCCGGCTTCCGCCGAATCGATTTCCTGTCGATCCTTGCCGGCATCGAGCCGGATGCGCTCGACAGGCTCGCGGCCATCGTCACTGTCGGCGACGAGCCTGCTTCGGTGCCGCCCGCCATCGAACGGCTGCGGCGCGTACCCTTCGAACGCCTGCTGTCCCGTCCGCGTCTCGGTTTGAACAACGCCAGGGCCAGTGCCCCCTGCAACATCTTCACGACCTCGGGCACGACCAGTGCGCCCAAGTTCGTCCTGCATCGCCAGGGGGCGATCGCCGGCCACGCGCAGCAGGTGGCTCGCGCCTTCGGCCTCACCACGCCCGAAACGCTGTCGCTCTCGATCCTGCCCTTGTGCGGCGTCTATGGCTTCGACCAGACGATGGCGACGCTGGCCGCCGGCAAGCCCTGCGTGCTGGTCGAATCCTACGAGATCGACGAGATCGCGCGGCTGATCGCCCATCACCGCCCGACCACCCTGTTCGGCAGCGACGACATGTACGCCCGCCTGCTCGACGCGGTGCCCGGCGACCATCCTTTCCCGTCGGTGAAGTGGGCGGGCTATGCCGCGTTCAATGCGTCGCTCGACGACATCGCGGAGACGGCCGAGAAACGCGCCCTGCGTCTGTGCGGTCTCTATGGGATGAGCGAGGTCCAGGCCCTCTACTCCCTGCAGCCGATCGACTCCGAAGTCGCGCTTCGCAAGAAGGGCGGCGGCGTGCCGACCTCGCCGCTCGGTCATGTCCGCGTGCGCGATCCGGAGACGGGCGAACTGCTGGGAATCGGCCAGCCGGGCATGCTCGAATGCGCCGGCCCTTCCCTGATGGTCGGCTATTACGGAAACGACACGGCAACGGCCGAGACCGTGACCGCCGACGGTTACGTGCGAACCGGCGACCTCGCGGAACTCGACGGTCGGGGTGGCTTCACGTTCCTCAGCCGCATGGGCGACGTGCTGCGGCTGTCAGGCTTCCTGGTGAATCCGCTCGAGATCGAGACCCACCTGCAGAAGCTGCCGGGCATCGCCGGCTGTCAGGCCATCGCCGTCCCGCGCCCCGAGGGCGTCCGAGCGGTCGCGTTCGTGATCCTCAGCCAAGGTGCGACGCTCGACGAGGCCACCGCCATCGCGCACTGCAGGCACGGCCTTGCCAACTACAAGGTGCCGATGCGCGTCTTCGCGGTCGATGACTTCCCGAAGACGCCCTCGCCCAACGGCTTCAAGATCCAGCGCGCCCGCCTGCGCGACATGGCGCTGGAACGGCTCTAGCGCCCCTTGAACTTCGCCGGCTTGCGCTTCTCGGTGAAGGCCCGCGCCGCTTCCTGGAAGTCCTCAGAGAGATAGAGCCGCTCGGGTGCGGTCTGGTGCATGATCTCGCGCGTCATGCGGTCCATGTACCAGCGCCGCGTCCGCACCGTGGAGCGTACGCTGAGCGGCGGGTTCTTCACGACGTCGCGCGCAAGCTCGCGCGCCATGTCGAGATACCTGCCCTTGGGCGCGACACGATTGATCAGGTTCGCGGCAAGCGCCTCCTCGGCGGTGAAGTAGCGACCGGCAAGGGCCGCCTCCATCGCGAAGGCGCCGCCGCCCCGGAACTGCATGATGCCCCAGTAGCGGCCCGCGCCGAGACCGCGCGACGTCTCGGTGATCTGGAAGCGCGTGCCCTCCTCGGCGACGATCAGGTCGCACTCGAGCACGATGCCGACCGAGAGGCCGAGTACGTAGCCGTGCGGCGCGGCGATGACGGGCTTCCAGTTCACCGACCTTGTGAGCAGGTCGGCAGAGTGCGTCCCGCGCCCCTGCGGCCCGCCCAGCCGCAGGAACTCCTCGCGGCTGCGCAACTGACGCTGCTTCACGTCGGCACCGCTGGAAAAGGCGCGGCCGCGGCCCGTGATGATCGCGATCTGCGCCTCGTCCTCCATGTCGAACCGGTGCAGCGCGTCCGAGAGCGCGCCGACCAGTTCGTCGTTGAAGGCGTTCAGCTTGTCCGGGCGATTGAGCGTCAGGGTGACGATCTCGCCGTCCCGCTCGTAGTCGACGAGCGTACCTGTCTGGCTTTGGGTCATCGTTCCTCCTCACGGGAGCATTTGCCCCGGCGAGCGGAAATGCAATGCTTCCGCCTTCCAAGGGAGAGAAACGATGGCCAAGCGCAAGAGCGTCAACTACCCGGGCTACAGCCACCAGAACCCGATTCCCAATGCCAGCCGCATCGGCAACATCGTGATGTCGAGCATCATGAACGGCACCGAGCCCGGCACGCGCAACGTCCCGCCCGACCTCGGCGCGCAGGTCACCAACATCTTCCAGCACATCAAGCTGTGCGTCGAAGCCGCCGGCGGCACGCCCGACGACATCATCAAGATCAATTTCTGGATGAAGCAACCGTCGACCGGCCGCGCCGCGCTGAACGACGAATGGGTGAAGATGTTCCCCGACGAGGCCTCACGCCCGGCCCGTCACACGCTTCAGCTTTCGGGCGACAGCCCGCACCAGGTGACCTGCGACTTCACCGCCGTGATCGGTGGTTAACGGCCGGGAATCCTGAGGTCGCCGACCGCAGAGCCGACGAAGATCTGCGGCTGCGACGGCGTGCGGACCCCCATGCTCTTCTCGAGGCTCTGAACGCAGGCCCGAGTGGACTGGGCAAGCTGGCTCCAGGTCGAGGCGCCGTCGAACTGCTGCAGCAGGCACTGGTCATAGTAGGTAAACCGGTCGCCAGCCCCGCAGCCGAAGCTCACACGATCGGCCGCCGCCGCCGTCAGCACCACGCGGTTGGGCTGTCGCATGGCCGGCGTCAGGAAGACGCCGCTATAGCAGGCCGAGACGATAACGACGGTCGGCAGGCCGCCACAGCCGGCATCCAGCGCACTGTCGAGGGTGCCGGGCCGGATGACGCCATTGGCCTGGCGCAACACGACGCCTGTTTCGTGGCCATGGCTGGTGATGAAGGCGAGGCAGGCACCCGCGCCGCCCGCGTTGCGCAGGGCGTTCGAGACGTTCGCCGCGCCGGCGACCTGGGCCGACGGATTGCGCCCGGGATCGGAGGTCCCGACAGCTTGTCGCGCAGGGCGTCGATGCCGTTGTCGAACGACGGGCTGTTGTTGTCGCCGGCGATCAGGACCGCGTGCCAGCGCGCCGCCGGGATGCCGCCGGGCGCCGCCGCGAGGGTCGTGGCGCGACCGGCCGGAGGGGCGCCATCGGTGCCCGGCATACAGGCAACGATCGAGACCAACAAAGCGACCATGGTGCTGATGCGAACCAACATACCTTCGTGCTCCCGCCAGGCGGACCGTCAATCCTGCGGCTTGGCTCCGACGACCCGCAGCGCCATGTCGGCATAGAGCTTCGCCATCTGCTCCTCCGCAAGGTCGCCGCCAGGACCGTACCACATGGAGACATGAGTACACTGATCGAGCAGCGCCATCGCGATTGCCTTGAGATCGTGCTTTCCCTCGACCCGCGGTGGATCGAAAACATCGTTCTCCACGCCGTGCGCCAGGATGGTCACGACGATGTCGCGGATGGCGCGGCGGCTGCGGCGGATATCGGAGACGCGTGCCGTGTCGAGCCAGCCGATTTCCCGGTTGGCGACCAGCGCCTCGTAGACGCGGACGAAGGCCGCGAGTTGCGCACGCGCATCGGGGCCAGCCCCCGCCACGGCCTGCTGGCACAGCCGCTCCAGCTCGCTCTGGGTGGAGGCGATGATGTCGTGCAGCAGTTCGTCCTTGGACTTGAAGTGATTGTAGAGGGCGCCTTGCGTGAGCCCGCAGGCCTTCATGATGTCGCGCACCGTGACGACCGGATAACCACGCTCTGCGAACTGCGCGAAGGCCGCGGCGCGGATGGCCTCGACCGGCGGCCGCGCGTCGCGTTCCACGGCCTCCGGCGGCCCGTCGCCGGGGCTGACGGTCTTGCGCTTGCTCATCGCGATGCTCCGGCCATGTTGGCGATGATCGACCAAGCGAGATCGGCCGCCGGCTTCACCAGCTTGCCTGACTCCGCGGCCCGCACGTTCGACGCGGTGCCGTCGAGCGACCGCGCATAGACGCCCTGGCGGATGCACGACACGCGGAACAGATTATAGGCCATGTAGAATTCCCATAGGGCGGGCTCGGGAGCAGCGCGGCCGGCGAGCTTGCTGTAGTAACTCACCATCTCCGCCTCGGTCGGCAGACCGAGCTCATCGAGGTCGTGCCCCAGCAGGCCGTTCCAGTCCTTGGGCGTGCGCCAGAGCATGCAGAGGTAGGCGAGTTCGGCCAGCGGGTCGCCGAGGGTCGAAATCTCCCAGTCGATGATGCCCAGCACCCGCGGCTCGCTCGGGTGGAAGATCATGTTGTCGAGGCGGAAGTCGCCGTGCACCAGGACGGTCTCGTCGTTCGCCGGCAGGTTCGCCGGCAACCATTCGAACAGTCGGTCCATCGACTCGATCTTCTCGGTCTCGGACGCCTTGTACTGCTTTCCCCACCGCGAGATCTGCCGGGCGACGTAACTGCCGGGACGGCCGAAATCGGCCAGGCCGAGCGCGGCGTAGTCGACGAGATGAAGCCGGGCGAGCGACTCGAACTTGGCGCGATAGATGGCGAGGCGCCCCTCCCTGGGTACGTCCGGCAGGGTCGGGTCCCACAGCACGCGGCCGTCGCAGTATTCCATTATATAGAAAGGCGTGCCCACGACGCTCTCGTCGTCGCTCAGGGCGTAGGCGCGGGGCGTGGGCACGTCGGTGCGATTGAGGGCCGCGATCACGCGGAACTCGCGATCGACCGCATGGGCCGAGGGCAGCAGTTTGCCCGGCGGCTTGCGGCGCAACACATAGCGGCGCCCCGCGCCGTCGGTCAGCCGATAGGTCGGATTGGATTGGCCGCCCCGGAATTGCTCGACCGTCAGCGGCGGAGTGAATCCCTCGACGTTGGCGGCCATGAACCGGGCGAGCGCCTGCTCGTCGAACCGATGCTTTTCCTGCACCGCCATCGTGCCGATGAAGTCTTCTCCGCGCCGTGCCACCCGAGAAACCTCCTGAACGAGCGTTTACATTGGCCGGGAGTTTGCTCGTACGATGGGGCACACGCAACATCGACCAAGGGGGGAATACGGCTCTGTGGAAACGCTGCTCTCGACCTACCCTCCCGGTGCCTGGGCGGCATTGCTGGCGACCGGCGTCCTGATCGGACTGCTCGCCGGCTTGCTGGGGGTTGGCGGCGGCATCGTCGCCGTGCCGGTCCTCCTGGAGATCTTCGAGTTCATCGGGATCGGCGAGCCACTGGGCGTGCCTCTGGCCGTCGGCACCGCTCAGGCAAGCATCCTGATCGCTTCGGTCACCGCCGCCGGAGCTCACTGGCGAGCCGGCACGATCGACTCCGGTCTCGTGCAATCCTGGCTGCCGGCGCTGATGGCAGGCGCCGTGATCGGCCTGACACTTGGCCCCCTGGCGCCCACATGGGTCCTGACCACCCTCTTTGCCGTCGTTGCAGCCGGTCTTGCCCTCAAGATGATGGCGGGAGATCGCCTCATTATTGGGCAGAGTCAGCCCGAGCGGCCGTTTTCCTACATCGCCCCGGCCATCGTGGGCGGCCTGGCGGCGGCCGTGGGTGTGGGCGGTGGTACCTTGAGCACGCCCACCCTGACGCTGTTCTCATTTTCCATCAAACGGGCGATCGGCGCGGGTGCGCTTTTCAACCTGGTCATCGCAATTCCGGCGACTGTCGTGTTCCTGCTGATGGACCGGAATACGCCCGGCCGGCCGTTCGATGCGCTGGGCGATGTCGCCCTGTTTTGCGTTGCGACGCTGTCGCTGCCCGCGCTCTTTGTCGCGCCAATGGCGGCCCGATGGTCGGCAAGAGCGCCCGTCGCTTTGCTTGGGCGCTTGTTTGCCTTTTGCCTCGCCGTAATCGCAGTCCGTCTGCTTCTGAGATGATGCAGTTATCACTTGTAATGCACTTGGCACTTGGGCAAAGCGGCCAAATTGTGTTTAGCTGTTGGCGGTCCGGGGGTTCGGACCCAATAGCCAACTGAAGACGACGCGTTTCTGGGGAGGCATCGTTGAATCGATTCCTAAGCAAGGACTTCTTGTCCGGGCTGATGTTCATCGGCTTTGGACTGATTGCCCTTTATGTCGGGCAGAAACTGGCACTGGGTACACCGGTTCGCATGGGACCGGGCTACGTGCCGCGCATGCTTTCTCTCATACTGATCGGGCTGGGAGCTCTGGTGTGCATCATCGCTGTCGTGAGTGGCAGCGATCCGGTCGAAGCGCCGAAATGGAAGCCGATCACGCTGGTGACCCTCGGCATCGTCTGCTTCGCACTTCTCTTCGAGCGAGCAGGCCTGATCCCCGCCCTGATCGTGCTGGTCACGATTGCGTCGTTGGCCGGCGAGGAGTTCAAGATCACGGAAGTGATAGGCCTCATCGTGGCGCTCGCCGTCCTCTGCACGCTCGTGTTCAAGGTCGGGCTGGGCATGAATATCTACATCGTGCGCGGAGTGTGGTGAGATGGAGCTTCTCGACAACCTATCGCTAGGCTTCAGCGTCGCCTTCACGTTCCAGAACCTGACCTACGCCCTGCTGGGCTGTGTGCTCGGCACGTTGATCGGCGTTCTTCCGGGCATCGGGCCGGTGGCGACCATCGCCATGCTGCTGCCCATCACCTTCCACCTGCCGCCGACTGCCTCGCTCATCATGCTGGCCGGCATCTACTACGGCGCAGCTTACGGCGGTTCGACGACGTCGATCCTGGTCAACCTGCCAGGTGAGTCCTCTTCCGTCGTGACCTGTCTCGACGGCTACCAGATGGCCCGTAATGGCCGCGCCGGCGCCGCGCTCTCGATCTCGGCGGTCGGCTCGTTCTTCGCGGGTACCGTCGGCACGATCATCATCGTGATGTTCGCCGAGCCGCTGACGCGCATGGCGCAGAAGTTCGGCCCGGCCGACTACTGCTCGCTGATGGCCCTCGGCCTCGTCGCCGCGGTCATCCTGGCCAGCGGTTCGGTCACCAAGGCGATCGCGATGGTGTTCCTCGGCCTGCTGTTCGGCCTGGTCGGCACCGACGTGAACACCGGCGCCCAGCGCTTCACCTTCGATATCCCGGAGCTGAGCGACGGCATCGACTTCGCGCCGATCGCCATGGGCCTGTTCGGCATCGCCGAGATCGTGGTCAATCTTGAGAGACACCTGACCCGAAGCGGGGGAACCATCAAAGTCACCTCGCTCTGGCCCACCGCGGACGAAGTACGGCGGGCGATTCCCGCCGCGCTGCGCGGCACGTTCCTCGGTGCAGCCCTCGGCGTGCTTCCGGGCGGTGGCCCGACGCTGGGCGCCTTCTCGGCCTATACGCTTGAGAAGAAAATCTCGAAGAATCCGGGCCAGTTCGGCAAGGGCGCGGTCGAGGGCGTCGCGGCGCCCGAGGCGGCCAACAACGCCGCCGCCCAGACTTCGTTCATCCCGATGCTCACCCTCGGCATCCCGTCCAACGCCGTCATGGCGCTGATGGTCGGCGCCATGATCATCCAGGGCATCCAGCCGGGGCCCGAGGTCATGACCAAGAAGCCCGACCTGTTCTGGGGCATGATCGCCTCGATGTGGATCGGCAACGCCATGCTGGTGATCATCAACCTGCCGATGATCGGCATCTGGGTGAAACTGCTGACGGTGCCTTACCGCTTCCTGGCACCGGCTATCCTGCTCTTCTGCTGCATCGGTGCGTACAGTCTGCAAAACAGTACGTTCCATGTCATGCAGGTCGCCGTCTTCGGCGTTCTGGGCTACATCTTCGTCCGCCTGGGCTGCGAAGGTGCTCCGTTCCTGCTTGGCCTCGTTCTGGGTCCGCAGATGGAGGAATACTTCCGGCGCGCCATGCTGCTATCGCGTGGCAACGCCATGGTCTTCCTGGAGCGCCCGATCAGCCTCGGTCTGCTCATCACGACGGCGCTGCTGCTGCTCCTGATGGCCATACCGAGCTTCAAGAAGGCGAGAAAAGAAGCATTCGTCGAAGAGGAGGGCTGATGCCCTCCTCCTGACACCAGGAGGAAAAGATGTCGGACCTGCCCAAGCGCGTGACGATCAACGAGGAGGGTCCTCGCGAGGGCTTCCAGTCCGAGAAGAAGATGATCCCGGTGGCCGACAAGG
>LNFM01006940.1_pt1 | contig 18210 bp, 12 predicted proteins | sample 596031 | NCBI WGS metagenome assembly LNFM01 (sample SAMN04254537, study PRJNA301005) | activated carbon metagenome | isolation source: dual media filters at the Ann Arbor, Michigan drinking water treatment plant | place: USA: Ann Arbor | reverse complement strand
GCTCGGCGCCGATCTTGCGCACGGCGTGCAGCACGGTGGTGTGGTCGCGGCCGCCGAAGAGCTCGCCGATCTCGGGCAGGCTCTTCTTGGTCATTTCCTTGGCCAGGTACATGGCGATCTGGCGCGGCCGCGCGATGCTGGCCGGGCGCTTCTTGCTGTACATGTCGGCGACCTTGATCTTGTAGAAGTCGGCCACGGTCTTCTGGATGTTCTCGACCCCGACCTGGCGGTTCTGGATGCTCAGCAGGTCTTTCAGCGCCTCGCGCGCCAGGGCGATGTTGATGTCCTTGTGGCTGAAGCGGCTGTAGGCCAGCACCTTGCGCAGCGCGCCTTCGAGCTCGCGCACGTTGGCGCGCACGTTCTTGGCGATGAAGAAGGCCACGTCCTCGGGCATCTCGGTGCTTTCGGCCGCGGCCTTGCGCATCAGGATGGCCACGCGCATTTCCAGCTCGGGCGGCTCGATGGCCACCGTCAGACCGGCGTCGAAGCGGCTGGTCAGGCGCTCGTCGATGTCCACCAGCCCCTTGGGGTAGGTGTCGCTGGTCATGATGATGTGCGCGCGCTTGGTCAGCAGCGCCTCGAAGGCGTTGAAGAATTCTTCCTGTGTGCGGTCCTTGCCGGCGAAGAACTGCACGTCGTCGATCAGCAGCAGGTCCAGGCTGTGGTACTTGGCCTTGAGCTCGTCGAAGGTCTTGCGCTGGTAGTTCTTGACGACGTCGCTGATGAACTGCTCGGCGTGCAGGTACAGCACGCGCGCGTCGGGGCGGTCCTTGAGCAGCGCGTTGCCCACGGCGTGCACCAGGTGCGTCTTGCCCAGGCCCACGCCGCCGTAGATGAACAGCGGGTTGTACATGACGCCTGGCGCGCCGGCCACGTGCAGCGCGGCGGTGCGGGCCATCTGGTTGGCGCGGCCGGCCACCAGGGTGTCGAAGGTCAGCGCCGGGTTGAGCCGGTGCACGCTGACCACCGGGGCCGAGGCACGCGCCGGCGGGCGCGCCGATGGGTTCGACGACTCTGCGCGCGTGGCCTCGCCGGCCGTGCGCTGGGGCATGTCCAGCGCGTCCACGGCCAAGGTGGCCGTGCTCGAAGGCGGGGTGCGGCGCAGCGCCATGGCCGGGCTGGACTCGGGGCGAGGCGCCACCGACAGATCCAGGCGCACCGGCTCGCCTGCCAGTTCGGCCAGCACGGCCTCGATGCGGCCGGCGTGCTGGGTGCGGATCCAGTCGAGCTTGAAACGGTTGGGCACGCGCACGCTCACCACCGGCATGCCGCCCTCGGCCGACGCGGGCATGGCGTCGGCCTGCAAGGGGCGGATCCAGGTGTTGAACTGCTGTTCAGGCAACTCGGCCGCGAGACGCTCGCAGACGCTTTGCCACAAGTTGAGGCTCATTGTGGACATCTTCTTTTGGGAGCCGCCGAAATCAGCTTCCCTCGCTCCCGGCGGACCGTAGTTATCCACAACTTCGGACCCGGCGTCAACCCCTGCCAGATGCACCGGCTTGTGGTGCAAGTGTTTGACCGGAAACGCGTTTTTTGCTGTAATCGCGGGTTCCCCGGATTCCTGGGGCCGCCAAAGATACGCGTCTGAACGCTTCAAGCGTTCAGTCCAGGTCTGGATGAAGGCGACGCTGCCACAGCGTCGGCCGGGGTGGCTCTTCCGGGCCCGACAGGTCACAGGCCGCTCATCGCCGCCCGGGCCTGACATCCCCCTAGAAGCCAGAGCCCGCCATGAAGCGCACCTATCAGCCCTCCAAGATCCGCCGCGCCCGCACCCACGGTTTCCTCGTGCGCATGAAGTCGCGCGGCGGCCGCGCCGTGCTCAACGCCCGCCGCGCCAAGGGCCGCAAGCGACTGGGCGTCTGAGCCCCGCAGGGCCTGACTTGACGCTGCCCGTCCGCGGCCGGCCCGGCCGGCTTGTGCACAAGGCCGACTTCGAACGGCTCTTGGCTCAGCGTTCGCGGATGCGGAGTGCTCACTTCGCCGTGCACCACGTGGCGCAAGCCCCTGCGGCCCCGCCCAAGCCAGCCAAGAAGGCCGCGAGCCCAGAGTTATCCACAGATGCTGCACCGATTGGTCACCAACTTGTGGATAGTTCACCCGACGGGCACTGGTTTGGTTGCGTCGTGCCCAAGCGGCACGCGCGCCGGGCGGTGACGCGCAGCCTGCTCAAGCGCCAGATCCGCGGCGCGCTCCATCGGCATGCCGGCACGCTGCCGGCCGGCCTGTGGCTGGTGCGGCTGCGCGCCGGCTTTGCCGTGGCCGAATTCGCTTCGGCGCGCTCGGACGCCCTGGCGGCGGCGGCGGCGGCCGAACTCGACGGCCTGCTCGGCCGCAGCGGGCGCTAGATGCTGGCCCGGCTGCTGCTGCTGCCACGCCAGGCGCTGATGGGCCTGGTGCGCGCTTACCGTTTCTTCCTGAAGCCCTGGCTGGGCAATGCCTGCCGCTTCGAACCCACCTGCTCGGCCTATTCGCTGCAGGCGCTGCAACGCCACGGTGCGCTGCGTGGCAGCGCGCTCACCGGCTGGCGGCTGCTGCGCTGCCAGCCCTGGTGCGACGGCGGCTGTGACCCGGTGCCCGAGCGCTTTCCCAACCCTGCCGCGGGGCTTTTCACGCGATTGCGTGCCCCGGCGCCCGACGCCGATCCGCCGACCCGGAACCTGCCATGAACGATATTCGCCGCACCCTGCTGTGGGTGATCTTCTCGATGTCGCTGGTCCTGATCTGGGACGCCTGGCAAAAGCACACCGGGTCGCCTTCGATCTTCGGGCCGAGCACGCGCCCGGCGGCCAGCGCCGACGCGCCGCCTGCTGGCGCCGCCGGAACCACGGCTGCCGCGGCATCGGCCGGCGTGCCCACACCCGCGGCGGTGCCCGGCGCTGCCACCGCCACCGCCCCGTCGTCGGTGCCGGCCGTGGCCGCGCAAGCCGCCGCTGGCGAGCAGGTGATCATCACCACCGACCTGGTCAAGGCCACCTTCGACAGCGTGGGTGGCTCGCTGGTGCGCCTGGAACTGCTGGCGCACCGCGACGGCGTGGACCCGCAGCGCAACGTGGTGCTGCTGGAGCAGAGCGCCAAGCGCCTGTACGTGGCCCAGACCGGGCTGATCTCGGCCCAGGCCGGGCTGGCGCTGCCCAACCACCTGAGCCCGATGACGGTGGCCCCCGGTGAACGCACGCTGGCGGCCAATGCCAACGAGCTGAGCATCCGCTTCGAGGCCCTGGGCGCCGGCGGCCACAAGCTGGCCAAGACCTTCACCTTCAAGCGCGGCGAATACACCGTGGCGGTGAAGCACGAATTCATCAACGGTGGCAGCACGCCGGTGTCGCCGCAGGTCTACCTGCAGCTGGCGCGCGACGGCAACCCGCCCGAGGGTGAGTCCAGCTTCTACTTCACCTTCACCGGCCCGGCCATCTACACCGACCTGAGCAAGTTCGCCAAGGTCGACTTCTCGGACATCGCCAAGGGCAACGCCGGCCACGAGAAGAGCGCCGACAACGGCTGGGTGGCCATGGTGCAGCACTACTTTGCCTCGGCCTGGCTGGTGCCCACCGTCGGGCTGCGCGAGTTCCGCACGGCCAAGGTGGCCGACAACCACTACACCGTGGCCATGGTGCTGCCGCTGGGCGAAGTGGCGCCCGGCGCCACCAGGACGCATGAGTCCACGCTGTTTGCCGGCCCGCAGGAAGAACACAAGCTGGCCGCGCTGGCGCCGGGGCTGGACCTGGTCAAGGATTACGGCTGGCTCACCGTGCTGTCCAAGCCGCTGTTCTGGCTGCTGACGCAACTGCACGGCATGCTGGCCAACTGGGGCTGGGCCATCGTGGCGCTGGTGGTGCTGCTGAAGATCGCCTTCTACTGGCTCAACGCCAGCGCCTACCGCAGCATGGGCAAGATGAAGGCCGTGGCGCCGCGCGTGACCGAACTGCGCGAGCGCTACAAGGACAAGCCGCAGCAGATGCAGCAGGAAATGATGCGCATCTACCGCGAAGAGAAGGTCAACCCCATCGGCGGCTGCCTGCCCATCTTCGTGCAGATGCCGTTCTTCATTGCGCTGTACTGGGTGCTGCTGTCCAGCGTGGAGATGCGCAACGCGCCCTGGATCCTGTGGATCACCGACCTGTCGGCCAAGGACCCCTGGTTCATCCTGCCCACGCTGATGACGCTGTCGTCGCTGTTCCAGGTGTGGCTCAACCCGATCCCGCCCGATCCCATCCAGGCCAAGATGATGTGGATCATGCCGCTGGCCTTCGGCATCATGTTCTTCTTCTTCCCGGCCGGCCTGGTGCTGTACTGGTTGACGAACAACATCCTGTCGATCGCGCAGCAGTGGTTCATCAACAAGCAGTTGGGCGTACTGGGCAAGTAGCGTGAAGACATCACGCCGGCGCTGCTTCGATACCCTGGCAAGGGGTTGAGAAGCGGGCCCGCCGTGCCGACCATCCGCTCATGCGGGCGACCCGGCCTTTCAAAGGGCCGGCTCAGGAGATCGGGTTTGAGTTCCTAGCGGCCCTCTGCCTTCTCCAACCCGCGCCATACCCCCAGCGCTGCGCGCGCAGAATCCTCAGAACCATGCGCGCGGCCCCCGAACCCATCGTCGCCATTGCCACGGCCCCCGGCCGCGGCGCGGTGGGCATCGTGCGCGCCTCCGGGCGCGACCTGGCGCCGCTGATCGCCGCCGTCTGCGGCCGCGCGCTGGTGCCGCGCCAGGCCACGCTGCTGCCTTTCTTGGGATCAGACGCGGGCAGCGACGGCCAGCCGCTGGACCGCGGCCTGGCCATCCACTTTCCGGCGCCGCATTCCTACACCGGCGAAGACGTGCTCGAGCTGCAGGCGCACGGCGGCCCGGTGCTGCTGCAACTGCTGCTGGCGCGCTGCCTGCAGGCCGGCGCCGGCATCGGCCTGCGCCTGGCGCGGCCGGGAGAATTTACCGAGCGCGCCTTCCTCAACGACAAGATGGACCTGGCCCAGGCCGAGGCCGTGGCCGACCTGATAGACGCCAGCACCGAGGCCGCCGCGCGCTCGGCCGCACGTTCGTTGAGCGGTGCGTTCTCGCTGCAGGTGGCGCAGCTGGCCGAACGCACCGTGCGCCTGCGCATGCTGGTCGAGGCCACGCTGGACTTCCCCGAAGAAGAGATCGACTTCCTCGAGAAGGCCGGCGCGCGCGCGCAGCTCGACGAATTGGCCGACACCGTGGCCACGGCACTGGCGCGCGCACGCCAGGGCGCACTGCTGCGCGAGGGCCTGCGCGTGGTCATCGCCGGCCAGCCCAACGTGGGCAAGAGCTCGCTGCTCAACGCGCTGGCGGGCGCCGAGCTGGCCATCGTGACGCCCATCGCCGGCACCACGCGCGACCGCATCAGCCAGACCATCCAGATCGAGGGCGTGCCGCTGCACGTGGTGGACACCGCCGGCCTGCGCCACGACGAGCAGGCCGCCGACGAGGTCGAGCGCATCGGCATGGCGCGCAGCTGGCAGGCCATCGCCGACGCCGATGCCGTGCTCTTCCTGCACGACCTGGCGCGCCTGGGCGACGCCGACTACCAGGCCGCCGACGCCGCCATCGCCGCGCGCCTGCCGCCCGGCGTGCCGCAGCTGCAGGTCTACAACAAGGCCGACCTGGCCGGCGCGGCGGCGCCGTCCGCTGGCGGCCTGGCGCTGTCGGCGCGCACCGGCCAGGGCCTGGACGCGCTGCGCCAGGCCTTGTTGCAGCAGGCCGGTTGGCAGGCCCAGCCCGAAGGCCTGCTGATCGCCCGCACGCGCCACGTGCAGGCGCTGCAGCGCACGCAGCAACACCTGCAGCGCGCGCAAGCGCACGCCGCGGCGCGCGACCAGGCGCTGGACCTGCTGGCCGAAGAGCTGCGCCTGGCGCACCAGACGCTGGGCGAAATCACCGGCCACTTCAGCAGTGAAGACTTGCTGGGGGAGATCTTTGCGGGGTTCTGCATAGGCAAGTGACGCGGCGAGGGCGTGCGGGTGCGCCGCAGTTGGACAGATCAGCCGCGCCTGCCATGATTCGCGGGTTGCCCTGACCGACCACCCATGTCATCTGACCTCGTCGCCACCGAAAACCGCCTGTGGGCTGTCGCCGACAAACTCTGGGCCGAGACCGGCCTGAAGCCGGCCGAGTTCTCCACCCCCGTCCTGGGCCTGATCTTCCTGCGCTACGCCGACAAGCGTTTTACCGAGCTGACCCAGGCCCTGCACGACCAGGGCACCCCTGCCGACGAGATCGACGCGGTGGACTACCAGGCCGAGGGCGTGCTCTACCTGCCCGAGCAGGCCCGGTTCTCGCACCTGCTGACGCTGACCGAAGGCGCCAACATGGGCAAGGCCATCGGCACGGCCATGCAACTGGTTGAAGAGCACAACACCGAGCTGAAGGGCGTGCTGCCGCGCGGCTACAACCTGCTGCCCAACGCCACGCTGGTGGAGCTGCTGCGCCTGCTGGCCCCGCTGGACCTGGAGGGCGACGCCTTCGGCAAGGTGTACGAGTACTTCCTGGGCAACTTCGCGATGAAGGAGGGCCAGAAGGGCGGTGTGTTCTACACGCCTACCAGCCTCGTGCGGCTGATCGTCGAGATCCTGCAGCCCTTCCACGGCCGCATCTTCGACCCCGCCTGCGGCTCGGGCGGCATGTTCGTGCAGAGCGCCGCCTTCGTGCAGCGCCACCAGAAGAACGCCACCCGCGAACTCACCGTGTTCGGCACCGAAAAGGCCAGCGACACCGTCAAGCTGGCCAAGATGAACCTGGCGGTACACGGCCTGTCGGGCGACGTGCGCGAGGCCAACACCTACTACGAAGACCCGCACAAGGCCCCGGGCCGGTTCGACTTCTTGATGGCCAACCCGCCGTTCAACGTCTCCGGCGTGGACAAGGACCGGCTGAAGGACGACCCCCGCTTCGCGCTGGGTCTGCCGAACACCGACAACGCCAACTACCTGTGGATCCAGCTCTTCGCGGCCAGCCTCAACGAGAACGGCCGCGCCGGCTTCGTGATGGCCAATTCGGCCGGCGACGCGCGCGGCAGCGAGCTGGAGATTCGCAAGAAGCTGATCCAGAGCGGCACGGTGGACGTGATCGTCAGCATCGGCTCCAAGTTCTTCTACACCGTCACGTTGCCCTGCACGCTGTGGTTCTTCGACCGGGGCAAGGCGCGCGGGCCGCGAAAGAACAAGGTGCTGTTTCTGGATGCGCGGCCGTACTTCAAGCAGGTGAGCCGGGCCATCCGCGAGTTCGCGCCCGAGCAACTGGAGTTCTTGGCCAACATCGTTCGGCTGTACCGAGGTGAGGCGCCGGAGTTTGATGCGGGCAGTCAGGGCTTGCTGAGTGAACGATTTCCCGGCAACGAGTACCGCGACGTTGCCGGACTCTCCATGGCGATGACGGTCTCTGAGATCGAGTCCCAGGGCTGGAGCCTCAACCCGGGGCGCTATGTCGGCGTCGGTGAGCGCGCCGCCGACGAATTCGACTTCGTTGAGCGCCTGGAGGAGCTGAGTGAAGCACTCGTTGCGCTAAACACTGAGGCTCAGGCGCTTGAGTCAGAAATCGCATCGAACGTTGCCGTCATCTTGGAGGCGCGGTGAAGAGAGCACAGCGATCGAAGCGGCGCGTGAGCGATCTCTGTGAGATCACGTCCAGCAAGAGAATCTTCGCGGCTGACTATCAGACCGAGGGTGTCCCGTTCTTCCGCGGCAAGGAGATCACCGAGAAGTACAACGGCGCCATCGAGGTCAGCACCGAACTATTCATCGCGCGCAGCAAGTTTGAGGAGATCAAGGCCAAGTCGGGCGCGCCCATACCCGGCGACTTGCTGCTCACGTCAGTCGGGACCTTGGGCTCGACGTATGTGGTTCGGCGCGGCGACGAGTTCTACTTCAAGGATGGGAACATCACTTGGTTTCGTAACTTTCGCGGCCTCGACAGCACCTACTTCAACTACTGGCTGACCGCGCCCGATGGCCGCGCCGAGCTGAAAAAATGCACCATCGGCTCATCACAGTCCGCCTATACGATCGTTCTGCTCAAGGGCATGGAGATCGAACTACCGAGTCTGCCCGCGCAGCGTCGCATTGCCTCGATCCTCTCCGCCTACGATGACCTGATCGAGAACAACGCGCGGCGCATTGCGATCCTTGAGGAGATGGCCCGGCGCATCTACCAGGAGTGGTTCGTCCGCTTCCGCTTCCCCGGTCACGAGGGCGCGCAGATGGTCGAGTCCGAGTTGGGGTTGGTGCCGGAGGGGTGGCGCGCGGCAGCACTCGGCGATGTCGCTGCGTACATCAATCGCGGTCTTGCACCCAAGTATGACGACGCCGCGGCGTCCATCGTCATCAACCAGAAGTGCATTCGCGACCAGCGCTTGAACCTGGGCGAAGCCCGGAAGCAAGGCAAGCCCGTCCCAGCGGAGAAGGTCGTTCGGCTCGGCGACGTGCTGATCAATTCGACCGGCGTTGGCACGCTCGGTCGCGTCGCCCAGGTCTTGGAGGCAATCGACAACTGCACCGTGGACACACACGTCTCGATAGTGCGTCCGGGCAAGGACTGCGATCCGGACTTCTTCGGACTAACCTTGCTTGCACAACAAGCGCACTTTGAAGCGCAAGGCGTGGGGTCTACCGGGCAGACCGAACTTAGCCGGGGTCGGATCGCCGAAACATCCGTGGTTGTGCCGCCGCTTGCCGTGCAGCGGGCCTTCGGCAAGCTCGTGCAGCCTATTCGCCGTCTCACCGTGACGTTGCAGAGCAAGAACCTGAATCTGCGAATCACCCGTGATCTGCTGTTGCCCAAGCTAATCTCCGGCGAGCTGGACGTGTCGGCGATGCCTGAGCCGGAGGCCCTCGCCGCATGACCCCACCGCCCGGCGTCAAGGAAGTCTCCGCCGGCTACGGCGAGCTGGCGCTCGTCGAGATGCCGGCGATCGACCTGCTGACCTCGCTGGGCTGGGGCTACAAGAACCTGTACGCCGAGACCTTCGGTGAACTGGGCAGCGAGGGGCGCGAGAGCGAGTCCCAGGTCATCTTGGCCCGCCGTCTGCATGCGGCGCTCGTGGCACTGAACCCGGGCCTGCCGGGCGATGCCTACGCGCAGGCCGTCGAGCAGATCGCGCAGGACCGTTCCAAGCAGATCGCCGTCAACGCCAACCGCGACTTCTACCGGCTACTGAAGGACGGCGTGAAGGTGAAGGTGCCCGACGAGCACGGCGGGCACAGCACCGAGACGCTGCGCGTGATCGACTGGGCCGCGCCTGCCAACAACGAGTTCTTCCTGGCCTCGCAGATGTGGGTGGCCGGCGACATGTACCGCCGCCGCTGCGACCTGCTGGGCTTCGTCAACGGCCTGCCGCTGGTGTTCATCGAGCTGAAGAAGCCGGCCGTGCCGCTGAAGAGCGCCTTCGACGACAACCTGCGCGACTACCGCGGCCAGAGCGTGCCGCAGCTCTTCCACCCCAACGCCTTCATCCTGCTGAGCAACGGCTCGGACACCAAGGTGGGCACGCTCACCAGCGGCTGGGAGCACTTCTTCGACTGGAAGCGCGTGGCCGACGAGGACGAGGCCGGCAAGGTGAGCCTGGAGCGCGCGCTGCGCGGCCTGCTGGAGCCGGCGCGGCTGCTGGACTACATCGAGAACTTCACCGTCTTCGAGGAGGGCAAGGGCGGCCTGATCAAGAAGACGGCCAAGAACCACCAGTTCCTGGGCGTCAACAAGTCGATCTCGCGGCTGGTGGAGCTGCGCCGAATTGACGAAACCAGCGAGAAGCTGGAACGCAAGCGCCTGGGCGTGTTCTGGCACACGCAGGGCTCGGGCAAGAGCCTCTCGATGGTGTTCTTCACGCAGAAGGTGCTGCGCCGGGTGCTGGGCAGTTGCACTTTCGTGATCGTGACCGACCGCGAGGAACTGGACGACCAGATCAGCAAGACCTTCAAGGCCACCGGCGCCACCGCGCGCGAGGACGTGCGCGCCACCAGCGGCGAGCATCTGAAGGAGCTGCTGCGCGGCAACGAGCGCTACATCTTCACGCTGATCCAGAAGTTCAGGAACGAGCCGGGGCAGCCCTACCCGATGCTGTCGGACCGATCAGACGTGATCGTCATCACCGACGAGGCGCACCGCAGCCAGTACGACATCTTTGCGCTGAACATGCGCAACGCGCTGCCCAACGCCGGCTTCATCGGCTTCACCGGCACGCCGCTGATCAAGGGCGAAGAAGAGCGCACGCGCGAGGTGTTCGGCGACTACGTGAGCGTGTACGACTTTGCCCGCTCCATCGAAGACGGCGCCACGGTGCCGCTGTACTACGAGAACCGCATCCCCGAAGTGCAGCTCACCAATCAAGATCTGAACCGCGATCTGGAGGCGTTGCTGGAAGCGGCCGAGCTGGACGAGGCGCAGGAGAAGAAGCTGGAGAGCGAATTCGGCCGCGAGTACCACATCATCACCCGCGAAGACCGGCTGGAGGCCATTGCCAAGGACCTGGTGGCGCACTTCACCGGCCGCGGCTACCGCGGCAAGGCGATGATGGTGTGCATCGACAAGGCCACCGCGGTGCGCATGTACGACAAGGTGCAGGCGCACTGGAAGGCCGAGATCGCGCGGCTGAAGGCGGCGCTGGAGCCGGCGCAGGGCGACGCTCGCGAGGTGCTGATCGCCCGCATCCACCTGATGCAGACCACCGACATGGGCGTGGTGGTGAGCCAGGGCCAGAACGAGATCGAGGACCTGAAGGCCAAGGGCCTGGACATCGTGCCGCACCGGCAGCGCATGCTGAAGGAGAGTCTGGACGAGAAGTTCAAGGACCCAACGAGCGAGCTGCGGTTGGTGTTCGTCTGCGCGATGTGGATCACCGGCTTCGACGTGCCGACCTGCTCGACGATCTACCTGGACAAGCCCATGCGGGCGCACACGCTGATGCAGACCATCGCGCGGGCCAACCGGGTAGCACCGGGCAAGGAGAGCGGCCTGATCGTGGACTACGTGGGCATCTTCAGGGCGCTGCAGAGTGCGCTGGCCACATATGCGCGGCCGGCGGCGGGTGGCCCTGGTGGGGCCGGGGGCGCAGGCGATGGGCCGATCCTGGACAAGGCCGAGCTGGTGGCGGCGCTGAATTCCGCACTGAATGAGGTGGCCGGCTTCGCCCAGGTGCGCGGCGTAGCTTTGGAGGCCATCGCGCGGGCGCAGGGTTTCGTGCGCATCGGCCTGATCGACGACGCCGTCGAGGCTTTCCTGGGCAGCGAGGCCGACAAGAAGCACTTCCTGCAACTCGCCAGTCGGGTGTCGCGGTTGTTCAAGGCCATCCTGCCCGATGCCGCGGCCAACGAGCTGGCGCCGCTGTCTGTGCTGGTGTCGTACCTGGCCGCCAAGATCCAGGCGTTGGGTGACCCGCCGGACATCAGCGCGGTGATGAACGACGTAGAGGCGCTGCTTAACGACTCCATCGCCACCGAGGGCTATCGCATCGGGCCGGCCAGCAACCCCGAGGCGGTGGTCAACCTGTCCGAGATCGACTTCGCCGCGCTGCAGGCCAAGTTTGCCCAGGGCCACAAGCGCACCGAGGCCGAGAAGCTGAAGCGGCTGATCGCCGGCAAGCTGGCCGCGATGGTGGCGGTGAATGCGTCGCGCATGGACCTGGCCGAGAAGTTCCAGGCGCTGATCGACGAGTACAACGCGGGCAGCCAGAACATCGAGGCGTTCTTCGAGGAGCTGAAGAAGTTCGCCCAGGACCTTACCGCCGAGGAGCAGCGCGGGATCGCCGAGGGCCTGACCGAGGAAGAGCTGGCGCTGTTCGACATCCTGACCAAGCCCGAGCCGGTGCTGACCAAGACCGAGGAAGCCGAGGTCAAGAAGGTGTGCCGCGAGCTACTGGCGACGCTGAAGCGGGAGAAGCTGGTGTTGGATTGGCGGGAGAAGCAGCAGGCGAAGGCGGGGGTGATGCAGACGTTGAAGGTGGAGATTCGGCGGTTGCCGGCGGCGTACACGCGCGACGTTCGAGCTGAGAAGATGGCGCGTGCCTACGCACATGTGTACGACCACTACAACGGATCGGGCCGAAGTGAGTTCCCGCAGTAGCCCCCTTGCCGGACGGCTCCCCGTAGCGCGGTAGCGAGGCGGGCTTCGTGGCGACGTTCTGTTTGTTATCCTGAAGGTATAGGTCGATGTCAACGATGCAGTCGTACCCACTCTTGACCAAGGCGCCCGTCGCGGAGGCTGTCGTCGAGATCCGCGTGCGGCTCTCCCGACCTGTGGTTCAGGCGGACTTCAATGCCTTCAGAGATCGGCTGAAGGACCAGTTCCCCAAGGCTCAAGACATTCGCTACGTGGCTTCGCACATGCAGTTCGGCAGTGACGAGGAGCTCAAGAACGACGTTTCGACCGGCTTGATCGGTGTGCGATTGGACGATCGGGAGGGCCGCTGGGTAGTTCAAGCGAAGAGCGACGGCTTGGCTGTCAGCCGGTTGCCGCCCTACGAGTCTTGGGATGGGCTTGTTGCGACACTGCGGGCCCTGTGGCCTGTCTACGTTGAAATCTTCGAGCCGTCGACCGTCCTGCGCTTGGGCGTGCGCTACATCAACCGAGTGCCGCTTCCTGACGCCGAGAACATCGATCTGGACAGCCTACTTACTGCCGGACCAAGGATTCCACCAACCCTGCCACAAACCCTGACCCAGTTTGTGACGCGAGTCATCTTTCCCATGCCGGCTGAAGGCATCGTCTTGACCGTGCTGCAAGCGCTTGAACCCGCGCCTGGCGATGTCGCTGGGCGACGGGCACATGTTGTGCTGGACATAGACGCGGCTTGTGAGCAGACGATGACCCCGAACGCCGCCGAAATGTGGGGTCGTCTCGATTCTTTGCGGGACGCAAAGAACATGGCATTCTTCGGATCGCTCACTGAACCGACTTGGAAAGGATTCTTGTGACCAGTGCAACACTTGCTTCGCCGGGTCGCCACTTCGGTTTTGGCACTTCCAGCGTTTCCGCAGGGGTGAGTGACGCGGCGGAACATCTGTCCTTGCAGCTCAAGCGAGTGTTTTTGGACACCGTGCGCACTGCCAGTGGACAGGCGGTCATTTTGCCGGCGCAGGCGGCCCTGAGTACGAGTTATCAAGAGGCAAGTCGTTTGGCTACCGGCGGAGACGAGCAGACCGTTCCAACGTCGGCCGCAATGCGCGAGGCGGACGAACTTCTGACTGCGCTGCCGCAGTGGTGTGTTGCTCCGGTCCCGATGGTCGAGCCGTCGGGTGCGATTGCCTTTGAGTGGGATCTGGGGCCGGGCAGGTGGCTCGTCTTCGCGCTCAAGGGTACGGGCACGATAGAGCACTCTGCAATGCTGGGTCTGGGTAACGAACTGCACGGAACCAGAAACTTCGCGGGCACGCTTGGGCGGCACGAGATTGCCTTGCTCTCAGAGCTGATGCAACCCGAGGCTTGAGCGATTGGATGAGGTAGTCGATCCCGCGGAGGAGATCACTCGATTTCTCCGCAATTCGTCGCACCTGCGGCGCGGCATAGGACGGCCACACTTTGCGGCCTTCTTACCAAGGCTTCACGACGGTGACATCAGTGTCTACCGCACCTTGGGGATGGCGAAGGCGGACATCGTCGACTTGGGCGCTCGCTTCGTTGCTCGACCAGAGCTGCCATTGAAAGGCCACTGCAGCTTGAGTGCGCAGGACCTATTTGCAGAGGGCTTGGACGTGGTGCCTGCGCCTGCTCCACACGAGCGTCATGCAAACGTGTGCGGTTGGACTGCCGATCCCAAGAATCGAATCATTGCCAAGAAGCTTGCCGAGAAGGCGACTTTGGTTGTCTACGAAGACGAGTGAGCGGCTTGGCTGGTAGGTCCAAGTTCGTGTCCAAGTTCTGACATCTGCGGGGCGACACGAAGCATTCATGCGGGTTTTAGGCGGTTCGCTGCTTTCTGCATCGAAGTGACGGCGCCCGCCCGCTCCTTGTCCCACTATGCAAGCCGGAACATATTGCCGCGGCAGGTCACGCTGCGTAGCCTGGGGCCAAACCGAGGGCCCCTCATGCGCTGCATCCGCTTCATCACATCCCTGACCCGTGGCCTGCTGCTGGCCGCCGCTGCCTTGCTGGTGGCCTGCGCCGCACCCCCGCCGCCGGCCGCGCCTGCCGTGGCGCAGCGCGCGCCCGACGCGGTGTGGGGCAGTGGCCCCAACGTGTTCTCGCTGGCCACGGGCAGCCCGGGCGAGCTGGGTTTGCTGGAGGCCCTGGCCACCGACTTTGCGCGCACGCACGACGCCACGGTGCGCTGGTTCAAGGCCGGCTCGGGCCAGGCCATGAAGCTGCTGCAGGAGCGCCAGGTGGACATGGTGCTGGCGCACGCGCCGCCGGCCGAGCGCAAGGCCGTGGCCGATGGCTGGGCCACGGGGCGCAGCCTGATCGGTTCCAACGAGTTCTGGATCGTGGGCCCGGCCGAAGACCCGGCACGCATCGCCGCGGCCACCGACGTGGCCGAGGCCTTCCGGCGCATCCAGGACGCGGGCGCGCGCTTCGTCTCGCGTGGCGACAACTCGGGCACGCACCAGAAGGAGATGGAACTGTGGCGCGCCGCCGGCCGCACGCCGGGCGGGCCCGCCTACATCGTGACCAAGGACTTCATGACGGCCAGCATGCGCCGCGCCAACGACGAGGGTGGCTACTTCCTCACCGATTCGAGCACCTTCATCGCCGAGCGCGCCCGCGTGCCGCGGCTGCGCCTGCTGCTGCGCGGCGGCGAACTGCTGCTCAACCCGTACCACACGCTTTACCTGACGCAGCCCACGGCGGGTGCGGCCACGGCGCGGCGCTTCGGCGATTTCCTGGCCAGTGCGCAGGCCCAGGCGTTGATGCGCGACTTCGGCCGCGCGCGCTACGGCGAGGCCATGTACAACGACGCCGCGGCCACGGCGCGGCTGGTGAAAGACTGAGCAAGCCCGCACGCGGAACAGTCCGCAGCGGACTGTTCCGCGCCTGGCGAAGGACCAGCGGCCGGCAAGCCGCTGGGCTGAGCCGCCGCTCAGTCGCCTGACCCGGCCGTGAGCCCCGGCTGCCGCGCGCCGGCCTTGGGCCGGGTGTAGCGCCACCAGGGCAGCGCGCTGGTCATCACCAGCACCTGGCCGGGGGCCGCGGCCGGGCGGTAGCCGGGCAGCGCGGCCAGCATTTCGGCCCAGGCCCGGCCGGTCAGCAGGTCGCGCAGGCGCAGCACCGCGGGCTGCTCGAGGTTCTGCTTGAGGCAGGCCAGGAAGTAGTCTTCCTGTACCAGCGGCACGAAGTGCAGGCCGAATTCCAGCGCAGCGGCTTCAACGCCCAGGCCGGCGTCGGCCGCGCCGCTGGCGATGCTGGCGGCCACGGCCACGTGGCTTTCCTCGACGCAGCTGTCGTAACCGGTGATCTGTGTTGACTGCAGGCCCTGCGCTTGCATCAGGTGGTCCATCAGCAGCCGCGTGCCCGAGCCCGGCTGGCGGTTGACGAAGCGCAGCCCGGCCTGCGGCAGGTCGGCCACGCCGTGCAGCCGGCCGGCGTGTTCGCGCCGCGTCATCAACCCCTGTGAACGGCGGGCGCAGCCGATGAGCTTGTGCTCGCCCGGGTGCAGCAGCGGCTTCAGGGCCGCGGCAAACAGCGGCGCCGCTCCGCTGAGCGCGGGCACGTGGAAGCCGGCCACCAGGCAGCGCCCGGCGTTGAGCGAGCGCAGGCAGTCGATGCTGCCCATGAAACGGATGTCCAGGTGCAGCGCTGACTGCTGTGCTGCGTGTTCGCGCAGGCGCGGCAGCGCCAGGTCGTGGCTGGCGTGCAGGGGCAGCACCTGCTGGCGCGCGTCGCGCGCCTCATCCAGCACGCGGGCCAGGTCGGCGCGCAGTGCGTCGATCTGCGGCTGCAGCCGCGTGCGCGCGCGCAGTTCGGCCCACAGCAGGCGCTGGCCGAAGTCGGTGAGCTGCGCCGGCTGGCCCTGGGTCCAGGTGACCAGGGCTTCGCCCAGGGTGTCTTCCCACTTGCGCAGGCTGCCCCAGGCGTAGCGGTAGGAACAGCCCAGCTGCGCCGCGGCGCGGCCGATGGAGCCGGCGTCGCGCACGGCAATCAACAGCTCTATCAGCGGGTTGCCCAGCGTGGCGCCGCGCTGTCCCGGGGCACCGAACTCGTAGTGCAGGCGCACGTCGGCGCCGGGGCCCGGGGTGCGTGGTCGGGGCGGTGCTGAAGGCTGGGTCATGGCGGGCCCTTGTTGGCTCGAGGCTGCGTGCCCCCGATGGGGCAAGGCCCGCATTGTCTTCATTCGCAGGCGGCTTCGTGCATCGGGCGTGGTGTGCAGCGCGCGCATGCGCCACCAGTTCGTGCTGGCGCGTCAGCGCCCGCGCCAGCTGCGCGGCCGACGCGCAAGGTGCCCGGGCAGGTCAGCTCACTTCGGGTGCCAGCCATCATCGTCGTCTCCTGTACGGCCGTGGCCGCGGCTATGCAAGTCCATGCAAAGGGGTCTTCCCGAAGCGCCCTTCGAGGCCAGCATTCCTGGGGGGGAACGACTGCTAATCTTCGTGACGCCTGTTCCGACTGAACAGTGCCGCGGGACAGTCAACGCAGGAAAAGGGGTCGGGTTTTCGCGCGAAACGGCGCCTTTGGCCGCGAAGACTCGCTTGGCACGAGACCTGCGAATAGCGTTCGCGCAGCGTCGAGGCCTGGCCCTCCAGGGCAGCCCGGCGAGCCCCGCCTTTCAACCCATTGCAGGAGACAAGCCATGCTTTACGCCAACCCCAATACCCCGGGCGCCAAGGTCCAGTACAAGGCCGCCTACGACAACTTCATCGGCGGGCGCTTCGTGCCGCCGGTCAAAGGCCAGTACTTCGACGTCATCACGCCCATCAACGGCCAGGTCTACACCAAGGCCGCGCGCTCCACCGCCGAGGACATCGAACTGGCGCTGGACGCCGCCCACGAAGCCGCGCCCAAGTGGGCCGCCACCGCGCCGGCCGACCGCGCCAACATCCTGCTGAAGATCGCCGACCGCCTGGAGGCCAACCTCGAGAAGCTGGCCTACGCCGAGACCGTGGACAACGGCAAGCCGATGCGTGAGACGCTCAACGCCGACATCCCGCTCACCGTGGACCACTTCCGCTACTTCGCCGGCTGCGTGCGCGCGCAAGAGGGCGCGTTGAGCCAGATCGATACCAACACCGTGGCCTACCATTTCCACGAGCCGCTGGGTGTGGTCGGCCAGATCATCCCCTGGAACTTCCCCATCCTGATGGCCGCCTGGAAGCTGGCGCCGGCACTGGGCGCGGGCAATTGCGTGGTGCTCAAGCCGGCCGAGAGCACGCCCATCAGCATCCTGGTGCTGGTGGAGCTGATCGCCGACCTGCTGCCCCCGGGCGTGCTGAACATCGTCAACGGCTACGGGCGCGAAGCCGGCATGCCGCTGGCCACCAACAAGCGCATCAACAAGATCGCCTTCACCGGCTCCACCGCCACCGGCAAGGTCATCGCTCAGGCCGCGGCCGGCAACCTGATCCCGGCCACGCTGGAGCTGGGCGGCAAGAGCCCCAACATCTTCTTCGAGGACGTGATGGCCCAGGACGACGCCTTCCTGGACAAGGCGGTCGAAGGCCTGGTGCTGTTCGCCTTCAACCAGGGTGAGGTCTGCACCTGCCCCAGCCGCGCGCTGATCCAGGAATCCATCTACGACCGCTTCATCGAGCGTGCGCTCAAGCGCGTGGCCGCCATCCAGCAGGGCAGCCCGCTGGACACCGGCACGATGATGGGCGCGCAGGCCTCGTCCATGCAGATGGACAAGATCATGACCTACCTGGAGCTGGGCAAGCAGGAAGGCGCCCAGGTGCTGTGCGGCGGCAACCGCGCCCAGCTGGGCGGTGACCTGGCGGGCGGCTACTACATCCAGCCCACGCTGTTCAAGGGCAACAACAACATGCGCGTCTTCCGTGAAGAGATCTTCGGCCCGGTGCTCGCCGTGACCACCTTCAAGGACGAGGCCGAGGCGCTGCGCATCGCCAATGACACGCCCTACGGCCTGGGTGCCGGCGTGTGGAGCCGCGACGGCAGCCGCGCCTACCGCATGGGCCGCGCCATCCAGGCCGGCCGCGTGTGGACCAACTGCTACCACGCCTACCCGGCGCATGCGGCCTTCGGCGGCTACAAGGAATCGGGCATCGGCCGCGAGACGCACAAGGCCATGCTCGACCACTACCAGCAGACCAAGAACCTGCTGGTGA
>LNFM01013850.1_pt1 | contig 18214 bp, 18 predicted proteins | sample 596031 | NCBI WGS metagenome assembly LNFM01 (sample SAMN04254537, study PRJNA301005) | activated carbon metagenome | isolation source: dual media filters at the Ann Arbor, Michigan drinking water treatment plant | place: USA: Ann Arbor | reverse complement strand
CTGTCGTGATCGAGGCCAATCGCCTCGGCTCACAACATCGGCGCGTGCACCATCGCCGTCAACCAACCATCTCGGCTCGGAGACTACCGCGAGAATACGAAGGGACTCCCCCTCCTTCCAATGACGTTGCTGAAGCGCCAAGATTGAACTTGCGATCATCAATCGGAAACCGAAACAGGAGAAACCCATGAACGAATCACGAGCACCAATAGCGCGGGCAGGTGTCGACCTGGCCAAGCAAGTCATTCAGGTTCACGCTGTAGACGCATCGGGCCGACGCGTGGTGGCGCGAGCGTTCAAGCGCGACCAGTTCTTCGCCTGGTGCGCGCAGTTGCCTGCGGGTTGCCTGGTTGCGATGGAGGCGTGCTCGAGCGCACATTACTGGGGTCGAAAACTACGCACGCTGGGGTTGGATGCGCGGCTGATCGCGGCAAACTTCGTCACCCCCTACCGTATGGAAGGCCAAAGCGGCAAGAACGACGCCACCGACGCCGCGGCGATCTGCGAGGCAGCGTCGCGGCCGAGCATGCGCTTCGTGCCGATCAAGACTTGCGAGCAACAAGGCGTGATGAGCCTGCACCGTGTGCGAGAGAGCTTGAAGGAAGAGCGCACAGCTTGCATCAACCAGATCCGTGGGGTGCTCACGGAGTTCGGCTTGGCGTTTGGCAGGAGCCCGAAGGTGTTGCGATCCGTGCTGACCGACGTGATCGAGGACGCGAGCAACGAACTCAGTCCGACTGCACGTCTGGTCATGCAGCGTGCGTTTGAGCATTGGCGGGAGCTCGACGAACATATGCACTGGTGCGACAGGCAGATTGGACAGCACGTGCGCTCCAGTTCGGCGGCCAAGCGCGCGGCAAAGATCATCGGAATCGGAGAACTCTGCGCATCAGCGTTCACTGCGGGCGTCGGTGACTTCAAGCAGTTCAAGAGCGGTCACCAGTTCGGTGCCTGGCTTGGCATCGTGCCGCGCCAAGACACAAGCGGCGGCAAGATCCGTCTCGGACGCATCACAAAACGCGGCGACGACTACTTGCGCACAGTGCTGATCCAGGGCGCCAAGGCAGCGGTGATGACCGCCGACAAACGGGACGACCCAAACTCGCGATGGCTAGCGCAATTGACCGCGCGCGTGGGTTGGCAGAAAGCGTGCGTAGCCATGGCCAACAAAAACGCCCGCATCCTATGGGCCGTAATGACGCGAGAAGAAGGCTTCGACCCCAACCACGTCAGCGTCAAGCCGCAGGCTAAGCAGACTGGACTGCAACACGCTCCTGAACCGCCCGGCGCCGCTTGTACGACCTGAGTGGCACCGCAATCGCGACAACCGACTCACTCCACAACCCCAATCCGATTCGTTCCACCCAAGACGTGCTTTCGAAGATGCATTTGACAGGTCAGACCGGCAGCCGGTGAACTCGATAAACCGTACGCGGCGGCAATCGTGCCCAACCACGTCGCGCGAATGGAGCCCGGCTGAGCGGTTCGTATCTGGGTCCGCACCGGCAGGTGCAACAAGACCGTTTGTAGATGTGCAGTCTGTTCTCTGTCGCCATTGCACCTTCGCCGTACTTCCACTCTGGATCAATCAGAAAGTCATCTATCCCAAAGATAAATACAGGCTTGACGGGAAGTAGAGTCCTTGTAGAGTGGTTTAGTCCTCAGACTGATCTCGGACATTCGTTGGCAGGGCATCGACTCGCCACAAAGTTGCCTTCTGGTCATTGAGGCAAGCAGCGCTCGAACGGCCGCAGGTCCTTCCATACCTGTCGTTCCACCGTGTTCGGTGGACTGGGACGTCCGAGCACGGCTTGCAACGATGGATCACTGCGGCGTGCGCCGTGCCTTGTCAGATCTCCGTCTGCTCGGAGATCTCGAATAGAAAAGAAGGCTTTGTGTTTCTGCGATGCCAAGCAAAACCCAACTTCACCCCGCGCAAGCGTTTGCAGTTTGTTCATGTTGTGGGTTTCACAGTCCGATGCCGCTTAGAATTCCGGCGTTGGTGCTCGCGGTGTGGTTCACATGCCGCAGTTCAACGGGAAGCAGGAGGGCGAGTCCACAAGGATGAACCTAACCTGCGCTGCCCCCGCAACGGTAAGCAGACGAGAGACCTGGTGCACACCGGGTCCTCAGCTTTCATCACGCAGCCACTGGACGACACCTGTTGTTGTCTGGGAAGGCGATGAAGGTTGTTCTGTCAGCCCGGATACCGGCCAACAAGGTGGTGGTGCGTCTGGCAACAGGCGCGCTGCCGTGACGCTCATGCACCGTCGGGGAAGGCGGTGAGAGCTTTGTCTCTTGTTTCTTGTTTCTTCATCATGAAAACTTGCATCCTGCGCGCGCCTTTGGCCGCGCTGTCGCTGGCCGCTCTGGCCGCTTCCCCTTCCCACGCCCAAACGGTCACAAACAGCGACCTTAAAGAGACCGTGGTGACCGCCACAAGGGTCGAAACCCGCATCGACGCCTTGCTCAGCGAGGTCGTCGTGATCGGGTCCGATGTGATCGAGCAGTCTGCGGGTCGTTCACTGTCCGAGGTGCTGTCCCGCAGCGCAGGTATGCAGATGAGCGCCAACGGCGGTCTGGGCAAGCAGTCCGGCCTGTTCATTCGGGGGACCGAGAACCGCCATGTGCTGCTGTTGATTGACGGCGTGCGTCATGGATCGAGCACGTTGGGAACGGCCTCCCTGGACAACATCCCGCTCAGTGCCATCGATCGTATCGAGGTCCTCAAAGGGCCAGCCTCGAGCCTGTATGGCAGCGATGCTGTGGGTGGTGTGGTGCAGATCTTCACCAAACGCGGCCAGAAAGGTTTCCACCCGCAGGCTAGCGTCACGTTGGGCAGCTTTGGGCACCGCAGTGCTTCTGCAGGTCTTAGCGGTGGCAACGACACCCTCACCTACAACCTGAGTGTGGGCACCTTGCGTGAGGACGGTTTTTCGTCGACCAACCCGAAGGCGGGGTCGAGCAGGTACAACGCCGACAAGGACGGTTTCGAGCAGGACAGTGTTTCTGCCTCCCTGCGGTGGGCCATTTCGCCGGGATGGAAGAGCGATGTTCAATTCACCCAGGCCGACGGCACCAGCCAGTTTGACCAGGGCCCGGGAACCTATGACGTGCGGTCCGAATCAACGGCCCGCGTCGCGGGCTGGGGTCTGGAGCGCCAGTGGTCGGCCGATTCGCGCACGCGCCTGCAACTCTCGCGCAGCGACGACAAAACCGACAGTTTCAGCACACCAGGGGCGCCTTCGGTCTTCAACACCGCACAGACGCAGTGGGCGCTTCAACACGACTGGAACACCGCCGTGGGCAACGTGCTTGTGGGCCTCGAATCGATCAAGGAGGAGGTGTCCGGCACTCAGGCCTACGCCGTGAAGTCGCGGACCACCGACGCCGCGTTCTTGGGTTTGACCGGCCGCGCTGGGCGCCATCTGTGGCAGGGCAACTTGCGCCGGGACGAGAACTCTCAGTTTGGCAGTGCCACGACCGGATTTGCCAGTTACGGATTCCAGGTCACGTCGAACTGGCGTCCCCACATCGCCTACGGCACCTCCTTTAAGATGCCGTCGTTCAACACGCTGTACTTCGTGTCACCCACCTTCATAGGCAACCCCACCACACAACCCGAGCGCGGCAAGAACCGAGAGGCGGGCCTGACCTACTCCAGCGGTCTGCACGAGGTCAAAGTCACGCGATTTGACAACCGGGTGAAGGGTTTCATCACATTGCAACCAGCTGTGGGTAACGTACCGCGCGCCCGCATCGAAGGGTGGTCGCTGGCCTACACCGGTGCGGCGGGCGCGTGGAGCTGGTACACGAACCTGGAACTGCTGGACGCACGCAACGAGCTCAACCTGCGCAAGCTGCAGCGCCGCGCCGACGAGGTGCTCACCGCCAACTTGGACCAAAGGGTCGGGGCCTGGAACTGGGGCGCCTCGCTGCAACTGGTCTCCGAGCGTTTCGACAACGCGGCCAACACGCAGCGCCTGCCTGGCTACGGCACGCTCGATCTGCACGCGCGCTACACCGTGAACAAGGACTGGTCGTTGGCCCTGCGTCTGAATAACGTGGGCGACAAGTTCTACGAAACTGCCTACAGCTACAACCAGCCCGGGCGTGCGGCCTACGTCACGCTCAACTGGGCACCTCAGCGGTGACACAACACTGCCCTGCCGTGCTTGTGGCAGCCCCGGCCTCTGGCCAGGGCAAGACCACCGTGGCCTGCGCGCTGGCGCGTCTGCATGCGCGCGCGGGTCGACGGGTGCGTGCCTTCAAGTGTGGGCCCGACTTCCTGGACCCGCACTGGCTCGCACTGGCCACGGGCCACCCGGTGCACAACCTCGACCTGTGGATGACAGGCGCGGACGACGCACGCGCACGGCTGTACGCAGCGGCCAGCGAGGCCGACCTGATCATTGTCGAGGGTGTGATGGGGCTGTTCGACGGTGAGCCGAGCGCGGCCGACCTGGCCCAGCGTTTCGGCCTGCCGGTGCTGGCGGTGATCGACGCCTCGGCCATGGCCGGCACCTTCGGCGCACTCGCTTTCGGCCTGCAGCACTTTCGACCTGGACTGCCTTGGGCTGGGGTACTGGCCAACCGTGTGGCCAGCGAACGACAAGCACAAATGCTGCAGGACGCGTTGTCGGGCGAGCGCTCACGCACGGACTCAGATTTACTGGGCGCGATCATGCGCAATGACGCGTTTTCGCTGCCGGAGCGTCACCTGGGACTAACGGTAGCGTCTGAAATTCCCGATGCGTTGGCGCGCCTGGACGCGGCCGCCGACGCACTGGCCGCCACACCGCTCGGGCGAATGGACGCTGCTGCGCTGACACGCTGGTCGGTGAGTTTCGAACCGCCAGTGGAGATTCCTGCTCAGGCGCCCTTGCTCGCTGGCCGGACTATCGCCATTGCGCGCGATGCAGCGTTCTGTTTTGTTTACCCTGCCAACCTCGACGTGCTGCGTAGTCTGGGTGCGGAGTTGGCTTTTTTCTCGCCGCTGGCCGATGATGCGCTGCCGCCTTGTGACGCGGTCTGGCTGCCCGGTGGTTACCCCGAGTTACATGCCCCTACCTTGGCAGCGAGCACGATCTGTCGCGCGAGTCTGATCGCTCATGTGAATGCCAGCCAGGCTCTGTGGGCCGAATGCGGCGGCATGATGCTGTTGTTTGAAGAGTTGCTGACCCTCGAAGGCGAGACGCATGCGATGTGGGGTTTGCTGCCGGGTTCCGTGACCATGCAGAAGCGCCTGACCGCGCTTGGGCCTCAGCGCCTCACGCTGCCTGCGGGCGCGTTGCGTGGCCACACATTTCACTACTCGCGTTGTGTATCTACGCTCGAACCGGTGTGCCGCACCGAGCCGGCGCGGGCGGGCGCCAGCGGCGCGGGTGAGGCCGTGTTTCGTTCGGGCTCGGTGCAAGCGAGCTATTTCCACGCCTGGTTCGCCTCCAATCCCGAAGCTACCGCTTCGCTGTTCCTGTCAGGAGACACCGATTGATCACCAGGCTCCCACATGCGCTCAACAAACACTGGGTGGAGGCGTCGGGGGACGTCGAACGCATGAATGCCCGGCCTGCATCTGATCGCACTGGACAAGTCGGGCTCCATGCGCCAGGGCAGGGAGTTAGCGCGGGACGATGTGTATGCGGCAGGCCTCAGCGGGCAGGATACGCACGCGAACGGCCTCGTGGCGCTGCTGTGTTTCTGCTGCCAAGGCGTGGAGCTGTTGCTGCCGCCCGGCCAGGCGCGCGCGGCAGGCAGCGCACGGGTGCAGCCCGTGAGTGGTGGTGGCACGCCGCTGAGCGTCTGCCTGCAACAGGCCGACCGGATTTTGCTCGCGACCACTCTCCAGCGCGTTCCCGACCAGGACACTTGCCTGTGGCTCTTCACTGGTGACTACACCTTCGAACAGCTCGGCCCAGCCTAGGCGGCAGGCCACATCATCGTGATCGATTTTGAAGATCGCCTGCGGCCTGTCGGCTGGTGCGCGGCCTGGGCCGAGCGCTGGCACAGCGAACACCTCTTTCCAGACTGAACCCTTTCCCCCCACACGCCATGTCCGAACCTGTTTCCACCACGATCACTGAAGTGATCATCTGCACCACCTGCCGTCCACCTGGCGAATCGCGCGATCTACCAGCGGCGGGCGCCGACTTGTTCGAAGCCGTGCAGACGCAGCAACTTTTGCACGAAGATCGCTGGCCATCGGTGCGTGTGCGCGGCATGGCCTGCCTGAGCAGTTGCTCGCGCGCCTGCTCAGTGGCCTTCCAAGCGCCGGGTAAACACACCTACCTGTTCGGCGATCTGCAGCCCGACGAAGTGACCGCACAGCATGTGCTGGCCTGCGCCGCCCTGCACGCCACGGCAAGCGACGGCAACTTGTTGCGCAACGATCGACCCGAACGGCTGCGCAGCGGTATCTTGGCGCGGCTGCCGCCTTCCCTGTAGACGACGACCTTGTGACGGCCAGCCTTTCTCATATTGATCCTCCTCTGGGTATGACCAGCAAGAGTGGGCCGCTGCTCGCGCTGTCGTTTGCCGTTGCCTCCAACCCAGTGACCACGGCGTCTCTGTTCCTTCCAGGAGCCACCAATTGACCTCCGACCGCTGCTCAGACTTAAAGGAGTCAGCATGAAAGACATCGCCATCAAACGTTGGCTGAGGGTTGCCGCACTCCTGTGCTGCATGGACAACCTTCACGCCACTGGCCTTCGGGTTACCGACGACCGCGGCGTAGAGGTGTCGCTGCCGAAGTCGCCACAGCGCATTGTCTCGTTGTTGCCCTCGCTCACCGAGACCGTGTGCGAGCTCGGCCAGTGCAACCGGCTGGTGGGGGTGGACCGGTATTCCAACCACCCAGCTTCGGTACGAGACCTGCCCAAGGCGGGTGGCGGTATCGACCCCAACATCGAGGCTATTGTGGCGCTCAAGCCCGACGTGGTGCTCATGGCCACCTCATCGCGCGGCGTGCAGCGGCTGGAAGCGCTGGGCCTGAAGGTACTGGCCATGGAGTCCAAAAGCTCGACAGATGCGCAACGTGTCATGAGTAAGCTTGGACAGCTACTGGAAGTTCCTGATACGCATCGCATCTGGCGTGCAGTGGACGCGGGTGTGATGGCTGCGGCGCAGTCACTGCCGCCCGGCGCGCGCTCGCTACGTGTGTACTACGAGGTCAGCGCGGGTGGTTTCGCGGCTGGAACGCAATCGTTCATTGGAGAAATGATGACGCGTCTGGGCGTGCAGAACATCGTGACCCCCGATCTCGGACCTTTCCCGCGCATTAACCCCGAGTACGTCGTGCGTGCCAACCCCGACCTCATCATGATCGGCGTGCGCAACGTGCAGGGCATGGAGCATCGCCCCGGATGGCGCGGCATGCGAGCCTTGCGTGAGCAGCGAGTGTGCGTGTTCACAGCAGAAGAATCCGACGTGTTGGTGCGCCCCGGCCCACGCATGGCCGAAGCCGCCCGGCTGATGGCGCGCTGCATTCAGGAAAAGGGCTTGAAGTGAGCGGTGTCCTAGTGGCGGTGCTGACGTTGGCCACTGGCGAGGGCGTGGCACAAACCGGTTTGATCGCTTTCGTGGGTATGGCCTCTCCGAACCTCGTACGCTCCATCGTGAAGACCACAAACGGCCACCTTGCTTGAGTTGAGCGTCTTGAGGGGTAGTCTGTTGTTGATCGCGCTGCCCCGTTGAACTTCTTTTTTGGAGACCGTTGATGCAGATCGAATCACCCCCCACCGATAAGCGCTACGAAAAGCCCGAAGGCGAACGCCGCGGCCTGGTCATCGTGCACACCGGCGACGGCAAGGGCAAGAGCACGGCAGCCTTTGGGCTTGCGCTGCGGGCGTTCGGCCGCACGCATGTGCACGGCAAGTTGGTGAAGATTTTCCAGTTCATGAAAGTACCCAGTGCTCGCTTCGGTGAGCACCGAATCTTCGAGCAGCTCGGGTTGCCGATCGAGGGGTTGGGCGACGGCTTCAGCTGGAAGAGTCAGGACCTGGAACACTCCGCCCAGCTCGCGCGAGATGGCTGGCTGAAAGTCCGCGCTGCGATTTTGGGGGGTGATTACTTCATGGTCACTCTCGACGAGCTGACCTACCCGCTGATTTACGGTTGGCTGCCGCTTGACGACGTGTTGCAGACGCTGCGAGATCGTCCGCGCCATGTGCACGTCGTCATCACCGGGCGCCGCTGCCCACCCGAGATCATTGAACTGGCCGATACCGTAACCGAGATGACCCTGGTGAAACACGCATTCAAGGCGGGTATTCCCGCCCAGCGCGGCATTGAAGATTGACTCTGTTCACGAAAGAAAAGAACCATCACTACGATGACCCCGAACGAACAGCCTGCACGTCCAGTGGCTCGCCCCTCTGTTGTAGCCACGACTACCGAACGCTGGTCTGTCGACGTCTTTTACGTCGAGAAGCCGCTCAGCAGCGGCAACTCCGGCATGGCGGCCGACATGGCCCTGTTGGTCAAGCTGGTCCTGCGGGCGCGGCGGGCCTGAGGTAACAGGCATGGCCGAACTATGGCCCACCTCCGTCGCGGCACCGCTTGCGGTGCTGGTGGCGCTTGCGCTGGGCCTTGCCCTGGGTGAACCGCCGGCACGCTGGCATCCAGTTGTAGGCATAGGGCGTTACTTGAGCTACATGGGCTCCCGCGTGGCGCCCGCCAGGGATGCGCCGCCCCAACAGGCGCGCGCCTTTGTCGGTGGTGCGCTGGCCTGGTGCCTGGGTGCTTTGCTGGTCGTGGTCTTAGCGCTGGTGGTGGTAGGGGCCATGGCCGGTTGGGTGTGGTGGGCGCAGGCACTGGTGCTCGGCGTGCTGCTCAAACCGCTGTTGGCCTGGCGCATGCTGTACGACGAGGTGCGAGCAGTCGAAGCCGCGCTGAGCGAGTCGTTGCCGTCCGGGCGGGCACGCTTGGCCTGGCTGGTGAGCCGCGACGTGAGCGCGCTCGACGCGTCGCAGGTGCGCAAAAGCGCCATTGAATCGCTGGCCGAGAACCTCAACGACTCGGTGGTGGCGCCGTTGTTCTGGTTCGTCGTGGCGGGGCTTCCAGGTGCCGCGCTCTACCGCTTCGCCAACACAGCCGACGCCATGTGGGGCTACCGTGGCGAGCGCAGCGGCCGCGACTGGAACTGGGCCGGCAAGTGGGCAGCGCGAACCGACGACGTGTTGTCATGGCTGCCTGCGCGCATCACAGGCGTGTTGCTGGGTGTACTGGGCGCAGCGGTTGGATGTCACACCCTGGCTGAGCAGGCGCGGCGCACCCCGTCGCCCAACAGCGGCTGGCCGATGGCGGCGATGGCGCTGGCGCTTGACGTGCGGTTAAGCAAACCCGGCGTGTACGAACTGCATGGCGCGGGCCGCAGCCAGGAGGCGGCCGACACAGTACAAGCGCTACGGCTGGCCACTCGCGTGGTGACAGTTCTCACTATGGCCGCGCTGCTGTGGGCGGGCTTTGCAGCGAAAGGCATTCCATGACGAACGCGCACGGCGGCCCCGACGCCCTGGGGGGTTCCCGCTGGGACTTCTCCGCCAACGCTAACGCCTGCGGCCCGTGCCCGAGCGCCCTCGCAGCCGTGCAGCAGGCCGACGTCCGCCATTCCCCCGACCCCGCGTACACAGCCCTGCGCGAATCGCTCGCAGCCTTTCACGCGGTGGATGCCGCACGTACAGGCGCATTCAGGTCTGCTTTCCCCACGTTCGAACAGATCCGAAGTTGTCAACGAAGGTCTAACCGGATTCACCAAGAATACGCACGTATCCAACGAGAACATCCCGTCGCAGTGCGACATTGAAAACTGAGCCTGCCATGTCCGACAAACCCGCCTCCGATCAGCCCTTTTCCCCTGCCGAGCGAGACGCTGTTTACCGCGCCATTTATGAGCGGCGCGATATGCGCCACTTCGCGGGTGGAGCGGTCCCACCCGAGCTGATGCGCCGGCTGCTCACCGCCGCGCACCATGCGCCCAGCGTGGGTTTCATGCAGCCCTGGCGTTTCTTGCGCGTAGCGTCGCCAAACGCGTGCAGACCGCCAGAGCGTTGGGTGAGCGGGAAGACGCTTTCATGCGCCTCAAGGTCGAGGGCGTCAACGACGCGGCCGAGGTCTGGGTTGTCGCGCTCGCAGATGGACGTGAGCGGCATGTGTTTGGTCGCAGGACACTCCCACAGATGGACCTCGCCTCGACCGCCTGCGCGATCCAGAACCTCTGGCTGGCTGCCCGGGCAGAGGGGCTTGGCATGGGTTGGGTCTCGCTGTTTGACCCAAGAGCTGTGGCGTGCCTGCTTGGAATGCCCGACGGGGCCGAGCCGATCGCTCTGTTATGCATCGGTCCTGTGCATGATTTTTACGAGGAGCCAATGCTTCAAGGGCAACGGTGGGCCTCGCGTTGCGCGCTGGACGATGTGCTGTTTGAAGACACCTGGGAGCACCCTCTTGGATCGACGGGATCGACGTCACCGATCTAGCGCCCTATGCGCACTCATCGTCTTACAAAGCTGGATAATTGAAGACGGATTGGACACGGGCTGCTCGAAAATCCCCGTACCAAGACTTGGCCCGGCAAATAACGATGTTGGGCGGCATGAACGACCATTGCGCGCAATCAAGTCACAGTCTGCATGTTGGCCCACATGCCCGAAAGCAGATGAGATTCGCCCAACCGCCTGGTACAAAAGGCCGTTGAGCGATGTTTGGAGGAAGTGAGTTGCTCGAGGGGACCGTAAAAAGGGCTCAAAAATCGAAGCAGCCAACGTGACGCGTAGTCACCCAACTCGCGAGCGAAGAGGATGAGTTCAGTTCTGCACCTTCAGCGTGCACCCCCACCGTAGGAGCCGCCGCCGGAGCCACCAGCGGAAACGCTGCCGCCAACTGCTGCGCCAACGGATCCAGTCGCGTTTGAAGCGGCGGATACCGCAGCGGCAGCGGTCGGACTCGCGCTGCTCGAGATCGAGGCAGAAGCGGCAGGGCTAGCTCGTGCCAGACATGGCGCGCGAAGCGGACGATGATGGACTGCATATACGCAACCCAATCTGTGTGCAACGGTCCAGCAACGCAAGCTGAAGCCGCCCAGCTAACCCTGGCCGACAAAGGGATCGCGACTGCCTGCAATGCAGATGTCGCGAGGCCGATCAAAGAACGGCCTGCTCGTCGTCTTCAGGGCGCCTGTGAGGACCAGACAGAGGAGATCGAGTGTTGGCTTCTCTCCAGTTGCCTGACTTACCTTCCTTGTGCCCCGGCTCAAGCAGATCCGAGACTTTTTTTCCGCAGGGCGCTGCGGTTCAGCGCATCACCAAGCCGCCATCGACCAGCAGCGTCTGACCGGTCATGAAGCGGCTCCAGTCCGAGGCCAAAAACAGCACCGGTCCAGTCACGTCGTCCGGCGTGGCAAGGCGTCCGAGGGGTGTGCGGGAGATGAGCACCTCGCGCACCTGCTCCCGTGTGTCCCGGCCCGCATCGGTGGCTGGCACCAAGCCGGGGGCGACGCAGTTGACGCGAATGCCCAGGCTTCCCAAATCGCTCGCCAAGTTGCGGCTGAAGCCTTCCAGGGCCGACTTGGCGGTGGCGTAGTCGTGGTATGCCAAGCTGGGCTGCTGCACCAAATCGCTCGTCAGGTTCACGATCGCGCCTCGCTGACGCTGGCGCATGCCGGGCAGCACCGCGTGGCAAGTGTTGAAGGCCGCCTGTACCGCGCCGTCAAACTGGTTTTGATACGCCGACCAGGGTGTTTCCCAGAAGCGGGCGCGTGTGTCCGGGTCAAATCGGTAGGGGCTGAAGGCATTGTTCACCAGCACGTCGATGCCGCCGGTGAGCTCTTGCACCTGGGCAACCAGCGCCTGCACGGACTGGGCATCACGCACATCAGCCTGTAGGGCCCAGGCCGGTGCACCATGCGCCTGGCAGCGCGCCACCACGGCCTGGGCCGCTTCCGCGCGTTCGCGGTAGTTCACCACCACCATAGCGCCTTCGCGCGCGAAGGCTTCTGCCATTGCCGCGCCCAGGCCCCGACTGGCGCCGGTCACCAGCACGGTCTGCTGCTCGAAAAGGCGGCTCATGGCTTGCCGGGCAGCAGGTCGCTGGCCACGAAGTCGGACGTGCTCAACTCACGCGAGATCAGGCCCATGTCCCGGTAGACCTGCGCACCTTTTTGCAGGGTGGCTGCATCAATCGCACCCAGGCCGTGGCGCTGCGTCAGCGCCGACGTGCTGGACGCGTTGCGCAGGCGGATCACCTCGAGGTTGGTGGCTTCGTTTTGTCCGTCGATGGCGTAGCGCACGGCCAGGCGCGCCGCTTCCTCGGGCTGGAGCTGCATCCACAGCGCGCTGTCTTGAAATGCTTTGAGAAAGCGCCTGAGCAGGGGCTTTTGTTTCTGGTAGCTGTCTTCGCGCACCACCAGCACATCGCTTGAGAGATTCAGGTGCTGGCGCACCTCCATCACATTGACGTCTCCCAGTCCGCGCTGGCGGCCCACCAGCAGGCCGGTGTCGGTGGCGGCGGTGGCGTCCACCTGGCCCTGCATAAGCGGCGCAAAATTGAGCAGTCCGGTGGGTACGATGGTCACGTCCTGCTCGGAGAGGCCCGCCGTGTGCAGCAGCACCTGCAGGTTTTGGCGCGTGCCGCTCGACAGGCTGTACACCCCGATGCGCTTGCCCTTGAGATCGGCCACGCGTGTGAGGTTGCGCGACTTGAGCGACACCACGTTGAACACATTCTGCGGGTAAACGTCGTAGATCGCGCGCAGCCTCTCGCCCTTGTCCAGCGCCGCAAATAGCGACCCCGGGTCGGTGAAGGCTACGTCGGCTTGACCGCTTAGGAGATTGCGCAGGGCATCCCCCCCCCCGGCGCCGGACAAGTAGACGAACTCGATACCCCGGGCCTTGAAGAAGCCCTTTTCCGGCTCGGCCAGCAGGTGTGTGATTTCGGAGATCGGCTTGCTCCAGCCGGCCATGACCATACGCTCCTGGACGATGCCCTGGGCTTGACCCTGCCCCGGCGCGAAGACGGCCAGCACAAGCAGGCCGGCCAGCTGGCGCCGGTTGAGCGGTAAACGGGAATGCAGCATGTAAATTCTCCTTGTCATTGAAAACGCCTTTCAGGCCAGCACCAGCGCTGCTCCAGCGCGCGCAGCAGGGCGTAGGAGGCCACGCCCAGCACAGCAATCAGCACGAGTGCAGCAAAGAGCAGTGCGGTGTCCATGGAGCCTTGCGCGCCGATGATCACAGCGCCCAAGCCGCGGCCCGCGCTGATGAATTCGCTGACCACCGTGCCCACCCAGGCCAGCACCAGCGCCACGCGCAGGCCAGCCGCCAGCGTGTGTCGACCTGCGGGTATCTGCAGCCGCCACAACGTTTGCCAGGGCCCCGCGTTCAGTGCGCTCAGCAACTCCAGTTGCTGGGGGTCGGTCTGGTCCAGTGCGGCCAGGGTGTTCTCCAGCAGGGGGAAGAAGCAGATCAGCGCTGTCATCACCACCGTGGGCCATGTGCCGAAACCAAACCACAGGATGAACAGCGGCGCCAGCGCCAGCTTGGGTGTCAGCTGGCTCACCAGCAGGTAGGGCGTGAGCCAGCGCCTCAGGCGCGGCTGCGTGCCCAGCAGCAGGCCGCTGCCAAAACCCAGAAGGGCGCCCGCTGCCAGGCCCAGGGCCACGCCCACCAGCGTCTGGCCGATATGTGGCCACCAGTAGCCAGTCTCCAGCCCGCGCAGTAGCGCCCGCGCAATGGCCGAGGGCGCGGGCAATACCAGAGCCGACATCGCCCAGGCACGCGTAGCTCCCTCCCAAGCCAGCAGCACCCCCAAGCCAAGGGCCACGGAGATGGCGGCGTCGGCCCAGCGCTTCATGTGCAAGTCTCCAGGGCGCGGCGCAGCTGGGCGCAGGCGGCGTGAAAGGTCGGGGCCTCGCGCCAACGAGAGGTGCGTGGGCGGGGCTCGCTCAGTTCTACGCCGGGCGCCAGCCGGCCGTGGTGCAGCAAGCTCACTCGCTCGCCGAGAAACGCTGCTTCATGCAGGTCATGGGTAACAAACAGCACGGCCGTTCCCTGCTCGCTGCACACCGCCAACAGGTCCTGCTGCAGCTCTTCGCGTGTGAGGGCGTCGAGGGCGGAAAAAGGCTCGTCCATGCACAGCAGGGAGGGGCGTTGCATCCAAGCGCGAGCAATGGCCACCCGGCTTTGCTGGCCGCCCGACAACTGTGTGGGCGCACGGTGCGCTAGACCCGCTAGACCAAGTTTGCCCAGCCAGTGCAGGGCAAACTGGTGGTCCTCGGCTTGTACGCGCCGGTGCAGCGAAATAGGAAGTAGTACGTTGTCCAGCACGCTCAGCCATTCGAGCAGGGTGGGACGTTGGAAGACTAGCGCCACCTCCGAGCCAGGGCCGCGCACGGGCTGACCACGCCAACGCACCTCGCCCGCGCTGGGCAACATCAGGCCTGCCGCGGCCTTGAGCAGACTGCTCTTGCCGCAGCCGCTGCGGCCCAACAGCACATGGCACTGACCGGCCTGCAAGTGCAGATCGATCCCCTGTAGCAACTCAGGGCCGCCCGGGTAGGCGAAGCGTAGACCGTGCAGGCTGAGCAACGGCGCTGGCTTGAGCTCAGGGTTCATACCGGCTCAGGGTGTCGGACAAGGCTTCGGCCGAGGCTTCGAGGTCGACCATGTTCACCAGGTCGAGCAGGCTGGGGCGGCCATCGTTGTGCCAGCCTGGAGCGGGCAGGGGCATGTGCCCAAGGGCGCATAGCCGAGTCACCCCGCAGCCGGACAGCCGCAGCGACAGGGGCTGCAGCCGTTCGGGCGAGACGGCCAAGCCTGCCGTCTGCAGGTGCCGCCACCGACCCTCGAGCCAGGCGGGCAACTCCTCCAACGTGTCTACTGCCACCACCTGCACGCAGCGGTGCAACGGCCCGGGCACCAGCGGCAGCGCCTTTTCATGGAAGGCCACGCTCCAGGAGTGCGTGGGCTGCCCGATGAGCCGCACGCCGTCGCCCGACCATTCCTGGTGGCTGCGCCACTGCGCGATCTGAGTGGCCTCGGCCAGGCCCGGTTGCGGACGTGGGAAACGCGTAGCCAACTGCTCGAGTTCAGCTGCAAGCCGCTCTGCAAATTCTTGGGGCGATCCCTGCCCGCCGCGCTCGACATAGAAGACCTGCGGTGAATAGCAGCCCTGCTGCTCATGCCGCACCACATCTTGGGCCGCCAGTCGCGCCATGCGGGGGGCATGCGTGGCGCCCAGCGCTTCTCGCCCGATGGCGCCAAAGCTGATCTTGTGGCCATGCGCCAGGAAGCGCACGCCCGCGGGCATCTGCTGCTGCAGTTCGGCCAGGGCGGCATCGCCGCCAAAGGCCAGGACCACCTCTGCAGCGGCCCATACGGTTCGGGCGCAGGTGATGTCGTGTCTGCCCCACCAGAGCACTGCCAGGGCCTCTCCCAGCACCGGTGAGAGCCGAGCCACCGTGCACGCGAACACACTGGCCAGCACCGGCTCACCCGCCGAGACCTTGCCCAGGTTGCCGGCCTTGGCCAACAAGCCGCTGATCAGGCTCCATAGTGGCAGGCCCGGCACGTTACCGGCCCACACATGGACCAGCAGCGCCGCGCCCTCGGACCGTGACATGCCTCCGCTCACGCGGGGCGCGAAGCCGTCCAGCATTTCGCTGCTCCCCAAGTCCTCAGCCAGCAGTCGCTGCAGCTGCGGTGCGCGATAGGTACGCAGCGTGGCGTTGAGGTTGAGTCGCACCATCTCGGGCGCAAAGCCCGTGCTCAGCGGCAGCCAGTACATCAGGGTCTGGTGTTCCTCGGAAGCGGGGTCGAGCAGCACCTGGATGGCCGCATCGACGGCCGAGACGATCTCGCGCACCGGTAGGGCACGCAGGGCCTGGCGGCCGGGTCCGCGCAGGCGCTCACACAGGGCCCCCAGCATCTCGGTGTCCAGCACGGGTACCTCTAAGCGGTGGCCCTCGGGTAGCTGCGTGCAGGGCAGCGCCTGCCATGAAAGGTCAGTCGTGGCCACGCCGGGCAGGTGGCCAATGCGCAGCGTCTTCATACCTGGGACGCCTGCACGAAGTCTTCCACCGCAAGCGAGCAGCCCTTAGCCTGAGCGCCTTCGGCCCGGCCGAGCAACCGGAAGCCGCCCTCCGTGACGATGCCTACGTCTTCGGTGAGTATGGTGGTCACCGAATTGAAGTTGGCGAGGTCCGTGTGCATCAGGATGCCGGGCTGGCCCGAGGGCACTGACTGCCCGCTCAGAGGGTCGACTGCGCGAGTGCGCACCCAGTGCGGCGCGCGCTTGAGGGAAGGCACCACGGCATTGCCCTCGTCGTAAAACTGCGAGCTCAGCTCGGTCATGCCGTACATGTTTAAGCAGCGCGCACGGTTTACGCCGAAGGTGGCTGAGAGCTGAACGTAAAAGGCCTCCATGGGGATTTCACGCGAGCGGCCCTTGAAGCCGCCAGTGTCCAGCAGCCAGCTTCCTGGCGGCAGTCGCAAATCTGTCCCTGCTGCTACCGCGTCCATTAGGTGGACGAAGCTGTAGGTCGCGCCCAGCAGGGCGAGGGGCTGATCCTCAACTTGTGCGTGGCGCACCAAGGCCAGCACAGAGGACGAGTCAACGCCCTGCGCGTTCCAAGCATGCAGGCTGCCCGGCAGGCCGTGGTCCTGCAGGGCCAGTTGCAGGTAGTGGGCCAGCGACGAGTTTGGCATCTCTATCTCGGTGGGGAACAGCATGCACATGCGAATGGGCAGTGGGCCGACACAGTCATTGAAGTGGCGCCGCATGGATGCGTTCCACACGCCCAGATGCGGATGGAAGTGTCGGCCCTTGACCTCGCGCGAGGTGCCGCTGGTGCTGAACATGCGCTCGCACTGTTCAGGTGGCAGGCAACTGAGGGTGAGTTCTTTGAATCCGTTAACTGGCACTGCAGGAACATCCTGCCAGCGCTGGACTGTGGCAGGCAAGCGACCGCGCGAGCGGCAGAAGCGGCCGTAGGCGGAGTTATGTTGGACCTGGTGCGCGAACAAACGCAAGGTCAGCGCATTGAAGGCCTCATCGCTCGCTTGGGGCAGGGCGATAAATTCAAGCAAGGCTTGAGTCAAGTCCGGGTCTGTCGGTGCCATGGCTGCATTGCGCGCAAGAACACCGGAAGGCCACAGCGCTTGGACGCAACAGCCTGTAACCAGCTTCCCTACGCGAGGATTACCTCATTCAGGTTCAAAGGGACTTTCTCAGTCGGCCCACTTGCGTACCGACACCCCTAGCGGTTGTCGCCTAGCAAGGCGACGTGAGGCATTTAACCACGAGTATCCGGACCGACCCGAAGCTAAAGCCGTCTGGCACAAGGAGCCCGTTTCGCTCTGCAGACATAAGGTCTTGCTCAAAATGTCCTGCTGGATGACCCAGCGTCGTTCTATATCGGCGGTCTGGCAGGTGGCCTCCTTGTCCACGAAGGAGCCTGACGTCTCCCCTGAACCGCATCACCGCAAGGTCCACAGCACCCTCACGACCGGTCATCCAGACGACACGTCTTGGCATCATCGAACTACCTCATTTAAGCCGACACCTCCGGCCCAAGTCCGAAAGCTAAAATGACAGCAATCGCTGCCTATGCCGAGATCGCAACTATGCGCAGATCCCGTTACTTGGAACGTTGCGGGCCTTGCTTGGGGGGTGATCAGGGCCAAGGGTCACCGTCGAACTGGACATAGTTTTGACCCGCGAGTGCACTGGAGGTCCCACTTCAGGAGACCGCCATGGGCACTGTCCACCTCCCTCATTGCACCGACGTCGACTGGCTGACCGTCGGGCCGATCGCACCGCATGCTGGTGTGATCAAGCAGCATTTCGCCGACGGCAGGTATGCGCTGAGCACGGTTGCAAGTTATCTGAGCAACATCGAGGCCAATCTGGCCATGAAGGAGAAAGCGCTGGCGCGGCTCGAGCCACCCGACACCAAGATGGGGAGATTCCGAGCACCGGATGCGCTCATGCGATTCCTGCAGTCGCTGTAACTATGCGCAGGAGGCGCCGGCATCCACGGGCCACCACCGTCGGCGTCGGCGCCGCCGACCCACGACATCTGCACATAGTTGCGACCTGTGCATAGGCAGCGTTATGCAAAGCTTTGCATAACGCTGCACATCAGCCCTTCCAGTCAGCTGCCGCTCCGACGGACTTTATTCCGGCCCGACGAACTTTATTCCGTCTAGTCAGTGGTCAGCTCCAC
>LNFM01002805.1_pt1 | contig 18216 bp, 19 predicted proteins | sample 596031 | NCBI WGS metagenome assembly LNFM01 (sample SAMN04254537, study PRJNA301005) | activated carbon metagenome | isolation source: dual media filters at the Ann Arbor, Michigan drinking water treatment plant | place: USA: Ann Arbor | reverse complement strand
CGCGCCGTGCGCGCGCATTCTCGGGACGCGGTACGTGTTCTGGCATGTGGCGCTGGCTGGCCGGCCTTGCCTGCGGCGTTGGCCTCTGAAGTTGGGGGGGGGTGCTGGTGGTGGCGGGAGGCGCCATCCGGCCAGCCTTGCCTGCGGCGTTGGCCTCTCGCGCAGCCTCCGCACCCGCCCCGCGTTCCCGCCCCATGCCCGCCATCGAGCCCTTCGACTGGGATGAGGTCTTCCGCCGCCTCCGCGCGCACCTCGCCGGCGTGCCCAAGGCCGCGATGTTCGAGCTGCGCGACCGCGGCCACGCCGCCCTGTTCGAGCAGCTCGCCGCCGCCCTCATCTCCACCCGCACGCGCGACGAGACGACGATCCCCGTCTCGCTGCGCCTCTTCGCCGCGGCGCGCACGCCCGAAGCCATGGCCGCGCTGGACGAGCCGACGCTGGCGCGCCTGCTGCACGGCGCCACCTTCCCCGAGCCCAAGGCGCGCGACCTGCTGGCCATCGCCCGCGCCATCCACGACGAGCACGGCGGCGCGGTGCCCGACACGATGGAGGGCCTCATGGCCTTCCGCGGCATCGGCCCGAAGATCGCGGCCCTCGCGCTCGGCGTCGCGCTCGGCCGGCCGCTCATCGCCGTGGACATCCACGTCCACCGCGTCACCAACCGCTGGGGCATCCTGGCCGCCCCGACGCCCGGGAAGACGCTGGCGGCCCTGGAACGCATCCTGCCCGAACGCTACCGCGTGGAGATCAACGAGCGCCTGGTCCCCTTCGGCAAGGTCACCTGCACCGGCCCGCGCCCCCGCTGCCCCGCCTGCCCCTTGCTGCGGATGTGCGCGCAGGTGGGCGTCGCCACGCCGGCGCCATGAACACCATGAAGAAACCTTGATTGCGGCCTGCGCCCGCCACGCCGGACCCCCATATTCGTCCCATCAGGAGGTTTCCCCCCATGCGCAAGCTCCTCGTCCTTCCCCTCGTCGCGCTGCTCGGCCTCGGCGCCTGCACCGATCCCTATGGCCGGGTGGACCCGCTGGCCACCGGGCTGCTGGGTGCCGGCATCGGCGCCGCGGCCGGCATCGGCATCGCCGCCGCCAGCCAGCCGCGCTACCACGCGCCCCGGCATGGCGGCTGGGGCCACGGCGGCGGCTGGGGCCGTCCCGTCTACGCCTACCGCCCCGCCCCGCGCCCCTACTGGGGTGGCGGCGGCGGCTGGGGCCACCACCGCGGCTGGTAACCCGCCGGAAAGCACGCGCCAGCCCTGTGAGGATGCGAAGGCGAATAGCCGAGCCGCCGCCCTTCAGGGCGGCGAAGCCAAGCCGCCGGAGGCGGCGCCCGGCGTAGCCATCGCCGCAGGCGATGGCGCTGAGGGCACGACAAAGACTCGGCTGAGCGCGCAGCGCTCAGCCGAAGCCCAGGAAGCCCTCCATCCCCGCGATCGGCGGCGCCTTCGCCAGCGCCGCGACATCCGGCACCGGCCGCGCCGTGCGCGCGTCATCCGCCAGCGCCTCCTCCACCGCCGCCGCCACGCCCAGCAGGAAGGCGTCGCCCCCGCGCGGGCCCACGATCTGCAGGCCGAACGGCATGCCGTGCTCGTCCAGCCCGACCGGCAGGCTGATCGCCGGGTGCCCGGTCAGCGTCACGTAGTAGGCCAGCGCCAGCCAGTGGAAGTAGGACCGCACCGGCTGCCCGTCGATCTCCGCCGGGTACAGCTCCCGCCACGGCCGGGGCGAGCAGGTGATGGCCGGCGTCACCAGCACGTCGTGCTCGGCGAAGAAGCGCTGGAAGTCGCGGTAGATGCGCGTCTGCGCCGTGGAGGCCCGCGCCACGTCGGCGGCCGAGTAGCGCATCGCCTCCTCCACGTTCGCGTGCAGGTTGGGGCCGCAGTCGTCCGGCCGCTCCCGCACCTTCTGCCCGTGGGCGGCGATGACCATGACGGAGCGCAGCACCTCGAAGGCCTCGTCCCCGCCGGAGACGTCGGGGGTGGCGGGCACGGCGGCGCGGACGTGGCGCGCGATCGCCTCCACCGCCACGCGGAACTGCCGGCGCACCGACTGCTCCACCAGCGCCTGCCCGAAATCCTCCGTGAAGCCGACGCGCACGGTGGACAGGTCGATCCGCCGCGGCGGGTGGAACAGCGCCGGCTCGCCGCGCACCGGGCGGGCGTGCAGGGTGTAGGCCAGCGGGTCCTGCGCATCGTCATCCGCCATGGCGGAGAGCATGAGGCACAGGTCCGGCACGTTGCGCGCCATCGGCCCCAGCACCGGCAGGGGCGACCAGCCATGGCCGCGCCGCTCCGCCGGCACCAGGCCGGGCGAGGGGCGATAGCCGACGATGCCGTTGTGCGCCGCCGGGTTGCGGAGCGAGCCGCCGGTGTCGCTGCCGCTGGCCAGCGGCACCATGCCGGTGGCCAGCGCCACGGCCGAGCCGCCCGAGGAGCCGGCGGCGTTGCGCGTGGGGTCGAAGGCGTTGCCGGTGGCGCCGTAGACCGCGTTGCGGCTGTTCGCGCCCAGGCCGAATTCCGGCACGTTGGTCTTGCCCAGCACCACGCCGCCGGCGCGGCGCAGGTTCGCCACCATCGCTTCGTCGCGCACGGGCACGTGGTCGCGGAAGATCGGGCTGCCCCAGGTGGTGCGCAGGCCCTTCGTTTCCTCCAGGTCCTTGATGCCCAGCGGCAGGCCGGCCAGCGGACCCAGCGATTCGCCGCGCGCCAGCGCCGATTCGACCTGCTTTGCGGTGGCTCGGGCGGCCTCCTCGTCCATCGCCACCATCGCGTTCACCGCCGGGTTCACCGCGGCGATGCGCGCGAGGCAGGATTCCAGCAGCTCGGTGGGCGAGAGGCGCTTCTGGCCGATGAGGCGGCGCGCCTCGACGGCGGACAGGTCACAGGGGTCGGTCATGGGCTTGGCTCTCCTCGCCGCGCAGGGTGGACCCGGCGGCGGAGTCGCGAAAGGTGCAGCCGGGGGGATGCGCCACTGCCCCACCAGCACTGACCATGAGGCCCACCAGCCGCGAAGCGCCACCGCGGTCCCGGCTGCCGGGTGACGCTATCCTAGTACCCCAGCGCGCACCCATCCTTCCGCGGGTCGCTGCCACCCGTGAGGCTGCCGCGCGCGCGATCGATGACGATCGCCTGCCCGCCGCCATGCGGCTTGGCGAAGGGGATGCACTCATGCCCCATCCCGTTCAGCGCCGCGACGACATCCGCCGGGATGCCGCGCTCGCACTGGATCTTCCCTTCGCGCGGGAACAGCCGCGGGGCGTCCAGCGCCGCCTGCACGTCCATGCCGAAGTCGAGCATGTTGGTGAGGAGCAGCGTCTGCCCCATCGGCTGGAAATGCCCGCCCATCACGCCGAAGGGCATGTACGGCTCGCCATCCTTCAGCGCCATGCCGGGGATGATGGTGTGCATCGGCCGCTTGTTGGGGGCGATGCAGTTCGGGTGCCCCTCCTCCAGCCGGAAGCCGAAGCCGCGGTTGTGCAGCATCACCCCCGATTCCTCGTCGAGGATGCCCGAGCCGAAGCTCTCGAACAGCGAGTTGATGAGGGAGCAGGCGTTGCCCTCCTCGTCCACCACGCACAGGTACACGGTGTCCGCATGCACCGGCAGCAGCGTGCGCCCCGGCGGGGGCAGCTCCATCGCGCGCCCGTCGCGGATGCCCCGGCCCAGCGCATGCAGGTAGGCGTCGGACAGCAGGTGCTCGACCGGCACCTCCACCTGCACGGGGTCGGCCACGAAGGCGTCGCGGTCGCGGTAGCCCAGGCGCGCGGCCTCGATGTGGCGGTGCAGCCGCTCCGCGCCCATCGCGCCGCCCGCGGGCGCATCGAACCCCTCCAGCATGCCCAGCATCATCAGCGCGATGATGCCGGTGCCGTTGGGCGGGCACTCGAAGATGTCCAGGCCGCGGAAGCGGCGCTGGATGGGATTCACGAATTCCGGCCCGTGCAGCCCGGCGGCGAAGTCGGCCTCCGCGTGCAGCCCGCCCTGCGCGCGCAGGGTGCGGACCATGGAAGCGGCCAGCGGCCCCTCGTAGAAGGCGCGCGCGCCGTCGCGCCCGATGGCGCGCAGCGTGCGGGCCAGCGCCGGGAAGGCCATGCGCGCGCCCGCCCGCGGCGCCTCGCCATCCACCAGGTAGTGCTTCGCGCTGGCCGCGTTGCCGCGCAGCTTGCCCGCCGCCTCCTCCCAGTCATGCGCCACGCGGGCATGGACGAAGAAGCCCTCCTCGGCGGCCTTGATGGCGGGCTGGAGCAGGAAGTCCAGCGGCTTGCGGCCATGCGCGGCGTTCAGCTTCTCCCACGCGGCGACGGCGCCGGGGATGGTGACCGAATGCGCGCTGTCCGCCTTCATCGCGGACAGGCCGGCCGCCCGCAGCGCCTCGGGCGTCGCCGCCCCCGGCGCGCGGCCGGAACCATTCATGGCGATCACCTTGCCGGTGCCGGCCGGCGCGTACAGGCAGAAATTGTCGCCGCCGATGCCGGTGCTCTGCGGCTCGATCACGCCCAGCAGGGCGGCGGCGGCGATGGCGGCGTCCAGCGCGTTGCCGCCGGCCTTCAGCACCTCGATGGCGGCGAGCGAGGCGGCGGGCATGGAGGTCGCCGCCATGCCGCGGCCGGCGATGACGGGGGAGCGGCCGGGGGCGTGGAAGTCGCGCATCGAAGGAATCCTCATGGACGGTTGTTGCGAACCTAGCGCGGCCCGCGGCGGGGCGCACACCCCCTTCCCTTCCCGTGGCGGTTTCGCTACGGCCCGGCGATGGACAGCCCCATCCCCTTCGATGCCTTCGCGGCGGTCGAGATCCGCGCCGGCACGGTGGTGGACGCCCAGCCCTTCCCCGAGGCGCGCAAGCCCGCCCTTCGCCTGTGGGTGGATTTCGGCGCACCGATCGGCGTGAAGCACTCGTCGGCGCAGATCACGGATCACTACGCGCCCGACCGGCTGGTCGGCCGGCAGGTGCTGGCGGTGGTGAACCTCGCACCCCGCCGCATCGGCCCGGTGACCAGCGAGGTGCTGGTGCTGGGCCTGGCCGACGCGAACGGCGCGGTGGTGCTCATCGGCCCCGACAAGGCCGTCCCCAACGGATCGAGGATGCATTGATGCCGCCGCGCTACTACACCGTCTCCTGGGACCAGCTGCACCGCGACGCCAAGGCGCTCGCCTGGCGGCTGGTGGAGAAGGGGCCCTGGAAGGGCGTCGTCGCCATCACCCGCGGCGGGCTGATCCCCGCGGCCATCGTGGCGCGCGAGCTGGATTGCCGCATCATCGAGACCGTCTCGGTCGTCACCTACGACGAGGAGGTGAAGGGCGAGCCGCGCGTGGTGAAGACTGCCGCGGCGGCCGGCGACGGCGAGGGCTGGCTGCTGCTGGACGACCTGGTGGACACGGGCACGACGGCCCGCGTGGTGCGCGCCATGCTGCCGCGGGCGCATTTCGCCACCGTCTACGCCAAGCCCGCCGGCAAGCCGCTGGTGGACACCTTCATCACCGAGGTGAGCCAGGACACCTGGATCCTCTTCCCCTGGGACACGGAGCAGCAATTCGTGGCGCCCATCGCCAAGTCGGCCGCGGGGAAGTAGCGGCAACCTATTTTGTCAAGGGAAACCAGGGTGTTGCGGCCGCCGTTCGGCGTGGGTCGCAACCCTTTTCCACGGCAGGTTCCCCATGATCCATCGTCGCACCACGGGCCTCGCGCTGGCCGGCGCCGCCCTCTTCGCCCCCACCCTGGTCCGCGCCCAGGGCGCCTCGGACCTGCGGATGCAGGCCATCGCGGCCTCCACCGCATCGCTCAACTCCGCCCGCCTGGGCACGCAGCGCGCGCAGAACCCCATGGTCCGCCAGTTCGCCACGCTGGAGGCGGAGGAGCAGATGGCGGCGATGGAGGCGATGCAGCTCGCCGGCATCTCCATGCCATCGCAGGTCTCCATGCGTGACGACACGGCCCGGATGATGGCCACCGTGCAGTCCGCCCAGGGCGCCGATTTCGACCGCGCCTTCCTGCAGATGCAGAAGGCCGGGCACGAGGACCTGCTGCGCATCCACACCCAGGTGAAGGCCAGCGGCGCTACGGAGGCCGAGCGCATCATCGGCACCATGGCGGTGCCGGCAATCAAGTCGCACCTCGCCACCATCGAGATGCTGATGAATATGCGGGGCTAGCGCCCTTGGAGCACGGCGCCCAGGGCCGCGAGGAGCTGCGGCGCCGTGTAGGGCTTGGCCAGCACCGGCACGGCGCGGTGGCGCGGCGGGACGTCCTGCGCCTGCAGGCCCGTGGCCAGCACGAAGGGAATGCCCCGGGCCGCCAGCGCGTCGGCGAGGTCGTAGCCGCTCTCGCCGCCGCGCAGGCGGACATCCACCAGCGCGGCCTCCGGCGCCTGCGCCTCGATCAAGGCCAGCGCGGGGGCGATGCCGGCCGCGGGGCCCAGCACCACAGCCCCCGCATCCTCCAGCGCCATCTCGGCGAACATGGAGATGAGCGGCTCATCCTCCACCAGGAGGATGCGGCGCCCAGGCAGCTTCACCATCTCCACCGCGATTCCCCCGGTCCCGTCCTGTTCCGGATAGACCCGAAAACGGTGCCCGCGCAATCATTCCGGGCACCATCCACGGTCAACTGTCGGCGCGGATGTTGTTGTCGGTGATGACGCGCCCCCACTTGGCGATCTCGCGCTCCATGAAGGCGCGGCATTCCTCCGGCGTGCTGGCGACGATGTCGCAGCCCTGGTCCTCGATGCGCGCCTTGACCTCCGGCTCGTTCAGCACGCGCGCCAGCGCCTCGTGCATGCGGCGCACCAGCGGCTCGGGCGTGCCGGCGCGGCCGAGCATGGCCCACCAGGTCGGCGCCTCGAAGTCGCCGAAGCCCTGCTGCGCGAAGGAGCGCGTGTTGGGCACGTGCCGCGTCTCGCCGCGCGTCGTCACGCCCAGCGGGCGCAGGGTGCCGGCGCGGATGTGCTGGGAGACGATGACGACGTTGCTCATGAACAGCGGCACGTGGCCCGCCACCGCATCCTGCACGGCCGGCCCGCCGCCGCGATAGGGCACGTGGACCATCCGGAACCCGCCCTGCTGCTGGAGCAGCGTGGTGGAGACGTGCGCCAGCCCGCCGACGCCGGAGGTGGCGAAGTTCAGCGTGTCCGGCGCGCGCTTCGCCGCGTCCACCACCTGCTGGAAGTCGCGGAAGGGGGTGCTCTGGTGCGCGATCATCACGAGCGGCCCGGTCGCGGCCAGGGACACCGGCACGAATGCCTCCATGGTGCGGAAGGGCAGCCGCATCACCGTCTCGTTCGTCGCCTGGGTGTCGTAGGCGAACATCCAGGTGGAGCCGTCATTCGGCGCGCGCGCCGCCTCGATCGCCCCCGTGGCGCCCGAGGCGCCGCCGCGGTTGTCGATCACCACGGCGCGGCCCAGCACCTCGGCCAGCCGGGGCTGGAACTGCCGCGCGATGGTGTCGGTGGAGCCGCCGGGCGGCCACGGCACGATCAGCCGGATGGGCCGGTCGGGGAAGCCCTGGGCCCGCAGCACGGCAGGGGCGAAGAGCCCGGCCCCCGCGAGGCCGAGCATGTGGCGGCGATTCATGGCGTTCCTCCAGCGCATTCCAGCCCCCACACTTGCGATGGATGTCAGCCCTGCGCAAGATCCGGCAGGGAAAGCACGAACACCTCGCGCCCCGGCCGCGCCAGCCCGTCCAGGTCCGCGCCGAACATCCCCGCCACCAGCCCCGCCTGCGCGTTGCCCAGCAGCGCGGTGGTCAGCCCCGCCACCTCGCCCTCGCCATTCACCACCGCGCCGCCCGAGAAGCCCATCAGCGCCCCCAGCCGCGCCGTGAAGCCGCGCCCGTAGCCCGGCAGCGTCAGCGAGGGCCGCAGCACCGGCCCGGACGCGATGGCCCGCCCCAGCCCCTCCGGCCCCACGGCCCAGAGGCGCTCACCCGGCCGCGGCGCGCGCGCCGAGGCGCGGGCGGGCCGCAGCGCGCCGCGCGGGAATTCCAGGAAGGCCAGGTCGCGCTGCGGCAGCACGCGCACGGCGCGCACCTCCACCTCCTCGCCCGAAGCGGTGCGCAGGAACAGCGGGCGGGCGCCGGCGCGCACCACATGGGCGTTCGTCACGGCCAGGCCCGGGGCCACCGCCACGGCGGCGCCCGTGGGCACGCCGTTGGCGATCACGCTGGCCGCCGAATGCCGGGCCACCGCCTCGGCCGGGGTGCCCATCGCCTGCTCCGCCGGCAGGGCGGCGCAGGCACCCAGCCCGGCGAGCGGGAGCAGCAGGGCCGAGCGGCGTGTCATGGTCATCGCGGTCACCTGTCCCATGCTGGCAAGCATGCATGGAGAGTAGAACCGCGAGGTTAAGAATCGGTTTACTGGCGCCGAAAGAAGTAATGATCGCAATCATGAGTTGCGGGACTTGCGCGCCGCCCCTACCAGGAAGGGCGGCGCGCCGGGGCGTTACCCGGCGAACGGGTCCCGCAGGGCGATCGTGTCGTCCCGGTCGGGGCTGGTGCTCAGCATCATCACCGGCGCCTCCACCAGCTCCTCGATTCGCCGCACGTACTTCACCGCCTGCGCCGGAAGCTGCGCGTAGGAGCGCGCGCCCATGGTCGAGCCGCTCCAGCCCTCCATCACCTCGAAGATCGGCTCGGCCGCGGCTTGGGCGCGCATGCCCGGCGGCAGGCGCTTCATCTCCTGCCCGTCCACGCGGTAGCCCACGCAGATCTTCAGCTCCTCCAGCCCGTCCAGCACGTCCAGCTTGGTCAGCACCAGGCCCTGCACGCCGCCCAGCTTCACCGCCTGGCGCACCATCGCCGCGTCGAACCAGCCGCAGCGCCGCTTGCGCCCGGTCACCGTGCCGAACTCGCGCCCGCGCTCGCCCAGCCGCTCGCCGATCGCGTCGTGCAGCTCGCTCGGGAAGGGGCCGGAGCCGACGCGCGTGGCATAGGCCTTGGCGATGCCCAGCACGAGGCCGATCGCGTCCGGCCCCACGCCCGAGCCGGCGGCCGCGTTCCCCGCCACCGTGTTCGACGAGGTGACGTAGGGGTAGGTGCCGTGGTCCACGTCCAGCATCACCGCCTGCGCGCCCTCGAACAGGATGCGCGTGCCGGCGCGCCTCGCCTCGGCCAGCCGCTCCCACACCGGCTCGGCATAGGGCAGCAGCTGCGGCGCCAGCGCCAGCAGCCCTTCCAGCAACGGCGCCTTGTCGAAGAGCGGCGCGCCCAGGCCGGTGAACAGCGCGTTGTGGTGCAGCAGCAGCTCGTCCAGCTTGGCTGACAGCGTCTCCGGCTCGGCAAGGTCGCAGAGGCGGATCGCCCGCCGCCCCACCTTGTCCTCGTAGGCGGGGCCGATGCCGCGCCCGGTGGTGCCGATCTTGTCGCCGCCGCGCGCCCGCTCGCGCGCCTGGTCCAGCGCCGGGTGCAGCGGCAGGATCAGCGGCACGGTGTCGGCGATGCGCAGGTTGTGCGGCCCCACGTCCAGCCCCTGGGCGCGCACCTTGGCGATCTCGCCCAGCAGGGCGTCGGGGTCCAGCACCACGCCGTTGCCGATGACGCCCAGCTTGCCGCGCACGATGCCCGAGGGCAGCAGCGAGAGCTTGTAGGTCTTGTCGCCCACCACCAGCGTGTGGCCGGCATTGTGCCCGCCCTGGAAGCGCACGACGATCTCGGCCCGGCTGGCCAGCCAGTCCACCACCTTGCCCTTGCCCTCGTCGCCCCACTGGGCGCCGATCACCGCGACATTCGCCATCACCCGTTCTCCAGCTCAACCAGGGCCGCGCCGTCCCAGCGATGGGTGCAGCGCAGCCGCCTCGCATCATCGGCCGGCGACAGCGCCGCCACCGTCGCGTGCCCCGCGTCCCGCAGCGCCTCGCCCACCGCCAGCGGCGTGCCGGGCGGCAGGAAGCAGCGCCGCCGCGCCTCCCGCATGGGGGCCGCGCGCATCACCGCGTCGGCGTACAGCGTCATCCCCGTCGCCGGCTCGTCATGCGCGGCCAGGTAGCGGCCGCCGCGCGCCAGCTCCCCGGTCATGCCCGGGCCAAACAGGGTGAAGGCGACGCCGACGTGATACTGGAAGCCCCGGAACTCCACCGGGTCCAGCGTCAGGCGCAGGGCGGGCGCGCGGGCGCGGATCGCCGCCACTACGGCCAGGGCGTTCAGCGCGATCAGGCGCGCCGGTTCCGGCAGGAGTGCGGCCTCAAGCGCGCGCATCGCCTCCTCCGCCGGGCCGGCGGCGGCCAGCAGCAGGGGCAGCAGCGCCGCCACCTCGCCCCGCCCTTCCACCAGCGCCGCCACGGCCGAGGCGTCCTTGCGGTCCAGCGCCCGCGACAGCCGCGCCTGCGTTTCGCCGCCGATGCCGGCCGCCTCCATCAGCGCGTGCGCCATGCGTGGCAGGCCGACATCCAGCGAGATGCCCCCGATGCCCAGCCGCGTGACGGCCTCGACGGCGACCAGCGCCACCTCGGCATCCGCCTCCGGCGCCGCGCCGCCGATCAGCTCGATGCCCGCCTGGCGCACCTGGCGCGCGGGCGCCAGCTCGCTGCCGCGCACGCGCAGCACCTGCCCGGCGTAGCACAGGCGCAGCGGGCGGGGGACGCCGGCCATGCGCGTGGCGGCGATGCGCGCCACCTGCGGCGTCATGTCGGCGCGCAGCCCCATCATGCGCTGGCTCACCGGGTCCATCAGGCGGAAGGTCTGCTCCGCCACCGCCGCACCCGAACCGGCCAGCAGCCCTTCCTCGAACTCCAGCAGCGGGGGCGTCACGCGCTCGTAGCCGTGCAGGGCGAAGGACTCGGCCAGCGCCTCGGCCAGCCAAGCCTCCTGCCCGGCCTCGGGCGGCAGCAGGTCCACCAGGCCGGAGGGCAGCAGGGCCCCGGGCGTGGGGGTGGCGGGGGATGGGTCGTCGTTCATCTCGGGCGGGTGTGTGGCAGGGGCGCGGAAATGGGGCAAGCTGGGCGCATGACCCGACGCGCCCTCCTCCTGCTCCTCCCCCTCGCCGCCTGCGCGCAGGACCCGGCGGGGGACTACCTGCTGGGCTTCGGCGACCCGCTGCGCGGTGCCGCGCTGAACGCCCCGCGCAACCTGGGCGCCACCGAGCGCCTGGCCGGCAACCCCGCCGCCGCCGCCTTTGCCGCCGCGCAGATGGAGTTCCTGGCCCGGCGCATGACGCCGGCCGACCCGCGCTGGGGCCCCGGCATGTCGCCCACCATCCAGCCCACCCTGGAACAGGGCCGCGACGAGTTCCGCGCCGCCATCGGCCTGGACCCCGCGATGCCCGGCGAGGCGGCGGAGGCCGCGCTGCGCGCCGCCGCCCAGCGCCTGCAGTCGGGCATGGGGGCGGCGGCCTTCGCCGACCGCGCGGTGTTCACCCTCGGGCCGCAGGCGACGCTGGAGCGGCTGTCGAACCTGCCGCGCCTGCCGCGCGTGCGGCTGGCGGCCGGCGCGGCGGCGGCGGAGATGGACCGGATGGACCGGCGCCGCTAACCCCGGCACGCCTCCCACGCCGCGTCCAGCCAGGGCAGCAGCGCGGCCACGTCGTCCCGCTCCACCGTGGCGCCGCACCAGATCCGCAGGCCGGGCGGCGCGTCGCGGTAATGCGCGACGTCCAGCGCCACGCCCTCCGCGTCCAGCCAGGCCGCCATGCGCCTGGCCACCGCCGCGCCGTCGGCCGCCGCGCCGTCGCGGAAGCGCAGGCACACGCTGGTCGGGCTGCGCTCGGCGGCGCGTTCGGCCAGGAAGCAGGCCCAGCCTGACCGCGCCTCCCATTCCGCCAGCACGGCCAGGTTCGATTCGGCGCGCTGGACAAGCGCCGGCAGCCCGCCCACGCCCTCGGCCCAGCGCAGCCCGTCCAGCGCGTCCTCCACGCAGAGCATGGAGGGGGTGTTGATCGTGTCCCCCTCCCACACGCCCTTGGGCAGCCGGAACACCTTGGGCAGCGGCCATGCGGGGCGGTGCGACGCCAGCCGTTCCTGCGCGCGGGGCGACAGCGCCAGCATGCCGTGCGCCGCCTCGCCCCCCAGCGCCTTCTGCCAGGACCAGGTCACGACATCGAGGCGCGACCAGTCCATCTCCATCGCGAAGGCCGCCGAGGTCGCGTCGCAGATCGCCAGTCCCTCCCGGTCCTCCGCAATCCAGGCGGCATCGGCCAGCCGCACGCCGCTGGTGGTGCCGTTCCAGACGAACACCACGTCGCGCGCCCAGTCCACCGCGCCGAGGTCGGGCAGGCGGCCGTAATCCGCCGACAGCACCCGCACGTCGGGCAGGCGCAAATGGTCCCGCGCATCCTTCGCCCACTCATGCGAAAAACTTTCCCAGGCCAGCACGTCCACGCCGCGGGGGCCCAGCAGGTTCCACATGGCCATCTCGATGGCCCCCGTGTCGCTGCCCGGCACGATGCCCACCACCCAGCCCTGCGGGATGCCCAGCACCGATTTCGACCGTTCGATCACCTCGCGCAGCCGCGCCTTCGCAGGTGCCGCGCGGTGCGAGCGCCCGAGCATCGCCGTGTCCAGCGCGGCCAGCGACCAACCGGGCCGCTTCGCGCAGGGGCCGGAGGAGAAACGGGGATTGGCGGGCTTCCTCATCGGGCATGGCTTAGGGCGCAACACCCTTTCCCTCAATCCCGCGGCGTCGCAGCATGCGTGCCGATGGATGCCCTGGACCAGTTCTGCCGCGCGATCCCCAAGGTGGAGCTGCACGTCCACCTGCTGGGCGCCACCCTGCCCGCCACCTTTGCCGAATGGGCCGCGCGCGCCGGCATGCCGCCGGCCGAGGCCGAGGCCCTCTACAGCCGCGACGCCAAGCCGAAGGGCGTGCTGCACATCCTGCGCGCGCTGGAGGGTCGCCTGCTGAAGCGCCCCACCGACCTGCACCGCATCGCCTACGAGCACCTCCAGGCCGCGGCTGCGGAAAACGTCCGCCACAGCGAGATCTTCTGGAACCCCACCGGCACCGCGCACCTCTTCCCCTACGCCGCGGGGGCGGACGCCATCCTGGCCGGCTTCGCCGACGCCGCGACCGATCTCGGCGTCTCGGCCCTGCTGATCCCGGCCATTGACCGCGAGGACACGCCGGAGGCCGCCGCGCAGCTGGTGGAATGGATGGCAGCCCACCGCCGCGACGCCATCGTCGGCCTGGGCATCGACTACCGCGAGACGGACCGCCCGCCCGAGCTGTTCTGGCGCGCCTGGCGGGCGGCGCGGGCGGCGGGGTTCCGCCTGACCTGCCATGCCGGCGAGTTCGGCTGCCACCCCCGCAACATTTCCACCGCGCTGGACCTGGTGGGCGTGGACCGGCTGGACCACGCCTACACCGCCGTGGAGGATCCCGCCCTGCTGGAACAACTGCGCGATTCGGGCATCGTGGTCACGGTCGTCCCCACCAACAGCTACTACCTCCGCACCCTGCCGCCGGACCGCTGGGCGCTGGACCACCCGATCCGCGCCATGGCCGCCGCCGGCCTCGCCATCCACCCCAACACGGACGACCCGCCGATGCACCGCATCACGCCGGGCGGCTGCTGGGCGCTCCTGGCGCGCGAACTGGGCTTCGGCCGCGACGCCCTGCGCGGCTTCACCCTCAACGGCATCCGCGGCGCCTTCCTGGAGGATGCCGCGAAGCGCCACCTCGCCACCGCCTTCGCCGCCGAATTCGACGCGCTGGAGTTCCCTGCCGCATGATCGCCCGCCGCACCCTGCCCGCCCTGCTGCTCGCCGCCCCCGCGCTGGCCCAGGGCGCCTGGCCCACCCGGCCCGTCACGCTCGTCGTGCCCTTCGCCGCCGGGGGCAACGTGGACACGGTGGCCCGCCTCGCCGCCACCGAGCTTGCGCGCGGCCTGGGCCAGCCCGTGGTGGTGGAGAACGCGCCGGGTGCCGGCGGCACCATCGGCACGGAGCGCGCGCTGCGCGCCACGCCCGACGGGCACACCCTGCTGCTGGGCGTCGAATCGCCGCTGGCGATCGCGCCCTTCGTCTCGCCCGGCACGGTGCGCTACGACCCGCAGGCCGATGCGGTGGCGGTGGGCATGCTCGCCTCCCTGCCCCTGGTGCTGCTGGCGCGGCCCGACCTGCCGGCGCGCACGCTGCCCGAATTCGTGGACCTCGCGCGGCGGCAGGTGGACGGGCTGACCTACGGCACCTCCGGCACCGGCACCTCGCTGCATCTGTGGGGCGAGATGCTGGCGCGCCGCGCCGCCCTGCGGCTGGAGCACGTGCCCTACCGCATCTCCGCGCAGATCCCGCCCGACCTCATCGCCGGGCGGCTCGACCTCGCCGTGCTGACGCTGACCAGCGCGCTGCCCCTGCTGCGCGACCGCGGGGTGCGGGCGCTGGCCGTCTCCTCGCTGGCGCCGCACCCGGCCCTGCCGGGCGTGCCGCCGCTGGCCAGCCTGCCTGCCTTCGCGGGGCTGGAGGTGCTGGCCTGGCAGGCGGTGCTGGCCCCCGCCCGCACCCCGCCCGCAGTGCTGGACCGGCTGGCGACGGAGGTGGACCTCATGCTGGCCGACGAGGCCTTCCGCCGCCGGCTGGAGGCGGTGGGCATGACCCCTTGGCGCCTGCCGCCCGAGGGCGTGGCCGCGCTGATCCGCGCCGACGCCGCCCGCTACGCCGAGGTGGTGCGCGCTGCGGGGATCAGGGCCGAGTGACATTGACTGGTTGTCAGGTTTCTTTACGGCATGGCGCGTGATCGACGAAAGGTTGCATGGTCGCCGAAAAATTTTTCGCCCACGCCATTGATTCGACACCGGAATTTTTTGTCCCGGAATTTGTGATGATGTTGGCACGCGTATTGCATCGGGCGTCTTTGTCCCGGCACGAGCCGGACCCGCCCCGCCACACCGGACGGGCGCGGCATTCCGGAGAGGAATTCCCACGATGCTCAAGACCCTCCTTCTCGCCGGCGCCGCCCTCGGCGTCGCCTTGGTGCCGGCCCAGGCCGCGCTGAACGTGGTCGAGGCACCCACCGGCTTCTTCGCCCCCGGCGCGGCCGCCACCTTCGACTCCCCCTACTACCGCGGCAACGGCGAAGGGTGGGGCTGGACGCACGGCGTGCTCGGCCTGCCGACCACCTCCGCCACGCTGCAGATCAGCGCCTTCGACGTGGACGCGCCCAGCGAGCAGGATCTGATCGAGGTCTTCGACGCCGCGACCACCACCTGGATCAGCCTCGGCCTGCTGGCCGGCGCCAACAACGTCTACGCCTTCACCGACTTCGCCCTGCCGAACGCGGTGTGGGACGATATCACCACCGGCCTGCAGGTCCGCATGACCATTGACCTGGGCAATGACGGCTGGTTCGTCACCCTCGCCAAGTCGGCGCTGTGCACGGATGCCGTCTGCACGCTGAACCCGAACCCGGGGCCGACCGGCGTGCCCGTCCCGGCGTCCTTCGCCCTGTTCGGCCTCGGCCTGCTGGGCCTGGGCGTCGCCTCGCGCAAGCGGGCCTGAAGCGCCGGCGGCGCCCCGGCCGGGCGCCGCCACCCCCGCCGCGCGGTCAGACCCGCGCGGCGTCCACCGTCACCCCGTGGTCCAGTGGCCCGTGCCCGGCGCCGTAGCCGGGGGCGGCCTGGATGGCGGCGCGCACGTAGCGGCGCGCGCGCTCCACCGCCGGGCGCAGCGCCATGCCCTGCGCCAGCCCGGTGGCGATGGCGCTCGCCAGCGTGCAGCCGGTGCCGTGGGTGTGGCGGGTGGCGATGCGCGCGTCGGCGAAGCGCACCACGCCCTCGGGCGTGGCCAGGATGTCCACCAGCATCTCGCCCTGCATGTGCCCGCCCTTCAGCAGCACCGCGGGCACGCCCAGGGTGAGCATCATCTCGGCGGCGTCCATCATCTCGGCTTCCGTGGTGATGGCGTGGCCGGCCAGCACCTCGGCCTCGGGGATGTTGGGGGTGATCAGCGTGGCCAGCGGCAGCAGCAGGCGCTTGAGCGTCTCCACCGCGTCGGCCGCCAGCAGGCGGTGCCCGCCCTTGGCCACCATCACCGGGTCCGCCACCAGGGGCACGCCCGGGGCGCGCGCCGCGATCTCGGCGCAGACGGCCTCGATGGTCGCGCTGTCGGCCAGCATGCCGGTCTTCACCGCATCCGCCCCGATGTCGTCCAGGCAGGAGGCGAGCTGCGCGCGGATGAAGGCGGGCGCCACCCCCTCCACCGCCTGCACGCCCAGCGTGTTCTGCGCCGTGAGCGCCGTCACCGCCGTCATGGCGTAGCCGCCCAGCGCGGTGACGGCCTTGATGTCGGCCTGGATGCCCGCCCCACCCCCGGAATCGCTGCCGGCGCAGACCAGCACCCGCCCCCTCATGCCGCGATCCCCTTGCGGATCACCGCGGCCAGCCGTTCGGTCACCGCGCCCACCGTGGCCTCGTCCTCCGCCTCCGCCATCACGCGGATCACCGGCTCGGTGCCGCTGGCGCGGATCAGCACGCGCCCGCGCTCGCCCAGGCGCTCCTGCTCGGCGGCGATCGCGGCCTGCACCTCGTCCAGCCCCAGCGGCGAGGCGCCGGCGTAGCGCAGGTTGACCAACTTCTGCGGCAGGGGCACGAAGCGGCGGCACACCTCGCTGGCCGGGGCCTTCTGCTCCACCAGCACGCACAGCACCTGGAGTGCCGCCACCAGCCCGTCGCCCGTGGTGCCGAAGTCGCTCATGATCATGTGGCCCGACTGCTCGCCGCCCAGGTTCGCGCCGATCTCGCGCATGCGCTCGCCCACGTGGCGGTCGCCCACCGGGGTGCGGTGCAGCGCGATGCCGGCACCCTTCAGGAAGCGCTCCAGCCCCATGTTGCTCATCACGGTCGCCACTACCTCGGGCTTGGCCAGGCGGCCGCTGCGGTGCCAGCTCTCGGCCACCAGGGCGATGATCTGGTCGCCGTCCAGCACCTTGCCCGACTCGTCCACCAGCACCACGCGGTCGGCGTCGCCGTCCAGGGCGATGCCCAGGTCCGCGCGGCGCTCGCGCACCAGGGAGGCCAGGGCGGCGGGGCTGGTGGAGCCGACGTTGCGGTTGATGTTGAAGCCGTCGGGCGCCACGCCCACGCTCACCACCTCGGCACCCAGCTCCCACAATACGGTGGGCGCGACCTTGTAGGCGGCGCCGTGCGCGCAATCCACGACGATACGCAGCCCTTCCAGCGTGAACCCGCGCGGCACGCTCTGCTTCGCCGCCTCGATGTAGCGGCCCGGCGCGTCCTCCAGCCGGCTGGCCCGGCCCAGCTTGGCCGCGCCCACCAGCACGCGCGACAGGTCGCCCGCCATCAGCGCCTCGATCGCGTCCTCCTGCGAATCGGAGAGCTTGAGGCCGTCGGGGCCGAACAGCTTGATGCCGTTGTCCTCGTACGGGTTGTGCGAGGCGGAGATCATCACCCCCAGGTCGGCCCGCAGGCTGCGCGTGAGCAGCGCGATGGCGGGCGTCGGCAGCGGCCCCACCATCACCACGTCCATGCCCGCCGAGACGAAGCCCGATGCCAGCGCCGGCTCCAGCATGTAGCCCGAGAGACGGGTGTCCTTGCCGATCACGACGCGGTGGCGATGCGACCCACGGTTGAAGAAGTGTCCCGCCGCCTGCCCGAGCCGCAGGGCGGTGGCGGGGTCCATCGGCGCACGATTGGCCGTCCCGCGGATGCCATCGGTGCCGAAAAGGCGCTTCTGCGTGCTCATGGGTGCGTCCGTCCGTCCGCCGCTTACATCCTGCGGTGGTATCCCCCCTGCGGCCTGGACACAACCGCACGACAAGGGGAAGCTTCGCCGGCATGCACACGCCCCTCGCCCGCGCCCGCTCCTTCTGCGCCACCTTCGGGCTGCGCGCGCCGATCCTCCAGGCGCCGATGGCCGGCGCCTCGCCCCCCGCGCTGGCCGCCGCGGTGGCCAATGCCGGCGGGCTGGGCGGGCTGGGCGCGCTCACCAGCAGCCCCGCCGCCATGGAGGCCTGGGCGCGCCAGGTCCGCGCCGCGTCCAACGGCGCCTTCCAGGTGAACCTCTGGGTGCCCGACCCGCCGCCCCCGCGCGAGGCGGCGCGCGAGGAGGCGGCCCGCGAGACCCTCCGCGCCCTCGGCCCCGAGCCGCCGGAGGCCGGCGACGGCCCCTGGACGGAGGACTACGCCGCGCAGTGCGAGGCCCTGCTGCGCATCGCGCCCCCCTTCGCCAGCACCGTGATGGGCCTGTTCGACGCCGGCTTCGTCGCCGCGCTGAAGGCCCGCGGCATCCGCTGGATCGCCGCCGCCGCCAGCCCGGCCGAGGCGCGCGCCGCCGAGGCCGCGGGC
>LNFM01006939.1_pt1 | contig 18217 bp, 18 predicted proteins | sample 596031 | NCBI WGS metagenome assembly LNFM01 (sample SAMN04254537, study PRJNA301005) | activated carbon metagenome | isolation source: dual media filters at the Ann Arbor, Michigan drinking water treatment plant | place: USA: Ann Arbor | reverse complement strand
AGGTCTACATCGCCGACGAGGCCTTCTTCACCGGCACCGCCGCCGAAGTGACCCCCATCCGCGAACTCGACCGCGTCGAGATCGGCATCGGTTCGCGCGGCCCGATCACGGAGAAGATCCAGAGCGCCTTCTTCGACATCGTGAACGGCCGCAACGCAAAATATTCGCACTGGCTGACCCAAGTTTGAGGAAGACAACATGAGCAAGCAGACGGTTGAATTGCTGGCCGCCGACCTGAACCACCAGGGCGGGGTCTACTGCCCCAGCCCCAAGGCCGACATGAAGCTCTGGAACAGCCACCCCAAGGTCTACCTCGACGTGGCGCATACCGGTGAAGCCAAGTGCCCCTACTGCGGCACCGTCTACAAGCTCAAGGCCGGCGAACATTTCGCGGCACATCATTGATTTCCCGCCGCGTCGCGAGCGGGTTGGCAGCGCGAAGCCGCGCAGCGAACGACGAGGCATACCTGGAAAGGTAGACGAGGAGTGAGCGAGCACGCGACAAAGCTGCCGGCCCGCGCAGTAGCGGCGCTGGTCATTGCGCCGCAGTGGATCGGCGACGCGGTGATGACCGAGCCGCTGATGCGCCGTCTGGCTGCGCGCGGCGAGCGGCTCACCGTCGGGGCCCTGCCCTGGGTGGCGCCGGTCTACCGCGCCATGCCGCAGGTGGCCGAGGTCATTGAATTCCCGTTTGCGCACGGTGGCCTGCAGTTCAAGGCCCGGCGTGCGCTGGCGCAGCAGCTTGAGGGCCGTTTCCAGACGGCCTATGTGCTGCCCAACTCCATCAAGAGCGCCCTGCTGCCTTTCCTCGCCAGCATCCCCAAGCGCGTGGGCTATCTGGGCGAGGCGCGTGTGGGCCTGCTCACGCACCGGTTCAAGAACCCGTCCAAGGGCCAGCGCCCGCCGATGGTGGCCTTCTACTCGGCCCTGGCCGGTGAGCCCGGCATCGAGACGGATCGGCCGCAGCTGCGCATGGACGACGCCGTGGTCACCACCGTGCTGGCGGCCCAGGGCCTGGCGCGCGGGGGCTACTACGTCTTCGTGCCCGGCGCCGAATACGGCCCGGCCAAGCGCTGGCCCGTGACGCGTTATGCCGAGCTGGCGCGCTCGCTCGATGCGCCCGTCATCGTGCTCGGTTCGGGCAAGGAGGCGCCGCTGGGCGTCGAGATCTGCGCCCTGGCCACGGGCGCCGACTGCCGCAACCTGGCCGGCGCCACCCGTCTGGATGAAGCCTTTGCCCTGATCGCCGGTGCGCGCCGCGTCATCAGCAACGACACCGGCCTCATGCACGTGGCCGCGGCGCTCGACGTGCCCCAGGTGGCCATCTTCGGCTCGAGCAGCCCCGAACACACGCCGCCCTTGAGCGCGCGCGCCCAGGTGCTCTGGCTCAAACAGGACCCCACCTACCAGCCGCCGCTGGACTGCGCGCCCTGCTTCGAGCGCGAGTGCCCGCTGGGCCATCTGCGCTGCCTCAAGGACATCCGCGCCGAGCGCGTGCTGCAGGCGCTGGCCCACGGCGGATAAAAAAAAGCCACCCTTGCGGGTGGCTTGGAAAGTCCTCGAAAGGACGTCGTTGGGATCGCTGACACCAGCCTGCGCTGCTAGAGGAATACGCAAACCGGCAGTATCTGTAAAAACTTGACTGTGACAGCAGTACGGGAATGAATATATCGACTGCCGCACAGATTTCATATCCCACAAATTGGGGATATGGGCATGGAAGTGTCGCGAAATAAGACATTCAGGATGCCTGTTGATGCCATTCGGGGTGGCGGGGCGTGGTCTGGGCACCGCCTGACCGACGGCCAGCCTAGCGGGCGATGGGCAGGCGCAGCACGAAGCAGGCGCCGCCGCCCGGGTTCTCCTCGCAGTGCACGGCGCCGCCATGGCGCTGGACGATGGAGCGCACCAGGGCCAGGCCCAGGCCCACGCCGCCTTCGCGCTCGGAGGCGCCAGGCAGGCGGAAGAAAGGCTCGAAGATACGCTCGCGCAGTGCTGCGGGCACGCCCGGACCCTGGTCACAGACCCGGATCTCGGCCTGGCCCCCGTCGGCGCGCAGCGTCAGGGTGACAGTGCCGGCGCCATGGCGGCGGGCGTTCTCGAGCAGATTGCGCAAGGCGCGGCGCAGCAGGCGCGTCAGGCCCGCGACCACCAGGCTGGTCACGCCGGGCGGAGTCTCGAATTCGGCGCCGGTACGCGCGCATTCCTCGGCGCCCAGGCCCACCAGGTCCACCGGTTCGAGCGGGCCCAGGTCGTCGGGGCTGGCGTCCAGGCGGCTGGCCAGCAGGATCTCGTCGATCAGCTGGTCCAGCTCGCGGATGTCGCGGGCGATCTCGGCGCGCGTGGCGGGGCCGGGCTGGCTTTCGAGCAGCTCCAGCCCCATGCGGATGCGCGCCAGCGGCGAGCGCAGCTCGTGCGAGGCATTGGCCAGCAGGGCCTTGTGCGAGAGCAGCAGGGCCTGCACGCGCGCCGCCGCGACGTTGAAGCGCTGGGCCAGGAAGGCCACCTCGTCCTGCCCGTCTTCGGGCAGGCGGCGCCCCAGATCGCCCTCGCCCCAGCGCTCCACCCCCTGCTGCAGGGCTTCGAGCCGCTTGGTCAGGCGGCGCACGATGGGGTAGGCGCCCAGGGCCACGGCCGAGGCCACGAGCACCAGCAGGGCCAGAAAGTTGTAGGGGGGTTGCCACCACGAGGGGGCCGGTGGCGGTGGCGGGCGGTTGCCCGGGCGCGGCAGTTGCACGAAGACGGTCTGCCCGTTGCGCAGTGGTACCTCGAACTCCCAGCCCTGGCCCGGCACGCGGTTGCCGCGCGCCTGGGCCTGGCCCAGCACCTCGCCTTGCGCGTTGCGCAGGATGATCTCGCGGCCCGGACGCTGGGCGCGTTCGCGCTCAGACTCGGCGCGCCAGATCCAGCCGAAGATCAGCGTCAGCAGCACGATGGCGCCGACTACCGCGAGCCAGATGCGCAGGTAGAGGCGTTGGGCCAGAGGGGTGGTCATGCCGAGGCGGGGCTCACTAGTCCTGCTGACGCGCGAAGACGTAGCCCACGCCGCGCACGGTGAGGATGCGCTTGGGGTTCTTGGGGTCGGCTTCGATGGCGGCGCGGATGCGGCCCATGTGCACGTCGATGGAGCGGTCGAAGGCCTCGAGCTCGCGGCCGCGCACGGCTTCCATGATCTGGTCGCGCGTGAGCACGCGGCCGGCGCGCTCGGCCAGCGTGACCAGCAGGTCGAACTGGTAGGAGGTCAGCTCGCAGGCCTGGCCGTTGACCGTGACGCTGCGCGCGTCGCGGTCGATGGCCAGCGAACCGAAGCGCAGCTGGTTGCCGGGCGCGGCGCCGTTGCCACTGCGCCGGCGCAGCACAGCGCGGATGCGCGCGAGCAGCTCGCGCGGCTCGAAGGGCTTGGCCAGGTAGTCGTCGGCGCCGATCTCCAGGCCGATCACGCGGTCCATCGGATCGCCTTTTGCTGTGAGCATGAGCACCGGTATCTGCGCCAGGGCCGAGGGCAGGGCGCGGATACGGCGGCAGATCTCCAGCCCGTCCATATCGGGCAGCATGAGGTCGAGGATCAGCAGCTGCGGGGGCGGGTGGGCGGCCTCCAGCCGGGCCAGCCCCTCGGTGCCGCTGCCGCAGACCTGCACGCTGTAGCCCGATTGCCCGAGGTAGTCGCCGACCATGGCGGCCAGGCGGGCGTCGTCTTCGATCATCAGCAGGGGCGGGTTCATCTCGGCAAGTCTATCGCTCATGCCGTGATGGTCGTCCGGGGCCGTCAGCCGCCCTTGTCGCGACCGTAAAGAAAGGTAAACCCGCGCTCAGGCCCGGGCGCGCTGCGCGCGCGCGGCCAGCGCCACCAGCAGCAGCACCGGCAGGCCCAGCAGGGCCGTCGAGACGAAGAAGGGGCTGTAGCCGTAGGCGTCCACGTAATGGCCCGAGAAGCCGGCGATGAACTTGGGCGCGAGCAGCATCATGGAGCTGAACAGCGCGTACTGCGTGGCCGAGTAGCTGATGTTGGTCAGGCTCGAAAGATAGGCGATGAAGGCCGCCGAGGCGATGCCGCTGGAGAGGTTGTCGGCCGAGATCACGAAGACCAGCGCCTGCACGTCGTGGCCGTGGCCGGCCAGCCAGGCGAAGAGCAGGTTGCTGGCGGCGCTGAGCACGGCACCGAGCATGAGCACGCGCATCACGCCCAGGCGCAGGGCCAGCACACCGCCGACGAAGGCGCCGACCAGGGTCATGATGACGCCGTAGACCTTGGTCACGGCGGCCACCTCGTCCTTGCTGTAGCCCATGTCCACATAGAAGGGATTGGCCATGATGCCCATGACCACGTCGCTGATGCGATACACGGCGATCAGCGCGAGGATCAGCGCGGCCTGCCACTTGTAGCGGCGCAGGAAGTCGGCAAAGGGCTCGACCAGCGCGCCCTGCAGCCACTCGGCGGCGTTGCGCGCGGGGGGCAGCTCGCGCCGCGCGGGCTCGGGCGAGAGCAGCACGGTGAGCACGCCCGGCAGCATGCTGGCGGCCATGACGAGGTAGGCCGTGGTCCAGGCCGCATTCTGGTAGCCCACGGCCTGCAGTTCAGCGCGCGCGGCCAGCCAGAGCACGCCGGCGCCGGCCCAGATCATGGCCACGCGGTAGCCGGTCTGGTAGGCCGCGGCCAGTGCGGCCTGGCGCTCGCTGCCCGCCGACTCGATGCGGTAGGCGTCGAGCGCAATGTCCTGCGTGGCCGAGGCGAAGGCCACGAGCAGGGCGCACCAGACCATGGCGGACAGGCCCTGCTGCGGGTTGCTCAAGGCCATGCCGGCCAGCCCGGCCATGATGGCGAACTGCGAGAGCAGCAGCCAGCTGCGGCGCCGGCCCAGCGCGCCGTGCAGCAGGGGCAGCGGCAGGCGGTCGACCAGCGGGGCCCAGGCCCACTTGAAGGCGTAGGCCAGGCCCACCCAGCTCAGTTCGCCGATGGTGCCGCGGTCCACACCGGCTTCGCGCAGGCGAAAGCTCAAGGTGCCCAGCACGAGCAGCAGGGGCAGGCCGGCGGCAAAGCCCAGGGCCAGCATGCGCAGGGTGGCGGGTTCGAGGTAGACCCGCAGGGTGGCGCCCCAGGAAGGTTGGCCTTGGGGGCTTTCGGGCGCACTGGAAGACATGGCGGGAATAATAAGCGCAGCCTCAGACCTTCCGCCCCATGATGCCAACAAAACATTCCGGTCTCGCCCGATGGTGCCCACTGCTGCTGGGCGTGGCCTTGCTGGCTGCGTGCAACGAGCGTGCCGACCCACAACGCGAAGGCGTGGACGTGGGCCAGAACTCGGTCTTCACCAAGCTGGTGTCCGCGCAGGAGATCGAGAAGAAGGCCGAACTGCAGTACCTGCAGATCCAGAGAGAGGCCGCGGGCAAGCAGGCCCTGCTGCCCCGGGACCATCCCGAGGTGCAGCGCCTGCAGGCGATCGCCCGCAAGATCATCCCCCATGCCCTGGCCTGGAATCCGCGCGCCCAGGACTGGAAGTGGTCGGTCATCCTGATCAAGTCACCCCAGATCAATGCCTTCTGCATGCCGGGCGGCAAGATCGCCTTTTTCACGGGCATCCTGGACCAGCTGCAGCTCAGCGACGACGAGGTGGCCATGATCATGGGCCACGAGATCGCGCATGCGCTGCGTGAACATGCGCGTGAGCGCCTGGCCAAGGGCATGGCGACCGAAGGGGGTGCGCGTGTGCTGGGCGCCGTGCTCTCGGCCTGGCTGGGCATCGACCCCCAGCTGACCGACACGGCAGCGCGCGGTGGCGCCGGCCTGGCCCGCCTGAGCTTCAGCCGCAGCGACGAGGCCGAGGCCGATCTCGTGGGCATGGAGCTGGCCGCGCGTGCCGGCTATGACCCGCGTGCCGGCGTGACGCTGTGGCAGAAGATGGCGGCGGCCAGCAAGGGCGCGCCGCCCCAGTGGCTGTCCACCCATCCGGCGGGCAAGACACGCATTGCCGAGATCGAGCAGAACCTGCCCAAGGTCATGCCGCTGTACGAGCGGGCGCGCCGTGGCACAGGCACATCGGCTCGCTAGGCGAGTCGCCCGGCTTCAGTAGCGGTAGATCAGGCCCAGCGAGACGCTGGGCAGGTAGCGAAAGCCCAGCCAGCCGTTCTGCTGGGTGCGCCAGCCCTCGAACGCCGTGCTCGACACGCCGTTCAGGCCGCTGTCGTCGGGGGGCGCGCCCATCGAGACCCCCATGTCGGCATAGAAGCCCAGGCCCTTGCCCGACGGGCCGTGCGAGCCATAGCCTATGCCGAGATAGGTCGTGGTCCGGGGGCGCAGCTGGTAGACGCCGCTGCCGACGGGGGCGCCGCCCAGCGGGTTGGTCCAGGTGTCGTTGAGGGTCAGGCCACCCACGACCCGGAAGCCGTGGCCCGTGAACGGAAACCAGTCGGCGTAGAGGCTGGTGCGGTGGGGGTCGGCCAGCGTGCCGAACTCGGTGCGCGGCTCAGGCGCGTGCCACTTGAGGCCCGGGCTGTGGTCGCTGCGCAGACTCCATGACAGACCGGAGCCCAGGCCGTGCGGGCTGGGGTTCGGGGTCAGGGTTTGAGCCGTCGACAGGGTGGCCGCCACAGACAGGGAGACCAGCGCCAGCCGACGGGCGCGCAGGGACAACATGACAGTTCCTCGAATTCAACACTGGGATGGATTATTCGGAAACATCGGCCCTTCCGGAGGTTTACTCCAGTGCCGCCCATGGTCTCTATGCGGCGCTGCAACATGTCTGAAAAGACAGTAGTGTGTGCTTACGTCCCGCCCACGAAAGGATTGGTCTGGCGCTCACGGCCGAAGCTGCTTTCGGGGCCATGGCCGGGGACGAAGACCGTGTCGTTGCCCATGGGCCACAGACGCTCGGTGATGCTGCGGATCAGGTCGCCGTGATTGCCCTGGGGGAAGTCGGTGCGGCCGATGGAGCCGGCAAACAGCACGTCACCGACGAAGGCGCGTTTCACCTCGGGCGAGTGGAAGACCACATGGCCCGGCGTGTGGCCCGGGCAGTGGCGCACGTTCAGGGTGCAGTGGCCGATGCTCACCGTGTCGCCATCGGCCAGCCAGCGTGTGGGCGTGAAGCGCTCGGACTGCGGGAAGCGGAACATGCGGCTCTGCTCGGCCAGCTGGTCGATCCAGAACTGGTCGCCCGGGTGCGGGCCGATGATGGGCAGTTGGAGCTGGCGCGCGAGTTCGGCCGTGCCGCCGGCATGGTCGATGTGGGCGTGGGTCAGCCAGATGGCCTTGAGCGTGACGCCCAGGCGCGCGGCCTCGGCCGTGATGCGCGGCAGGTCACCGCCCGGGTCGATCACGGCGGCCTCCATGGTTTCGTCGCACCAGACGATGGAGCAGTTCTGTTCGAAGGCGGTGACGGGGACGGTCAGGTACTGGAGCATGGCCGGGCAAAAAGCAGTGGAGGGGTGGGACGCCAGGCTGAATTGTGCACGGCGCGCGCCGGCCGGGAGCGCTGCATTGGCGGCACAATCGGGCACATGAGTCCGATTGCCGAAACCGCTCGCCTGCTGCCTGCCGACGACGCCCAACGCGACCTGCTGCACAACGAGGTCCATGCCCGCCCGCCCGCGCGCATCCGCTTGCCGGCGCTGGTGATCTACGTGGCCGTGCTCAACGAAGGCATCAGCCGCGAGCAGGAGTGCGAGCACCTGCGTCGCCTGCCCGGCCAGCAGGACCTGCTGCCCGAGCAGCTGCAGGGCAACTTCCTGCGTCTGCGTTTCGAAGGCTACACCGTCAAGTGGGAGCGCCACACCGAATTCACGCGCTACTCCATCGTCCAGCCCCTGCCTGCGCAGGCCGCGCTGGGCGCGAGCGACCCGGACCTCACGGGCGAGCTCGTGGTGGCCCCGGCCTGGCTGCGCGACATCCCGGGGCGCACCATTGCGGCCATCCAGCTGGCCATGGCGCATGCCGACCTGGGCACCCCCGAGGCCACCATGGCGCAGGCGCGGCGCTGGTTCGGCGGCCATGCCGTCGTGGCCTCGGTCATGGGCAACAACGGGCATTCCTGGGCCGTGACCGACTTCCAGTTGCGTGACTGCGGCTTCGAGCGCATCCTGGTGCTGGCCCCGCCCAGCACCACCGAAACCCGCGCCGGCCGCATCTCGCAGCGTCTGCTGGAGCTCGAGACCTACCGCCTCATGGCGCTGCGCGGCCTGCCCGTGGCCAAGGGGCTGGGGCCCATGCTGGGCGAAGCCGAAGGGCGCCTGGCCGACATCACGGCGCGGCTCGAGTACAAGTCCGCTTCCGAGCAGGAGCTGCTCGACACCCTGGTGGCGCTGGCCGCGCGCATCGAGCGCGCCACCGCCGAGCACGACTACCGCTTCGCGGCCACGCGCGCCTATGACACCCTGGTGGGCCAGCGCCTGGCCGAGCTGCGCGAACAGCCCGTGCCCGGCACGCAGACCGTGGGTGAATTCATGCAGCGCCGGCTTTCGCCGGCCATGGCCACGGTGGCGGCCACGTCCCAGCGCCTGCGGTCCCTGTCCGAACGCGTGGCGCGCACCAGCGCCCTGCTGCGCACGCGCGTGGACATCGCCACCGAAGCGCAGAACCAGCAGCTGCTGGAAAAGCTCACGCGCGGGCAGGAACTGCAGCTGCGCCTGCAGACCACGGTGGAAGGTCTGTCGATCGCGGCCATCTCCTACTACGTGGTCAGCCTGCTGCTCTATGCCGTCAAGGCCGTGAAGGCCGCGGGCGTGCCGCTGAACGTGGAGATCGCCACCGGCGCGCTGATCCCTCTTGTGCTCTGGGGGGTGTGGCGCACCACGCGACGCATCCACGAGAAGATCCGCCACCGCACCTGAGCCGTATCCCGGCCATGAACAACCTACTGAAACTCGACACCTAGCCCAGGCTGGTCGACGGGTCGGCCCATCACGGATGGAGGATGACGGGCATCAGGTCCGCGCGCACCTCGAGCCGGGCTCAGAGAGCCAGCTCGTACTCGATGGTCAGCGGCGCATGGTCGCTGAACTTCTTGCCCTTGTAGATCGACTCCCGGCGCGCCAGCGCGGCCAGCGCCGGTGTGGCCAGCTGGTAGTCGATGCGCCAGCCCACGTTCTTGGCGTAGGCCTGACCGCGGTTGCTCCACCAGGTGTAGGCGGCCTCGGTCGCGTCCGGCTGCAGGCGGCGGTAGACGTCGACCAGGCCGCCATCGTCGAGCAGCCGGGTCATCCAGGCGCGCTCCTCGGGCAGGAAACCCGAGTTCTTGAGGTTGCCCTTCCAGTTCTTGAGGTCCATCTCCTTGTGCGCGATGTTCACGTCGCCGCAGAGGATGAACTCGCGCTGCTTGCGTAGTTGCTGCAGGTGCGGGTAGATCAGGTCGAGGAAACGGTACTTGGCGGCCTGCCGGTCTTCGCCCGAAGAGCCGCTGGGGAAGTAGCAGCTGATCAGCGAGAGCTTGCGCTGCGGCGTGTCGAAGCGCAGCTCCACATAACGGCCTTCGGCGTCGAACTCGCCGCCGTCAAAGCCGGTCACGACCTCACTGGGCTCGTGCCGCGTGTAGAGGCCGACGCCCGAATAGCCTTTCTTCTCGGCATAGTGGAAATAGCCCTGCAGCCCGGCGAGCTGCTCGAACTTGCCCGCCACGTCCGGCGCCTGGGCCTTGACCTCCTGCACGCCCATACAATCGGGCCGCGTCTGCTCGATCCAGGTTTCGAGCCCCTTGCTGGTGGCCGAACGGATGCCGTTGAGGTTGAGGCTGACGAGTTTGAACAAGGACTTTCCCATGGCAGGCGGTACGGCAGGTGAGGTGGCGGGGCAGGACAGCCTGGCCCAGGATTTCGTGGCCTTCGCGGTCGAGTGCGGCGTGCTGCGCTTCGGCGAATTCAAGACCAAGGCCGGCCGGCTGTCCCCTTATTTCTTCAACGCGGGTCTCTTCGACGACGGCGCCAAGCTGGGCCGGCTGGCCGAATTCTATGCCCGCCGCGTGCTGGCCTCCGGTCTGGAGTTCGACATGATCTTCGGCCCGGCCTACAAGGGCATCCCCCTGGGCGCGGCCCTGGCCGTGGAGCTGGCGCGGCGCGGGCGCAGCGTGCCCTTTGCCTACAACCGCAAGGAAGCCAAGGACCATGGCGAGGGCGGCACCCTGGTGGGCGCGCCGCTCAAGGGCCGGGTGCTCATCGTCGACGATGTCATGTCGGCTGGCACCGCCGCGCGCGAATCCATTGCCCTGATCGAGGCCGCCGGTGCCAAGCCGCATGGCGTGATCATTGCCCTGGATCGGCAGGAGATGGCGACCGAAAACGGGCAGGACGTGCCCTACAGCGCTGTGCAATATGTCCGCAATCGTCTGGGCCTGCAGGTTGCCGCCATTGCGGAGCTGGGGGATTTGCTGCAGTATCTGGAACAGCACAGCAAGGACGGCCTCGCCGCCGACCATGCCCGAGTGCTGGCTTATCGACAACGCTACGGTGTCCAGGACAAGTGAAATGATGCGTTTGGCAGGGCTGGTGCTGACAGGTTTGATGCTGGGCGTGTACGCCCTGCCGTCGCACGCGCAGACCACCAGCGGCGGTATCTACAGTTGCACCGACGCCAAGGGCCGCCGGCTCACCTCCGACCGTCCCATCCGTGAGTGCGCCGACCGCGAGCAGCAGCTGCTCAACCCCAGCGGCACCGTACGCGCGGTGATCCCACCGTCCCTGACGGGCCCCGAGCGCGCCGCGCTTGAGGCGAAACAGCGCCGCGAGGCCGAGGAGCGCGCCCGCCAGGCAGAGGAAAGGCGACGTGAGCGCGCCCTGCTGGTGCGCTATCCGAACCGCGCCGTGCATGACAAGGAGCGTACCGAGGCCCTGTCCCAGATCACCGTGGTGCGCCAGGCGGCGATGAACCGTGTCAAGGAATTGCAGCGCCAGCGCAAGGAGCTCGACACCGAGCTCGAGTTCTACGCCAAGGACCCGGAGAAGGTGCCGCCTTCCTTGCGCCGCCTGGTGGAAGACAACGAGAAGAGCATGGCCGTGCAGGAACGTTTCATCGCCGATCAGGACGCCGAGATGGTGCGCGTGAACTCACGTTTCGACGAGGAGCTGCAGCGCCTGCAGCTCCTCTGGGCCCAGATCGCTGCGCCGGCCACCAACTGAAACCGCGCCAGTCGGCGCGGCTCCCCGTGTTCAAGCCAGCTTGCTGCGCAGCAGATCGTTGACCTGCTGCGGGTTGGCCTTGCCCTTGCTGGCCTTCATGACCTGCCCCACCAGCGCGTTGAAGGCCTTGTCCTTGCCGGCCTTGAACTGGGTCACGTTGTCGGGGTTGGCGGCAATGACCTCGTCGATCATCTTCTCCAGCGCGCCGGCGTCGTTCATCTGCTTCAGCCCCTTGGTTTCGATGAGGGCATCCACGTCCTTGCCTTCGCCGGTCCACAGCGCGTCGAAGACCTGGCGGGCAGCGTTGTTCGAGATCGTACCGTCGCTGATGCGCGTGATCAGGTCGCCCAGCTGCGCTGCGCTGACCGCCGCCTGCTCGATGCCGATCTCGGCCGTGTTCAGGCGACGTGAGACCTCACCCATGATCCAGTTGCTGGCCAGCTTGGGCTGCCCGCAAGCCCGAGCCACGGCCTCGAAGTACGCCGCCATGGCCTTGCTCTGGGTCAGCGTGGTGGCGTCGTACTCGGGCAGGCCGTAGTCGGCGACAAAGCGTGCGGCCATGGCGCGCGGCAGCTCGGGCAGGCCGGCCTTGACGCGTTCGACCCATTCCGGCGCGATCACCAGCGGCGGCAGGTCCGGGTCGGGGAAATAGCGGTAGTCGGCCGCGTCCTCCTTGGTGCGCATGGCGCGGGTCTCGCCCGTGTCGGGGTCGAAAAGCACCGTGGCCTGCTCGATGGCATGGCCGTCCTCGATCTGCTCGATCTGCCAGCGCACCTCGTAGTCGATGGCCTGCTGCATGAACTTGAAGCTGTTCAGGTTCTTGATCTCGCGGCGTGTGCCCAGGGGCTGGCCCGGCTTGCGTACCGAGACGTTGGCATCGCAGCGGAAACTGCCTTCCTGCATATTGCCGTCGCAGATGCCGATCCAGGTCACGATCTTGTGCAGCTCCTTGGCGTAGGCCACGGCCTCTTCGCTGGAGCGGATGTCGGGTTCGGTCACGATCTCCAGCAGCGGCGTGCCGGCGCGGTTGAGGTCGATGCCGCTCTGGCCGATGAAGTCTTCGTGCAGGGACTTGCCCGCGTCTTCCTCCAGATGCGCGCGCACCAGGCGCACGGTCTTCTTCTCTTGAGCCTGTCCTGAGCCTGTCGAAGGGCCGAGGTAGAAGCTGATCTCGCCGCCCTGGACCACGGGGATCTCGTACTGGCTGATCTGGTAGCCCTTGGGCAGGTCGGGGTAGAAGTAGTTCTTGCGCGCAAAGATGCTGCGCGGCGCGATGGTGCTGCCGATGGCCAGGCCCAGCTGGATGGCGCGTTCGACCGCGCCCACGTTCATCACGGGCAGGGTGCCGGGCAGGGCCAGGTCCACGGCGCAGGCCTGGGTGTTGGGCTCGGCGCCGAAGGCCGTGGGCGCGCGGCTGAAGATCTTGCTCTCGGTGGAAAGCTGGGCATGGGTCTCGAAGCCGATCACGACTTCGTAGCCCTGGACGAGTTTGGCAGTCATCTCAATAGCCTCCCGGGGTGCGGAGGTGGAAGTCGGTCACCTGCTGGTAGCGGTGCGCCATGTTGAGCAGCTTGCCCTCCTGCAGATGGCTGCTGATGAGCTGCAGGCCCACGGGCATGTGGCTGTCACCGAAGCCCACGGGCAGGCTCATGCCCGGCAGGCCGGCCAGCGAGCCGGGCAGGGTGTAGATGTCGGCCAGGTAGGCCGCCACCGGGTCTTCGTTCTTCTCGCCGAGCTTCCAGGCCACCGTGGGGGCCACGGGGCCGGCGATCACGTCGCAGTTTTTGAAGGCGTTCTGGAAATCGTCGGCGATCATGCGGCGGATCCTCTGCGCCTGCAGGTAGTAGGCGTCGTAGTAGCCGTGCGAAAGCACATAGGTTCCGACCATGATGCGGCGCTTGACCTCGTCGCCGAAGCCTTCGGCGCGGGTCTTCTTGTACATGTCGAGCAGGTCGGTGTACTGGCTCGCGCGGTGGCCGAACTTCACGCCGTCGAAGCGCGAGAGGTTGGAGCTGGCCTCGGCCGGGGCGATGATGTAGTAGACGGGAATCGCGAGCTCGGTGCGCGGCAGTGAGATCTCGACGAGTTTGGCGCCGAGCTTCTCGTACTCCCTGAACGCCGCGTCGATGGCGGCGCGCACGTCGGCGGCCAGGCCGGCGCCAAAGAACTCCTTGGGGATGCCGATGCGCAGGCCGTCGAGCGGGTCGTTGAGCGCGCGGCTGAAGTCTTCCGCAGGCACGTCCAGCGAGGTGGAGTCGCGGTCCAGGTCGGGGCCGCACATGGCGCTCAGCAGCAGGGCGCAGTCTTCGGCGCTGCGCGCCATCGGGCCGGCCTGGTCCAGGCTGGAGGCGTAGGCGATCATGCCGTAGCGGCTGGCACGGCCATAGGTGGGCTTGATGCCCGTGAGGCCGCAGAAGGCCGCGGGCTGGCGGATCGAGCCGCCCGTGTCCGTGCCCGTGGCGGCCGGCGCCAGGCGGGCGGCCACGGCGGCGGCGCTGCCGCCCGAGGAGCCACCGGCGACGCGTTGCGGGTCCCAGGGGTTGCGCACCGGCGCCGGGGCCGTGTGGCCCACGGCGGGCACGGCCACGCTCTCGTTGGCCGAGCCCATGGCGAACTCGTCGCAGCTGAGCTTGCCCAGCGTCACGGTGCCGGCCTCGGCGAGGCGGCGGACCACGGTGGCGTCGAAGGGTGAGCGGTAGCCGGCCAGCATCTTGGAGCCGGCGGTGGAGGGGAAGTCTTTGGTGACGAAGATGTCCTTGTGCGCGATCGGCACGCCGGCCAAGGGGGCGGCCGAGCCGGCGGCCAGGGCCGCATCGGCGGCGCGGGCCTGGGCCAGGGTGACGTCCTCGTTCACGGCGACGAAGGCGGCCAGGTCCTGGTGGGCGGCCATGCGGCCCAGGAAATGCTGGGCCGCCTCGACGGCCGAGACCTTCTGGTCGCGCAGCTGGCGGGCCAGCTCGGCCACGCTGAGTTGGTGCAGTTCGGTAGGGGTGCTTGTCATGTTTTTGTATCAACCACAAGAGCTAGGCGCGCACGGTGCCATGCGCGGAACGCCGTGGAACCGGCTTTGCCGGGCCACTGGCGGTGCCCCCTTGAGGGGGGTGGCGCAGCGAACGACGGGAGCGGAGCCTGGGGGTCATTCAATCACCTTCGGAACCAGGAAGAGACCGCGTTCGACGGCCGGCGCGCTTTGCTGGTTGGCCTCGCGCTGGTTGGGTTCGCTGGCCACGTCCGCGCGCAGGCGCAGCGCGGCCTGGCCGGCCACGGCGCCCATGGTCGGGTGGGCCAGGGGCTCGATGCCGGTGGTGTCGACGGCGCGCATCTGCTCGACGATGTCGAAAAAGCCGTTGATGCGCTCGCGCATGCGTTCGCTTTCGGCCGGGCTGAGTTCCAGCCGGGCCAGGTTGGCGATGCGGGCGATGTCAGAGGAGGTCAGGGACATGGCGTAGGGGCTTGCAACCGGGTGTAATTCCGGACCCGAAAGGCCCGGGAACGAGGGGTTATACACAGGGGATGGGGTATTATCCCGCCTTTAGTGGCGTCCTCCCCTGTCCGCGGGGACTGCGATGCCCCGCAACGAGTCACTACCGCGTGTTTTTGCGCATCGGGCGACGGGCGAACGAGGGTCGACCGTGCCCCCAGAGAGGATTGAGCAATGTTTGGAGCTTTCCGTCAGTATTTCTCCACTGACTTGGCCATCGACCTGGGTACTGCCAACACCCTGATCGTCATGCGGGACAAGGGCATCGTGCTCAATGAACCCTCGGTCGTGGCGATCCGCCACGAGGGCGGCCCCCAAGGCAAGAAGACCATCCAGGCCGTCGGCCAAGAGGCCAAGGCCATGCTGGGCAAGGTGCCCGGCAATATCGAGGCCATCCGCCCGATGAAGGATGGCGTGATCGCCGACTTCACCGTCACCGAGCAGATGCTCAAGCAGTTCATCAAGATGGTGCTGCCGCGCGGCGTGTTCAAGCCCAGCCCGCGCATCATCATCTGCGTGCCCTGCGGCTCGACCCAGGTCGAGCGCCGCGCCATCCGTGAGTCGGCCCTGGGCGCGGGCGCCAGCGACGTCTACCTGATCGAGGAACCCATGGCCGCGGCCATCGGCTCGGGCCTGCCGGTCTCGGAAGCTTCGGGCTCCATGGTCGTGGACATCGGCGGCGGCACCACCGAGGTGGGCGTGATCTCCCTGGGCGGCATGGTCTACAAGGGCTCGGTCCGCGTCGGCGGCGACAAGTTCGACGAGGCCATCATCAACTACATCCGCCGCAACTACGGCATGCTGATCGGCGAGCCCACGGCCGAAGCGATCAAGAAGAACATCGGCTCGGCCTTCCCCGGCAGCGAGGTGCGTGAGATGGAAGTGCGCGGCCGCAACCTGTCCGAAGGCGTGCCGCGCAGCTTCACGATCTCCAGCAACGAAATCCTCGAAGCCCTGACCGACCCGCTCAACAGCATCGTCTCGGCCGTCAAGAACGCGCTCGAGCAGACCCCGCCCGAACTCGGTGCCGACATCGCCGACCGCGGCATGATGCTCACCGGTGGCGGCGCGCTGCTGCGCGACCTGGACCGTCTGCTGTCCGAGGAAACCGGCCTGCCCGTGCTGGTGGCCGAAGATCCGCTGACCTGCGTGGTGCGTGGCTGCGGCATCGCCCTGGAACGCATGGACCGTCTTGGCGCTATCTTCACCAACGAGTAATTGCGGGCCTGCTAACGCTGATTTCGCAAGATGCGTTGCGGATCAAAAAAGTCATGCGGTAGGCGCGTGGACGCAGCCGGGGTAACCCCCGGCAAGCCCGCGCAACACCCCGCATGGCTTTTTTGGCCGCAACCCGAAGGGAACGTGCTTAAAACCACGCCACTCGTTGTTGCACTCCTAGCCCAGGCGGCCAGCCTGGGCGTCGTCGCGCGCCTAGATTGGCGCGGTTTTAAGCGCGTTCGCACTTGCGAAATCAGCGTTAACAGGCCCTAGGGACAGCGATGCCACTCGGTACGCTGGACAGGACGCCTCCTCCCTTCTTCCGCCAGGGCGCCTCGGCCCTGTCGCGGCTGATGCTGTTCAGCGCGCTGGCGCTGTTCCTCATGGTGGCTGACACGCGCTTCAAGCTGACCGGCCCCATCCGCGTGACCATCGCCTCGGTGCTCTACCCGGTGCAATGGGCGCTCGTGCAGCCCGTGCAATGGACGCGCGACGTCTTCGGCAACCTGCAGTCCCTGCGCAGCGCGCAGGACGATGCGCAGCTGCTGCGCGAGCTGCTGCGTCTGCAGTCGCCGCGCGCCCAGCAGTACGAGCAGCTTGTCCTGGAAAACGAGCACCTGCGCCAGCTGCTGGATCTGCGCCAGCGCATGCCCACGCCCGGTCTGGCGGCCCAGGTGCTCTACGACGCGGCTGATCCCTACGAGCACAAGGTCGTCATCGACAAGGGCCTGATCCACGGCATCAGCGCCGGCGCGCCGGTGCTCGACGCATCGGGCGTGCTGGGCCAGGTCACGCGTGTCTATCCCTCCATGGCCGAGGTCACTCTGGTGATCGACGCGGAGCAGGCCATTCCCGTGCTCAACACCCGGACCGGCGTGCGCGCCGTGGCCTTCGGTGAACCCAGCCTGCACGGTGGCGTGCTGGAGTTGCGTTACATGGGGACCAATGCCGACGTGCAACCGGGCGACCTGCTGACCACCAGCGGCATCGACGGGGTCTTCCCCCCCGGCCTGCCCGTGGCGCGCGTGGACAAGGTCGAGCGCAGCGTCGAGTCGCCTTTTGCGCAGATCTACTGTCTGCCGCAGGCGCGCGTGGATGGCGCTACCCAGGTGCTGGTGCTGCCGACGCTGGCCGGCCAGCAGCCCGCGCGTCCGCAGGATCCGCCGCCCGCGCGCGGCGGCGCCAGAGGCGGCAGCGGCAAGGGAGGCGCACGATGATCATGCGTCCGGGCCAGCAGCTGCTGCTGCCGGCCAATCCGCTCTTCATCTGGGGCAGCCTCTTCGGCGCCTTCGGGCTCAACCTGCTGTTCAACATGGCGCTCTGGGGTCGCGCGGCCTGGGCGCCGGACCTGCTGGCGCTCACCCTGGTGTTCTGGAGCGTGCACCAGCCCCAGCGCGTGGGCATGAGCGGCGCCTTTCTCTTCGGCCTGCTGATGGACGTGCACCAGGGCAGCGTGCTGGGTCAGCACGCCCTGGCCTATGCCGTGCTGAGTTTCTTCTCCATCGCCATCCATCGCCGCCTGCTCTGGTTCACCGTGCCCAGCCAGGCGCTGCAGGTCATGCCCCTGCTGCTGGCGGCCCATGCGGTGGCACTGGCGGTGCGCATGATGGTGGGCGGGCATTTCCCCGGGTGGTCCCTCTTGCTGTCGCCCGTGATCGAGGCCATGCTCTGGCCTGTGGCCACCCTGCTGCTGCTGCTGCCGCAGCGTCGTGCGCCCGACCCCGACGCCAACCGCCCTCTGTAATATGGCCCCCACGCTTGCCACTGCGTGTGCTGCGCTGCCCCCCGAGGGGGCGGGTTCGCCTTGGGGCGGCCCGGCGGCGAACCGGCCGGCGACTGATCAGCAGCCCTGAGCCATGACCGAACTGCGCAACGTCGAAGCCGACCTGCACCGCTTCCGCGCGCGTGTGCTGGCGATCTCGCTGCTGGTGTTCGGCTGCTTCCTGATCCTCTTCTTCCGCCTGGTCTACCTGCAGGTGGTGCGCCATGACGAGCTCAAGACCCAGGCCGAGATCAACCGCACCACCATCGTGCCCCTGGTGCCCACGCGCGGCCTGATCCTCGACCGCAACGGCATCCCCTTGGCCACCAACTACTCCGCCTACACGCTGGAGATCACGCCCTCGCAGGTCGACCACCTGGAGCGTACCCTCAACGAGCTCTCCGAGCTCGTGGACATCACCCCGCGCGATCGCCGGCGCTTCCGCAAGCTGCTCGAGGAAACCAAGGGCGCCGAGTCCCTGCCCATCCGCACCCGCCTGTCCGACGAGGAGGTGGCGCGCTTCACGGTGCAGCGCTACCGTTTCACGGGCGTGGACATCAAGGCGCGCCTGTTCCGCAACTACCCCTGGGGTGAACTCGGCAGCCATGTGGTGGGCTACATCGGCCGCATCAACCCGGCCGAGAAGAAGGAGCAGG
>LNFM01007129.1_pt1 | contig 18218 bp, 20 predicted proteins | sample 596031 | NCBI WGS metagenome assembly LNFM01 (sample SAMN04254537, study PRJNA301005) | activated carbon metagenome | isolation source: dual media filters at the Ann Arbor, Michigan drinking water treatment plant | place: USA: Ann Arbor | reverse complement strand
TGAACGAGCTGGACCGACGGATGATGCCGTAGACGTCGTAGCCCTTCCCCAGTAACAGCTCCGACAAGTACGACCCATCTTGGCCCGTAATCCCGGTAATCAAGGCTTTCTTCACACGTAGACCCTCCCTATGAGCGAGGAGGGGATTATTGCGTGGTTCGATCCCTTTGTCTACTCATGACCTAAAAGAAGTTGTTAAAAGATTCTTGCGACCACGGATATGAGGCATGTACGATAGGATACATCGAACAAAAGGCAATATTGTGGCACCAATCCCTCATCAACATATGCGTCGCATCGGGCTCTTCATCTGTCTCGTCGGAAGTGGTCTCCTCATCGCCCACTCTATCAATGCCTTTGTCGCCGATGCGTTATACGTGATCCCGACACATTCGATGGGATCCGTCGACAATCGATCGACCGGCTCCTCGTTGCTCGCTTCCTATTCACCGACCCAGGCAGTGGAGGATGTGCGCTCCAGCGGCCTGTTCGTTCTCCCCGCTGCACCTCAGGGTGGAGTCACAAATGCGGCCGGTCGAGGACCCTCCGGCGCCCCAGTTCGAGCGTCGCTCGGCTTGGCGGCCAGGATGCGCTTGCTCGGTATTGTGTTCGGCGATCAGCGCGGCGTGTTTGCGATCGTCGAGGAGCTGGCCTCTAAACAACAGGCCCTGTATCGTGTCCATGATCAGATTCTTGATCTTGGAGAAGTGAGTGAGATTCGGCGGAATGGAATCCTGGTCCGGCAGGGTGACCTAGAGGAATTATTGGAGCTGGCGCTGTTGGAGCACCCGCCGGTTCCAGGCGGTACTGGTGCCCCACCGTCCGCCGTTCAGCAACCGACGGCCGGCGTTCCGCTCCGCAAAGTCGTCGACCGCCGTGAAGTGGAGCAGGCCATGAGTGATCTGCCGAAACTTTTATCCCAAGCCAGAGCCGCACCACATATGGTAAACGGAAGCGTCAACGGGTTTCGCCTGGACTATATCGCGCCGACCAGTTTCTATGAAAAAATCGGCGTCCAGGCGGGAGATGTCCTGCAGCGCGTCAATGGAGTCGATATTCGCGATCCCAGTACCATGTTGAATTTATTGCAACAACTGAAGAATGAGCAGATCGTCAAGCTCGACATGCTCCGGAATAATCAGCGCTCGACGATTACGTACGAGCTTCGCTGACACGACAGTCAGCACGCTTCCCCTTCGTATTCCTGTCAACTGGTACTCCTCAACGCCTTCATTCGTACGCAAGGAATGCGAGCTGTCCTTGCCAGGCCGTCGGAAGGGAGAGTATCTTTACGACCGAGATAGTAGCAGAGTGGGAAAACGACCAATAATGGCGAGGGTCTCCAGGCAGAAGAGGTCAGTGTAAATTGTCCGAACAGCTCGACAACGATCAGTCCACTCCTCGCATTCATCGCCCGCTCTTGGGACGTATTCTCGGGGAAAAGTTCAATCTCTTGGACTCAAAACTCGAGGAGGCCTTAGCCTACCAGCACGAAAAAGGCGGCCTGCTGGGAGAAGTGCTGCTGCATCTGCGCCTCCTGAGGGAAGAGCAGATACTGGAGGCGCTCGCCCAACAATTTGAGATGTCCTGGATGCCTCAGCTCGACACCACCCATGTGGATCACGAGCTGATCAGGAAGATCCCCATCGCGTTTTGTCGACGCTATCGAGTCTTGCCGCTTCGATATGAAGAAGGGGCCATTCTGACCGCATCCACCGATCCTCTGGAAACCGTCGCGCTGGACGATCTTCGATTACTGTTGGGCAAACCGATTAAACCGATCTTGACCACCAGCGTCGCGCTGCTTGCCTGCTTGAACCGAGCCTACGACGAAATCGCCAACCCGGCCGGCGCGGAACAAGTGATGGAGGACATCGCGGCCAACCAGAGTCTCGACCAACTCGCGCATGAGCTCGATGAACCGCAAGACTTGCTGGATGCCACCGACGAAGCGCCGATCATTCGATTAGTCAACTCGGTGCTGTTTCAAGCGGTTCGACAACGGGCGAGCGACATCCATTTCGAATCGTTCGAACGAGGGTTGGTGGTGAGGTATCGCATCGACGGCGTGCTCTACCCGGTCCTTACGCCGCCCAAACATTTGCAAGCCAGCATTATCGCGCGCCTCAAAATCATGGCCGGCCTCAACATTGCCGAGAAGCGCTTGCCGCAAGACGGCCGGTTCGCTATCCGAACCTCCGGGAAAGACGTCGACCTTCGGGTCTCGGTCTTACCCACCTCGCACGGCGAGCGGGTCGTCTTGCGATTACTGGAGAAGGAAAATCGGCTGCTGAACCTTTCGGAAATGGGCTTCTCGAAAGAGCGACTGGCCGTGATCCATCAACTGATCCAATTGGCGCACGGGATTATTCTCGTGACCGGCCCCACGGGAAGCGGAAAAACTACAACCCTGTATGCCGCCTTGAGCCACATCAATGCGCCGGACAAGAATATCATCACGGTCGAAGACCCCGTGGAATACCAGCTGCTCGGCATCGGCCAGATGCAGGTGAACCCTAAGATCAACTTATCGTTTGCTGCTGGACTGCGCTCGATTCTCCGACAAGACCCTGATGTCATCATGATCGGGGAGATTCGAGACCGCGAAACGGCGGAGATCGCCATTCATGCTTCCCTCACCGGACACTTGGTGTTTTCCACTCTGCATACGAACGATGCGGCGAGCGCCGCCACCCGTCTGATCGATATGGGGATCGAACCGTTTCTGGTCGCCTCGTCGGTCGTGGCGGTCCTGGCCCAACGCTTGCTGAGAAGAATTTGCCCGGACTGCAAACGTCCCTATGCGCCAAGCGAGGAAGAACTCAGTCGCTTGGACGTCGCGCCTGGGTCCACCGTGACCCTCTATCGAGGAGCAGGGTGCACCGCCTGCTCCCAAACCGGCTATCGCGGGCGCACCGGAATTTTTGAGCTCATGGTGCTCAACGACGAAATCCGGCGGCTTATCGGCAGCAAAGCCGACTCGACGGCCATCAAACACGCCGCGATCACCAACGGCATGGTGACGTTGAAACAAGAGGCTGCCGAACGCGTCCTCCAAGGCCAGACCACCCTGGAAGAAGTCATGCGAATCACGCAACAGGAAATCGACGTCGACTAATGTGGCACCGACGCACTGACCGTCTCCTCCGGCCGGTTCGATCATGGACTGTCGAGCACCGGTCGTTCCAGCCCGATGCATCCGGAGTCTGCTGATCATGCCCGTCTATCAATACCAGGGCTACCGAAACGACGGCGGAACCACGACCGGGATCATCGATGCGGAGAACCCCAAGGTCGCCCGCCTCAAACTGAGGAAAGAGGGCGTCTATCCGACCGATGTTGTCGAGCAGGGCCAACCCCAGACCCAATCGCAGGAACAAACCCGCGGCCGCATCGAGCGATCCATCGGCCGATCGGCCACCCTCCCCTCCACCGACCTGGCCCTCATGACCAGGCAGTTTGCGACACTCCTCGTAGCCGGCCTTCCGTTGGTCGAAGCCCTCGGCGTCTTGGTAGACCAAGCCGAGAAGAAACCCATCAAGGCGCTCCTCGCCGATATCCGAGAGCAAGTCCGGGGGGGAAAAGCGTTGAGTGCCGTCTTGGAGACGTACGAGAAGGATTTCTCTCCAATCTATGTGCACATGGTACGAGCCGGCGAGACCAGTGGAGCGCTGGATCAGATTCTGTTCCGGCTCACAGAGTTCTTGGAGAAGCAGCTGGCCCTGAGAAACAAGGTCACCAATGCGATGCTCTACCCGCTCATCATGCTCGTGATCGGGTCGGGGATCCTCTTTTTCCTCATTACGTTTGTCGTCCCCAAGATTACGATGGTGTTCGCGCAACAGAAACAAGCCTTGCCGTGGCCGACGGTTGCCTTGATGTCCATCAGCCAATTCTTTGCCGACTACTGGATGGTCTTGGTCGGGGTTCTACTCGGAGGCCTCTATATGGCGCGACGGTTCATTCGGACCGCAGCCGGGCGCATGATGGCGGACCGAACGATCCTGAGACTCCCCTTGATTGGAGACGTCGCGCGGATGGTGTCGATTTCCAGACTCACCAGCACGTTGGCCACGATGTTGACCAGCGGGGTTCAGCTGCTGGACGCGATGGATGTCTCGAAACGCGTCATGAACAATCGCGTGCTGGAAGAAACGGTCGAAGCGGCACGGCAGAACATCCGCGAGGGCGAAACGATCGCCGATCCGCTCAAGCGGAGCGGCGAATTTCCGGCCCTGGTCACCCACATGATCGCCGTCGGTGAAAAGAGCGGTGAAATGGAGGAGATGTTGCGCCGAGTGAGTCAAATCTACGACGGAGAAGTGGAACGGGTCATCGCCCGCTTGACCTCGCTGATGGAGCCGGTCATGATCCTGGCCATGGGCGCCGTCGTCCTCTTCATTGTCGTGGCGATTCTCTTGCCCATCTTCGAAATGGGTCAGATGGTCCGCTAAAGCAGTCATCTGTGAAGGGTGATGAGTGAAAGGAACAGGGAGGCATTCGATGAGCATACGAGAGCAGATCAACCATTGGCCCATAATCATGATGTGGAGAAGAACGCAGAGGGCTTCCTGTCTTCACGCAGCACCCACCACCCAGCACTCGTCACGCCGTCGTTTGTGTGAGGAACAGGCCTTCACCTTCATCGAGATCATGGTCGTCGTGGCCATCTTGGCCATTCTCGCAGCCCTGGTCGTCCCACGGATCATGGGCAGAACGGATGATGCGAAACGCACCGCGGCCAAAGTCCAGATTCGCAATATCGAGGGGGCGCTGCAACTTTATAAACTGGATAACGGTGTCTATCCCTCCACGGAACAGGGGCTCAGGTCGCTCGTTGAAAAGCCATCCGTCGGAGTGATCCCGAAGAAATGGAAGCTCGGAGGATACCTGCCCAAGCTGCCGGAAGATCCCTGGGGCAATCCCTATAAATATCTCAGCCCCGTCCAACGAGGAGAGTACAAAGTGGAGTATGAAATCACCTCCCTTGGGACGGACGGCGAGGTCGGTGGGGAAGGCGTGAACGCCGACATCACCAATTGGAACCTAGACAAAGAATAGGACGGTAAATGGTCACCGGTTATTGGTCACTGGAGAGGACATCCCCGCATGATGGCTCATGCCGTGCCGTATGCCTTGGTCCATCCCCCTCACCCCTCACCTCTCGCCCCTTACGCGTTTCACCAGGCTTCACCATTCTCGAAATGCTGATCGTCCTATTTCTCCTGACCGTTGTCGTAGCCGTGGTCTTCCCACGAATTAGTCTCACCGAGGACTTGAGCTCTACCGGACGGAAACTTGTCGGCGTCCTTCGAACCTTTCAAGGGCTGGCGGCCACAAGCCAAAAGCCCCTGAAGCTCTACCTCGACATCGATCAGGGAACCTACTGGATGATGCTGGTGGAGGGCAAGGAGGAGCGGCTTCCGCTTGATCCCGCCTGGAAGCTCCCTCGTTCCCTGCCGGAGTCGATCCGATTTACGGAGGTCTCCATCGGCCAAGACAAACGATTTTCCGGACGAGTCGACGTGTCCTTCTTCGCCAATGGCCGGATTGAGCCGGTCACACTGTATCTGACGGATGCGAAGAACAATCTCTTGGGATTGGCGGTCGATTCATTGACAGGAGGAATTCGGGTCAGCGACGAACGACTCGACCCTCCCCTGAACCAAATCATCCCCGACCGAGTCCGGTTGTTGTTGAAGCCAAACCAGCAGGGAGGGGCGGGAGCCTCGCAGAAAGGGTTGGTTCCAAACCAGTAGTAGATTGCAATGGCCCACGATGGACATCGAACCGAGCTCAACGAAAATGGATTCACGCTACTCGAAGTGCTACTGGCCATCGCCCTGCTGGCAATCGCGCTCCCGATTCTGCTTGGCCTCAGGAATTTCGACCTGGGGCTTCAGGAACGAGCGTCCGAGCTGACCGCCGCCACGCTGTTGGCCCAGGAGAAACTATTGGAGACCGAACTCTCGGGACAATATGCCATCGGGGAAACTGCCGGAGAGTTTCTGAACCTCCCGCTTGGGGCACAGACCACCATCCAGGCGGTTCCGAGAGCGGTCGGGTACAGATGGAAGCGGACGATCGCCCCCACCCCGCTGGAGTTGGTTCGAGAGATTCGGATCAAGATCTCGTGGCTGCGGGGCGAGTTTGAAGAATCGGTAGAGGTCAGCACCTATGTCTTTGCCGGCCGTTCCACCTTTTAAGTCCGGCGCGGGCTTTACGCTCGTCGAGGTCCTGGTAGCCGTTGCCTTGCTCGGCATGATCGGTGCCATGGTCTTCGGGTCGCTTGTCATGACAACGAACGCCGTGGAGGCCGGACGAGACCATGTGGCGAAGGAACAAACGATCAGACGAATATTGCGTCTTATGGCCGAAGAAATTGCGCTCAGCAAACGCACTCCCCAGTACCCGTGGGTGGGAACGAACGGGACGCAGGACGGACAACCGGCCGACATCCTCGCCATCCTTGCGATGAGTCAGGAATTGAACACGTCGGCCGCCAAGGAAAGCGAGACGGTTCGTGTGGTGTACACGCGTGAGCGGGATCGGCTCATTCGGTTCGTCCGTCGGAATCTCTATACGCTGACCGATACGCATGAGTCTCTGAGCCAGATGGAACTGGCCGACCGCGTGCACGCGTTCAATATCCGCTATTACGATGACCAGAACCGGATCTGGATCGACGAATGGCCCGCGGTCCAAAAACTCCCCAAGGCCCTGTTGATCGAAGTGACATTTCAATACCCCGATGCCGTTCCATGGACAGTGCGGGAATGGGTGACGATCGGCGCATCATGACCATCAAATGGCCTGAAGCATGGCGAGAAATCCTGGCGTGGACAGGAGGGGGAATCTCCATCCTGGTGCTGTGCCTGATCACGACGTTCCCGTACGGAATGCTCCAGGCGCGGATCGTGGCGGAACTCACGCGGGCCACAGGGATGGACGTCCGAGTGGCCGATTGGACCGTTGGGATCCCGCCAAGCCTTGAATGGCAGAACGTTACCTTATCAAAACCGAACTGGACCCCGATCCAGTTGGCCGCGTTGCAGGCCAAGCTCGGCGTCACATCGGCGTTAGGCGGCACGCTCGGGCTCGATATTGTCGCAAAACTCACGGAGACCGCGTCTCCGACAGATCTCGCAAAAAGCACCATCACGGCCTCGTCGCTTTCCTTCGACGGCCCCATCACGATCAAGGGACAGGTGCAACACGTGGACCTGTCCAAACTCCTCCGCCGCTACGTCACGCACGGCACGCTCACCGGCAACTTCTCCCACCGTGTCAACTCCGGCCAGGCGACCGTCACCGAGATGAAGGGGGAAGGCACGTGGACGGCCGAAGCGACGGACCTGGTGATCGATCAGATTCCGCTCGGAAACGGGCGCACCCTGTCGCTTACATTCAGCCAGGTCTCGGCCGGACTGGCATGCCGCGACCTCCGTTGCGATGTGACGCAACTGAAGGGCGATGGCATCGACGGCTCCTTTACGGGCGAAGGATACCTCACCCTCCAGCAGCCCATACAACAGAGCCACGTGAATCTCACGGTGACGGTCGTCCCCGGCCCCGGATTTGCCTCGAAGGCCGGCACACTGGGCTTTCCCTCGCCGCCACCTGGAACGCCTATGACCGTCAAGATCGTCGGGACCTTGGCACAAGCGAGGATTGCATTGTAAAGTAGTTCGGAAGTTTCATGTTTCACGTATTCCGACAACATGACACTCAAAACGAGAAAGATGAGACTCAAGTAGATTCATGTCCATCACAAACGAATGTGTCGGGCTGGACATCGGGCAAACGGGCTTGAAGGCCGTACGTTTCCGCCGCCGTCTGAGCGGGCGCGAAACGATCGATTACTTTCAACAGCCCCTGCCGTTCTCCCGTCCCGAAGATCTCGAACCGGCCCGACGCGTGCAGTCGCTGCGCGGATTCCTCTGGCGTAACGGACTCTATGCCACCGACCGATTGGTGACCGCGATTCCTTGTCAGGATCTGTTCGTCAGAACACTCTCCTTCCCCTTCAAGGATTCGACCAAGCTCGCTCAAGTCGTCCCCTTTGAGGTCGAGAATCTCGTTCCGATGCCGCTCGAAGATCTTGCGATCGGAAGTCTGATCTTGCCGCCCGGACATACAGCGGAAGGCCTGGCCCGCGAAAGCAAGGGCTCGGAGGTCCTGGTCACGGCCGCGCCGAGAGACAAGGTCGCGGAGCATCTCCGATTTCTGGCCCAAGCCGATGTGGAACCTTCGGCGATCAATGTCGACGCAATGGCCCTCTTCTCCGTTACGCAATATCTGCAAGAAGAAGGAGCCGCCGTCCCGCAAGACCTCGCCATCATCGACGTCGGAGCCTCGAAGACGACGCTCTGCCTGGTGCAAGGAGGACGTCCCCTGCTCCTCCGAACGATTCTGTGGGGCGGCAATCATCTGACGCATGCCTTGGCCGTCCGGCACGCCTGTAGTTTCGCCGACGCAGAGCGTCTGAAGCGGACGATGGCCGTGGAGCAGGTCCACGGGTTGTTGGAGCCGATCCTGAAAGAGCTCCGCATCACCATGCAGGCCCAGCTGGGCAACGAGCGCAGCCGCTTGACCCACTGTTGGGTATGCGGAGGCGGGGCAAAACTTCAAGAAGTCGGCGGCTACCTCTCGCGACAATTGGGACTCTATCCGGTCGGACCGCGACAGGGGTTCGGAGCCGACACCCCACGGGCATTTTCCATCGCGTTCGGCTTGGCGATTCACCCCAAGATCATCCGGCCGCGATGGCGATTCACATCGGCCCCCATGGAGCTCGCGCTCGATCTCAAAGGCGTCACCGACGCAGCTTTGCCGGACAGCGCCACGACCAAGCAAGACCGTCGCCTGGCGATCGCCGCCGGTCTAGTCATTGCTATCCTGGCGATCGTGGATTTCTCGATTCACTTCTGGCTGCACGACCAGCGAGTCGCTCGGCTGAAAGCGACGCTGCACAGCCAGTATGAGCAGTTCTTTGGACCGGGCGCGGCGCCCGGGGAAGAGCTCGATCAAGCCCAGTACCGCATCGGAGTCCTGGATAAAGCGCTCGGCGCCGTCGATACAACGGAGGGCAAGGTCTTGCACACGCTCTCCACGTTCGTGAAACAACTCCCGTCCGGAACGACGATCAAGGTGCGTGAGCTGACCGTCGACGGAACGACCGTCCTCATGGAGGGTGAGACGACCTCCTTCGACGCCGTGGAGCGACTCAAGCAAACCTTCGCCTCGAGCCCTCGATTGAAAGATGTCGCGGTGACGGAAACCCGAGTGGGCGCAGGCCCCAATCAAGTCGTCTTTCGAATCACGGTCACAGTGGAGAAGTCATGATGCAGAGCGTTCGAGAACGCTGGCGCCAGATGTCGCAACGTGAGCGCACTCTCGTCCTGGCAGGCGGCATCGTGCTTGGCCTCAGCCTCCTCTTTATCCTGATCGTCGACCCTCTGTTGGACACCCTTGACCGCCTGGGGCGCCAAGAGGTTCGAAAGCAGAAAGAGCTGGCCGAACTCACGGTGCTCGGCCAAGCCTATCTCGCCAAACGGGAGCGCCTGACCAAGACCGAGAGTCGCATGCCCGGAGCCGACAGCCATTTCTCCCTGCTGACGTTCATGGAGGAAGCGGCCACCACCGCCCATGTGCGCGAGCGCATCACCAGCATGCAGCCGCAAGTCCAATCGCTGGCTCAAGGCTACGAAGAAACGGCCGTCGATCTCCGATTGGATGGCATCCAATTGCCGGACTTGCTGGCATTACTCATGGCCATTGATCAAGCCCCGTACGACCTTCAGGTTCGCCACCTGCAGATCCGCCCAAAATTCGATAATCCGGTCAATCTCGACGCAACCGTGCGGGTCTTGAGCTATGCCAAGAGCTGATGAACGAGGCGTCGCGCTACTCTTAGCCCTCCTGGTGCTGACGCTGCTCACCGCCCTCATTCTTGAGTTCGATGCGGAAGCGCGCCGTGAATACCGAGCCGCCGCCGCCTTTCGGGACGACTACAAAACAGGCATGCTGACCCGAGCCGCCGTGCAGGCCGCACGAGCCGTGCTGCTGCAGGACCTCTTGCGTGAAAAGATGACGGGGCAGAAATACGATGCGCCGACCGATATCTGGGCCATGCCCATCAAAAACTATCCGATTGGGGACGGATTCCTGACCGCGCAGATCCAGGATGAGACGGGGAAATTCAACCTGAACGACCTCGCATCGACTACGGGAGGCGACATTGAACAGAAGAAGAAAATCCTCCGAGCCAAGCGATTGTTTGAACTGCTCAGAGTCAGCCCCAACCTAGTCGATGCGCTCATCGATTGGATCGACCAGGATGAAGTGCCTCAGCCGGCCGGCGCCGAGAGCCTCTACTACCAATCACTGAGACCGCCCTACCGCGCCGCAAACAGTCCCCTGCCTGGAATGGGAGATCTCCGACTTATCAAGGGGTTCACACTGGAGATCATCGAACGACTCTCTCCCTACGTGACGGTCTTCCCGCAAGAGGGAGGCGTGCCGATGAACATCAACACCGCGGATCCCATCGTCATTCAGACCCTGGATCCCAACGTCACCCAAACGATGGCTATGGAGATCGTCCAAGGACGCCCCTACAAAACGAAAGTGGACCTCGATCGAGTGAGCAGCTTTCAAGAGATCGGTCGGACACTGAGAAGCGACTATGATATCAAATCTGACTATTTCTCCGCACGCCTCGCCGTCACCGTGAATGAAACGACCAAGGCTTCATGGGCCGTCCTGAAGCGAGACGCGAGCAAGGGTGAGACTACAGTCGAATATCTACGGATTCTCTAGGATTTTCAGGTTTCATGTTTCAGGTTCCAAGTTTTCGAGGCATCTCTCTCAACATGAAACTTCAAACGTTGAACTTCCAACTCAGCCCAGCGACACCGTCAGCGTCACTTCATTGCCCCGCTCGTTGTATGTCAAGGAGGGGAAAAATGATCGAGCCAAAAATACCCCCCGTCCATTCGCGCCTTCCGACTCGCAGACCTCTTGGGATCGTGCAAGCAAGCTCTGCCACTTGAACCCCTTGCCCTCATCGGTGATCCTGTACACCAGATTATTGGCATCCTTGTCGTGGGCTACATGAATACACACTCGACGATCCCTTAACCGAGCTTGAGCGAGTCGGCACGCGAGCAGCTGCTCATAACGGCCCTCGGTGAGCGCTTCCTGTTTTTCCCGATAGACGATCTCAAGATTCCCATGTTCAATAGCATTAAAGAGCAGTTCTTGCAGGGCTCCCCGAAGATGCAACCGTCGGACAGGAGGCAGGGTCGAGGCCGTCGTCTTGAGGAGCCAAGAAATCATCGCTGGAATATGCGTTGGGTCGGAGTCGACAGTCAGTCGATATTCCGCTCGGCAAACTCCAGGAATATCTCCGAGATCTCCGGGCATGAGATTCCGAGCGCGTTGCAACGTCAGTGCTAGCTCTTCTCCGGTCACAGGCTTGTGCAGATAGTCGGCAGCTCCGATCCGAAGCGCCTGGATGATCATCGGCTCCGGTGCATCCTTCGCCATGACGATCACAGGACAGAGTTCATGCCGAGCCTTCAACTCTTTGACCACGGTCAAGCCCGTTGCTTCAGGAAGAAACAAGTCGGTGATCACAATATCCGGTGCGGCCATGTCGATCATGGTCAACGCAGTGGTCAAGTCTGACGCCGCAACAACTGAAAACCCTCTCCCCTGCAACTGTTCGGCAATACGTGCCTGCGTGTCCGAACAAGGATCGATGACCAAGAGATGATCGGACGTCGTGAGCATATTCATGCGGCGATCCCTTTGTCGTACACCTGACGAAGCGCGACGAGAAGCCGCTGGACTTCCTGCTCCAAGGTGGCATACTGCTGTGCGCCGTTCGCTAGGTTTCCTGCTTTCGCAGACTCTTCCAATTCCTTGCAGGCATGAAGGGCAGCTGGAGCGCAAAACTGGAGAATGGTGCCCTTCAACTTATGACTCGATCGCGCCACACCCGAGGCATTTCCAGCGTCTAGGGCCGATTGCGCCTCCATCAAGTCCTTCGGACCATGCTCCATAAACAATTCGATCATCATCTGGAACGTCTCTCGGTCATCATCGACACGGGCGAGGGCCTCATCGAAGCTGAAGACACGATCCTGACTCATGAAATCACTCCTCCCGAACTATCTCAGCGGTCAGATGGCGACCTCGACGCCCATCAAGGCCACATCATCAGGAAATTGCTCATGCCCCTGCCAACGCACCGCCTCTGCGATCGTCTCCGTGATAACGGTCTCTAAGGGTTGCTGACCCAGTGCTTGAATCGTCTTCTCCAACCGACTTTTCCCCCACAACTCCCCACTCGCTGCAGGGAATTCGTACAGTCCGTCGCTGAGCAGGTACAACCGGTCCCCCGGACCAATAGGAAGCGTCACGGTGACGTAGGTTGTTGAACTATCAAATCCAAGCGGTAAATTTGGTTGGGCCATCCAACAGACTTCACCGGACCGGCGGTGAAGCAACGCTCCGCCGTGCCCGGCTGTCGCATAGGATAGGGAATGGCATCGGAGATCGAGACTCGCGAAGACGATCGTGAAATAGTGTCCAGATTCCGTGAGTGGGAATTGCTTATTGGCTTCCGTCAGAATGGCTCCAGGGTCATTCGAGCCGACATGGCGGAGCAAGCTATCTCTTCGAAGAAAAGTGGCAAATGATGAGGATCGCAACGCCGGTGACACACCATGGCCCGACGCATCCAGCAGATACAGCCCCAAGAAGTCGTCGCTCCATGGAACGATGTTGAAGAGGTCGCCGCCCAAGGCGAGAGATGGTCGGTAGACATGGACCATCTGCACGCCCGGCAAGATGGCCCCCGGGGGAGGAAGCAGCGACTCCACATAACGCGCAGCAGACTGCAACTCCTTTTCGAGCGCCTCCTGCTTCTGGCGGATCTCCTCGGTGGCATCCCTCAACCTTTTGACCAACGTCGCCGCACGTATCCCGGCCTGCACGCGGGCCGTAATTTCGTGCTTACTGGCCGCTTTACTCAGAAAGTCATCGGCGCCGCGAGCCAAGCCTTCAGCGATCTGCTCCGGCTGATCGTGGCTCGTCATCATCAAGATCTGACTCGTCAGGAGTTCCGGATCTTGTCGCACATATTCGCAGAAGGACGGCCCGTCCATTTCCGGCATCATCCAATCCAGGATGGTGAGACTGGGCCGCTCACGCCGAAGCGCCTCCAACCCAGCTTTCCCGTCGCCGACTTGGATCACTCGATAGCCGAGCCGTTTCAGTCGAGCCGCCAAGGCCAGCCGTGCCGTGGGCTCATCATCCACGACCAAAACAGTAGACACATCGCCCTCGGCGGCATTACCAGAGGTTGTCGCGGCAGCTGAAGTCAACATCGTTGGAGACTCAATGAGAGGAACCGTCAACGATTCAATCGGCCCACGAGCGTCCTGTCTGATCACGCACCATCCTGCTAGGCTGCGCGCTGATGTCCGGTCAAGGCATCCTGCTCATTATCATAGACCGGAATCAGTTTCTGAATGTTAGCCAGGCTCATGATTTCCCGAACGTAACTTTGCGGCTTCAACATGCTTACTTTCGCCTGACTCAGCTTGAAGTTCTGAGACACAAGCGCCAGCAAACCAAGGCCGGAGCTGTCCACAAAACGAACTTCGGCCATATTCAAAATCAGATGACGACAGCCCTTCTGTCGGATCGCTTCAACCGCTGTCTTGAACTGTTCGCGATTGGCATAAGTGAGATCTCCCGTCATCTCAAGAATCACACCGTTCGGTACGGGACGTTCTTTTGTTTGCATCGCCATGACTCCCCCCTTTATTTATTCAGATACATCCTGACCTGCTCGTGTCATTCCACTCTGCGGCTCGAGCGGCAGCCGCGGCATCTTCCGTCGGAAACACTGCAATCATCTTATCGATATTGGCCATCTCCAAGACCTGCTTCACAGTACCCTGCGGGCCCACCAAGCTGATCCATCGTTCCTCCACGGACAACTGTTGAGACGTCAGGGCCAAGAGGCCCAGTGCGGAACTGTCCATATACGTCGCCTCGTGCAGATCGACGATGAGATGCCTGCCGCCAGACGCTCGAAACGCCGCCACCACAGAAGAGAAGTCTTTGCGGTTGCGATAGGTGAAGACATCGTCGACATGGATCACGGTTGCGTCGCGCCAAGCTCGTTGAGTGATCGGCATACATCCTCCAGTTTCGTCAACACCCTACATGAGACAAGATAGCGCCGGCGATGTCCTGCAGCGGTAGGACTTTGTCGACCGCACCGGCTTTGATCGCCTCTTTCGGCATCCCAAAGACGACGCAAGTTGCTTCATCCTGAGCGATCGTGAACGCACCGGCCTGTTTCATCGTCAACATTTCCTTCGCACCGTCGTTGCCCATTCCAGTAAGAATAACGCCCACGGTGTTGGCCCCGGCATACTGGGCGACCGACGCAAACAGTACATCGACCGACGGCCGATGGCGATTCACCGGAGGATCTTGATTGATCCGAACCGTATAGCGAGCCCCACTCCGAACCAGCGCCATGTGATAGCCGCCGGGAGCCACCAAGGCATGGCCAGGAAGGACGCTGTCCCCGTTTTCTGCTTCCTTGACGGAGATGCGACAGAGACTGTTCATACGGTCAGCCCAGGTCTTCGTAAACCGTTCCGGCATATGTTGGGTAATGAGGATCGGTGGGGTATTCGGCGGAAGCGACATCAGGACATCCTTCACGGCTTCGGTCCCGCCGGTGGACGAACCGATGGCGATAATGGTATCGGTGGTTTTGATCATGGCATTGGAAAATGGACCGGACGCCAGCTGCGAAGCGCGGGGTTTCTGATCGCTATATCTCCCTCCCTCCTGGCCTCTGAGCCGAGCCACCGAAGCGGCTTTGACCTTGGCAATAAGATCCTGTGCGATCTCTTCCATTCCTTCCCGGAGATCAATCTTGGGCTTTGTAATAAAATCGACGGCGCCCAACTCGAGCGCACGGAGCGTCGTCTGGCAGCCGGACTCGGTCAACGAACTCACCATGACAACCGGCATAGGATGTCCACGCATCAGTTTCTCCAAAAAGGTGAGTCCGTCCATTTTTGGCATCTCGACGTCGAGCGTCAGGACATCGGGATTGAGCGCCTTAATTTTTTCACGCGCAATATACGGGTCTGGCGCGGACCCGATCACCTCGACCTCCGGATCCTTCGCCAACAATGTGGCAAGGACCTGTCGCATCAACGCGGAATCGTCGACCGTCAAGACACGAATCCTTTTCATGCATTCCTCATATCATGTGCCTATGAAGGTGCTGCACCATGCGCACCGACGCGCTTTGCACCACACCAACACTACGCTTTAGAACAGCGTGACGTCTTCCTCCGTCACCTGTTTGCGTGTTTGAATCGTGGCGGCATACTCTTGTTCACGGATCTCGATCGTGCGGTTCTTCAACCGCTCAAGTTTTTTCAACAGCACTTTCCCCGACTCGGTGAAGTAGTACACTTTGCGCGGAAACAAATCGCCCAAGTCCATCTTGCATGCGGAGAGTCCTTCAGCCCTGAGATACCCCAAGACCCATTCGGCATTGCGGGCGCCGACGTCGATGCTGCCGTCATAAATTTTTCCAGCGCCGAACAGTTTAATCTCCAAGCGACTCTTGATTCCCCCTCGCTTGAGAATGCCGTTGATCAACGACTCCATGGCATAAGAACCATATCGGGTCGATTCTCCCCATGAATCATTGCCTTCCTCTTTCGGCTTCGGCAGCATAAAATGATTCATCCCCCCCACGCCGGCGATCGGATCGCGGACACAGGCGGAGACACATGATCCGAGCACGGTGTACACGATCATGGGATCGGTGCTCACAAACAATTCGCCTGGAAGGATGGATGCGATCTCATGGGGAAATCGGTTGTCCCGCATGCGACGAATATGAGCGAATTGCTCCAGATCTACCTGAGGCATGTGCTCAACACTCCTTCTGATAGATCGTTGGTGCCAACGATCTGAACGTGTGATTCACCCACTGGAGACTCTCGGAATGTCCAATGAACAGATAGCCGCCCGGCTTTAGATAGCGGTGGAACTTACTGATTAGTGTTTCCTGGGTCGGCCGGTCGAAGTAGATCATGACATTCCGACAGAAAATCAAGTCTAGCGGATTCTTGATGGGAAACTGACTGTCCATCAAGTTGAGCCGACGAAACTGAATCACCGCAGCAAGGTGCGGCTTCACCTTGAAGAGGCCCTCACTGCCCCCGCGTCCGCGTAAGAAATGCCGCCTCAGCACCTCCGGCGGCACACCACGGAAGCGGTCTTCGTCGTATATCCCGGCTGCTGCTTTAGCCAGTACGCGGGTTGACAGATCCGACGCGAGTATCTTGAAATCCCACTGGTCCGGATTCTGGGCATGTTCGAAGAGCGTCATGGCAATCGTATAGGGCTCTTCACCAGTCGAGCAGGCGGATGACCAGATACGGATACGCTTTTCGTCCGCCAATTCAGGAAGAATCCTGTCACGGAGGAAATCGAAATGTTTTGGCTCGCGAAAGAATTCGGTCTTATTGGTCGAGATCAGATCCAGCAAACGGGTGAATTCTTCCCCGTTCTGATCGCACAGGACGAAATCGTAGTATTCTGAAAACGTCGACAACTGGAGGTCGCGCAGTCGCGTGGAAAGACGGGACTTCACCAGCGATTGTTTTTGGTCTCCAAGCGAAATCCCGCTCTTGTCGTAGATCAGCCTACGAAACCGTTGATACTCCTCTGTCGAGATGGCGTATTCCATGGCGGTCAAAGCCTGCGACGAACAAGGCGCACCGTCGGCTGACACGACGCACCCATGCATAGGGCTCTATCGGTCTGTCGAAAACAAATCTTAAACGAAGCGGACGGAAATAGGCGGATGGAGCACACTGGATGGTGACATGCTGCACTCGTCTTTGCGCGAATTTTTTGGATGGTTAGCTTGAGAGGCAGACAGAACTACGTGCCATCACGAACGGGACCTCCTAGTGAGATCAGTTTCGACTGAGCGATCCGCCGTTAAAACTCTTCGAACTCCTCCGACCCCCTGGAATCATTTCCTCCGGCAACGACCATGGCTTTCTTTGGGACAGTCGTTTGAGGCGGCCGCGACTTTTCCAGTTTCCGTTCCCGCGTGTTATACGCACGGTCGATTGAGCGTGCAGTATTTTCCCTCACACCGGCGATTGCCACGTTCTCGGCTTTTTCTGCCTCAGACATCTTCTGGATCTTGAACAAAGCCATTAGGCGCAGGAGTTCCGCTGCTTGACTCCTCATCGACTGACTGGCGCTCGTGGTCTCCTCCACCAAGGCCGCATTCTGCTGTGTCGTTTCGTCCATCGCCATGATCGCCTTGTTCACCTGATCGATCCCGCTGGCCTGCTCCTGCGACGCCGCCGTGATCTCCGCAATAATGTCACCCACCCGCTTTACCGAACTCACGATTTCTTCCAGCGTCTTCCCCGACTGATTGACCAGCTCGCTGCCGTCGTTCACCCGTTGAATCGACTCATTGATCAACCCTTTGATCTCCTTCGCCGCCGTCGCCGAGCGCTGCGCTAAATTCCGCACTTCCGCCGCCACCCGTTCAAGGCCAAGAGATTCGTCTGGAACGCAATCTCGTCGATCACCGTGATGATGTCGGCGATCTTCTTGCTGCTCTTGTTGATCTCCCCCATGGCGTCCACGGCCCGTTTGGTCACGGCCCCGCCCTTGTCCGCCGTGTCCCGCGCGGCTACCGCCAGTTGATTGGCCTGTTTGGCGTTATCGGCGTTCTGTTTCACCGTGGACGTCATTTCTTCCATCGACGCCGACGTTTCTTCCAGGGCAGAGGCCTGTTCGCTGGTTCGTTGAGAGAGGTCCTCGTTGCCCTTCGTGATCTCCTCGGCCCCTGTCGCCACCGCCTCCACCGACTCGCGTACGGCGGTGATCGTGTCCACCAAGTTGTGTACCACCCCGTTGATGCTGAGCTTGATCTTGTCCAACTCCCCTTGGTATGTACCGCTCATTTCCTCGGTTAAATCGTTGGCGGCAAGTCGTCCGAGCACCGTCTGCGCATCCGCTATCAACTTCTCCATCTCCACTTGGCTTCGCTTTTGGGCCGTGATGTCTGTCGCAAATTTCACCACCTTGCACACTTTGCCGTTGGCGTCGAGGAGCGGACTGTAACA
>LNFM01006937.1_pt1 | contig 18218 bp, 15 predicted proteins | sample 596031 | NCBI WGS metagenome assembly LNFM01 (sample SAMN04254537, study PRJNA301005) | activated carbon metagenome | isolation source: dual media filters at the Ann Arbor, Michigan drinking water treatment plant | place: USA: Ann Arbor | reverse complement strand
TAGGCCACTTTTTCGATGCTGTAATTGAGGGCCGCAGCCAGCGCGCAGGCGATGAGCAGGGCGATGATCAGCACCAGCCAGGGCGGCAGCAGGGGCTGCAGGATGCCGATGACCGTCCAGCTCACGAGCGCGCCGACCATGAGCACCTCGCCGTGGGCGAAGTTGATCAGGCCGATGATGCCGTAGACCATGGTGTAGCCCAGGGCGACCAGGGCATACATGCTGCCCAGCACCAGGCCGTTGATGATCTGTTGGAGAAAGATGTCCATGTATGACCTGTCACTCGTTTGCTCGTTGCAAGCTTCATGCCATGGGTGGCAGGTTGTCGCGTTTAGTGCTTGTTCCGGCTCTTATCGTTCAGCGCGCGCAATGTACGCATCTTTTCGGCGATTTTGATCTCCAGCCCGCGCTCCACAGGTCGGTAGAAACCCGGTTCGGGCATGCCCTCGGGCAGATAGCTCTCACCGGCCGCGAATGCCCCTGCTTCGTCGTGGGCATATCGGTAGTTCTTGCCGTAGTCCAGCTCCTTCATGAGCTTGGTCGGTGCATTGCGCAGGTGCATGGGCACCGGGCGGGTGCCGTCCTTCTTGATGTAGGCCTTGGCCTCGTTATAGGCTTTGTAGACGGCGTTGCTTTTGGGTGCGATGGCCAGATACACCACGCATTCGGCCAGGGCCAGCTCGCCCTCGGGTGAACCCAGGCGCTCGTAGACCTCGGCCGCGTCCAGCGCCAATCTCAATGCGCGCGGGTCGGCCAGGCCGATGTCTTCGCTCGCCATGCGCACCAGGCGGCGCGCCATGTAGCGCGGGTCGGCACCGCCGTCGAGCATGCGCACGAACCAGTAGAGCGAGGCGTCGGGGTCGGAGCCGCGCACCGACTTGTGCAGCGCGCTGATGGTGTCGTAGAACTGCTCGCCGCCCTTGTCATAGCGGCGCATGCGCTCGCCCAGTACCTTGAGCAGCCACTCGTCGGTGATGCGTGCCTGCTTCTGCTGCGTGGCGGCCACGGCCAGGGTTTCGAGCGTGTTGAGCAGGCGGCGCGCGTCGCCGTCGGCATAGGCGATGAGCCGGTCGCGCGCGTCATCGTCCAGGGGCGGCACGGCCCCGATGTCGAGCGCGCGCTGCACGATCTGCTTGAGGTCTTCTTCGCTCAGCGACTGCAGCACGTAGACCGCCGCGCGTGAGAGCAGGGCCGAGTTGACCTCGAAGGAGGGGTTCTCGGTGGTGGCGCCGATGAAGGTGAAGAGGCCACTCTCCACATGCGGCAGGAAGGCGTCCTGCTGGCTCTTGTTGAAGCGGTGCACCTCGTCGACGAAGACGATGGTGCGCTTGCCCTGGCCCAGCGCCACCTGCGCCAGCTCCACGGCCTCGCGGATGTCCTTCACGCCGCCCAGCACCGCGCTGATGCTGATGAACTGCGCGCCGAAGGCATCGGCCATGAGCCGCGCAATCGTGGTCTTGCCTGTGCCCGGCGGTCCCCAGAGGATGCAGCTGTGCGGTTGGCCCGATTCGAAGGCGATGCGCAGCGGCATGCCCTCGCCCAGCAGGTGCTGCTGGCCGATGACCTCGCCCAGGGTCTTGGGGCGCAGGCGTTCGGGCAGGGGCTGGTGCGGGGGGGCGGGATCGCGGGGCATGGCGGGGATTCTAGGGCTTCGTTTTTTCTCTTTGCCCAGTGCGTCAGCATGGCTACTTGCCGGGTCTCGCCCCGGCGGCGTGGTGTGGCCGGGATGTGCGCCCGGCGGCGCACCTACTTTTACCGAAACCCGCGTAGCGGGTTTTCTTTGTTTCGCCATGGCGCGCTACGCGCACGGGGTTTGCTCACTTGCGCAGCAAGTTACGCAAACACCAAAAGGAAGCAAAAGAAGGCGACCCTGGTGTCTGTGACCCCGGCTTTGCCGGGGCAACCTGCGATGCTCGCGCCAGGCGGGAGCCGCGCAAACTCGCTACGCTCATACATGCGCGTCTCTGATTCCGCCTGCCGCTGCGCTTCTCGGCACAGACACAAGGGCGAGGAATCCCTAACAGCCGGGCCTCACAAGGACGCGCCATGGCGCGTCCTTGTAATGGTCATGCATCCTTGTCGCGTGGGTCGAGCTCTTGCGCCTCACCTGGACCGTCAGGCTCAATTCGAGCTGAGGGTGTTGAATCTGGCAGGTGGATGGCCATCCAACCCATCCAGCCAGAGATCGAAATCCAGATGAATGAGATCAAAGTTCGGGCGATATCGTCACCCAGCAAATTCCGCATGGCGCTTGTTGTTCCGCAGCTTTTGCCGCACAGCTTGAAGACGAGGGTTTCGTCAAAGAGCGCTGACAAGCCGATGAGCAGGCCGATCAGGCTCAAGACGATCAAGCCTGCCCGGATGAACTTTGTCATGTGTCTATCGCCAGCTTTGCTCAGGCTGGCAGCAACTGACACCGCTCGATGCGCGCCAGCGTCTCACCCATGGCCTCGCGGGCGATGGCCATGTCGTAATTGGCCTGGCCGCGCAGCCACCAGCCGTCGCTGAGGCCGAAGTAGCGGCACAGGCGCAGGTCGGTGTCGGCGGTGATGGCGCGCTTGCCGGCGACGATGTCGCCGATGCGCTGGGGCGGAACACCAATGTCCTTGGCCAGGCGGTATTTGGTCAGGCCCAGGGGCTTGAGGAACTCTTCGTCCAGCATTTCGCCGGGGGAGACGGGGGCAACAACACGACGCATCTTCAACCTCCTTCAGTGGTAGTCCACGATTTCCACATTCGTTGCGCCTTCGGGCGTCCAGACAAAGCACACGCGCCACTGTTCGTTGATGCGTATGCTGTGCTGCCCTTTGCGATTCCCCTTCAGAGCCTCCAGCTGGTTGCCCGGAGGGATGCGCAGGTCTTCGAGGACGGTCGACCAATCCAGTTGCTCCAGCTTGCGCAGGGCCGGACGCTCAATATTGAGCCAGCGGCGGACACGTTGACCGAGAAAGAGGGCCTGTGTGTCCTTGCACTTGAAGCTTTTGATGGTCACGGCCAAATATTAACGTTGCACGTTAATAATGTCAAGCGTTCATACGTGTGCTGACGCGGGCGCATGCGGGTCAGCCCACAAACTGCGAAAATCACTCCTACGCAGTCCCGCCCACCCCATGACCTATTCCGTCAAAGAAATTTTCTACACCCTGCAAGGCGAGGGCGCCCAGTCCGGCCGGGCGGCGGTGTTCTGCCGCTTCGCCGGCTGCAACCTCTGGACGGGACGCGAGGAAGACCGCGCCACGGCCGTCTGCAGCTTCTGCGACACGGATTTCGTGGGCACGGACGGCACGGGCGGCGGCAAGTTCGCCGATGCCGATGCACTGGCGGATGTGATTGAAAAGGCCTGGGAACCCCAGGGCCGTGCCGGTCGTTACGTGGTGCTGACCGGTGGCGAGCCGCTGCTGCAGGTGGACGAGGCCTTGACCACGGCCCTGCACGCGCGTGGCTTCACGATTGCCGTGGAAACCAACGGCACCCAGCCCGCCCCGCCGGGACTGGACTGGATCTGCGTGAGCCCCAAGGCCGATGCCGAGGTGGTTCTGAAAAAAGGCAATGAGCTCAAGCTGGTCTACCCGCAGGTGAACGTGGACCCGGCGCGTTTTGAGGACTTGCCTTTCGAGCACTTTTTCCTGCAGCCCATGGACGGGCCGGACCGCGTGGCCAACACGGAGCGTGCCATCGCCTACTGCCAGCAACACCCGCAATGGCGGCTGGGCATCCAGTCGCACAAGATGATCGGCATACGCTAGTCACCGAAAGATATTGATGTACGAGATCAGCCAGCGTTTCTTCTTTGACGCCGCCCACACCCTGCGCCGCGAGATCGAGGCCGCGGGCAGCAAGCGCGTGCACGGCCACACCTATTACGCCGAGGTCGCGGTGCGCGGCGAGCCCATGGGCGAGACCGGCATGGTGCTGGACCTGGGCCATGTGCGCCGCGAGGTCCACGCCCTGCGCGAGAAGCTGGACCACCATTTCCTCGACGAGGTGCCGGGCCTGGGCATCCCCACGCTGGAAAACCTCTGCGCCTTCATCTGGAAGGAACTGCAGCCCAAGGTGCCGGGACTGGCGGCTGTGACGGTGGAGCGTCAGGCCATCGGGGACAAGTGCGTGTACCGGCCTTAAACAACGTTGTCAGCTCTGAGGGGGAGAAGATGAGCGATTTGCATAAAGACTGTTCGCCTGCACTTACCCAGATTAGGGCCAAGTACAACGATGACCGTTTTCAGCAGCTGAATGGCTTGCTTGGAAGTGCAACGTCAAGTACGTGGACGTATTTATTGACTGTTAATGGTGGCGCAGCAGCCGGCCTACTAGCTTTCATTGGGAGCAAACCTGAGCTTGCCAAGCTTCAGTGGCCGTACTTAGTCCTGTTGGTCTTCATGTCCGGTTTGATATTTGTAGGACTGGCTCACGCATTTATCGTTCACAAAGTGCAAGCGCTTGTTGACGGCTGGGTCGAAAATACCGGTAGGTACTGGCGAAACGAAGTGGTGTGGTCCTATGTAATTGATGAAGACAAGAAGCTTGTTCGCAAGTGGGCACTTATTCCTTGGATGCTGGGATGGGCGTCGTTGCTGACATTCTTGACAGGAGTGCTTTGGGCTGCACTCCGATTTCGCGACTTGGCTCTGATTTCTTGATCTTTTTGCCGTATCAACCCGTATTCCTCAACCCCGCCGCAATCCCGTTGATCGAGATGTGGATGCCGCGCCGCACACGCTCATCCGCCTGCCCTGCGCGGTAGCGCCGCATCAGCTCCACCTGCAGGTGGTGCAGCGGGTCGATGTAGGGAAAGCGGTGGCGGATGGAGCGCTGCAGGGCGGCGTTGCCGGCCAGGCGCTGCTTCTCGCCGGTGAGCAGGGTCAGCGCGTGAACGGTGCGCTGCCACTCGGCCTCGATCTGGGTGTAGACCTTGCGGCGCAGCTTGCCGTCGCTGACCAGCTCGGCATAGCGTGAGCCCAGGGCCAGGTCGCTCTTGGCGAGCACCATGTCCATGTTGGAGAGCAGGGTCTTGAAGAAGGGCCACTGCCTGGCCATCTTCTGCAGCAGGGCCAGGCGCTCCTTGTGCTCCTTGTTGCCTCCTGCGTTGAGGAAAGCCTCCACGGCCGAGCCGAAGCCGTACCAGCCGGGCAGGGTCAGGCGGCACTGGCCCCAGCTGAAGCCCCAGGGGATGGCGCGCAGGTCTTCGATCTTCTGCGTGGCCTTGCGCGAGGCCGGGCGTGAGCCGATGTTGAGTTCGGCAATCTCGCGGATGGGCGTGGCGCCGAAGAAGTACTCGGCAAAGCCCTCGGTCTCGTAGACCAGCTTGCGGTAGGCGCCCATGCTGGCCTGGGAGAGTTCGGCGGCGGCCTGCAGCCAGGCCGGCGCGGCGGACTTGGTGGGTTGCAGCAGCGTGGCCTCCAGCGTGGCGGCCACGAGGGTCTCCAGGTTGCGACGGCCGATCTCGGGGTTGGCGTACTTGGAGGCGATGACCTCGCCCTGCTCGGTCAGGCGGATCTGGCCGCGCACCGTGCCCGGGGGCTGGGCCAGGATGGCCTGGTAGCTCGGGCCGCCGCCACGGCCCACGGTGCCGCCGCGGCCATGGAACAGGCGCAGCTGGATGGGCTTGAGCTCGTCGAAGAGGTCCACCAGCGCGATCTCGGCGCGGTAGAGCTCCCAGTTGCTGGTGAAGATGCCGCCGTCCTTGTTGCTGTCGGAGTAGCCCAGCATGATGTCCTGCTCGGCGCCGCTGCGCCGGATCATGCCGGCAATGCCGGGCAGGGCGTAGTACTCGCGCATGATGGGCGCGGCGTTGCGCAGGTCCTCGATGGTCTCGAACAGGGGCACGACGATGAGGTCGGCCGTGCAGTCAGACGCAGCGCCGGGCCGACCCAAGCGCGTCTGCGCCCCCTTGGGGGGCAGCGAGGGCACGTCAGTGCCGAGCGTGGGGGGCGCATAGGCCTCGTCCAGCGTGCCGCGCAGCAGCCCGACCTCCTTCTGCAGCAGCAGCACTTCGAGCAGGTCGCTGACCGTCTCGGTGTGGCTGATGATGTAGTGGCGGATGGCTTCGCTGCCATAGCGCTGGCGGATCAGGCGCGCAGTCTCAAAGACGGCCAGCTCGCCCTGGGTCCAGGTGCTGTAGTTCGCGCCCACCACGCGCAGCGGTCGCGCGTCGGCCAGCAGGCGCAGCAGCAGGCTGCGCTTGGCCTCTTCGTCCAGACCGGCGTAGTTGGACTCGATGCGCGCCGTGGCCAGCAGTTCGGCGATGACCTCTTCATGCTTGTCCGAACTCTGGCGCAGGTCCAGCGTGGCGAGGTGGAAACCGAAGACCTGCACGGCGCGGATCAGCGGGCGCAGGCGCTGCTGCGTGAGCGCCTCGCCGTGCCGCTCGGCCAGCGAGTGCTCGATGGTGCGCAGATCGGCCAGGAAATCGGCGGCGCTGGCATAAGGGTTCTGGGGCGCCACGGCGTGGCGCGCCGCCTCGGTGCCCGTGAGCGCCTGCAGCGTGGCCGCCAGCCGTGCATAGATGCCGATGAGTGCGCGGCGGTAGGGCTCGTCCTTGCGGTGCTCGCTGTGGTCAGGCGAGGTATCGGCCAGGGCGCGCATCTCGGGGCTGCAGCCCACCAGCAGGTCGGAGACTGAGAGCTCGCTGCCCAGCAGGTGCACTTCCATCAGGTAGTGGCGCAAGGCGACCTCGGCCTGGCGCGCCATCGCCATCTGCATGGTGGGCGCGCCGACATTGGGGTTGCCGTCGCGGTCGCCGCCGATCCAGTGGCCCATGCGCAGGAAGCTGTGCACGGGCTGGTTGAGCTCGCGCTCCAGGTTGGCGTAGAGCGCGGGGATCTCGCGCAGGAAGGTGGGCTCGTAATAGCTCAGCGCGTTCTCGATCTCGTCAGCCACGACGAGCTTGCTGCTGCGCACCAGGCGCGTCTGCCAGAGCTGCAGCACACGTGCGCGCAGCCGGGCCTCGTTGGCGGCGAGCTCGCGCGGGGTCAGCAGATCCTTTTTCGGGTCCAGGCCGGTGGCGCGCACCTTGATCTCGTCGCGCTCGACGAGCAGGCGCGCGATGTCGCGCTCGGCGTCCAGGATGCTCTTGCGCTGCACCTCGGTGGGGTGGGCCGTGAGCACGGGCGAGAGGTAGCTGTGCGCCAGCGTGTTGGCGATGCTGCGCGTGCTGATGCCGGCCCAGCGCAGGCGCGACAGCGCCACGTCGATGCTGCCTTCCTGCTCGTTGCCCGCGCGTTCGTGCACGGCGCGGCGGCGGATGTGGTGCCGGTCCTCGGCCAGATTGGCCAGGTGACTGAAGTAGGTGAAGGCCCGGATCACGCTCACGGTCTGATCGTCGCTCAGGCCCTTGAGCAGTTTCTTGAGCGTCTTGTCGGCCTCGGCGTCGGCGTCGCGGCGGAAAGCCACCGAGAGCTTGCGGATCTGTTCGATCAACTCGTAGGCCTCGGCGCCCTCCTGTTCACGGATCACATCACCGAGGATGCGGCCGAGCAGGCGGATGTCTTCGACCAGGGGGCGTTCGTTGTCACGGGAGGCGCGGGCGACGGGCATGGCGGGAGCTGGTGGTGTTAAACAGGGCGCTGCCATGCTAGCATCGCCGGCCCGCTGATGAATCTGTCTTTCGCGACTGATGGATCGGCGCTTTTGAACGAGACCGATCACCGCATGAAACTGACCATCGCCACCCGCGAAAGCCGCCTTGCCCTCTGGCAGGCCGAGCATGTGAAGGCCCTGCTCGAACAGCAGGGGCATGCGGTGACGCTGCTGGGCATGACGACCCAGGGCGACCAGATCCTCGACCGCTCGCTCAGCAAGGTGGGCGGCAAGGGCCTCTTTGTCAAGGAGCTCGAAGTGGCACTCGAGCAAGGCCGTGCCGACCTGGCCGTGCATTCGCTCAAGGACGTGCCCATGGAGCTGCCCGCGGGTTTCGTGCTGGCCTGCGTGATGGAGCGTGAAGACCCGCGCGATGCCCTCGTCTCCCCCAAATACACCAGCCTGTCTGCATTGCCGCCCGGCGCCGTGGTCGGCACTTCCAGCCTGCGCCGTGTGGCGCTGCTGCGTGCCGCGCGCCCGGACCTGAAGATCGAACCGCTGCGCGGCAATCTGGACACGCGCCTGCGCAAGCTCGACGAAGGCCAGTACGACGCCATCGTGCTCGCCGCCGCCGGCCTCAAGCGCCTGGATCTGGAGCACCGCATCCGCGCCGTTTTCGCGCCCAGCGAGATGCTGCCGGCCGCCGGTCAGGGCGCGCTGGGCATCGAGATCCGCAGCGCACGCCCTGAAGTACAGGCCGCTCTCGCACCGCTGGTGCACCAGGGCACCTGGCTGCGCGTGGCGGCCGAGCGTGCGGTCAGCCGTGCCATGGGTGGCAGCTGCTCCATGCCGCTGGCGGCCTACGCCGTGCTCGATGGCGGCACGCTGAGCCTGCAGGCCGCCTGGGGCGACCCTGAGGGCCGCGTGCCCCTGGTGCGTGCGCAGGCCGCGGCGCCCGTGGCCGATCTGGCTGCCGCCGAAGCCCTGGGCTTGCAGGTCGCCACGCAGCTGCGGCGGGGCGTGCAGCAGGCCGGTGGCACGCTGGACAGCTGAGCGCCATGCGCGTCATCGTCACCCGACCGCAGCGTGAGGCGCAGGACTGGGTGCAGGCGCTGCAGCAGGCCGGCTTTGATGCCTGGGCCCTGCCGCTGATCGCCATCGCGCCCGCGCCCGATGCAGCGGCCGTGCGGCAGGCCTGGCAAGCGCTCGATCACTACCTGGGCGTGATGTTCGTCAGTGCCAATGCCGTGCAAGGGTTTCATGCGGGCCGCCCGGCAGGTGGCTCAGCTCGGTTCGAGGCCTGGGCCACGGGGCCGGGCACGGTGCGGGCGCTGCGACAGGCCGGTGTTCCGACGCGGCAGATCGTCGCGCCGCCCGAGGATGCGCCGCAGTTCGATTCCGAAGCGCTCTGGGCCTTGGTGGCGCAGCGCATCCGGCCCGGCGTGCGTGTGTTGATCGTGCGCGGGGCCGACGCAGCCGGCCACAGCAGTGAGGGCGCGGGGCGTGACTGGTTGGCACGCCAGGTGCGCGCGGCCGGTGGCGAGGTGGATTTCCTCGTGAGTTACCAGCGCCAGCTGCCCGCACTTGACGCCGCGCAGCGGCAGCGCGCGCAAGAGGCTGCTGGCGATGGTTCGGTCTGGCTGTTCAGCAGCAGCGAGGCCGTGCACAACCTGCAGGCCAGCCTGCCCGACGTCGACTGGGGCCGCGCGCGCGCCGTGACCACGCATGCGCGCATCGCCCAGGCGGCGCGTGCCGCGGGCTTTGCCGAGGTGCGCGAGACGCGGCCGGCCCTGGCCGATGTGCGGGCCTCGATAGAATCCCTCCAATGACCACCCCCGAGCCCCAGGCAGCACCCGAGACCCCCAGCGCTCCCGCGCCTGCCGCCGCTGTGCCCGCGTCCAGCCCGGGCGCGCCGCCCCCTGCGGCTGCGCCGGCTCGCGTCTCGCGCCTGCTGGTGCTGGCCCTGGGCGTGCTGGCCATCCTGGCCCTGCTGCTCAATGGCCTGCTCTGGGATCGCCTGTCCACCCTGCAGGACCAGCTGAGCCGCCAGACGACCGAGGCCGCCGCCACGGCGGCCGAGGCGCGCACCCTGGTGCGTCAGACCCAGGAGCAGGAACGCGCGCTGGCCGCGCGTCAGGCCGTGCTCGAAGCGCGCCTGGGCGAGGTGGCCCTGCAGCGCAGCCAGCTCGACGAACTGATGCAGAGCCTCTCGCGCACGCGCGACGAGAATCTCGTGGTGGACATCGAGTCCGCCATCCGTCTGGCCCAGCAGCAAGCTCAGCTGACCGGCAGCATGGAGCCCCTGCTGGCGGCGCTGCGTACCGCCGAGCAGCGCGTGCAGCGCGCCCCGCAGGCCCGTCTGGCCCCCGTGCAGCGTGCGCTGGCACGCGACATGGCGCGCATCAAGTCCACCCCCATCGTCGACACGCCCACGCTGCTGGCGCGACTCGATGAGCTGGTGCGCCTGGCCGATGAACTGCCTCTGGCCAATGCGGTGGGTGTCGCGCCGACGCCGGCACCGTTGCCGGCGCCGCGCAGCGAGAGCCCCTTGCAGGCCTGGTGGCAGCGCACGCTGCAGCATGTGCTCGATGAACTGCGCGGTCTGGTGCGCGTGAGCCGCATCGACGCCCCCGAGGCCGCGCTGTTGACGCCCGAGCAGTCCTTCTTCGTGCGCGAGAACTACAAGCTGCTGCTGCTCAACGCCCGCCTGGGTCTGCTGGCGCGCCAGCCCGAGGCGGCGCGCGCCGACTTGCTGAAGGCGGCCAACACCCTGGGCAAGTATTTCGACGCCAGCGCGCGCCGCACCCGCGTGGCCGCTGAGCTGTTGCAGCAGACCCGGACCCAGATGCAGAACGTGGAGCTGCCGCGCGCCGACGAGACCCTGGCTGCGCTGGCGGCCGTGGCGCCCGGACGCTGAGCGCAGGAAGACGCACGCCATGCGCAATCTGCTCTGGTTCCTGGCCCTGTTTGCCCTGGCGGCGGGCGTGGCCCTGTTCGTGGGCAACAACCAGGGCACGGTCACGCTGTTCTGGCCGCCCTACCGCGTGGACTTCTCGCTCAACCTCGTGCTGCTCGTGCTGTTGGCGGTTTTCGTGCTGCTGTACGCCGCGCTGCGCGGCCTGTCCATGCTGCTGGCCCTGCCGGCCGAGGCGCGGCGCTGGCGCCAACGCCATCAGGAACGTGTGCAGCTGCAGGGCCTGCTCGACGCCATGTCGCACCTGGCGGCGGGCCGCTTCATCCGGGCGCGCAAGGCGGCCGAGAACGTGGTGGTGCAGACCGAGGCACTGGCGCGCAGCGAGCAGGTGCTGGCGCACGGCACGCGCCTCATGGCGCTGGCCCATCTGCTGGCCGCCGAATGCGCCCATGCCTTGCAGGACCGGGCCGGCCGCGATGAACATGCACGCTCTGCCCTGGCCCTGACCCAGGGCAAGGGCCGCGAAGCCCAGGAGGTGCGCGAAGGCGTACAGCTGCGCGTGGCGCGCTGGGCCTTCGATGACCGCGACGTGCAGGCCGCGCTGCAGCGCCTGGACGAGCTGCCCCAGGGCGTGGCGCGTCGTACACTGGCGCTGCGCCTGCGCCTGCGGGTCACACGCCTGGCCGGGCAGTTCCGTGCCGCACTGGAGACGGTGCGTCTGCTGGGCAAGCACCGTGCGTTTTCCGAATCGGCCGCGCGCAGCATCGTGCGCGGCCTGGCCACCGAACTGTTGCGCGGCACGCATGACACGGCCCAGCTGCAGAAGGTCTGGGAGCAGCTCGATGCGGCCGAACGTGGCATGCCCGAGGTCGCCTTGCTGGCGGGCGAGCGCATGCTCGCCCTGGGTGGCGACTTCGCGCTGGTGCAGCAGTGGCTGCTGCCGGTTTGGGAGCAACTGGTGCGTCCGGCATCCACCCTGCCGCAGGAGTTGCGCCTGCGGCTCGTGCTGCTGCTCGAGCGCGGCTTTCACCAGACACCCGGGCAGCCCGACGCAGCCTGGCTGGCGCGCATCGAGGCGGCCCAGCTGGCCAATCCGCGTGAGCCGCTGCTGCAGTACCTGGCCGGTGTGGCCTGCATGCATCTGCAGCTCTGGGGCAAGGCCCAGCAGCTCTTGCGCCAGGCGCTGACCCAGCTCAAGGACGAGGCCCTGCGCCGGCGTGCCTGGGCGGCGCTGGCCCGGCTGGCCGAGCAGCGCGAGGACGGCGCTGCCGCCCTCGAAGCCTGGCGCCAGGCCGCCCAGGGCTGAGTCCGCCATCGGGAGGGCCCCGGTTGGCGGGGGGTGACGGCGTTCCGGCAAAGGGCTAATATGGCCCGTACCCACTTGCGTCTGCACCATGGCCACCCTGACCGAACACCTCATCAAGCTCACCGATCACCGTGATCGCGACCTGCTCGAACTGACCCTGGCCAAGGCCTTGATCGATCTGGTGCCGATCCAGCGCGTGGTGATCTCCCGCGTCAGCGCCGAGGACAACGAGAGGCGCTGGCTGGACCTGGTCTCGCTCGACGCCCGCGGTGGCGGCAAGGTGGTGGACCCGCTGCGCATCGATTTCCAGAGCCTGCCCAAGCTGGAGGAGTCCTACGACCGGCTGCGCAGCCTCAATGGGCGCCAGATGATCGAAGTGGCCTGGGCCGGCCCCGAGGGGCCGCGCATCTACTATCTGCCGCTGTTTGCCGACACGCGTGCTGACGACGAGCAGGGGGTGATCGACATCCACACCGCCGGCGTGCTGCAGCCGGCCGAGCTGCAGACCATCGAGCAGCTGCACCACATCTACCGCAATATGTACACGCTGCTGGCCTACAGCGACCGTGACGCGCTGACCGGCCTGCTCAACCGCAAATCATTGGACGATACCTTCTACAGCGCGGTGCTCGAAGAGCTCGACGGCATCCAGGAGGATGCCAGGAACGAGCCCGCACCCGGCAAGGAGCGGCGTCACCGGGTGCCGCCCAACTACTGGCTGGGCTGCATCGTCATCGACAACTTCCATCTGCTCAGCGACAAGCACGGGCACCTGATCATGGAAGAGGTGACGCTGCTGGTGGCGCGCCTCATGAACAGCACGTTCCGCGCGCATGACCGGCTCTACCGCTTCGGCGGCGAAAAGTTTGCGGTGCTCTTCCACTGTCCCGAGGAGACCCTGGCCCTGGGTGCCTTCGAGCGCCTGCGCGCCAATGTCGAGAAGTACAACTTTCCCCAGGTCGGTCGCGTGACCATCAGCGCCGGCTTCACCCGCGTGCTGGCCGACGATTCGCCCAGCACCGCGCTGGAGCGCACCGACCAGGCCATCGACTATGCGCAGCGCAATGGCCGCAACAAGGTCTGCAGCCATCCGGAACTGGTGCGCAAGGGCTTGTTCGGCGAGGTCTCGCGCACGGGTTCGGTGGACGTGTTCTGAGTTTTCCACCCAGGCACAAAAAAGCCCGCATCTGCGGGCTTTTTTGCGGCTGCGGCATGTATCAGCCTTGGACCGTCTCCTGCTGCTCGAAGGGCAGCTTCATCTCGCGCAGATCCTTGCGGGTCTCGACCAGGATCAGCGGACCCTCGTCCAGGACCACCGCGACCGGGCGCTCGCGCGGCACGTGAACCGGCTTGGGCTCGGCGGCGATGGCGGCCTGGACGGCGGCCACCTTGTCGGCATCGGAGTTGACCCACTGCAGGCCCGAGGCGCTGGCCACCTGGCTCAGGTCGGACAGCGGCAGCGTGTAGGGCTGCACGCGCGGCAGGGCACGGCTGCTGGCAGCGCTTGCGGTGACGGCGGGCGCTGTCGCGGCAGGCGCCGGACGGGCTTCGGCGATCGCGGCACCATACAGGGGCTGGGCGGCTTCGGTGCCCGCAGGCTCCTGGGCCGGGCGCTCCTGGCGTTCGCCACGCTGGCGGTCACGGCCATAACGGTCGCGTGAACGGCGCTCACGCTGACCCTGGGCTTCGCTCTCGGGACGGGCCTCCATGGGCTGGGTGTCGCCGTCATGCGTCGTCTCGACGGGCGGCTGCGCTTCGTTCAGCGGGTCTTGCGGACGGGTTTCCTCGGCCGGACGGCGCTCTGCTTCGGGCCGCGGGCCGCGCTCGTTGCGGCGTTCACCGCGTTCCTGGCGCTCGCCACGCGGTTCGCGGGGCTCACGGGGTTCGCGCGCTTCACGCGGCTGTTCGCTGCGCTCGCCGCGGTTGCCGCGCGGTTCGCTGCGCTCGCCACGTTCCTGGCGTTCACCCCGCTCGCCGCGCTCTGCGCCGCTGCGACCACGCTGCTCTTGGTTGCGCGGTGCGCGTTCCTGGCGCTGCTCGCTGCCGGCTTCGGCCGGCTGCTGCTGGGCGTTGCGGTTTTCGGCGTCGGCGCGCTGGCCTTGACGTTCGCCGCGGCCGCCGCGCTGCTCGTTGCGCTCACCGCGTTCCTGGCGTTCGCCACGCTCGCCGCCACGGCCACCACGGCCGCCGCGGCCACGGCCCTCGCCGCGACCTTCGCCGCGACCTTCGCCGCGGTTGCCCTCACGGCCGCCACGGGCGTCACGGCGTTCTTCCTTCTTCTCCACCTTGGCGGGCTCGGCCGCCGGCTTGCTGCCGAACAGGCTCTTGAGCCAGCCGATGAAGCCCGGGCTGGCCGGCTGTTGCGCGGCCGTGGCGACCTTGGCCGGCTTGGCAGCTGGCTCGGCCACCGGCTTGGGCGGGGCGACCGGTGCCGGTGCGTCGGGCAACACGCCCTTGATGACCGGGGTCTGCTTGTTGGTGGGCTCCTGCGAACGGCGCGTGACGGCGGTCGGGTCTTCGATCTCCTCGGCCATCTCGTAGCTGGCCTCGATGTTGTCCAGGCGCGGGTCGTCGTGCTTGAGGCGCTCGAGCTTGTAGTTCGGCGTTTCGAGCGACTTGTTGGGCACCATCAACACATTGATGCGCTGCTTGATCTCGATCTTGGTGATCTCGTTGCGCTTCTCGTTGAGCAGGAAGGAGGCCACGTCCACGGGCACCTGCACGTGCACGGCGGCAGTGTTGTCCTTCTGGGCCTCTTCCTGGATGATGCGCAGGATCTGCAGCGCCGAGCTCTCGGTGTCACGGATGTGGCCCGAGCCGCCGCAGCGCGGGCAGGGGATGGAGGCGCCTTCGGACAGGGCCGGACGCAGGCGCTGTCGGCTCATTTCCATCAGGCCGAACTTGCTGATGGTGCCGAACTGCACGCGGGCGCGGTCCTGGCGCAGCGCGTCGCGCAGGCGGTTCTCGACCTCGCGGCGGTTCTTGCTCTCCTCCATGTCGATGAAGTCGATCACGATCAGGCCGCCCAAGTCACGCAGGCGCATCTGGCGCGCCACTTCGTCGGCGGCTTCCAGGTTGGTGCGGGTCGCGGTCTCCTCGATGTCGCTGCCCTTGATGGCGCGTGCCGAGTTGACGTCGATGGAGACCAGCGCCTCGGTGTGGTCGATCACGATGGCGCCGCCCGAGGGCAGGTTGACCGTGCGGGCGTAGGCCGACTCGATCTGGTGCTCGATCTGGAAGCGGCTGAACAGCGGCGCGTTGTCACGGTAGCGCTTCACGCGCGCGGCATGCTCGGGCATGACGTGGGCCATGAACTGCTGGGCCTGCTCGTACACGTCGTCGGTGTCGATCAGGATGTCGCCGATGTCGGCGTTGAAGTAGTCGCGGATGGCGCGGATCACCAGGCTCGATTCCTGGTAGATCAGGAAGGCACCCTTGCCGCCCTTGGCCGCGCCGTCGATGGCGCCCCAGAGCTTGAGCAGGTAGTTCAGGTCCCACTGCAGCTCGGGCGCGCTGCGGCCGATGCCGGCCGTGCGCGCGATGATGGACATGCCATTGGGGTACTCGAGCTGGTCGAGCGCTTCCTTCAGTTCGGCCCGGTCGTCGCCCTCGATGCGACGGCTGACACCGCCGCCGCGCGGGTTGTTGGGCATGAGCACCACGTAGCGGCCGGCCAGCGAGACGAAGGTGGTCAGGGCCGCGCCCTTGTTGCCACGCTCTTCCTTTTCCACCTGGACCAGCAGTTCCTGGCCCTCCTTGATGGCGTCCTGGATGCGGGCCTGGCTGACGGACACGCCCTGCTGGAAATAGTTGCGGGAGATTTCCTTGAAGGGCAGGAAGCCGTGGCGGTCTTCGCCGTAGTCGACGAAGCAGGCTTCGAGCGAGGGCTCGACGCGCGTGACCACGGCCTTGTAGATATTGCCCTTGCGCTGCTCGCGCCCTTCGATTTCGATCTCGTAGTCGAGGAGCTTCTGCCCGTCGACGATGGCCAGGCGGCGTTCTTCGGCCTGCGTGGCGTTGATCAGCATCCGTTTCATGGATGTTTTCCTTTACATCAGTACACATGCCCGGTGCGGGCGCACGATGCCGGAACTGACGCTTCGAAACGGAGGGAATTGCCGGAGAACCGCGGGCTCAGCTTGTGAGCCGCGGCGTAGGCGCGTGGATGAGGGCGAGGAAAGGCGTCTGTGGGGCCACCACCAACTTGGCGGCCTGGCTTGCCCGCACTGCGGGCGCCGATGGCTGACCGGTGCCGGAAAGCAGCACGCGGGCGCGCTGCAGGCACAAGAGGATCAGGCTCATCAACACAAACATTTCGCTTTGATCCGGTTGCCAGCTTATGGCTGGCAACACTGGGTATTCCGTTCAGTGTTTCAAGGCGTCGGTTGCGCCTTCCACGGGGCAGGCCACGGCAAGCAGCTGGCTTGCGGTTTGCATGTCCAGTGGTCGGTGACATCGACCTTCCAGCGCGGCGCCGTGGTCATCTGGACTAAACTCCAGATAAATCAACCACTTACGGCTCGTCGCTAGTGAAACACATTATAGGGGGCAAAACGCCTGCCGCGGGTCCCCGTGTCGAAATCGTGACAGTCGACGAGGAGTCGGCTGGCCAGCGCCTGGACAATTTCCTGCTGCGCCAGCTCAAGGGCGTGCCCAAGACCCATGTCTACCGCATCATCCGCAGCGGCGAAGTGAGGGTTAACAAAGGGCGGGCCTCGGCCGATACGCGGGTCGAAGCGGGCGATCAGGTCCGGGTGCCGCCCGTGCGCCTGTCCGAGCGGGCGGCGGACAAGGCCGAGGCCATGGCGGCGCCCCACGCGCCGGCGCGCGAGTTTCCGGTACTTTTTGAAGACGAGGCCGTGCTGGCCGTGGACAAGCCGGCCGGCACGGCCGTGCATGGCGGTTCGGGGGTGAGCTTCGGGGTGATTGAACAGTTGCGCATGGCGCGGCCGCAGGCGAAATTCCTGGAACTGGTGCACCGGCTGGACCGCGAGACCAGCGGCATCCTGCTGCTGGCCAAGAAGCGCAGCGCGCTCAAGGCCCTGCAGGACCAGTTTCGCGAACGCGAGACCGGCAAGACCTATCTGGCCCTGGTGGCCGGCGCCTGGCCGCTGAACAAGAAGGTGCTGGACAAGCCCCTGCACAAATACCTGCTGGAGGACGGCGAGCGCCGCGTCAAGGTGGTGGCCCGCGACGACCCGGACGGCATGAAGTCCGTCACCCTGGTCAAGGTGCGCAGCCGTTCCGAGCGCTACAGCCTGCTCGAGGTGACCATCAAGACCGGCCGCACCCATCAGATCCGCGTGCACCTGGCCTCCGAAGGCCAGCCCATCGTGGGCGACGACAAGTACGGGGATTTCGAGCTCAACAAGGCCTTGCAGAAGCCCGCAGGCACGGAGGGGGCGGCGCCGCTCAAGCGCATGTTCCTGCACGCCTGGCGTTTACAGTTCAAGCATCCGGCCAGCGGCGAGCGCATTGAATTGAGCTGCCCGCTGCCGCCCGAGCTGGCCCGTTTCGCGGGTCAGGTTCTTCCAGAGTCCGAGCAGCCATGAGTTTTCGACCCCGCCAGTACGACCTGATCGCTTTCGACTGGGATGGCACCTTGTTCGATTCCACGGCCATCATCACGCGCAGCATCCAGGAGGCCGTGCGCGACGTCGGTGGCACCGTGCCCAGTGACAAGGCCGCGTCCTATGTGATCGGCATGGCCCTGGGCCAGGCCCTGGCCCATGCCGCGCCCGACGTTCCGCCCGAAAAATACCCGGCGTTGGGCGAGCGCTACCGCCACCATTACATGGCCCACCAGAATGATTTGAGCCTGTTCGCTGGCGTGCTGGAGTTGCTGGCCGACCTGAAGGCGCGTCACCACTGGCTGACCGTGGCCACGGGCAAAAGCCGGCGTGGCCTGGACGAGGTGCTGCACACGGTGCAGCTCAAGGGCGTGTTCGACGGCTCGCGCACGGCCGACGAAACCGCGGGCAAGCCGCACCCGCGCATGCTGCAGGAGCTGATGCGCGAGTTCGGCGTCGAGCCCGGGCGCACGCTGATGATCGGCGACACCACGCACGACCTGCAGATGGCGCTCAATGCCGGCTGCGCGAGCGTGGGCGTGAGCTACGGCGCGCACGAGCCCGAGGCCTTCCATGCGCTGCAGCCCCTGCATGTGGCGCATTCGGTGCGCGAATTGCACGACTGGCTTCTGGAGCATGCCTGAGCCATGGACGAGGCCGGACTGATTCCCCTGTGCAACTCGGCCGACCTGGTCGACAGCGGGCTGGCCGTGCCTTTCGACGTGGTCTACGGCGGCCAGACCTGCCGGGCCTTTGCCATCCGCAACGCCGGACAGGCGCACGCCTATCTGAACCGTTGCACCCATGTGGCCATGGAGCTGGATTACCAGCCCAACCATTTTTTCGATATCACGGGCCATTGGCTGATCTGCGCTACGCATGGTGCGTTGTACGCACCTGAAACCGGTGC
>LNFM01003893.1_pt1 | contig 18219 bp, 19 predicted proteins | sample 596031 | NCBI WGS metagenome assembly LNFM01 (sample SAMN04254537, study PRJNA301005) | activated carbon metagenome | isolation source: dual media filters at the Ann Arbor, Michigan drinking water treatment plant | place: USA: Ann Arbor | reverse complement strand
GCGAAAGATCTGGCAAGAAATTTATCGGTCAAGTTTCCAACTGCATCTCCCAAACACCCTTCACTTCTTAATAAAAAGATTTCATTTTTTTACTTTGATAAAAATTGCCTTGGTGCAGAGCCCGATGTGGGATCTCTTGTTTCATTTAAGTCCCCGCCCTACGGTCACATTGCTATTGTTAGAAACAAAACAATTATTGATGACAACACTTTTGATCTTTATTTATTCGAACAACACGGGGAACTTAATTTTAAGCTGAATCAAATTAAACCCGTTAGAAAACTTAGAATTCACAAGGGAAAGTACCCACAGAACATAAAAGGTTGGCTTGTTCCTTACAGACTTAAAGCTGAGTAAAAACCTGGTAGAAAGACATGACAAGTCCTCCCAAAAGAAATAAAACCATTAAAGACCAAGAGAACACCTTATAGGACTTCATAATCTTAAGGGCTTTTTTAGAATAGCGGGTCTGATTGATCACTGGCACAGGCGTCTGCGCGGACTTAATCAGCGCATAACAGGCCCCACAAAACAATACCACAGATAAAATTGAATAATTCATTACATCCCAATTCAGCATGTGTTTCGTTTCGGAACATTTTTAAGTTTAGAAAAGTCGAGATTTTAAGGAGATCCAACAAAGGGACTGCCATAACTGGAATCAGCAGGTGGTCCAGACCTACAAAAATCAAAGCCTCTTTCTCCGTAATAGAGCTCGTTTTGAATGAGGCATTTTTCTAAACGATTCACAGCTTCTCTAAGGGCTTCTTTGACAAGACTAAAGGCCTCTGGTGTCAGTTGATAGTTACCATCTGATAGTAACTGAGGTCTTTGCTGCAAAGCCTCTTGGATTCTGATTTTTTCATCCCAGGACTTTAATTGTGGAAAACTGATAATCCCTAGGCTTGCAGAGAATACAAACTTACCCCACCGATAAAGATAGCTGCCTAAAATAGATAAAGTAATACCCATCATCCATTTTTCTTTGTTCCATTTTTTTATCATTTCAGTGTTCATCTTAAGCATTTCTTGGATTTCATAATCAGTGTAACCAAAAGAAGAACCCAAAGTTTCACATTCAAATTCGGAACAAATCTGGATCAAACGCCGCTCTGAACTGACAGGATTCAATTCAAAACTTTGTATTTGAACTGTGGTCTTTGCATGCACAAAGGAAAAACTAAATAAAATGATCAACAACATTTTCATTACTGAATCCCCAAAAGAACTTCTTGAAAATCATTAACTGTTTTTTGCAAAGAAGTTTTTAAAACCACAACACTGACTTCAGAGTCATTTAACGATTCGGCCTCTTTCAATAGAGCTTTTTCATTTTTCTGAAAATAAGGAGAAAACCAGTCACTGACTTGTTTTTCTGTAACGATAGATAATGTGAGTCCCGCACCACCGCCCACTAAAATTCCACCAGCAAAGTAACTAATTAATGAATAAAAATCTGATGGGTGTAGCTTAGTCGCAATGGCCTGAGAAATGACAGCTCCTGAAACAGCACCAATGGCTGTTCCTAGTACCAAATAAGCTGTTTTTAATACTTTGCGGTTATGATCTTTTTTTTCTAAAAATTGAATCTGATTTTCAATTTCGGAAATTTCATATCCCTCTGCTTTTCCCATAATCTGACAATCAGAAATGGACAGTTGTTCTTGAACGGGTGTCACAGTGCAGACATTAAAAATAACTCTTTCAGAGTTTTGCAGCTGGGAAAGGACCATCGCTCTTGAAGGTTTAAGACTGGATGACATTATAATCCGAGTTTTAGCAAAACTCAGACTTGATAAAAATAGAAGACTTATTAATAGACATTTCAATGGCGTGTCCTCGGTTGATTTAAAATAGAACCCTATAAGAATTTAAGCCCCCCAGTAAGTGTCATAATTTTGTGCAGTCATTTCTACAATGGCCAAGGCCTTGCTAATACAACCCATGCGAGGTGAAACCATGTACGTAAAAAGAAACTCATTCGCTTTGATGCTATTTATTGCCATTTGGAGCTGCCAATCATTGGCAATAGAACAATGTCTAGACGTTGTTACCATGAAAAAAGATTTAGGGGTTCGTATTGAAGATAATGTGGACGATGTTTACGTGCCGTCTAAAAAAGAATTGCGAATCACCGGCGAAGCTTTGTTACTATCATTAGATAACTATTACGGACCTGAAAAGAAAAAAACAGAGACCATCGAGTTTAATTGGGCCCAACAAAAAAAAACCTTCATGAGCCGTCTCCTGAGTTCCAATACAAATGCGGAAGCACTGCTGGTGACATCTGACTTTCTTTATAAACTCGACGATGCTCACGTCAATATTGATATCCCATCCAGCTATGAGGCAAGCCTTGCACTGCAATTCAGTTATGACCCCAATAACAAAACAATCATTCTCAATCAAATGAATCCCGCCTCGCTGAGTCTTCAATTGCGCTCTGGAAAATTGCCAGAATTGGGCACTAAGCTTCTCAAGATTAATGGTCTAGATGTTTTAGAGTTTCAAAAAAGGTATCCCTTTTTTAATTCCAAAAATGGAAACCCATTGACGAACACAGCGATGTTCGCAAGATCCCTAAGTCGCATTCGTGAAGCTTCTGGCTTTCCACTGTCTCTGTTTCCTAAAATGATTTGGAAATTCGAATTTGAGTCTCCAAAAACCAAAGAAATCTTTGAAGCTGAATTTGAATATAAAAAATCAGGCACCCCGCTGATCACGGGATCCACTGTTTTAAGCACTAAAGTGGCCAACCTTGGCACCGAGATGGAGAATTTAATCGAAAACACTGAGAGCCTATCTATTGGGAAAAAATATAGAATTGGTCAATCTCAGCCATTTTTCGAATTACCAAAAAGTTTTCGAAAGATCATGTTACCCGATCATTTGAAAGAAATTGATAAGGATAACTTTGGCGAAAAACGTCTGCATGCAGGAGTTTTTCAACATGAAGGTAAAAATGTGGGCTACCTAAGAATTGCAAGCTACAGCACAGGCTCGCTAGGTCTTCAAGATGTGGGATTGATTCTTGATCACTACATCAATCAGTTGGAAGCTTCATCTGATTACTTGATCATTGATCAAATGAGTAACCCTGGTGGCAGTGTCACCTATGCTGACATGATTATTGAAAGACTTGTGGGTGAAATTAAACTTGATACTCACATGAAGTTTCAAGTGAAACCCACCCATTCATGGATGCAGAATTATACATCACTGATCGAAGCTGTGGCCGGTGATTTTCAGCTGGTCAGCTTTGATCCTGTTCGTCACAAAAAACTTTTAGACTTTTTAAAAGAGCAATTTGATATTATTCACAAGGCTTACACAAGTGGCGAGCCCTACAGTGAACCCGTTTCACTTCTAGGTTATCACGAATACATCAAGTTCTACACAGACATGGAGCGAGCGAAAAATCAAGGAACACAGTTAAGTCTTTTTGATTCTTCAACAGATTCAAGAATGAATAAAAAAGCTTTGTATTCAAAAAAAATCTATATGCTGATTGACCACTATTCGTTTTCTGGTGGAGATGCCACACCTGCCAACTTGAAGGATTATCGCAGGGCTACATTAATTGGAACTCGCACCGCTGGCGCTGGCGGTTCGGTCGAGAATTTTTCATCAAGGCTTTTGAAAGCCGAATTCAATTACTCTTTAACGGTGTCACTTATGTACCGCCCAAAAGGCGATGAGACATTCGTGGAAAACTATGGAGTGACTCCTCATTATGAGTTAGTTCCCACCACCAATGACTACCTAAATGGATTTAAAGAGTATTTCCAAAAAGTACTGAAATTTATTAGTGAAGACTTAAAAAAGAACTAAGCTTTAGAGGACTTTTTCGAGTCCTCTTTTTTTTCAATTTCAATTTGAGCTTGAATTTTAAAACGATGAGTTTCTGCAAATTTTGAAAGCTCATCGATCCAATCAATTTTAGAAATAATTCCGTTGATCTCTTTGGCTACACGGTTAGTGATTTCCTCTTTGCTGCGATTAGCTCCCGAAAGCAGGGCCTCTAAAATTTCCTTTGGTAACTTGAGATCAGCTAAATACTTTCTGATTCCTTCTTCGGTCATAAAGGCTGCTGACACACCCACTGAAAAAACTTTTTTTAAGGCATCACCAAGGCCTGCTGATTTATCTTCTTTATCATTAGCCATTATTGACCACCGTAGATTTGCTTAATTCGGCGGTGATAGGCTGAAATCATATTAGGAAGATTCACGCTAACAGCGGCATTCGCCACAGGCCCTGGAACAAACATTCCAAAAGTGGCTTCCACTTCGTAAGTGGCCCTGGTTTTCCCAGCTTCTTCTTTTAAAATCCAGTGACCTTTCATGGTCTTAAAAATATCACCTGAAGCAAATTCCCATGTGATTTTGTTAGGCTTATCTTCAGTCATCCAAATGGTGTAAACAAAGGACTTGATCAACTGCACTTTGTATTCGACTAATTTTTTTGAGCCTTCCGTTTTTAAAACGGTGCAGGATTTTACTTCTGCCAAAAACTCTGGGTATTTTGAGTAATCAGAAATCACTGCAAAGAATTGATCCGGGGTGCAATTGAAAACTTCTGTGGTGCTTGCTTTTGCCATAGCCTATTGAGCCGCGAACTGATGCTACTCGTCAACTTTTTTTAAAATTTCTAAACAAAGCCTCGGCGGCGGCTTTGGCTTTTTCACTTTCCGACTGGACTGAAGTCGCAGTTGTTCGAAGTTTAAAAAAGTCACACAGGTTGGAGCGATCTTTTTCTAGAATTCGACTGGCTTGGGTTTCCCTACATTCGTTGTAAACTTTTGGATCATAAAACTCACAGTTTCCGCAGCAGCGAATATCCGTTTTACATTTATAACACTCAGCTGATCTTGAAATAGGATGCACAACTTCTAAAACTGTCTGACATCTAAAACAAGAGCTCATAGGGATAATGATTTCTTTCCTAAATTATGACTGGCTTCAATAAACCGAATTGTTCCCGTTTTTGAGCGCATAACTAAGGAATGAGTTGTCGCAATATGGCCTGATTTAAATTTCACACCTTTTAGCAAAGGTCCATCGGTCACCCCAGTGGCCACAAACATCACTGAACCTGGGGCTAATTTCTCAATGCTTAACTTTTGATTGAGATCCAAAATTCCCATTTTTTTTGCACGTTCTTTTTCGTTTTCATTACGAAATTTCAGGCGCCCTTGAAAGTCCCCGCCCAAACATTGCATGGCAGCTGCTGAAATAACACCTTCCGGGGCTCCGCCGATACCCATCAACATATCAATGCCTGAGTCTTCAAAGCCAGCAGCCACAGATGCAGACACGTCCCCGTCACCAATCAGTTGAATGCGTGCGCCCGTTTTTCTAACCTCAGCTATTAAATCAGAGTGCCTTGGACGCTCGAGGATAACCACTGTGATTTCATTAACACTTTTTTTCAGCTTTTCAGCCACGCGGTGAATGTTTTCTGTAGGACTTAAATCAATATCAATGCATCCACGAGCCGTGGGTCCACAGGCAATTTTATCCATATAAGTATCTGGAGCATGTAAGAATTGACCTTTTTCTGCGACTGCGATGACAGAGATCGCCCCCACCCCACCCGTTGCACAAATCGTAGTCCCTTCTAAGGGATCTAAAGCAATATCCACCGATGGGGCACCGTTCACATTGGAGCCCACTTTTTCACCGATAAAAAGCATGGGAGCTTCATCCCTTTCGCCCTCACCGATGACGACAGTTCCATCGATTTGCACCGAATCAAAAGCTTTTCTCATGGCATCCACGGCCGCTTGGTCCGCTTTTTTTTCTTCTCCACGACCCATCCAGCGTGCGCTGGCAAGGGCTGCGGCCTCAGTGATTCTCACGAACTCTAATGCAAGGTTACGATCCATACTGTGCTTGCTCCTTAAGATAAAACTGATTTAAACCTTAGTTTATGCAAAAGTGGAAACAGAATTTACCTCTACACCTGACATTCTCAAGAATTTACTTCTTACCTTTGCTTGTGCCTATGATTTTGCAGACCGGTTGGCAATGGGACGTGGCAGCGGCCGTGCTATTCATCCTTCTCTCGCTGACAGATGCCTGGGACGGAGCCTTAGCAAGAAAATGGAACTTGGTTTCCAATTTCGGGAAATTTATGGATCCAGTGGCCGACAAGGTTCTCGTTTCCACTGTACTACTTACGCTGCTTTATTTGCAAAAAGTGGAACTTTTATTGGTCATACTACTTCTGGCTAGGGATACTTTTATCGGTGGAGTCCGAGCCATCGCCGCTGCTGACAACCTTATTTTGGACGCCAAGTCCGCAGGTAAGTGGAAAACAGGTTTCCAAATGACAGGTATTACTTTGATCATTTTAGAAAGTTTTCCATGGATTCCCTATTTCGGAATCCTAGGACGAGTGGCTCTCTGGTTCTCGGTTGTTTTAAGTCTTTTTTCGGGGTATCAGTATTGGCAAGCGTACCAAGACTCTCGAAAAGGAAAATAGCTTATTTATGCTCAAATATCTTCAGCCTGTTTCATGGTCACTGATTTTATTTATGCTTTTGATGAGCCTTTATCTGCAAGCCCAAAAAATAAGCAATCATCATAAAAAAAGCCCTCCCTCCATCGTGGGTGCTAGTTTTTTAAGTCCATAATTTTAAACAATTACAGTTTTGAGTAGTTGACCAATCGGGGTAATTAACAGTATTTCTTTTATTCGCATTTCAAGATGCGGGAATAGCTCAGTTGATAGAGCGATGCCTTGCCAAGGCATAGGTCGCGGGTTTGAGTCCCGTTTCCCGCTCCAATTTTTTCTCTAAATATCACCCGGTAACATCTGCAATCCCTCAGGATTCATCAATAGCTCAAAACCCTCCATGGGCTTACGCCCCTTTACCAAGGAATCTTGATCAGGCGTTTTTTTAATCGATTTCTGTGGATTTTCAGGATCCAAATGCAATGCCCAAAGCGTGTCAAAGCCTTCGGCAGACATGGAATACCTACCGTCACCTAAGATTAAATTTTGTGAATCCAGTGCATACATCCAACCATCCACAAACCAATTCCATATTCTAATTTGTCGATTCAAAATTTCATTACTTGTTAACAACTCCTCGGTGCTTATCCATTTCACTTGAGTTCCTGGTCGATAAAGGCTTTGGCTAAAAGGAGGCACTAAAATTCCTTGGCTATAGATTTGACCCTCAAAAAGATAAACGCCGCGAAACCAGAATGAATTCCCTAAGCTTGGAAAAACTCGAACCCTTTCAGGAGTGTGTCCCTGAGATTCAGCAATTTTTAAGACCGCTGTTTCAGCTCTCCACTCTTGAGTTCCTGCCCAGGCAAAATAAAGAAAGGTGTAGAGAAAAATAATTTTAAGCGATGTTTTTTTATATTTTTTGATAAAGAAAAATGTCACAAGCCAGGGAGTGGTTAATAATGGATCAACAATTGAGACCCAATCTAAGGAAAACCTGTGATTGGTAATAGGCCAAAAAATTTGTGTCCCGTAGGACGTTAATAAATCTAAAATCCAATGGGTGCCGACTGCAAAAAAAGAAATTTTATAATATTCCAAGTAGTGCTCGCGGGATTTTTTAAAAAAAGGCCAAAATATTAACCAACATAGCCAAGCACCCAATGGAATAAAAAAGATAGAATGAGTGAAGTGCCGATGCATGAGAGTCGCAAACAGCGGATCCGTGGAGCTTCTAAAAAAAGAATCGAGATCTGGTAAAGTGCCGCCCACAAGGCCAATGATCCAAGGTTTGATTTTTAGATCATTTGTCTTTTTAGTAGATGCTTCAGCAGAAAGTGCGCCCCAAAGAGCTTGTTAAATCGAATCCATGGCTAGCTCACTGTGTGGCCCCTGATCCTTTTACCGAAGATCTAGGACCAGGATTAAAATCTTCTGCCAAACTTTCACAACCTTTAATTTTTGCTAATGCCATTTTAAGATCCTTGGAGTTTTTATACTTCCAATTATGAGCAAAGCGATCCGACTTCGAGTAACTTAAAACATCTGAATTTTTGATTTTACAGCTTCCACCAAAATGATCTCGTACAGTAATGACATTTGAAGGAGTCACTAAATTAGGTGGCTCACCTCGTTTAAAGCCAAAATCAAAAACCAACGAGCCCGGGCAAGATTGCAATTGAAAACCAGAGGCTTCCTTTTCCCAAGTGCTAATGGCTGATTGTTTAATTTTACAGCCATTCTCGTTTACTAAATTTCCTGAGTTATCAATCAACCAAGTCAGCCCTGCTGAGTCTTGAATTTTTCCATCTTTAAACTGAGGCTCACCTGAAGACGGAAAAATAAAAAAACTGCGCGCTCCAGGAGCTCCTGATTTTGCTCCTTTTTTTTCTATTGCAGAGTGAACCTCAAATAAACCATTTCCAAAGAATTGAAAGTTTCGGTGAGATTGATCGGCATCACGAAGACTTAAGCGAATAATACAATTCTTATATTTAGGACTTTGAAACTGGTGCATTCGGTAAGGCCCCAGCCTTTCGATTTGATCTTTGCAATTGGGGCTTTGGGCCCCAATTGCAAAGGGTAATAAAAAGACAAAAAGAAACTTATTCATTCAAAAAATTATAGGTTTGCTGAGGTGCAATTTCATAAATAGAACCCACTTCAGCTGGAAGCTGAATTTTTGCTAAGCCACCTTGATTAAGTTCTAATAATTCACCTTCAAAGTTAATAGCAAAAGTTCGGTTGGCAATTTTGTAAGCTCTTTTTAATTTCTGATTCAGTTGAATATTGGATGGCTTCACGAAAGCTCTGTTATTTGTACAACCAAATTCTAATACGGATCCGCTGGTAGTCATCAAATAACTGGTTTTGGATTCTCGTTTATAGCCATCAAGATGTAAAATGTTTCCTGCAAGCTCACCTTGAGTTAAAGCTACATCTGTTGTGTCTGCACTTTTCGGATCACAAGCAAACTTAATTTTATTGGTATAAACTCTGGCGTTCCACTGGGCTCCGCTGAACATATCCTTTAAATCAGCTTTTTGCTGGGGACTTTGAGCATTGTATTCTAAAATGGCATCCCCAGCCGTTTGGGCGATATCACCTTCATTTTTACTAAAAACATATTTAGCAGGTAAAGTTTTATCCTCAGGAAATAAAATCATGTGCTGAGCTCGCATGACAATGCGGCCCACACTTGGTGATTGTCCAAGGGGCTCGATGACGGGTTGACCTGATAAAGTGATGGAATAAAATTGGCCAGTCTGATTCATGATTAATAAAATGGGATTCTTTGAAACTCGTACAGGCGTTTCAAAAGTTTCATCCGCATAGGTTGCAGCCGAAGACATAGAATAAGCCTTCAATGCAGGATGCAAGTCCACTGCATATTTAGCAATTTGAGCGTAGGTTTCAACTGTTACAGCATAAGAGCCTTCATCAGAGATTTTATTATCACAGGCCCCGCTTAATCCTGCGCGTGGTCCTGAGCGACAAGTGATGTGCCGAAAGCCATCCATGTGACGAGCCTCGTGCATGAACACACTGGCACGGTCCAAAGCTGTATAGTTCGCCGTCAAAAGCATGGGACAAACATACATAGTGCTACCAAAACCGTAGACGTAAGCGGCCACACCTTTTGCACAGTTTCTTGGTATATTGATGTCGTTAATTCTTTCGGTAAAATACTTGTACCAGCTACTAGAAAAACGCCCTGAAAACAGTTCGTCAGAGCTATTTTTCATGTCCGGTGAAAAAGCTGTTTTTCGCATGAACATGATACTGGCTAACAGATTTGAATTTTCTGAATTATCATAACAGAAATTTTGTCCTGCTAAGTTTCGAAATTGTTTAAAATCCTGAGCGATTTCTTGCATCTCGGATTGCGAAATACAATCATGCTGAGCCCAAGAGACCGTGCTTAAAAATAGAAACGCTAAAGTGAGTAAAGTCTTCATCCGTGATTTCCCCCTAATTAAAATGCTAGTTCACGAATTCAGAGGGAATCACTGTAAATCATCATTATGATACGGCTTGTCTATTAATAGTTATGGAAAAAGTTGCTGAAATCTTTTTTTGGCATAAGCTTTAAGCTCAGGAATTTTAAGGTTTTCAATTGTCTTTGCAAGCTCTGAAACTAAACCGGGATCATTAATTGCTCTATTGAAAAGCTCGTCAAGACTCATTCTTAAAATTGCTTTCTCGTGCATACTTTGAGTCTCATCCAGTGAATGTGGTGCCGGCACACCTTCCACTGATAACTTGGCTGATGCAATTTCCTGAAGAGCTGAAAAACTAAGGCTTGATGACTGAGTCAGCATATACACACTTAAAATTCGCTCGTTCGCCGTTGCATTCACAGCCAGTGCTTTTGTTTTTAATTTGTCGATTTCAAGTGCCGTCAATTTTAAAGCTTTCTCTTGAAGCAAACCTTCCTCTAGTAAACTGTCATAGCTTTTCGTATCCATGAGAGCAGCCTCTTGGCTTAACCATTCCGTTACGTCATAGGGCGTATCTGATGTCGGCTGATTTTCTGCTTTCTGTTCAGTTAGCTTGGTCACTGGTTTAGTTTTTAGAGAATTTTTACTTTCAATGTTGAGTCTGAATAAAATGGGACTTTTTTGGCTCAAGAAAAAAGCCAATAGAACCATGAATGCCAATAATAAAAAGCCAATAATTTTCAACTTCATTGTAGTTGATCTTTCATTTTGTTTCCTTAGAATGCAAGAACATGATTTATTTTTTAGTCTGTTATCTTCTATTCCAATTTAGTGTGGGCTACTGGGCCTCTCGAAGAATTAAGAACGAAACAGATTACTTACTTGCAGGTCGAAAAATTCCCACCTGGTTACTTAGCTTTTCATTATTTGCCACTTGGTTTGGCGCTGAAACTTGTATCGGAACCTCAGGGGAAGTTTACAACTTAGGCCTATCGGGTGGGCGTGCAGATCCATTTGGCTATAGCCTTTGCCTCTTTTTTCTAGGATTTTTAATTGCTACAAAAATCTGGAATAAAAACTATTCCACCTTAGCTGATTTTTTTCATGATCGGTTCGGACTAAAAGTAGAAAAATTAGCCAGCTTCATTTTGATTATTTCCTCCCTTGTTTGGGGCGCTGCTCAGATCAGAGCCATGGGACAAATTGTTTCTGCCACCACTCAGCTTCCAGTGGATCTCACTTTATTAATAAGTTTCATCGTGGTTTTAAGCTACTGCCTTCTTGGTGGACTGATGGGAGATATTTTAACAGATTTTATTCAAGGCCTTATTCTTATGTTAGGTCTTGGGCTCATCCTTTTTTTCATTTTAAAATCCGAAGGTCTTTCAATTTTGGCCGCGCAAACACCAGAAAGATTAAGTTTGCTGTCACCTGGAGAATCCCTATGGGAAAGAATGGATCGCTGGGCCATTCCTATCCTGGGTTCTTTGATCGCCCAGGAATCCATATCAAGACTTCTTGCTACAAAGTCTGCTGAATCAGCAAAACGCTCGGCTTATAATGCCAGTTTGATTTACTTGATTGTTGGATCCATTCCCGTTTTGCTTGGCCTTATGGGGCCTACGTTATTACCAGGGCTTTTAGATAAAGAGCAATTTCTAGTGCTCCTGGGACAAAAGTATCTACCACCTATTGCCTATATGCTTCTCATCGGAGCATTATTGTCAGCCATTCTATCATCGATTGATAGCATTTTGCTGGCCGCTGGTGGTTTGTTTTCACATAATTTAGTTATGCCTTTGATTAAAGACCCCAGTGCAAAGAAAAAATTATTGATCACTCGAGTTTGTGTGACCTTTTTAGGTCTTATTATTTATTTAATTACCCATTTTTCAGAAAGCATCTATGGATTGGTCGAACTGGCCTCTTCCTTAGGCTCTGCGGGCCTTGTGGTCATCACTCTTTTAGGATTATGGACAAAGATTGGAACTCCATTGGCAGCCACTGTGACGCTTTTAACAGGCCTTATTGTGTTACCTTTAGCTGAGTATGGACTGAAAGTTCCAGCTCCCTATTTATTTACCCTGTTGACGTGCCTTATTATTTATTTGCTGATTTCGGCAACTGCTTTAAAGGTAAATAACAAAGGGCTAAACTGACCCAAACAGCAAAACTAAAATAGAGGCTTTTCCAAGCTATTTCATCTTTCCAATCTTGAATGTCACGGGTCACAACCCAGCGAGAATTCAGATCCTTCAGCCCCTCAAAGAATCCCAAAAGTGGTTTTTGCTGAGCTGAATCTTCAAGAAACCTTGTGACATACATGGGCACATCCACAGTTACCATAAATAGTACGTACAAAAAACATCCCAAAATAGCAAAACTAGCTGCTGATTTTAAAGCCCCTGATAATTCTTTGCGGACTCGAAACAAACTGATTCCAATTAAAAAATAAGTCAGGGCCCACAACGATTCTTCTATGGCATTTCCGATATAGTGAGTGCGAATCACGGCGTACCAAGAAAAAACCTCAGCAACAAATATGATAGGCACAATCCACTGTGAAAGCTTTCGAATGGAAGGTATTTTATAAGCAACAGAAATAAAGTAAAGAGCTATGGCCCACTGGGTAACAAAAGCGAGCTCCGCAATTGTGGCGACCGTTCGCCCCACCAAAACATTTGAAAACCAAGTGTCAAAAAGACAAATTCTTTGCACATCAGCACGGGGCAAAAAAGACCTGAAGGCACAACCAAAAACATAAAAAGAAGAAAACCAAATCATGGATTCAGGCTTTAATGGAAATTGAAATATTTGAGCAAAGGACGGTCTTTGAGTTTTAAAGCGGTAAGTCCATATCCAAAAAAAGATATTCACAAGACTTACGCTAACTAAAAAGACCCACCATATCGCCACCGGATTATCATAACTGACCCAAGTTAATTCCATTTAAAAAATGTGCTTGATAATCAATAGAGATTCAAATCAATTATTGAATTTGAATCATGAAATAACCAAACCCTGACTTACGAGGCTTATAAATACTTTCAAGTTTCACAGCAGGGTTCAATTCCAAATGTAAAAACCCACGATCAAATGGCTTATCACCTAAAAAACTTTTAGCAAGAACTAGGGATTTCGATAAACTCAATTGACATGAAATTATGTATTGGTTTTGAATTGTTTTTTCAAAATTGAGAGTTCGTAGGCAGACAGGATGACTCATTTGAATAAGCTCTGGATCACACAAAACTTCACCATTAAGATACACACAGGGAAATTGGAGTGGGCTTTCAGGTCTTGCCTGATTAAAACCTAAAACGACCTTGGCACCACTAAAAGGAGATCGTTCACCTATAGAAAAAGCTTGGGCCTGAAGATTCACAAACATTAAAATTAAAAAAAGAGCTTTCAACTTGAGACCCCTGTCTTAGTTTTTACCTAATTGCCGAAAAATGTCTTAAATTCAGCTCTGACTGCAAACATTTAACATCTTTTTCGGCAACTTAAAACAAGAGTGCAAACCCAAGACCAATAATGGCTTATCTTTTACGAGGCTCCCTTGAGGGAATTTCAACGCTGATTCTTTGCAATTGAACTTTAAAGTTGGGCTCAATTTTTTTAGAAAGAAACCTGGACAAATCCTCTAGGCCAGAGGCTGTCAATTTAACTTCAAGTCTTTCGTTTTTATCTAAGTAACTTAGGACCTCAAATAGCTCCCTTGGAATTTCTTGTCTGCTGAGGTTTAACTTTTTATTAGGCGAATGAATCTCTTGCCCTGTCGAATCAGTCACACTCATGGTAAATTCATAGCGGTTTGATCGTTTTGCAGAGCTCATGATTTCTCGTAATGACTGTATCTCTTTTTTCCCATCACTCAAAAGTTTAAACTGAACCCCTCTAGGCGAAGTAAAAAAACCTTCTGCATTGACTTTGTCATTAAACTCAGGTCTGGCTATCGGTCGACCTTGCTCATCTCTTCTTTGCATCAACAGTCGACGAGATTCTGAGAGCTCCTCGGGACTTAGCCTTGAGTAATCATTTTTAGCATCCTTCAAAGCCGCTAAAAAAGGCCCCGCTGAGACGTTTAAGTTTTTGACTCGTGGACTGCTTCCTGTTTGCTGCCCCAGGGCATAGCTCAACTTTGCTTGTTCTGTAAAAAGTGGAGGATATAAAAAAATAAAAACATAGGTCAATAATAAACAAAAGGCAGATCCTGAGATAAAACCAACAATAAATAATTTATTTTTAATCATACCTTAAATTGAAGCTCAAAACTACCACCCTGTCCAGAGCGAAGCTCAATAAAATAGTACTATAAAATGATTTACGAATGGTTATCTAAAGTGTATCAAGAAATAATGAATCCTAAAACACGGCAACAATTTATTTTTCTGCATGTTTTACTCGCTGGTTTTTTCTTGCCCGCAGCTGTCATGTTTTCCATTACAGGTGGCCTCTACACCTTTGGAATTAAAGGGGATTATAAAACTCAAACCCTCGAAGTTGCCTTTCCGACTGATTCCATTCCAAACCTCGATCAATTAATTGAATTAGCTAAAAACCAAACTCAAACTCTGCAGTTAAACCTTCCCACGGGCGAACCCTCATTAAAAAAAGTAGGGACCTCCTGGATCTTCGAGTGGACAGGGTCCCAGCGCGACATCACTATCGAACCCACTGCAACCATAGGACTTCTTAAACTGTCGAATAAAGAAACAACATGGCATCGCTATTTTGTTCAACTTCACAAAGCCAAGGGTGGATTTGCCTTTAAAGTCATGGCAGGACTTTTAGCGGTTGCGTTCCTTTCACTTTTTTTAAGTGGAATCATGATGTCTATGGCAAGTCCCAAACTTAAAAGAGCCCTCTACTTTAGTTCAGCCTTGGGGTTCGTTGCCTTTGTTGGGCTCGCATTGCTAAGCTAATGCTTGGATGTTTAAATATTTATCTCTCGATTTAAGATCTCTTGGCCTCTTTCGCATTGGCCTAGGAGGACTGCTACTATTTGACCTGCTATTTCGTGTATTAATTGTTAACGATTTCTACACAGACGTCAGCACATTGCCAAGATCTCCACTGATCTCTGACTTTTCCAATCAGTACTTTTTTTCTTTCTTTAATATCGCAGGCAAAAGTTTTTATATTTATTTTTTATGTTTTTTATCTGGAATTTCTTATTTAAGCCTGGCCCTGGGTTACAAAACGAAGCTGGCCAATTTGTTTTCGTGGCTATTTTTTGTTTCTTTCTCAGCTCGGGCTCCCGTTCTTTCTCACGGGGGAGATGATCTGATTCGCTTATCACTTTTATGGTTATTTTTTCTACCTTCTGAAACTCATTTCTCGATTGATAACTCCCATGAAAAAATAAAAAAAGAGACAGAAATTTTAAACCTCTCAAGCCTTGCGTTTATGCTGCAATTAATTGCGATGTATTTCTTTACTGCTCTTCTTAAAATTCATCCTCGCTGGATGTCCGAGGGCTCTGCCATTTATTACTCTCTAGAGCTTGATCAGTTTCTCACTTCTTTTGGCCTTTTATTTCGGGAATTTGCCCCTCTGGGACTTTTAAAAGTGATGACTCAAATCACTTTTGTGGTGGAATTTCTATTTCCATTCTTTATATTTGTCCCCTATTTAAACGCAAAATTTCGACTCATCTCGATCCTGACATTTGTAATCTTTCACTTTGGGCTCTTTTTAGTTTTTAATTTAGGAACTTTTCCCTGGATCTGCATGTTGTACTGGCTGGCTATGATTCCATCTGATTTTTGGAAAAAAAAACGTGTGGCTGTTATAGAAAGTTATTTTCAAAGATTTTCAAATCTCTCCAAGCCATCTCCTTTATTAAGTTTCAGATTTTACCATCACGCCAGTGTTCAAGCCTTAGTTGTCGTATTTTTTTCCATCGCCATGTATTGGAACGTCGCCTTACATGATGAAAACGACAAGTATCAGATCACCGGAATCCCTCATAAAATTGGCTCTGTTTTTAGGCTTCACCAACACTGGAATATGTTTGCTCCTTTTCCTGCTCTTAATGATGGCTGGGTAATGGTGGAAGGAAATCTGTTCAGTGGTAAAATTTGGGATGTTTTTCATAACAAGGAATTCACTCTTGAAAAGCCAGAGAAAGTCTCTGCCATGTTTAGTACAGCTCAGTGGCGAAAGTATTTATCTAACATAGCCACTGACGAGTATGAAAATCACAGACTTTATTTTGGTAGGTATGTTTGTAGGAATTGGAATTCCACTCGGTCAGGAAGTGAACAAGTGGATACCTTTAAAGTTTATTTTATGCTTGAAAGATCCAGGCCCCCGGGAGAGCCCAAAGCTGAAATCGAAAAGCAGTTGATCTGGGATCATTACTGCTTTTCTAAAAGAAACTAGGAATTAGGGAGCACCTAATCCTGTGTAGTTTTTGTTTGTAATAAGACCATGAATTCGTGAACGCTTAGATTCCACACCCAATGACATTGTGTCAGTCGCAAGCTTAGGATCTAGAGTAGAGAATCTTCCTTCAACACCCGTTGATCTTAATGTCATGCGGTTGTTTTTGAAGTAAGTTCCTTCCATTGCAAAATCAAGTTCCACACCAGGTCCCGCCATTGAAATGGCCATGGCTAAAGTGATTTGATTTGTCATAGCTGCACGGCCGAATTCTGCATAAGCAGCTGTGTATTGGGCTCTGTTGCCTTTTCGTGAACGCATCTTGTTCAAAGCCGTCTGCATCTGAAGAGTTGCATAGGTTGTCTCGTTTAACAGTTGAGCTTCACAATTCTGATTATCCGTAACAGTTTTGCAAAGTGAAGATCCCTTTAATGCATAAGCTGATTTTACACGGTTTTCTGTTAACTTTCTCATAGAACCAGAAGACCTACCTGCAACAGCACTCATTAATCGAGACGTATTTTCATCTGTCATTGTGATATTAAGCACGATGTTTGTGAAATCAAGATCATGATTCACATTTGGCATTTCAATACGGATCTGATTAAGACCTGTTTCACTGATCAAGTTTTGCAAATTTCTGTAGAGTGTTCGAGTCGATGAGTTATCATCCTGATAAACCCAAGTGAATCGACCAAATGTATTGCTGATAGCTGGCTCATTTGTTGTCAGATCTTTAGCATCATAACTGACTCCATAAAAACCTTTTGAAAAGGTCGTGTGCGAAGAAAAAGCACGAGTCTTAGTTGTGAAGTCGTAAACTCCAATTTGAGCATTCAATTTCAAGTTATCAACATACATATCTGATACTTGGCTTGTTTGAATTGTGCTTTGTGAACTTGTCGCATTTAAGAATATTGGCACACCAAAGAAGAAGCTAGAGGCTTTACCTTTAGATTTACGCTTAAACTTTTCAACCTTTGTTACCGGTGTGAGTTCTGGGCTAAGAACATTTTGATCTAAAAATTTCTGAGCTGCCAAAACGTTACCACGAACGAGGTCTTGGTAAACTTTGCGTCCATCATCAGATTTAAGATTTATCAAGTAACTGAATCCATCATCCGAATTGTTAAACGCTGTGCGAGCTGCGCTACCAATTGCAACACCGGCTCCGTTAGCCACTGACTTGAGCTCAGAGCTCGTAATCTTAACATAAACATCAGTCTCTGTGACTTTCTCAACATGAGTCTCCCAAGTTCCTTGAGCAAGACGCACGTTCGTAACTCCAGCTAAGTTAAGTCCAAGACCAGCAACGTAAATCATTCCACCTTTAGATCTGTAAGTAACACTGTCACCCACGTTCCATTGGTAAAGTGCTGTCACACCCATAGGAGCAGATTTGTAACCATTTGTCGCTTTAGCTTTTGCAAGACTATTGAAGTAACGAACAGAAGAAATCTCAGTTCCCTTCATTGGCATTAAACCAACTTGAGCCCAGAAATTAGCAGCGGCACCAGAAGCATTTGCAAAATAGAATCCTAATGCAGCTCCAATACCACCTTCAAGAAGCTCAAAACTAGATTTCTGATAAAGGTTAGCATGACGAGTGATATCAAGTTTGTTGAAGCTTCCATCACGAGCGAGTTCCGCTTGATCGACAGCAACAATTCCAGTTCCAAAATCATAATCTAAATAAAAGAGAGGCTGAACACGCGCTCTTAAGCTGCGCTCGGGTTGCTCTTGATCTGGATCTGGTGCTGGTTCACCATCAAGGCCTCCGCCGTCTGTTTCTCCGCCATCAGTATTACCACCGTCGGACTCTCCTCCGTCGGTTTCGCCACCATCAGTGTTTCCATTTGTAGATCCACCATCAGTGTTTCCATTTGTAGATCCACCATCAGTGTTTCCATTTGTAGATCCACCATCAGTG
>LNFM01009175.1_pt1 | contig 18220 bp, 15 predicted proteins | sample 596031 | NCBI WGS metagenome assembly LNFM01 (sample SAMN04254537, study PRJNA301005) | activated carbon metagenome | isolation source: dual media filters at the Ann Arbor, Michigan drinking water treatment plant | place: USA: Ann Arbor | reverse complement strand
ATGAAAGACATCACGCCAGAGGACTCTGAATGACCACCTTCTCCAACAGCATCACACTCGGGAATATCATCACAATCGGGACACTCCTGGTCAGCTTGACGCTGGCGTATGGAAGGCTGGCCGCGAATGATGAAACCCTCGGGCTGCGTATATCAACGCAGGAAGTCAGCGTCTCGGCGCAGTTGACTCGGCTCGGACAGCTGGAAGCCCAGATGAATGGGCAGGCCGTCGGCTTCGCAACGCTGACGGCGCAGTTCGTCTCGGTGCGGGAAACTCTGAACGAGATGAAGTCCTCGCAAGCGGAGACGAACATGCTGCTGCGTAACCTTTCCCTCGGGAGGCCTGCGGAATAATGGAAGACGGAGAACTCGACCTCCTCATGGACTGGCTTGCGTCCGTTCGTAACGACCCCTACGCCTTCGTCCTAGGGGCGTATGAGTGGGGCGTCGGTGAACTCGCGCGCTATCCTGATGGGCCGGATGAATGGCAGGTCGACCTCCTCTGCAAAATCCGCGACGGCGTTATGTCGGTCGATGAGGCCATTCGCATCGCGCGCGAGACCGGTGAGGAAAGCGATACGAAGCCGGTGATGGAGGCGACGACCTCGGGCCACGGTATCGGCAAGTCCGCCTTCGTCTCGTGGATCATTGATTGGGCGCAATCGACCCAGGTTGACACTAAGGGCGTCGTGACTGCGAACACTGAGAACCAGTTGAAGACGAAGACCTGGGCCGAGATGGCGAAGTGGCATCGCCTCTCCATCACCGCGCCGCTGTTCAAAATGACCGCGACAGCACGGTTCTCGATCGACCCGCAGCACGAGAAGACCTGGCGCATCGACATGGTTCCATGGAGCGAGAAGAACACCGAAGCGTTCGCGGGTCTCCACAACCACGGCAAGCGGATCATCATCGTGTTCGACGAGGCCTCGTCCATTCCAGACGTGATCTGGGAGGTGACCGAGGGCGCGCTCACGGACAAGGACACTCAAATCCTCTGGCTCGTCTTCGGCAACCCCACGAAGAACTCGGGCCGTTTTCGCGAGTGCTTTGATGGCGGACGCTTCGCACACCGCTGGAGCAGTCGTGCGATCGACTCCCGCTCGGTCCGCATCAGCAACAAGACGCAGCTGCAGGCATGGGTAGACGACTATGGCGAGGACCACGATTTCGTTCGTGTGCGTGTTCGTGGGATGTTCCCGAGGGTGGACGCCGTATCGTTCATCTCTCTCGATGATATTCGTGACGCCCAGACCCGTACCCCCGAAGGCAACGAAAGCCTGCCCATAATCGGCGGCCTCGACGTAGCCCGTTACGGACCGGATAACTCAGTCCTGTGCCCCCGGCAAGGCCGTGATGCCTCCACGCGGGAATGGCCTCGGACCTCTCAGATGTCCACCGTGCAGCTCGCGCGCTGGGCGTTCGAGTACTACATGCGCCTCAACCTCTCAGCCCTCGTCGTTGACGTAGGCGGTGTCGGCGGTGGCGTGTTCGACCAACTCGAACAGATGGGGATCAACGTCTTCGCAGTGGACTTCTCGTCCTCGCCGGACAACGAGACCTCGGAGAAATACTTCAACAAGCGGGCCGAGATGTACGGGCGGGCCAGAGACTGGATCAAGAAGGGTGGTTGCCTGCCCATCGACAAGAAGGACTCGGACGGCAAGGGCCTCTCCGACCAGCTCGCCGCTCCAACCTTCACGTTCCAGCAGGACGTGAAAATCCAACTCGAGTCGAAGAAGGACATCCGGCGCAGGCTCAATATCTCGCCAGACGACGCTGACGCCCTCGCGATCACATTCGCCTTCCCGTACCTCGAAGAAGCTTTCGCCCCCTCAACTGCAGAAGAGACCAAGGAAATGCACAGCTATGCAGACGCCGATCCCTATGCCGCAGTAACCTCACGCAACTTCAACTACACGGTGCACTGATGAAAAAGCCAAAGGCCGAACAGGTCAAGCTTCCCTACGCTTCCACGGTCGCCAGCTACTACGGCGACCAAGGGCAGACGCCGGGCACATCCTTCCTCGGCGCACTCTTCCGCAGAGGCGGGATGGGCGGTGCTACTGCAGCAACCGCCGCCCTCACAGGTACCGGCGCGGGGATGATGAAATGAACATGGCTGTCCGCTATAGCCAAGAGGACGAGAAGCTTCTCAAAGTCAGCAGGGAAACTCTGCAGGCGGCGAAGGCGGAACAGAACCAGTGGCTCACCACATGGCGCAAGTTGAACGAGGCGTTCTATCCGTTCCTCTACAACAACCTCTTCAACTCGACCGCGCTCTCGCCGAAGCAGCCTGACAAGATCGTCAACCCGAAGCTACTCGACGGGGAGCCCGCGCTCGCCCTCCTTGTCCTCGCGAGTGGGTTCATGAACGGCGTCACCTCGCCCGCGAGGAAATGGCTGAACGTGAAGAAGCCGGGCAATCGGCCCTACGAGAAGAAGGACTTGACGGGGAGTACCCGCCATTCCGAGACGCGGACGAAGCTTCTCGAAATCCTCTCGGGCACCAACTACTACGACACCCGCGCGATGCAGGTCTATGATGCTGCTGGCCTCGGCACGGGCGTCCACCTGTGCTATGAGGACCGGGACTCAGTCGTCCGCTTCATGCTCTGCCCGCCCGGCAGCTACTACCTCATCACCGACACCTCGAACAAGATCGTCGGGTTCGGGAGGGAGTTCCGCATGAAACTCCGCGACATCGCGAAGGAGTTCGGTCGGAACGTCCTGTCGAAAGACATGCTGAACAAGGTCGATACAGGCGGCGCTCAAGCCAACGCGACGTATCTCGTGTGCCACCTGATCGAGGAGAACGACCCGAACCAAACTGGCGCGCTCAAGACGAACCATCCGTTCCGGGAGCTCTACTGGCTCGGCGCGAAGATGGAGGGCGCCGCTTGCTTCCTCGCCAAGCGGCCCCTCTACGAATGGCCGGTCTCGACCCTTCGCTGGTCCTGCCCGGACGACTCGACCTACGGTATCCCGCCGACCCTTTCGGTCCTCGGCAAGACCATCCAGTTGCAGAACCTGGAATACCAATCCGACCAGGGCCTGGATAAGATGATCGCGCCACCCATGCTCGCCCACACGTCGATGAAGAACAGGCCGAAGGCGTTCGCGGCGCGCGGGATCACCTACACGAATGATCTCTCAGCTGCGAACGGCGCGCGGCCAGCGTACCAAGTTCAGGTTCCCTTCCAAGAGCTCGAAATAAAGCGCCAACGCATCATCCAGGCCATCAAGGACGGCTGCTACAACTACCTGTTCAACGGTATCTCCGACCTCGACACTGTGCGGTCGGCAACGGAGATCGACGCGAGGAGGGAAGAGCGTCTTATCGTCCTCGGCCCTGTGTTGCAGCGCGGTTACATGGAAGACCTCGCCATCACCATCAAGCGCGTCTATGGCATCGCCGTGCGCAAGAAAGTGATCGAGCCTTTCAGTTCCGAGGAAGAGGCCGAGATCGAGTTCTCGAACATCCTCTCCGAGGTCCAGAAGGCCAGCGACGTCGCCACCCTCGAACGCTTCACCGCGTTTGCCGGGCAGGTTATCCCCGCGTGGCCGGAAGTTCAGGCCAAGGTCAACATCCTCGACATCATCACGCAGTATGCTGAAAGCCTTGGCGTCCGTCCGACCGTACTCAACGAAGACGAGAATGTCGTCAACGCTGCTGACCAACAGGGCCAGATGCAGCAACTGCAACAGATGTCCGAGGTCGCGAAGAACTTCGGGGCGGCCGGACAATCCCTCGGCAATGTCGATGTAGGCGGAGGCATCAATGCGGTTCAATCCCTTCTCGCATAGGGGGGATTGACCACACGGGCGCGGGCATGGTAAGCTCGGGGAAGGAAAGGCGAGTGGTATGGCTGAGAACTCGGAACAACCGCAAGAGAAGTTGCCGCTCGAAGCGCACCTGCAGTTCGCAGTTCGCGCGATCGACGGCGACGAGCATTTGCGGCAACTGGTCCGTCACTTCCTCGTCATGACAAACGCCTTTCCTCCAGCCTCCGTCTTCGACGTCAACCCTGTCCAGAACGCCTACAACCAAGGCTATCAGGCAGCCGGGCTGGCCTTCGCGCAAATCTTAACCTCGGTGGAGCCCCGCATAGTGCCCACCCTCATGATCGAGGAAATGACCAATGCTGATGAATAATCTCGCGATGAAGTTTTATCTTTCGCTCCTCCGCAATGCGGACGGAGTGGATGGCGGTGGAGCCGGTGGGGACGGTGGCCTAGCGGGGGCCGCTCCTGCCGGTGGAGAGGGGGCTGCACCTGCGGCTGGCGATGCTGCCCCCTCTCCCTCGCTGCTCTCGCGCGCAGCCCCGGTTGACCCGAACGCGCCTCCCGCTCCTGTCGATCCGAACGCGCCTGCGGGCGAGACGAAAGAACCGGACGCCGCTCCCGAACCTCCTGCCGCCTTCGACATCACCGGCCTCACCCTTCCCGAGGGCTTCGAGCTCGACGCGGACGCAGGCAAGGCTTTCGCGGACATCCTCGGCAACGACAAGCTGACGCCGCAAGAACGCGGCCAAGCCCTCGCCGACCTTCACGCCCAGACCGTCCAGCAGGTCACACAGGCCGTCACCGAACAACTCCAAGCGCAAGGCATGGAGCAGTTCCTCAAGATGAACGCCGATTGGGAAAAGCAGACCGCTGCCCTTCCCGAGTTCAAGGCCAACCCCGACGCTGAAGTCGGGAAGATATTCCAAGTCCTCACGACCCTCGGCGCTGGCGAAGAGTTCTTCAAAGCCGTCGATATGACCGGGGCTGGAAACCACCCTGCTATCATGCAGGTTCTACACCGTCTTGTTCAGCCGTTCCTTGAGGGCGGGCCTGTAGGCGGCGACGGCAAGCCGGTGGCGGGCAAACAGCTCGGTGCCAACATCTACAAAAGTGCAAACCCCTGAAACCCTGGAGTGAAGACGAATGTCAGTTTTCCCTGACGTCCCTTTCAACCCGACCCTGAATGACTTCCTTCAGGCGCTTGGGCCGGACGACGCCGTGACCGATCTCGGCGAACTGCTGATGCAGACCAACCAGCTCTACGAGGACATGACTTGGGTCGAGGGCAACCTCCTCACTGGTCACCGTTTCTCGATCCGGACTGGCCTCCCGACGCCTACGTGGCGTCGTCTCTACCAAGGCGTTCAGCCGACGAAATCCACTCGCGCGCAGGTCACCGCTTCGACCGGCATGTTGGAGGACTACTCGGAGGTTGACAAAGCGCTGGCCGACCTGAATGGCAACACCGTTCGTTTCCGCCTGCAGGAAGATGCCGCTCACGTCGAGGGCTTCAACCAGACGGTCGGCCGTTCCCTTGTTTACGAAAGCGAAGACACGAACCCTGAGGCCATCACCGGCCTGATGCCCCACTACAACGCGACCCCCGGCGCTGCCGGTATCGGTCAGCAGATCATCGACGCAGGCGGAACGGGCACCGACAACGCCTCGATCCTGCTCGTAGGTTGGGCACCGAACACCATCTACGGGATTTTCCCGAAAGGCTCGAAGGCAGGCCTTCAAGTCAGCGATCAAGGCGAGGTTCGTTCCGTCGCCAAGACCGCTGACGGCCTGTCGAACGGCTACTACCAGGCCTACAGCACGCACTACCGCTGGGACCTGGGCTTGGTCGTTCAGGACTACCGCTACGCTGTGCGGATCGCGAACATCGACCGCTCACTGCTCGGCCCCGACCCTACCGTCACCGGCTATACCGGGGCGAACCTGCCGAACCTGCTGTTCCAAGCGATCGAGTATATCCCGTCGCTCGAGAACTGCCGGCCCGTCTTCTACATGGACCGCTCGATCAAGACCGTGCTGCGGCAGCAACTGCCCAACATCGTCAAGAACTCGACGCTCCAGATCATGGAAGTCGGTGGCAAGAAAGTCGACTCGTTCCAGGACATTCCGATCCGTCGGATGGACCAGATGCGCGCCGACGAAGCTCGTGTGGTGTAAGGAGGCCACAAGATGATCATCGACAAACAGCTCTCGCCAGCCATCAGGGCGGCTCTCTCCACCCTCACGGTCTCCACTCAGACCGTGGGCGGTTCCGCAAATGTCTTCGATATGGGCGCTCCGCGGAACCATGGCCTCGCCGTCAAGCCTTACGGGCCTGGCTGGCGTATCGCTTCGCGCGGGGCAACCTCGGGCGGCGCGGCAACGGCAACCTTCGCCCTCGTGACGGACGACAACGCAGCGCTGTCTTCACCGACGACGCTGTACACCTCGCCCACCTACACGCTGGCGCAGATGGTCAACACCACGTTGATCGTGCCGATCCCTGACACCGATGCTTACGAGCGTTACGTGGCATGGCGCGTCACTGTCGGCGGCTTCGTGTTCACCGGAGGCACCTTCTCCATCGAGTACGCCGCTGACATTCGTCGCTGGCGTGCGTACCCGGCCCAAGGGAACCGTTGATCATGGCACTGAAACCGACCTCCCTCGCATCGCAACTCGCCGACAACGCCCGCAAGGAAGTTATGGCGAAAGCGAAAGAAGACGCCAAGGTGGCCACTCGGGCAACCGAGGACGGCAAGGTCTGGGTGCGCTTGCAGAACGCGCACTACGACCACTACGGCGTCTACCACATGGCTGGTGAGATTGCTCTCCTGGACGAGGATCAAATCCCCTCGAACGCGAAGAAGCTCACCAAGCGTGAGGTTCAGGAAGAAGTTGCCGCTGACGGCGACGAGTGATCCTGCGCCTGTAACATCGAAGGGGGGCTCAGGTCCCCCTTCCCAACATCAGGGCTAGATCATGCAGAACCTCGCAAACCTCTTCAACCAAGCCCTGACCTCCGTCGGTCATGCCGCCGATGTCACAGACCCGACCGCGAAAAGCCGGTCAACCGATCTCCTCAATCTCTGGTATCCCGTTGCTCGCCGGGCGGTCTTCACTGCTGCCCACTGGCCGAGCCTTCGCAAAACTGCACGTTTGTCGCTGGCAGCGGAGCGCCGTCCCGCCATTGACTGGGCTGCAGCCGATCCCACCCCCGGCTACCTCTACGCCTACGCGATCCCCTCGGACATGCTGCAACCCCAGTTCTTGGCGAACTACACGCCGTTCAAACTCGGGCGGTTGGGCGCGACGCGAGTGATCAACACGAACGTTCAATTCCCTCTCCTCAACTACACGGTGGACGAGGAGAACCTGACCATCTGGGAACCCGACCTCTATCGCGCAGTCATATGGTCCCTCGCCGGTTGCATCAACATGGCGAAGAACGGGAAGATGAATGTGACGGAGAAGCTGGAGCGCCAGACGATGGGCCTCATCTCGCAAGCGAACGTGATCTCCGCCAACTCCGAGGACGAGTACTTCGACAGTATCCCCTCGTTCTGGCAGAACACTGGCTTCACAGTTCCGCAAGTGGCGCCGAGTTACTTCTACCCTGTATCGACCTATAACCTGTCCGGACTCCTCTGATGAAGAACCAGATGTTCGCGTTCAGTGTCGGGGAGGTCTCCCCCGATTTCTATGGACGCCTCGACTTGCAGAAATATCCCCTCGGGCTGGAACGCTGCGAGAACTACCTCGTCGATTACCACGGCGGGGTAATCAACCGTGCGGGGAGTGAGTTCTATGCGATGCTCACCCCGCAGGTCCACAAGAAAGCGCGGTTCCGCTCCAAGGCGAAGGACCTCCTGCTCCTGTTCACGCAGAACAAGATGAGGGTTGTGACGGGCGGGAAGTTCGTCCACACTGTCGCGGACGCAGCTGGCAACATCGCCGCTGGAGTTGTCACCGCTGCCAACACCCTCGTCGTAGGCCAACTCGTGTGGGTTGCCTCGGCCTTCGTGAAAGGCTATTTCAGTGTGACCGCGCGCACGGGCGCAAACTTCACCATCACCTCCCCGATCGGTCAGGTTGTTCCGAACGGTGCGGTTCAGTGGGCTCCGGTCTACGAACTCACCACGACCTTCAGCGACACCGACATCGCGGCGATGAAAGTTCGGCAGGACCTCTCCTCGGTCATCATCACCATCGACACTCGCCTCCCTGTCTTCATCGAGCGGATCGCGGATAACAACTGGTCGCTGTCCAACTTCTCGAACGTGCTGCCTGCGGCGCCAGTCGGTCTCGTCGGAACGCCCTCGGGCACAGGCACAGCCTCGGTCGGGTTCGCCGTCACCGCAGTTATCAACGGGGTGGAGAGCGCCGCCAGCGCTACCCTCATCAACAGCGCCACAGTTAACTACACCGTGACAACCGGACACTTCACGCTGTCGTGGACGGCGGTTCCAGGGGCTGAACGTTATAACGTATACCGATCCCTCGTCTATCCCACGGCCTATCCCGTAGGCGCGCAGCTCAGCTATGTCGGCTACACGACTGGCGTGACGTTCGTGGACCGCAATATCACTGGCGATGGCACGAAGGCGCCGCCAGTCCCGATTGATTTCTTTGCCGGGAACAACTTCCCCGCAAGTTACGCGCGGTTCCAGCAGCGCGGGGTTTATGGCGGGCTGGCCAACGACCCTCTGACCCTCGTGTCCTCGATCGGGCAGGACAAGGGGAAGTTCAGTATCACCTTTCCTCCGATCGCGACGGACAGCTATAGCTACACTCTCGACGCGGAAAGCGAGCGGCCGATCAAGCACCTTCTTTCCCTCCGCTACGGTCTCATGGCCTTCACCGACGACGGCATCACTCAGCTTCGGGGCGGCGAAGGCATTGCGCTCTCAGCCGTCTCCGCGATTGCCGAGCCTCAAGGCTTCGTCAGCGTGGGCGACCTCGAACCAATCGCGATCAACCTCGACGTGATCTTCATGACCTCGCTCGCGAGTGAGCTGAACCAGATGGTCTACACCGAGTACACGAACAGCTTCAAGATGCAGGACATCCTCGTCCTGTCCTCTCACATGTTCGACACTGACAACCAGCCGGTCAAGGTTAGCTGGGCCGCCGAACCCTACAAACTCCTCCACTTCGTTCGCGAGGATGGCCAGCGTGTCGTGCTGACCTACGAGCGCAACCTCGAGGTTTATGGCTGGGCGCGCTACCGGACGAAGGGGGAATATCTCGACCTCGAGGTCCTGTCCGAGGACGGCTACAACATCGCTTACCAGAGTGTCCGGCGGATCATCGCGGGCACTGAAGTCATGTGCCTCGAGCGGGAGCGGCCTCGTCGGGACGACGACTACAGCAAGATGTGGTACGTCGATGCGGGGTTTGAAATCCCCCTCAAGCGTCCGGCCGTTAACATCAGGCTCAAGCTGACTGGAACTGTCTGGACGATCACCGCGACCAACGTAAGCTGGGCTGTGGTCAATGACATCGTGTACGCTGGCGGCGGCATCTTCCGCATAAGCGCCGTCACAACTGAAGTTAGTCTCGTCCCGCTGCTTGCCCCAGAAATGAGTGAGCTCTACGAGAAGAACGGCAAGCGACTGTCTTCGGGAAAGTGGGGACACAACTCGCCGGTCGCCACGATCAACGGCCTCTGGTGGCTCGAAGGCGAAACCGTCAGCGTTCTGTTCGACGGCGATGCAGTCATTGACCTCGTGGTGGTAAACGGCAGCATCACACTCCCGAACGAGGCTGCCTACGCAGTCGTCGGTCTCGGTTACAACGGCGATGTCGCCTCGCTCCCGCTCATGCTATCCGGGTACGTTCTCGGCGGCTCACCCCTCAACCTCCGGGGTATCGCCACTCGCCAGCTGAACTCTCGCGGCCTTGCGATCGGCTCCTCGTTTGATGACCTCGAGGAACTTCCCTCGCGGACGGATGAAGCATGGGGCAACCCGCTGAAGGTCCAGAACGGTCTCGAGGTCCACGAACTCCTCGGCACTGGTGGATGGAACCTCGACAAGCAGGTTTGCTTCCGTCAAATCTATCCCCTCCCCTCAGGGATTGTCGGCTTCACCTACGACCTCGATGTGGGGGGATAAATGTGGACCCAGCTTCCCCTGACCGAGACGCCGCCAGAGCTCGCCCCCGTTACCACGTCCTTGTGGGAGTACGAAGGATTAATACGGGTGGGGGTTATTCGCGGAAGGACCTTTCTGGTGCCGCCTTACCTGTGGGCGGAAGTGATAAGGCCAAGCTTCGGTGCACTACGCAAGAGCCGGAAGCTGCTGGACGAACTCCAAGCCCAACTCAAGATGCCCCTCGTATTCGCAGAGACTGATCCCGAAATGCCAGCCAACACTGACTTCCTTCAATTCGTGGGCTTCGAGCTGATCTCGACAGCCGGTCCGCGCAACCTCTTCAAGCGGAGCATTTTCTAATGGTCCAGGCCCTTCCATATGTCATGGCGATTGGTTCCGCTGTCAGCGGCATCTCGCAATATCAGAACTCGCAGTATCAGGCTCAAGTCGCAACGAACAACGCGAACCTGTTGGCTCAGCAAGCCGAACGCGAAACCTTCGCGGCGAACCAAGACATCCAGGATCAGGATGCCGGGGCTCGCGCAGAGATTGCGGGGATGCTCGCGCAGATGGATGCGAGTGGGATCAACTCCTCCACCGGCACGATGATGCTGCGACGGACCGGGGCAGAGGCAATGGCCAAACGTGATCGCGAGCGGCTTGGGTTGAAGCGGGATGTCGCACTGGAAAACACCAAGCGGCAGGAAAGCTCCATGCGCGCCGAGGCCAAGGCGCTCAAGCGGAGCGGAAAGTTGGGCCTGCTCTCGACCGTCCTGTCCATCCCGACCTCGTTCCTCTCCGGCGCATCCGCAGTCAATGAGTTCAAGAAGGGCCAGCTTGCCCTCAGCTCGCCTAGCTACACAGGAGGTTACTAATGGCGATCGGTCAAGTTAAGGCGAGCGGCGGACTGCAGGCTCAACTCGTCTCGGATCAGTCGAGTGAGATCACGGCCCGTGCTACCGCTGGTCTCGGCGATGCGGTGAACCGGCTCGCGATGACCGGGCTCGGCTATCTGAACTCGAAGACGGAGATCGAGGCGATCTATGATCGTCGCGCTTCGGTCTCTGAGGGCCTGGGCATAACCGCCCGTTTCGCCGACTACCAAACGGAACGCGGAAAAGAGTTCGCGGAGTTCTCGCGCGGGCGTTCGTCCAGCCCGATGGGCATGACGCGGGACTACGACTCGCAGCTGGCCCAAAGGGAGGAAGCTTTCCTCGCCACGGTTCCCGAGCGGCACCGGGATGAGTGGCGAGCGAAGCTGGCACAGGACCGCGCGCAACGTGTTGGCTCTGCCTTCACCGCCGAACTCACCCTCATGGACGAGGCGGACACGAACACGCTGAACCAAGGGCTGAACACTCTCGGGTCGGCGCTCAAGGGCAAGCAGACCTCGCTCGAGGATGCGCAGGCCGAGTGGGCTGAACTGGTCGAGAAGTCCGGTCTGCCCGCTGAGACGAAAGAGCAGTTCATCCTGAACGGGAACTCGACCCTGCAGGGTCTGGAGTTCGGCACCATTGTCGAGGAGGCCGCGAAGGGGTATGGGACTGTCAACGATGGCTCGACTGGCGACGTGGCAGCAGCGGGGCTCGCGCCCCAAGAGCGGGGGGTTCTCAATGGCATCGCAGCGGGGGAAAGTCCTGGATACAACGTCTGGAACGGAGGGACTACGTTTGAAGGGTATGAAGATCATCCTGCGGCGACGGGTTCGGCACCAGGTGAAAGCACTGCTGCGGGCAGGTATCAGTTTATTCTCGGGACGTGGCGGGCCGCAACAGCCTCCTACGAACGAGCCACAGGAGTAAAGGTTCCCGACTTTTCGCCGGAGTGGCAGGACCGCGTTGCGCTTCATTGGGCCGAGAAGAGGTTCAACGAACTGAACGGCGAGGGCCTGACCTTCAGGGGCGTTTTGGCAAGCGGTGATCCCGAGCAAGCGCTCAAGATCAAGAAAGTCCTCGGCAACCCTCGTGGAGGTGATCCGAACGCTGTCGAGTGGCAGGGACTCGGCGACGGCTACATGAGTGACTCGGATTTCCTCGAAATCTTCACGGGGCAGAAAGGGATCGCTGGCGGAGGCACCGGGCCTGCGTCAGCCCCGAACGTCTGGACTGAGTCGAGGTTCGCCAATCTCAGCCTCGAGAGCAAACTGAACTTCTCGAGCCAAGCCTCGGCAGCTGCGGCTTCGTTCAAGTCGGAGCAAGCTACCGCGCTCGCGCAGGGGAAGAAGGACTTCCTCGACCAAGCCTACAACGCCGGCTTCTCCGGGGATGCCACGGCGGTCGAAGGACTGAAGACATCGCAGTATTGGGATGCCTCCGCGCAGGCCAAGTTCAACGAGGGGATGGAAGTCTATCGCAAGAGCGAGAACGGGATCGCTGGGGTATCTTCCGCCCTCGCTGCGGGCACACCACTCGCGGCTTCGCAGAGCAAGGCGTTCGGTGACTGGTTCGGGCAGGCAGGGTTCACCGGGATCATGGACGGAGATGCCGAGGCGTATAAGAGAATGGGCTGGGCTGTCGAGCAAGCCCGCATTTTCCCAGAGGGGTCAGTAGATGCGTTCCGTGCGGCAATGGCAAATCCGAACACTGCACCGGGCGCGCTGGAGTTGCTGGCAAGCGCCTACGCGGGTGACTCGTCGATCCTGAAACGGAGCGGGTTCACTCAGGACGACATCGCCGCCGTCAACCTCTACAAGAGGATTGCCGAGCGGAGCAGTGGCGCAGACAAGGCGTATGAGAAATACGCTATGGCGTCCGACGCCGAGAACCGCACTGGACGCACCGACACCCAGCTTACCACCGAAGCCCTGAAAGTTTTCAACGAGACTTATCCTGATGGAAGCGAACTGGTCGATCAGGTGTTCGACGGGTGGTTCACGATGCAACCTGAGCTGAACCCCTCGACCGAAGGCATGCTCATGCAGGACGCCGCGATCGCGTATCAGGACGGCTACAAAATCTACGGCACCGCTGAGGGGGCCGAAGCCTACATGCAGTCCTCGATCAACGACATCTGGGGCGTCAGCCAAACCAAGAACATGCGGGACGGCAATCAGCAGTTCGCGAACGACAGTGTGCTGATGAAGTATCCGCCGGAGAACTACTATGTCGCACCTGATGGAGACTTTGAATTTCTCTATAAAGGCATCTCTGACTATGCGCTTGCTAACGGCGCACAGGCAAGTGACGCTGTGCTGCTTGCTGACGACACCACTGCCAAGGAAGTCCGCGAAGGTAAAGCTCCTACCTATCGAGTGATTGGCAAGGACGAGTTCGGTGGTGCGGTTGTTCTGCCGGGGAGGTTTGGTGGGGAGAACGTTCGCAAGGAAGCTGAGGAACGGGTCGTCTGGAACTCCATGCGGACCCACTCCATCGACGGCGTAGAGGCGTTTGGCAGGGTGATCGAGAAGGCTACCTCGCGGTTGCAGTTCTTGCAAAGCAACAACGCCCCTCCCGAAGAGGTCGCGAAGACGCAGGCCGAACTCGATGGGGCGATGAAGGGAAGGCAGAAGGCGCTGGAGACGGCGATGGCGAATGAGCACCTTGATGGTGCCATGCTCACGTCCGTTGACTCGCCCGAGTTCGCGAAGCTAGCAGAGTTCGCCACCGAAGCGTTCGGTCAGGACCCAAGCATCCAACGTCGTGCTGCCACCCTCGCCAAGTCCTTCAAGGGTCTTGACCCTGCCGAAGCGAACCGTCAGGCCCTCGCGGAAATCTTTGCGAAGGACTACAAGTTGACCCCAGATATGGGTTCGGCACTGATGCTCAAGGTTCTGGAGAACTACTGATGAACAAAGTTTTCAAGCCGCTTTATCTCCCGAACGCGAGTGATCAAGTGGAGGAGATGAAGCCCGACTTCGGTCAAACGATGTCGGCTGCGTTTGGTCTCGAGAACGATGTGGTCAACGTCCTGGACCATCTGTCGAAACCCGTCTTCGCCCCTGACCCGAACTTCAACTTCAAGGCGACCTTCAACGAGATGCAGTTGCCGGTGGACTGGATGCCGATGCTGGCATCTTCACAGTCGCTCGGGGAATTCCATTTCACCCTCGGGCGGATACAGAAGGAATACAAGCAGAAAGCTGTGCTTGCGTCGAGTGGGTGGACGGGGACTGTTGCGGCGTTGTCCGCAGGTATGCTCTCGCCAACCATATTCATTCCTTTCGCTGGACAAGCGAGGGGCGCGAAGGGCATGGCTGAAATGCTCGCGCTGGCTGCCGCCGGGGCTGGCGCACAGAACGCCGCGCTGTTCTTCAACCAAGCGACAAGGACGGAAGCGGAACTCTATACCGGCATCGCGATGGACACGCTGCTGATGGGGCTGATGGGCGGGGCGTATCTCGGGCTGACCGGGCGGGCTCAGGCGCAGCTTGCAAAAAACATTCCGTATAATGAGAAGTCGATCGAGGTTCCACAAGGGGCTTCGGACTTGCCGAGCGGTGAAATGCAAAAATACCGTGTCGATGAACTCTCGCCGGCGGAGGTTAAACTCGAGGTTCGTGAGCAAGGTATCCGTGATCCAGCCGAGGTTGCTCGGCTTTATGAGGTGCGGGAGAAAGCGCTGGCCATTGGTGACGTTAAACGAGTCACCGCAAAAACTGCCGAAGACGAGTTGGCTTACGGTAAACGGTTTCTTCAGGCGGAAGTTGCAGACGGCGTTGTCGCTCGCTTCACGAAAGTGCCCGCGGGCTCTGGCGGTAAGTGGTTTGTCGGTGGTGAATATGCTGTCACACTCCATACTGCAGACGGACTCGAGATCAGTATCCCAGCCGGAAAGGTCGACAGTCACTCAAAAGCCGGGAACACAATGATCGAGAAGGAAGCTGACCTAAAAGCAGCTCTCGCTGACGGGCGGCTTGACGATCAGCTTTATGAAATGCTTGAAGCGGCGGATGAGCCCCGTATGGCTCCTGTCACCGGGAAAGCGACCATACCAGAACCTGATGCCGCCCGCACCACGGACAGCACGGCATCCGTCGGCGCTGCGGTTACTCGCACTCGCAACACCCTCGGGGCGAAGGCTGCGCCGAACCGCGCACAGCAGGTTGCGCTGAACGCTCTCGGCAAGATGTCTCCGGCGTACCGAATGTTGACGCAGCGCTTCTTCCCCTCGCTCCGCAATGGCATCGCGAAGCTGGACACGGCGGGCATCCAGCAGGCCGGGCTGGAAAACATGCAACCGTCCGCAGTGGGCGGGACAGTGATCGAGCGGATTAGGGGGTATGATTACTACCTCGTCAGGCTGGCGAAAGAACTTGACAAGAACTTCCTCAACTACATCTACGACGGTGCGAAGGGGATTGACTTCGACAGCCCTGCCATCGCCCAGATCAAGTCCGAGTTCGGCAAGACCCCTCCGGGCAAACTCAACTGGACGCAGTATAAGGAAGCGGTGTTCGACCAACTGAACACCGGGGAGATTGAGCCTCAGTTCGCCGACTCCGTGCAAGCCTTCAAGGAGTTCTTCGAGAACTACACCACTCGCCAGAAGCAGTACCTCGAAGAGTTCAAGTCGCAAGGGATGGAAGTCGAGCCTCTGTTCCGGGAGATCGACGGTGACGAGCTCGGCAAGGGTGTGGAAAACTACGCCCATCACATCTTCGACCAGAACGCGCTGATGGACCGGGTGTCCGAGTTCCTCGACGACTTCTCCAAGGCGTACGAAAACCAGCTGACCGAGGCTTTCAAGAAAGGCCAGAAGCGGTACGTCAAACGCAAGGCGAACCTCGAGTTTGAGAAACTCATCTCGACCATGGACGAAAGTGAGATCGGTGCACGGCTTCAAGAGACCGAGGCCGACATCGAGGCGATAGAAGAAATCCCTGAAATGCAGATGTGGCGGGAGGCCCGTCTCGCGATTACCCGGCAATCCCGTGAAGAGGGCTGGCCGAAGGAACGGCTCAAGGACACTCTAGCGAAACTGCAGGAAGGTCAGGCCGTCGAGGTCCGTGCTCTTGCGGACGAGCGGAAGCAACTCGCCTCCGTGGCTCGGGCGCTGAAGAAGTTCGGCGGGGACTCGGGCGAGAAGACTGCGAAACTCCAGGCGGACATCGCGAAGCTTGACGAAGCCATCTCGGGAATGTTCAGGACGGAAATCCCTGCGATCGAGAAGGCCGACCTGTCCATCGCGGCGATCCAGTCCAAGGGGGACAAGGCTCTTGCGCCGGCCGAGAAGGCGATGGCGAATGTCGTCAAGCAGCTGCAAAAGCGCAACGCCAAGCTGATCACCATGCTCGGCAGCAAGCGCATGAACAGCGCCTCTCGCGCGAAGGCGATGGAACAGATCGAGAAGACGAAGGCCCGTTATGCCGTGCTGGAGGATCGACTGTCTGTCGTCCAAGGCAAGCAAGTCGCGCTGGATGAACGTCTGCGCGAACTCCAGCTAATCCGGGAGGAGGCCATCCGCGAGGCTAACCTCATCGTGCGGAGCCGAGCATCGCGGCTGGAGGACCTCGAAGACAAGCTTGAGGAAATCAAGTCCAAGCCTCTGACCCCGGAAGAACGGGCGAGGATGGGGGCGCAGGTGGACGAAGAAATCTGGAAGCTGGAACAGGACTTCCAGGAGCTGTGGGGTGGTCGTCGCGGCGAGCAGTCCGGTCTCGGCCCCGATGCGGAAGTCCCTGACTTCAAGGAGAAAGCGTTGGAGATGGCGACGCTTCTGCACCAGAAGCTGACAAACTCCGAGGTCGAATTGTCCCCGGCCTATCACGCGCTGAGGCAGGATGCTCGCGGGGCCGAACTCCTCCGCGTCATGAAGATGCCGTATGACATGAAACAGAAGTGGCTGATCAAGGACGTGGAACTCGTCAGCCGGGCGTATGATAGGGTCATGGCCCCCGACCTGGAAATCTGGCGCGCCTTCGACGGGAGCGTCAACGCGAAATCACTCCTTGGCGAGATGCAACAGGAGGTGACCGCGCACATGATGCGGATCGGGACTGCCAAGTTCGTCAAGCTGCCTAAGGGCTGGACGGACAAGGCGGCGAAGTTCTCGGACCGGGTTGGCAAGCGGCTGGCTGAGTTCGGGGAAGCCGATGACCTCTACCTCTCCGACGCCAACTTCTCCGACGAGGCGAAGGAGGGCTTTATCGAACTGACCGAGGACCTGCGCAGCCAGATCGGCCGGGCAGTCACCGATGCGGCGAAGCAATACACGAACGACCTGGACGTGGCAATCCAGCGCCTGCGAATGACTCGGGGAGTTCCGCGTGATCCGAGTTCGATGTGGTGGCGCACGGGTCGGGCGGTGAAGAACCTGAACGTCCTGACGATGATGGGCGGTGTGCTGCCCGCCTCGATCTCGGACGTGGCTCGTCCGATCTGGCAGCACGGTGTTCGCAAGGCGTTCGCTCATGGGTTCCGTCCGTTCGTCAGCGGGTTGACGAAGGGCGGGCGCGACTTCAGGATCAAGGCGAAGGAGACGAACCGACAGATCGGTCTCAACCTCGAGCCGTTCCTTCACAGCCGGGCGCAAGGGCTGTTCGATCTGGCCGAGGACTCGATTGGCAAGACGCGGGTCGAACGCGGACTGAATGTGGGCGCGCAGAAGATGGGCCTGATCGCCCTCGGATCGCCGGGAACATCACTCACGCGACGATGGCGACGTATGTCCCTGCAGTGGCGAAAGCGTGGCGGGAGAACGCAGAGTTCACCGGCGACCTCCTCGTGATGCGGACCTATCTTCGCAACCTTGGACTGTCTGATCTGGACATCCACCGGATCGGGCTGCAGATGGAGCAAGCGGATGGTGTCGAGTATTTCTCGAACGGAGGGGTGCTTCCGAACATCAAGGCCTGGAATGATCCGGCGGCATATCAGGCGTATCAGGCCGCAGTGCTGAACGAGGTGAATAAACTGATCGTGACGCCGGGGCTAGAGCGGCCGAATGTTGTGGACGAGAACATGGCTTACTCCATGCTCTTCCAGTTCAAATCGTTCGTCTTCGCCTCCAACTCACGCATGGCGATGTCGTCGCTTCAGGGGAATGACCCATACCTGGCCCAAGGCATTGCGTTTTCACTTGCTTTCGGGGCGCTTTCATATTACACTTATGCAACCTTCGCAGGTGGAAAAATTCAAGAGCGGATGCAGGAGGCTGACTTTGACACATGGGTCTGGGAGGCCATCAAGCGGAGCGGTATTATGGGAGCCGCCTCGATCGCCGGTGGCTTGGGCGAGCGCATCCCGATGATTGGCGGCGACGACTCGCCGCTGATGTTCCGTAAGCCGAGCGGTCTTCTCGGCGCGTTGCTCGGCCCGACCTACTCCCAGGCCGAGCGCATCGCAGAGGTTATCGTGAAGTCAAGCAAGCCTGAAGGTGCCTCTGACTCCCAATGGGCGCAACAGA
>LNFM01006936.1_pt1 | contig 18220 bp, 13 predicted proteins | sample 596031 | NCBI WGS metagenome assembly LNFM01 (sample SAMN04254537, study PRJNA301005) | activated carbon metagenome | isolation source: dual media filters at the Ann Arbor, Michigan drinking water treatment plant | place: USA: Ann Arbor | reverse complement strand
CGCGACCCACGCGAACGAGAACAACGCGTCAGAAGATGGCGCTGTTGCCGTTGCGATCGTGGCCGTCCATCGATCGCTCGGGTATCGCGTCGTTGCGAGGGCTGAGCATCGTTCGGGCGCTGACTATCTCATGTGGGATCCAACGAAGGGCGAGGACGAGCTAGTGCGCTTGGAGGTGAGCGGGATCATCGGCGTAGCGAGCGCTCGATCGCGACTTCGAGTGAAGGTCGAAGAGCTCGAAAACGGTCGCGACAGACGCCCTGGAGTGGCTTGCGTCGTGCGATTTTCAACAAAGCCGGTCATGATCTACTGCGCAACCGTGAAGGACGCACCGAAATGACCACGCCGAGTCACAGCGTCTTCGATGACCCGCGCTCGCGTCGTGCAGAAGAGCGCGCGTTCGAGGCTGAGCGCTGCGAGCGTCGGGGTGAGTTTGCGCGAGCCCGAGAGCTGTACCTCGAAGCTGCCGAGAACAGCTTGAGCGTCGCGCTCGATGTGCAAGGACTGCCGCGGGTCCGGTCGGTGCTGGCGGTAAGCGCTGTGTGTCTGTTTCGCCGAGCCGGTCGATACGATCGCGCGATCGAAGCTGCAGAGCGGCTGCTCGCGGAGGATCTCTCGTTGACCGAAGAAGCGGCTCACGAGCTGCGCGACATCGTGCGGTCGAGTCGTGCGCTTCTTGCGTCCGAGCCAATCGACGCCGTGGAGTCGCCGACAGCGAAGCGGTTGCGAGCAGAGCGTCCGCTGCTCGATGTGCGAGCGATGATCAGGCAGCGGGCGGCGGCGTAGAGGCAACGATGCGGACGCTCTCTCTCGGCGACCTCGGGTTCGATCTCGTGCTCGGCGGAGGCATCGCGTGGGTCGAGCGAGTGGCTGGTGCTTCGAGCGCGACGGTGCTCGTGCGTGGGCCAGCAGGCGCGGGAAAGACGCTCGTCGCCCTGCATATCGCGAAGGCTCTGGCGACCGAGCTCGAAGGAAACGTCGCGTATGGCTGTGTCGAGCTTCTTCCCGCGGAATTTGCAGCGCAGGCGCTGGGTCTCTTCTCGAACAACGACTCGATCGTCATTGATCCTCGTCACGCTCCCGCGGCAAATGATCGTCGTCCTCACGTCGTCCCCGTAGTGCTCGACGTGACCAGTCGAGAGGCGTCGCTCAGCGATGCGCTCGACAAGTTCTGGAACTCCGATCGATGGTTGTCGCGGCTCGGCGGTCGTCCCAGGGTCGTCGTCATCGATTCGTTGATCGAAGGCTACGGGCTCGGAGCGAACGTGCCGAGGGAGGTCGCCGACGCGTTGGTGAAGTGGGCGGCGGAGCAACAGGTGGCGTTGGTGCTGATCGAAGAGGCCCACGAAGCAAGCGCGTCACCCTGGATGTTTGCTGTCGACACCGTCATCGAGCTCCAGAGCGCGCGGAGCGACGTCGGGACGGGAATGATTCCCCCGACCGAGCGCAGGATGATCGTGAGCAAACATCGGTTTGCGCCGAGTGATGCCGGGCCGCATCGCTTCGCGTTTGTGCGCGACAAGGGGGTGGAGGTGTACCCGCGACCGTCGGCCTGGCTGGAATCCTGGGCGAGACCGTTGATCGAGGCCCGCGTGCCGATCCTTCAGCGCTCGCAGACACGACCGGTCATTTCTGCGCGATTGCCGGACGCTCGGGGCGGCACTCCATCGCTCGGTGAGGGCAACGTGGTGCTCGTGCATGGTCCGAACGCCGAGCAGGTACGTGCGGTCGCCACGAGCGTATCGAGCAACGTCCGCGCGCTTGCGATCGAAGCGACCTTTGCTGCCCCACTGAAAACGAAGATTCTCACGTTCAACAGAGTGCGGTTCGGACTCGCTGACCCGTACGCGAGTCCTCACCGATTGTTGTCAGCGGTGCTCGAAGAGCTTCGCGGCCAGAAGGTGAGCGAGCAACACGTCGGGGTAGTGTGCCTGGGCGATCTGCAGGCGCTCGAGTCCTATGGTTCGAGAGAGCAGGTGCTCGACGCGTTGATCGCGCTCTCGATCCTGCTGCGAGCGAGTGACGTCGTGCTGGTCTTCTTCGAGACGACCCCTGTGCGACACGCGTTGGTAAACGAAGGAGTGCCACAACACGCGCTCCGTGAAGTCCCCGGCGCTCGTACGCCGAAGCTCGCTCCGTTCTGCGATTGCGTAGTCGAGCTCATCGATCTGGCCACTGCGCACCCACAACAACCGACGCACATCCTTCGTCGCCCTTCGTCGTAGCAGCCAAGCCGACACCATCGCAGCGAGGGGAGCTCGTCTCGCGTACGATCACCCCTCGATGCACGACCCCACGCTGCGCGCGCAGCTCGCTTCGGCGCTGAGCTCCAAGGGCGCTGACTATGTTCCGCGCACCCGGCACAAGCTCGCCGACGGCAGCCCGCGGCACACCAATCGGTTGATTCTGACGTCGAGCCCGTATCTCGCGCAGCACGCGCACAACCCGGTGGACTGGTGGCCGTGGTGCGACGAGGCGTTTTCGACGGCGAAATTGCAGGATAAACCAGTGCTTCTCTCCGTCGGCTACTCGACCTGTCACTGGTGTCACGTGATGGAGGAAGAGAGCTTCGAGGACGAAGAGATTGCGCGCTTCGCCAACGAGCATTTCGTGTGCGTCAAGGTCGACCGCGAAGAGCGACCCGACGTCGACGCTGTGTACATGGCGTTCATCCAGGGCATCACCGGCCGAGGAGGGTGGCCGATGACAGTGCTTCTCACGCCCTCGCGGCAGCCCTTCTATGGCGGAACGTACTTTCCTCCCCGCGCCGGGGCGCGCGGCGCGCGGCAAGGGCTGCTCGAGATCCTGCGCGTCATCGTGGGCCGCTACCGAGAGGACCCTGCCGCGATCACCGCGCAAGCCGAGCGGCTCGCGAGCGAGCTCCGCGCGCTGTCCGCGCCGCCCGCAGCGGGCGCGCTGCCCTCGTACTCGGTCGTCGACGTGGCCGTCGAGCAGGCGCGAAGCGCGTTCGATCCCGAGCACGGAGGACGGCGGGGGATACCGAAGTTTCCCTCGGCTTTTCCCTTGCGAGTGTTGTGCAGGCACGGCGCGCGCACGGGGGACTCCTCGACGCTCGCGATGGTCGAGAAGACCCTCGATCGCATGGCCGACGGCGGGATGTTCGACCACCTCTCGGGCGGTTTTCACCGGTACTCGACCGATCACCAGTGGTTGGTCCCGCACTTCGAGAAGATGCTCTACGACAACGCGACGCTCGCGCTCGTGTACCTCGAAGGCTCGCAGGCGCTCGCGCAGCCGCGACACGCGCTGACCACTCGCGCGGTGCTCGACTACTTGCTGCGCGAGATGCGCACGCCCGATGGCGCTTTCTACGCGGCCACCGACGCCGACAGCGCGACCCCCGAAGGCGCCATGGAAGAAGGGGCGTTCTTCACGTGGACGACCCACGAAATCGAGTCTGCGCTGGGCCTCGAGGACGCGCGCGACGCGATCGCCCACTGGGGCGCGAGCGAGCACGGGCACCTCGACGGCCGCAGCGTGTTGCACCGCCCGAAGGGCGCGCGGCCGCTCGACGCTTCGCGGGCAGAATCCCTCCGTGCGCGGCTGCGCGAAGCGCGCGAGAGACGCCCAGCTCCCCTGCGCGACGACAAGGTCATCGTCGCGTGGAACGCCCTGACCATCACCGCCCTCGCTCGCAGCGCGATCGTGTTGAACGACGATCGCTATCGCGTCGCGGCGGTCCGCTGCGCCGAGAGCATCCTGCGCGCGCGCGACGAGCGCGGGTCGCTCCCGCACATGATCGTCGGCGGGCGCGGCGAGGGCCTCGCGTTCGGCGACGATCGAGCGTGTCTCGCGCAGGCGCTCTTGGACGTGTTCGAGCTCGAGGGCGACGTTCGGTGGCTCGACGCCTCGCGGGCGCAGATGGACGAGCTCGAGCGCGAGCACGGAGACGCGCAGGACGGCGGCTATTTTCTCAGCGGAACCGCGCACGAAGACCTGCTCTTTCGAGAGAAGCCCGACTACGACGGGGCGTCTCCGTCGCTCAACTCGGTCGCCGCGCTCACCTGGGCGCGCCTCGCGACGCTCTGCGACGACGACGTGGCTCGGTCGCGCGCCGAGCGGACGATCCGCGCGTTTTCGTCGCTGCTCTCGCGGAGGCCGCTCGCGCTCGACCACATGCTGCTCGCGCTCGACTGGATGACCCGCCCCGCGCGCGAAGTCGTCATCGTCGTGAGGGAGGGCAGCGGCGCGCTCTCCGCCGAAGCGCGCCCGTTTCTCGCCGCTCTCGAGCGGTCGATCGTCCCCAACGTCGCCCTCGTGGTGGCCACCGAGGAGGCGCTCTCGGGCGCGCTCGGAGAGCGAGTCCCATGGGCGAGAGGCAAGACACGGGTCGATGATCGAGCGACCGCGTACGTGTGCGAGCGGGGCGTGTGTCAGCTTCCGACCAACGATCCAGACGCGTTCGCGCGGCAGCTCTCGGAGCGCTGAGGGCGATCCTCGAGCGCTGCGATCACGCTGGGTGATCGGCGCTCGCGCGGTTGGTGCTCACTGCGCGGCGGCGGCCGGCGCGGGGTCGGTGATCGTGAGCTCGACCCGGCGATTGCGCTCGTGGCACGCGTCGGTGTCCTCGTTGCAGACCGGGCGCGAGTGGCCGTAGCCCACGGACTCGACGGTGATCGAAGAGAATCCGTGGTTGCGAAGATAGGCTGCGACCGAGGCGGCGCGGCGCTCCGAGAGGCTCTGGTTGTCCGCCTCGCTTCCGCGCTGGTCGGCGTGGCCCTCGACGCGCAGCCGACGAATCTGCGCGTTTTCGCGGAGCAGCGCGACCAGGTCGTTGAGCACCGACGCCGACTCGTTCTCGCGGATCACGTCGCTGTTGGTCTCGAACTGAATCTGGTGGTTGAGCGTGATGTGCCCGTTGTTGAGGACGACCTCAGCGTGCGTCGTCTGCGCGGTGGTCGTCGGAGCCGGGGTGGTCGCTCCACCAGAGCTCGGCGCGGGGGTTGGGGTCGGCGTTGGTGTGGGGCGGGGGCTCTCTCCACAAGCGATCGCGAAGAGGACGAGCGCGGGGGCCATGGAACGAAGCGTGATCACGAGTGTTGGTCTCCTGTGTGGGTGTCTCAGACAGCGTGCCCGTATATCAGCGCCGACGGACGAGAGTCACCTGGCAGTTATTCGCTGTCCGTTCGTTGGTCACGCCGAAGACAGCATCATCGGGCTCGCTCGTGAAGAGCTCTCGCGCTCGGCTCTCTATTTGGATACAATGGTCCGGTGTCCTGGCTTGACTGTGTTCGATCCTCGCACCGGTTGTGCGGGTTGGCGCTCGCGAGCGCTTTGCACGGCTGCGCGCCCAACGTTGGGCCGTCGGTGCCAGACGCCTCCATGACCGAGAGCGCGGCGTCGAGGGTGCTCGCTCCGTGTCGCGCGCGCATCGCGACCGAGGCAGACCTCGCGACGATCCCCGCAGTGCTCGCGCACATGAATCGCCTGCCGCAGCCCGCGACGGTGGCGTGCTTCATGGCGAGCCTCCCGCGTCCGTTCGAGATCGTCGCCACCACCAGCGTCTCGAGCGCGCAGCCTGCGTTCGGAACTCGCTCTCCCAGGCTCTTCATCTTCTTTCGTCGCGTGACGATCTCCGTGGTGGCCGAGGGCATGGGCGCGCCGCTCGTCGAGTTCGCGGAGTACTCCGATGCGTTCGGCAGGCACAACAGCCTGAAGGGCGAGGTCGAGCTGCCTTCGCGCCAGCCGTTTGCGCCAGACGCCGCCTACACCCGCGTTCGCTACGGAAGCGGAACGTCCTGCGGCTTCTGCCACCGCAACGAGCAGTCGATGCCGCACACGCTGGGCGGCTTCGTCTCGAGCGCGCTTCGTCCGTCGATCGACACCGTCGTGAGCCTGGACTTCGTCCGCACCCTCCCCGCGGCTGCGTGCACGTCCGACGATGACACGAGCGCGCGATGCCAGTTCTGGCACGCGCTGTTCGACTACGGAGACGTGCGTCAGGGCGCGTTCGACCCGACGATCGAGACGCTGTTTCGCTGATCGCGCTCGAGAGCACCAGTGCACCATCCGCGCTGGAAACCCGCAGGCGGCCCCTCGCAAACCGAGTCGGGATCGAGGTAAAGTTTCCATGGTCGTGACGATCGCTTTGCACGAGTGCGAGCGCCGTCACCAACTGTGGAGGCTTTATCTATGCAGAATCGAACTCGACTTGGACTGAGCTGTATCGCGATCGTCGCGGCCGCCTGCAGTCAACCCATGATGCCCGACGACGTCGCGGACGTTCAGTCGGCTGACCTCTTCGCCCCCGACCGAGTCGTGCGCGACGTCCCCACGGGCGCAGAGGCCGGCGGCGAAGACGTCGTCGATCCGGATACGGGCGTGCCCGATCCCGATGCGAGCGTTCCTGATGCAGATCCGATCGATGTGCCTGTCATCGTGGACGACAGCGGAGACGTGATCGTCCCGCCGATGGACGTTACGCCGATGGACGGAGATCCCGCGGACGTGTCCACGCCGGACGCCGCGGACGACGTGCCCGTCACCGTCGATGGCGGCGAGGGCGGCATCACGTGCATGGTCGGAACCAATCCCTGCGGGATGCCGCCTGTGTGCGTAAATTTCCGCACGTCCAACGCGCACTGCGGCGGCTGCGACCGCGCGTGCGCGATGGGCGAGACCTGCACCGACGGCATGTGCGTGCGCCCGTGCGCGATGGGCGAGACCCGCTGTGGCATGGCCTGCGTGAACACCGCTTCGGACCCGGCCAACTGCGGCGCCTGCGGCACCGCGTGCCCCATGGGTCAGTCCTGTCAGATGGGCGCGTGCCGACTGCCGTGCATGATGGGTCAAACCGCGTGCGGAGCGGGCGCGATGATGGCCTGTGTCGACACGCAGAGCGATCGCAACAACTGCGGCGCGTGCGGCACCGTGTGCCCGGGAATGCAGGGCTGCTCGATGGGCCGCTGCACGCTCACGTGCACGGCTCCGAACACCGTCTGCGGAGCGGGCGCCATGATGAGCTGCGTCAACACGCAGAGCGATCGCAACAACTGCGGCATGTGCGGCCGCGCGTGCGCGATGGACGAGTCGTGCTCGACCGGCGCCTGCGTGCCCAACCCGCCTGCCAACGACAACCGCGCGACCGCGACGCCCATCACGATCACCGGGACGAACTTCAATCAAACGATCGCCAGCACGCTGCGCGGCGCCACGAACGCCACCAACAGCACCTGCGGCGCGATGTGCGGCCCGGCTGCGAGCCGTCCTGATGTGTTCTATCGCTTCGTGCTCACGCGCCGCGAGGCCGTGTACGCCGATACGTTCGGCTCGATGGTGAACACGACGTTGTTCATCCAGGACGCGATGGGCAACAACAGCGCTGGCGTCGCGGGCACTGGCTCTGTGACCTGCAGCGACGACGCGTGCATGGGCTCGCAGAGCCAGGTGAGCGCGGTGCTCGACCCCGGCACGTACTTCCTCGTGCTCGCCGGCTGCAACACGCCGACGGCGGGCGCGGTGCCGATTCGCTTCCAGCACATCCCGATCGGTCTCGGCTCGGTCGTTCGAATGAACGGAACGGGCATGCAGACGCTCTCGGGGACGACCACGGGCGCGAGCGGCTTCGTCACGGGCTGCGGCGGAAGCGGCCCAGAACTCTCGGGATACTGGGCCACCTGCCCGAGCTTCACTGCAACGACGTTTCACGGGACGAGCTGCGGACTGACCACGGTCAACACCGCGATCGGACAGTACAGCGCCGCCCGTATGCCTGGCTTCGAAGTGTGCAACGACGACGCGTGCGGCGCGCAGAGCTCGATGCAGGGAACGCTCCCTGCCGGCGCTGGACTGCACACGTTCATCGTCGACGGCCGCGCGGGCGCCTCGGGCCTCACCGCGGGCACGCTCTCGATCGGCGCGTGCGCGACGGGCTTCACCCAGTGCGGCACGGTCTGCCGCGACACACGTAACGACGCTGCCAACTGCGGCGCCTGCGGCCGCGTGTGCACGGCGGGCGCGACGTGCTCGATGGGCGTGTGCTCGCCGCCCGCCAACGACCTGTGCCTCAACGCGGTGCCGGTCACCCTCGGCGCGTCGGGAACAGTGACCACGGTCACCGGATCGACGCTCGGCGCGCTCAACAGCGCCAACTCCTGCGGCGCGGGCGGAGACGTCTTCTACCGCTTCACGATCGCTCAGCGCGAGGCGGTGTACTTCGACACCTTCGGCAGCGCAGTGGACACGACGGTGGGCTTCAACGCGGGCTTCGCCTGCGGCGGCGCCGCGTTTGGATGCAACGACAACAGCGCGTGCACCGGCGCGATGGGCGCCTCGCAAGGCTTCGCGGTGCTCAACGCAGGGACCTACACGATCCACGTCGAGAGCGCTGCGCCGGGCGGCAACTTCACCCTGCGCCTGCAGCACTTCGCCGCGCCTGCTGGCGATCCAGCGGGCACGGTCGCGCAAGGCGCGAGCAGCATCGCCGGAACCACCGTAGGCGCCCCCAACTTCATGGGCATCTGCGGCGGAGCGGCCTCGCCGACGCGCTACTACGCGTGGATGAGCTGCCCGACCACGCCGGGCGGAACGTTCCAAGCGAACACCTGCGGCGGCACGGGCTTCGACTCGGTCGTCGAGCTTCGCAACGGAAACACCGCCGCAGCCAACGTGTGCAACGACGACACGACCGGTTGTGGCACGGGACGCCAGAGCCGCATCACCGTTCCGCTCGCGGGCGGGGCCGGGTTGCACGCGGTGATCGTGCGCAGCCAGGTGCCTCCGCCTGTGTCTCCGGACCGCGTTCCGGGGCCGTTCAACCTCGCCGTCAACAGGCCGTGATTCGAACGGGGGGATAAACGGCGCGGTCTTTCGCTAGCGATCGACCGGCCGACCGATCAGCGCCGCGTCGCTCGGCGCCGTCGGCGCGCGACCAGCGTCGCAGCGGCGCCGAGCAGCACGAGCGCCCTCGCGTCGGCGCGCGATTGAATTCGTGTGCTCGACTCGACGCGGCAGCCGCAGCCGCCATCGACGCTCCCGGGGCCCGACCCCGCGTCGGGCCGCCGCGCGTCCGCAACGCCGCTGTCGCGCGTAGTCGTGCCCGAGTCGAAGGGCTGCGGAGCCTCGCCGTCCGTCACGCTCGCGTCCTGCGCGGGAATCGGCACGCCTGTGTCCGACTCCGTGACGTCCGGCGCCGGTCCGACGCCCGAATCCGTGGGCTGTCCCGCGCGGCACACGTCGTCGCCCGCGCGCATCTCGCAGCCGTTGGTGCACGGATCGCTCTGCACGGCGCCCATGACACAGCGCCTTCGCATCGATCCGTCGGTCGTGCACGTCCACTCAGCAGTCACACCCGCGGGGCACATCGGCGGGGCGTTGCACGTGTCTTCGCCGGCGTTGACCGTGCAGCCGAAGGAGCAAGCTTGCGTCTCGTCGCGGCCTGCGTTGCAGCGGACCCTCGCGGTGCGCGCGCTGTTGCAGGCCCACTCGGCGGTCACGCCTGCTGAGCACATGGACATTGGCGTGTTGCACACGTCGTCGGTGCCCGTGGGGCGGACCATGCAGCCCGCAGGGCAGGGCTCGGTCATCACCATTCCGTTGATGCAGCGGGTGCGCTCGGTGCGCGCGGCGTTGCACGTCCAGATCGCGAAGGTGCCCATCGGACAGGTGGGCGGCACGACGCCTCCGTCGCACGTCGGGCCAGGCAGCGTTCGATACGCGTTCTGCATGGTCCACACGCTCGCGCGCGACGAACACATGCCCGTATACGGGTCGTACGCGGTCGTGCTCGTCCCGCCCACGGCGCGAAACTCTGTGTGCAAGTGCGCGCCCGTCGAGCAGCCCGAGCTCGCGATCTGCCCCAACGTTTGCCCGCACGTCACGCGATCGCCCACGCGGACGCGGACGCTCCCGGTGCGCATGTGCGCGTAGATCACGCTGCGCGTCCCGTGGTCGACGCGGACGTAGTTGCCGTAGCCGAAGCCGACGCTCGTCCCGCACGTTCCGCTCGAGGGACACGAGGTGCAACGATCGAACGCGCCGTCGTTGGTGGTCACGACCGTACCGGCAGCGACGGCCACGATGTTGTTGCCTGCGTCGATGGCGCCGAGCCCGCCGCTGAGCGACCAGTCCGAGCCGCGGTGGCCGTCGTAGCTGCTCGATCCGCAGTTCCAGTCGCGATGCGCGCCGGAGGCGGAGTTTTGATCGAAGTAGTAGTAGTTGCCGATGCAGCCCGAGCACTCGACCGAGCGCCTCGCGAGCTGCGCCCACGCAGCGCTCGGCGCGAAGGCCGCGGCCACCACCGTGAGCCCCGCGAATATGCGCGCGCGGCTCACGAGGCACCTCCCAGCGCGACCGCGATGTGTCGCCCGTCGCGGGTCGTCCACGAGACCTCGCTCGCGCCGCAGCGCAGCGACGCAGCGTTCGCCGGGACCTCGACGAACGCGCCCTGCCAGTCTTCGCCCGTTCGCAGCGTGCAGTTCGTCACGCACCGCAGCGACTCGTCGCTCGTCGATCGCGCGACGTGCACGCCCATCACCCCTCCGTTGCGCGCGCCGACGAAGCACAAGAGCGCTCCGTCCTCGGAGAATCGCAAGGTCCCGACGCTCGAGAATCCGCGGGCTACCGTCGTCGCAAACGAGCTTCCGTCTTCGCGACGCACGACGAGCTCTCCCTCGTTTCCTGTCGAGCGCGCGTACGCGAGCGCCTGGCCGTCGAGCGAGACCGCGAGCTCTCCAATCACGTCGTGATCGACTTCGTCCCGACGCCCATCGGCCCCGAGCCTCGCGAGCGACTCGCCAGGCGTGATCGCGACGACGCTGCCTCGCCAGACGGCGGCCGTGAGCACGGGCGCCCCGACGTCGATCGGGCGTGTCGTTCCGTCAGCGAATCGCCAGGCGATTTCGACGCGCTCGGGAGCGTCGCTCCCCGCGGGGCCTCGGTAGACGACGCGCCCGATGACGAGCTGTCGATCGCCGAGTCGACCGAGCACTCGGCCCGTCGGTTCGTCGGTGTGGGCGAGGGTCGAGGCGCTCGCGAGCAGCGCGGCCTCGGGTCGCTCACAGGAGGCGATCGCGAGCGCGAGCAGAGAGCCCGCGGCGCGTGACCAGGCACGAGTTGGTTGAAGTTCTTGCATGCCATTCGAGATTATCGCGTTGTGAGTGGTGGTACGAAGGCAGACCGCCCCGTATCGTCACCGACCGAGCTTCGCGATGAACATCACTTCGACCCACCCGCGACGAGCAATCCTCACGCTGTCGCTCTATGTCGGTGTCGCGCTGTCGACCGCTGACGCGCCGAGCGCGCACGGGCAGGGAATGCCTCGACTCACGGGTTCGCTCCGCGTGAGCGCGCCGCGCAACGCGCGGGGCGAGGACGTGACCGTGTCCGTGACGCTGCGCAATGCGACGAGAGACCCTGCGATTTTCCCCGCAGAAGTGCTCTCCTCTACCACGCTGATGCTCGAGGTGCGCGACGCGCAGGCGCGAGCGATGCCGACGGTTTCGCCGCCGGTCCCTACGGGAGCCACGATGACGATCGCCCCCGGACAGACCGTGCAGCGCACCTTTCGACTCAACGTCTTCGACCCGCCGCTGCGCCCCGGCCGCTACACCGTGCGCTTTCGCGGCGCGGTGATCGTCGGCGCCCCCGTCGCGTTTACCGTCGCGCGCTGAGCCGTTCGGTCACAGGCACGGAAGGCAGGTCTGTATTGTCGAACGACACACCCCGTTGCAGCAGCGGGTTCCCAAGGCGCAGGAGTTGCCGCAGGTGCCACAGTTGGTGCTGCTCGAGTCCGTGTTGATCTCGTACCCGTTGCCCGGGTTGCGGTCGCAGTCGCCGAGCTTGGGATCGCACGCCACACCGACGTAGCAACGGCCTCCCGCACAGGTAGCGGGACCCGCGAGGGACGTCGGGCAGCGATAGCCGCACGCGCCGCAGTTCGCTGTGTCCGTGCTGGTGTTGGCGCAGAACGTCCCGCACGAGGTCTGCGCGCACGAGACGCACGTCGACATCGGGGTACCGGCGATGCACGCGCCGTTGGTCCCGCAGTTGGTCCCGCAGCGGCCGCAGTTCGTCGTGCTGCGCACGACGTCGGCCTCGCAGCCGTTCGCGTTCATGCTGTCGCAGTTGCTGAAGCCGGGGTTGCACGAAACAATGACGCACGTGCTCGCGGCGCACCCAGCGGTGGCGTTGGCGAGCGAGCATCGCGTCCCGCACATCCCGCAATTGCTTGGGTTGTTCGTGAGGTTGACCTCGCAGCCGTTGCTCGCCATGCCATCGCAGTCCGCGAAGCCTGGGTTGCACCGATCGATCTGACAGGCGCCCGCGGCGCAGCGAGCGGACGCGTTCGGGATCGAGCACGCGCGGCCGCAACCGCCGCAGTGACTGACGCTGGTCATCGTGTCGACGCAGCTCCCGCTGCAGAGGACGGCAGGCGCAGTGCAGCCGCTCACGCACATCCCTGTGCTCGCGTTGCACATGGGCGTTCCGCCAGAGCACCCGTTGCCGCAGCGGCCGCAGTTGGCGGTGCTCGAGAGAGGCGCCTCGCATCCGTTGGAGGCGACGCGATCGCAGTCCGCGAAGCCCGCGATGCAGCTGTTCGTGCACGCGCCGCTGCTGCACGTCGCGGTTTGATTGGCGCCGCTCGAGCACAGGATTCCGCACCGTCCGCAGTGCTCGCGAGAGGTCTGCGTGTCGACGCACAAGGCTCCGCAGCGAGTCTGGCCAGCCGGGCACACGCCCGTGTCCGTGACGACGCCCGTGTCGGTGACGACGCCCGTATCCGTGACGACGCTGGTGTCGGTTACGACGCCTGTGTCGCGGATGCCTGTATCCGCGGGCACGCCCGTGTCGATCGTGCTGCTGTCGCCAGGGTCGACGCCGCTGTCGACGATCGTCGTCCCGGTGTCTTCGCGATCGCCTCGAGGGCCGTCCTCGGGCGGAGCGGCGCGGTCGTCGACAACGCTATCGAGAGACACTCCGGTGTCCGTCGCTCCGTCGCGATCTTTGGTGGGAACTGTCGTACAGCCAGCGGCGAACACGAGCGCGGTGCACAAGAGCGAAGCGATACGCATGGCCAGCATGATACCGCGTCGCGGCGACGATTACCGGCTCGAATCGCTGTCGAACGTCTCGGCCCGAAGAAACGAGAGGGCGAGTCGTTGTGTGTCCGGGTGGTTCATGATGCGAGTGTGGCATTCGTCCACCGTCGCAAACGCGGTCATCGAGGGCAGGACCGTCTCGCGGACGAGGACCGTTCCATCGCTGGGATCGTCGGGATCGAAGAGCCTCGCGCCGCGCGTGAGCCAGCTCGTCGGGTTGGAGAGCGCGAGCGAGCGAGAGCCCGCGATCACGGCGAAGGGCGTCGTCGGCAGCGGCCAGCGCTCTCCCTCGCCGAGCTCGAAGCCCGCGGGGCCATAGATCCAACGAAACGCTGCGCGATCACGGAGCGTCTTGGCCACCAGACTCCCGCGGTTGGGCGGGGCGACCAGCACCGCTCGGCGCCACGGGAGCAGGTGAGCCATGTGTCTCCACACGATTCCTCCGAGCGAGTGGGTGACGGCCATGAGCTCGCCGGAGCACTCCTTTGCGATGCGTTCTGCTAGTAATTTCGCTAGCGATTCGACGTCTGCCGTGCGCGATGGATAGCTCTTGCTCCACGTGCGAAACCCGCCGCGCTCGAGGGCCGTGACCATCGACCGCATCGAGTGGTGCGTGCGCGCGAGGCCGTGCAAGACGACGACAGTGGGCGCGTCGCGATCGTCTCGGCCGCTCACTTCGGCTCGTCCTTCGTCCGTCCCTGGCCGGCGCGTTCGGGAAACAGCGGGGTCATCTCCGCGGGCCGCAGTCGACCGACAGCGTCGATCACCGCTGCTTCGAGTCCGCTCCGTTCTTCGCGGAGGGCCTCGAGCTCTTGTCTGAGAAACAGCAGTCGTCCGAAGGTGACGCCCACGGATTTGAGCGCGCTGGTGCGCGCGAGGACCTGCAGGCTCGCGTAGCCCGAGACGAGCAGAGCGAGCACTGAGAGCGCGCCAGCGCCAGCGCCCCAGCGCCACGTCGCGGCGAACGGAACCGCCGCGAACATCGCGACGAGCGCCAGCAGCCCGAGGACGAACTTGGTCGTTCCGATCACGTCGCGTCGCGGGGCGAAGACCGGAGCGAGCAGGCGAATCGCGAGCCCTGCGGGCAGAAACAGCGTGAGACCTGGAGCCGCGAGCGGGAGCCACACGAACGTGAACACCGAGTGCCGAAAGAACCGCCCGAGCGCCTCTCGCGCAGACACCGCGCGGCGCAGGTCGCGATCGCTCAGCCCCGAGGCAGCGAGTCGATCGAGGTACGCGCGCACGCGCAACAAGAGCGCGCTCACGTCCTCTCGGTGCGAGAGGGTCTTGTACGCTTCGGTGAACCTCCGCGACAGCTCGACGCGCTCTTCGAGGGTGATGTTGGGCGGCTGATAGAGCCGTCGCACGCCGTCGATCACGCGCAGGGTGTCCCAGTCCGACGCGTTGATGGTGAGCGCTCGCATCGCGGTCTCGAGCTCGCTCGTGAGCGCGCGGACCTCTTCGCGATCGTCGCTCTTCCACCGCGCGAGGCGCTCTTGATCGACGACGATGGGCGGACCGAACTGCACGAGCACGCGGCTGCGAAACCGCTTGCGGTTCATGTAGTTGAGCCCGCACGGGACGATCTTGATCGGCTGCTCGGGGTGCTTCTCGAAGGCGCCGAGGGCGATGCGAGCGGCCCCTGTTTTCAAGCGCGCGAGCTGCGCCTCGTCATGCGAGAGCCCCTCGGGAAAGATCCCCATCGCGCGCCCCTGGCCGAGCACGCGAAAGAGCCCGTCGAACGCCTCGCTGTTGTCGATGGACGTCCCGCCGTGGTCCGCGCGGCGCGCGATGGGCACAGCGCCCATGGCGTCGAGCACGACCCTGAGCGGTCGGCTCTTGAAGAGCACGTCCTTCGCGGCGAAGTGCACGATCCTGCCGCACGAGGTCGTGATGAGCGCCGGGTCGAGCAGCGAGTTGGGGTGGTTTCCCGCGAAGATCACCGGTCCTTCGCCCTCGTCGGGGACGTGCTCGAGACCCACGATTTCAACCTGCCGGTAGAACACCGAGAGGACCAAGCGCAGAGAGCTCTGGATTACGCGGTAGACGAGCACCGCGCAACGCTACCGCACCTACCGCACCAACCGTGCGATCGCGCTGCAGAGCCCCCCTCTGATTCGTCACGGGCCTACCTACGCCGAGGCAGGCGCGCTCGCCCCGTCACGGTCGGCTGATCGACACGGTGTACGCGCCCGGCGTGCGGGCGGTAAACGTGTCGACGTAGAACATGTGCAGACCCGGTCCGGCGGGGATCGTTGAGGTCATCGACGACTGGGTAGCGCACGCGTCGTCGTTGCACACCATTGGCCCGGGCGCTGCGCGCCCTGGGCTGTATTGGACGAGCGAGGTGTCCCACATCGCGCGTCCGCACGTCGTCGCAGTGAAGGGGCTGGCCATGGTGGCGCTGGCGCAGCGGTACCAATAGAACGTGTGCTCTTGGCCGCCCGCGCCGCAGCCGAGGTTGACGCGACCCGCAGGGGCCGCGGCGACGATGCCGCCGGGCGTCGACGCTCCCGCGTTGAGGAAGCGAAGCCCTGTGGCGCTCACGTCCCCGCCCACCGGCGCGTGTTGAAAGCGCAGGTTGGCGGTGCCAGTTCCGCAGCCCGAGAGCACGAGGCGGTAGGTTCCAGCGTCGAGACGCAGCATGATCTGCGACTGGAGCCCGGTGCCACAACCCGCGAGACCGCCATCGTCGTTGCACGCAACGCCGTTGGCCGGAAGGTTGGTCGCGGTGATGTTGGCGCCGGCCGCGGTCTGGACGAACAGCGACGTGTCGAAGTTCGACCCGAGCGTGTCCGCGTAGATGATCTCGGACTGACCCGCGGCGATCGTGAACTGATAGAACACGTCCTGGCCCGAGGTGCAGCCGCACGAGCCCGCGGTGTTGTTGTTCGCCGCGCGGACATCGAGCCCGGTGACGATGGTCTGCGGGACGGTCATGTTGATGACCGTGGGAGCGGTCGGCAGATCGTTGGCGGGCGGAGCGACGCACGCGCCGGCGATGCAGCGGTTGCCCGCGGCGCAGCGCAGCGAGCACGCGCCGCAGTTGTTCGCGTCCGTTTGCAGGTTCACGCACGCCGCGTTGCAGCGGCTCGTGGGCGCCGCGCAGTCCGGGGCGAGGGTGAAGTTCACCGTCGCCGCGCCAGAGGCCGCGCAGCCGTCGACCACGATGGCGTTGAGGCTGGTCTGGTTCGCCGCGGTCGCAGGGATCGCCGCGACCACGCTCGAGCCGGTGCCGCAGACGCCGTTGATGTTGTCGTTGCACACGGGCGTGCCGCGCAGCGTGCTCTGCTGCGAGAGCGACACGTTGTACGCCGCGGTCGTCGCGCCGGTCATCGTGCTGCACGTGTTGGCGTGCAACGAGGCCGCGGCGGTGCCGGGGCAGGTCACCCAGAAGAGCGAGTTGTCAGCGCCCGTCGAGCAGCAAGCGCCCGAGGCCGTTCCTGTGCCTGCCGTGGTGCTCATCGCGGAGCGCGTGGTGGCGTCCGGAGTGATGCGCGTGGACGTTCCATTGCCTGCCGCGAGGTGCTGGAAGCGAATGTTCGCCATGCCTGCGCCGCAGCCGGACAGCACGAGGAAGTACATCCCCAGGTTGAGCCTCGCCACGATCTGCGACTGCAGTGCGCCGCCCATCACGTTGCAGAAGCCTGCTGCCGCGTGGTCGTCGTTGCACGTTGGGAATCCAGCGGTCGCAGCGACGTTGGTGCCCGCCGCGTCCTGGATGAACAGCGACGTGTCGAACGCCGTGCCAAACGTGTCCGCCATCACGATCTCGGGCTGCGTCAGCGTGAACGTGAAGAACACGTCGTTGCCCGAGGCGCACGCGCAGGCGCCGCGAGTGTTGTTGGTGGCCGAGGTGGTGTTGGCTGCCAGCGTCTGCGCGGGCATCGCGAGGTTGATCACCGTCGCGCCAGCGCGCGTGTCGTTGGCCGGCGGCGTGCCCATGCAGCGACCGGCGGTGCACGCGGTGCCCATCGGGCAGACCATGCCGCACGCGCCGCAGTTGGTGCTGCTCGTCTGCGTGTTGACGCACGAAGCGGCCATGCCCATCCCGCAGAGCGTCGTGCCCATCGGGCAGGCGCAGGCGCCAGCGGTGCAGGTCTGTCCCGCTGCGCACGCGCGACCGCACATCCCGCAGTTGGCGTTGTCCGTCTGCGTGTTGGTGCAGGTGCCCGGCATTCCGCAGGCCATCTGTCCCATCGGGCAGGCGCAGGCGCCGGCGACGCAGGTGCGCCCGCCGCCGCAGGCCGTGCCGCAGGTCCCGCAGTTGCCGTTATCGGTCTGCGTGTTGACGCAGACGCCGCCGCACAGCGTCTGACCCATCGGGCAGCCGCAGGTGCCCATGTTGCAGGTCTGACCCATCGGGCAGACCGTCCCGCAGCCGCCGCAGTTGGTCCCGTCGGTCTGCGTGTTGACGCAGGTTCGACCGCAGAGCGTCGTGCCCATCGCGCACGTACAGGCGCCGGCCACGCACGTGGTGCCGGCCATGCAGACGGTGCCACAGGCACCACAATTCATGTTGCTCGTCTGCGTGTCGACGCACGTCGGCGCTGCGGCCGTCGGCGTACAGTCCGTCTGTCCCATCGGGCACATCATGCGCGGCGGGCCGCAGCGGCCCATCGTGCAGACCTCGCCGGCCATACACGCGCCGCCGCACGATCCGCAGTTCATCGGGTCCGACTGCAGGTTGGCGCACGCCATGCCGCAGGCCGTCTCGCCCATGCCGCACATGACCATGCCCATGCACGTGCCGGCGCTGCAGGTCTGGCCTGGTCCGCAAGAGCGGCCGCAGGTCCCACAGTTGGTCGCGCTGGTGTTGAGGTCGACGCACATCGTGCCGCACGAGGTCTGGCCCATCGGGCACGGCGTCGGCACATCGGGTTCCGTCACGTCCGGCATCTGGACGTCCGGATCCATCACGTCCGGCGTCTGCACGTCGGGGTCTGGAACATCCAACGTCTGCACGTCGGGATCAGGGACGTCTGGACGCTGCACGTCCGGCGTCTGCACGTCGGGACGGAGCCCCGTGTCGCCGCGATCTGCCGTCGCGTCCCCCGGAGTGGGTGGGCCCATAGGCGCCGAAAACTTCACGGCAGAAACAGAGAGTCAGAGTAGTACATCGAGCGACGAAACGACGTTTGGCGCAGTGCTGAAGCCCCCAC
>LNFM01008990.1_pt1 | contig 18222 bp, 16 predicted proteins | sample 596031 | NCBI WGS metagenome assembly LNFM01 (sample SAMN04254537, study PRJNA301005) | activated carbon metagenome | isolation source: dual media filters at the Ann Arbor, Michigan drinking water treatment plant | place: USA: Ann Arbor | reverse complement strand
GGCAGGGGAGGAAGGACTCGAACCCTCGCATGCTGGAATCAAAATCCAGTGCCTTTACCAACTTGGCGACTCCCCTACGCAGGCGATCTGTTCAGCTTGACGCCGGACACACCACCAAAAAACCTTGTCGCAGGTTGCTCAACCACTGCCTGGGCTGACGCTGGCCGATTCTAATCGGAGCACCAGTCGAGCAATGGATGGACATCCATGTTGCTGCATTCACGAACCGTCCAATCGCCCGGGGCGGTGGTCAGTTGCATGGTCTGCGGCATCTGCGCAAACACCGCCGTCCCCGATCCGGTCATGCGCCCCTGCAAACCCTGGTCTTGCAACCACTGAATGCAGTGCCCCACTTCGGGGCAGAGCGCCTGCGCCACGGGTTGAAGATCGTTGTGTCCGAAAGCCAGTATTTTCTGGATATCGGCCGCCCCTTTCGCGGGGAAACCTTCAAGCGAGTCATTTGCAGCAAAGCCTTGGATTGTAGCAGTTTTTGTGTCTCGCTTGAGTTCTGGCGCACCGAAGATGCGTTGGGTGGGCGCGCCGCCCGCTGGCTTGACCACCACAAATCTGGCCCTGGGCAGTTGCACCGGTGTCAATTTTTCGCCCACGCCCTCGACCCAGGCATGGCGCCCGCCAATGAAAAAGGGCACATCGGCGCCCAGTGTGAGCCCTATTGCCGAGAGTTGTGCGCGCGTCAGACGCAGACCCCAGAGGCGGTTGAGCGCCAGCAGGGTGGTGGCTGCATCCGAAGACCCTCCCCCCATCCCAGCTTCGGCCGGCAGTTGTTTTTCAAGCGAAATGTGCACGCCATGGGCGCAGCCGGTGGCGGCTTGCAGCGCCTTGGCCGCGCGCACCGAGAGATCTTCCACGGGCAACACGCCCGGTGTGAGGTCTTCGCGGCTGATGCTGCCGTCGGTGCGCAGTTCAAAGTGCAGTCGGTCGCACCAATCGATCAACATGAAGATCGATTGAAGCAGGTGGTAGCCATCTTCCCGCCGCCCGGTGATGTGCAGGAACAGATTGAGTTTGGCCGGCGCAGGCACGTCCAGCAATTGCCGCAAAATGCCTCCCTGACTCATGGCTGGACGAAGACCCGAAGCTCGGCAGCAGGTTGTGGCGCAAAGCGGCTAGCCGTGATGCGGCCCTCCGACTGGCGCGACAGATCCGCCTGCCAGCCCGGAACCACATCCGCATGCCCGCGCAGCCAGCCAAACAAGGCGGCCACGGGCACCGGCGTGCCACTCAGTTCAGCGGTGAGTTCATCCAGGCTGCCACGGCGCCTGACTTCGCCACCTTGGCGCATTTCGGCACTGCCCGGGCGCCACACCACTGTGGCCAGCGAGGTGCCGAGGGGCGAGGTGAGCTGCAGTTCACCTGCTTGCGCCGATCCACTGAGATCAAATCCGGCCGAGAAAGACTGGGGAGGATCGCTCTGCACGGTCATGGCCAGGCGACCGCTCCAGACCTCTTCACCAGGCAGGACTGTGCGCTGTGGTGTGGCGCATCCGGACAGCAGGCCAGCGGTGACGAGCAGCGCGGCCCACCTCATGGGTTGACGCGCAGGCGCTTGAGCGTGGCCTGCAGGGTTTCGTTGTCCGACGAGAGCAGCAATCCTTCACGCCAGATCTTGAGGGCTTGCTCACGTTGGCCCTTCACCCACAGCACTTCGCCCAGATGCGCTGCGATTTCCGGGTCTGGGCGTTTTCCGTAGGCTGCCTGAAGGATTTCGAGCGCGCGAGCGGTGTTGCCGAGCCGGAATTCGACCCAGCCCAAGCTGTCCTGGATGTACGCGTCGCCAGGGGCCAGCTCCACCGCCTTCTCGATCAGCTGCTTGGCTTCGGGCAGACGCTCGTTGCGGTCGGCCAGCGAGTACCCCAAGGCGTTGTAGGCGTGGTGAAAGTCCGGCTTGGCCTTGATCAATGCACGCAACAGCAGTTCCATGTCGGCCGGCTTGCCAGCCTTCTCCGCCATCATGGCTTGGTCGTATCGCAGATCGGCTTCATCCGGGAAGCGCGCCACGGCTTCTCCATACACCTCGTAGGCTTCTTTCCATGCCTTGAAGTCACGCAAAAGCTGAGCTTCAGCGACGAGCTTCAGGCGTGCGTCTTCGGGGCGGCGTTCCGGCTGGCTGCGCAGCAGGGCCCGCGCCTGCGCCATCTGGCCCTGTCGGGCCAGCAGTGATGCACGGCGCATTTGCGCCGCCATGATGTCGTCGGCGTTTTCAATGCGGTCCAGCCAGGCATTGGCGGCTGGGTAGTCCTGACGCTTTTCCGCGATCTGCGCCATCATCAGATAGGCCTGCGTGAGGCCGCGGGCCGAGCGCTCATCACCCGCCTGCCGGGCCAGAGCCATGAATCTTTCAAGCGACGCGGTGGCAGCGGGCAGGGCGTTTTCCTGCAACTGCAAGGAGCCGAGCAACAGCCAGGGCTCTGCCTGGTCGGCTTGGCGTTGGGTGATCTTTTCAAGCTGGGCACGGGCTTCCGCATTGCGCTGCGTGTCGATCAGCACGCGCGCGAAGGCCAGCGCGACAGCGGTGTCGGCGGCCGTGGCGGTGCTGCTGGCTTCGAGCTGCTGCCGCACGATGGGCTCAGCTTGCTGTTCCCCGCGCTCCAAGAGCTCCAGCGCCAGCAATGCTGGGTAGGGCGACGCTGGTTCAGCGTTGTGCCCAAGGCGGGCCGAAACCAAGGCCTCGGGCAACTGGTCTTGTGCCAGGTACATCCGGCCGATCGAGGTAAAGGCTGTGGCAGCGTGGGGGGGCTGTTTGAGATACGGGCCCAGAGCCTCGCGCACCACGGCGGCGGCCAGTGATTTGTCGGTCACGCGCGCGAAGGTCTGGGGAATGGCATTGATGGTGTCGTTGCGATCCGTGGGCGAGGCGTCTTTCAGGATGGCTTGCAACACCGGCCCTGTCTCTGCGACGCGGTTGAGCGCCAGCAGAATCTGCAGTTCGAACCGTCGTGCCTCGGCGCTGCCGGGCAGCTCTTGCGACCAGGCGCGAGCGGCCGTCAGTGCAGCCTCTCCAGATCGGGCCTGCAGCGCCACCTCGACAGCACGACGGTAAAGCTGGGGATCTCGCTGTTTGCGAGCTGCATCGAGGATGAAGGAATATCCGGTCCCAGGCTCGCCCGCCCGCACGTTGAGTTCGCCAAGCAAGAGTTGATAGAACAAGGGCGCGTTCAGCGCTGAGTTGACGACCTCACCAGCACCGGGCGTGGCCGCTGGCGTTTGAGTATCCGTGGTTGGAATGGGTGGCGTGGTCTGCGCCGATGAACCCCAGACCCAAGCCGAGGCAACAAGTGCCAATGCTGTCTTTCGGAAGAAAGCAGCGCTGGGTGACGCGCTGGAACGACGCGGACGGGCACGCTGGGTGGAGGAGCCATTCAAGCTGTGCACGGTATTCATCGGGTCATGATAATGGAAGGTTTTTGGGGCGCCAGGGTCTGATCTGAAGACCGCACAAGCGTTCCGGATGCTTCAAAAAAGGATCGACCATTCATGCCCGAACTCCCCGAAGTTGAAGTCACCCGACGCAGTTTTGCCGACCGCATTGCCGGGGCTTCCATCCTGCGCCTGGAGATGGGGAAGCCGCTGCGTTGGCCTCTGGGATGCCCAGAGTCCGATGTCCAGGGCCGTTCGGTGGTGTCCGTCACCCGCCGTGGCAAATATCTGTTGATCCATCTGGATCGGGGTCATTTGCTGGTGCATCTGGGCATGTCGGGCAGTCTTCAGTTTGCGTCGGTGCTGCCGCCCAAGGGCCTTCACGATCATTTTGAACTGTTGACCAACCTGGGTTCGTTGCGTCTGCACGACCCGCGGAGGTTTGGCGCCGTGGTGTACGCCGAGACCCTGAACGACGGCATGGCAGCCAAGTTGCTGGGAGGGTTGGGTGTGGAGCCGCTGGAAGGTGGTTTTGACCCCATGACTTTCCATCAAGCCTTGCAGTTGCGGCGCTCGGCGATCAAGCAGGTGTTGCTGTCTGGTGACGTCGTGGTCGGGGTGGGCAACATCTATGCGTCGGAGGCGTTGTTCATGGCCCGCATCCGGCCCACCCTGCGGGCTGATCGCCTGAGCAAGCCGCGTGCGGTGCGCCTCCATGCGGCCATTGTTCAGGTGCTCACGCGCGCGGTTGCGCTGGGGGGCAGCACCTTGCGCGACTTCTCGAGCGCCGAAGGCCAGTCAGGGTACTTTCAACTGGACGCCATGGTGTACGGACGAGCGGGCGAGCCTTGCAGGGCATGTGGCACGGCCATCAAGGTCATCCGCCAGGGGCAGCGTTCGACGTTTTTCTGCACCGCTTGCCAAAAAAGCTGAGCCTCGGGGAAGCCCGGCTGTCGGTCATGCACGCCGACCAGCATTGCGAGGGAAGCCGATGCTATATTGACCGATGCTTACAACATCAGAGCTATGAGTTTCAATCAGGAATTTGATCAACATGGCGTGTGGCGCAAGCAGTTTGCCTTGCGTTTGCGCCTGCTTGCGGAGTGGCTGACCGACCACGACCTGATGGAGCCCGGTATCAGGGAGCGCCTCGACGGTCTCCATGCCCAGGTCAAGAACGACAAGATCATGGTGGCCTTCGTAGCCGAGTTTTCCCGTGGGAAATCGGAGCTCATCAACGCGGTGTTCTTTGCTGGTTACGGCCGCCGGATCATGCCGGCGAGCGCCGGACGCACCACGATGTGCCCCACTGAGCTGGGTTACGACGCTGAGGTCCCGCCCTGCCTGCGTCTGCTGCCCATTGAAACCCGCCTGCAGCCGCGGTCTCTGCTGGATTGGCGCAATGCCCCCGACAAATGGGAGCGCATTGATCTGGATGTGAACGATCCCAAACAACTGGCCCGAGCAATCCAGAAAGTGGCGGAAGTTCGCCGGGTCACGCAGGACGAAGCAAGAGGCCTGGGTTTCTGGAGCGATGAATCGCCAGAGGACAATCCGTTGGCCAGTGCCGACGGCACGGTCGAGGTGCCAAAGTGGCGGCATGCCCTGATCAACATGGCTCATCCGCTGCTCAAGCAGGGTCTGGTGATCCTGGACACGCCAGGCCTGAATGCGATCGGCGCCGAACCTGAATTGACCGTGAGTCTCCTGCCGCAGGCGCAGGCGGTGGTGTTCATCCTCGCGGCGGACACTGGTGTGACCAAATCCGACCTCACCATCTGGCGCCAGCATTTGTCTGTGCTGGGCGAGGGCAAGGAGTCGCGGCTGGTGGTGCTCAACAAGATCGACACGATGTGGGATGCATTGAGTTCGCCAGAACAGGTTCAGCTGCAGATTGCGTCCCAGCGAACCGACTCGGCCGAGATTTTGGGCTTGTCGCCCCGCCAGGTGCTGGCGGTGTCTGCCCAGAAAGGTCTGCTGGCCAAGGTCAACCGAGACAAGAAGCTGCTCGAAGCCAGCAATCTCATGGAGCTGGAAACGGCGCTGGGCGTGGACCTTTTGGGTCAGCGCCGCAAGATCCTGAGCGCTGCTGTGGCCACCGGCATTCAGTCACTCAGGGTGGAGACCACGCGCATGGTGCACACGCGCTCTCGCGATCTGGTCGAGCAGATTCAGGAGCTGGATGGCTTGAGGGGCAAGAACGCTGGCGTGATCAAGCAGATGCGCCTGCGCATCGAACAGGAGCAGGCCGACTTCGATGCCAGCGGTGCCAAGATCCAGGCGGTGCGATCGGTGCACCTTCGCTTGCTCAAGGACCTCTTTGCCATGTTGAGTGCGACCCATCTCAAGGCCGAGGTGTCGGTACTTTCGAAGGCGTTGCGTCAACCTGGCATCAAGCTGGGCGTGCGTCGCGCGTACGACCATACCTTTGACCGCTTGCGCGCCGACATGATCAAAGCCGACGGCATGGCCGGTGATATCCAGTCCATGCTGGAAGGCAGCTTCAAGAGCTTGAACGCCGAGTACGGCTTCTCGCTGCAGGCGCCCACGTCGCCGAAGTTGGCCCAGTATGTCAACGACCTGGACCTGATCGAGAAAAGCCATCTCCAATACTTGAGCCTGGGCAACGCGCTCAAGCTGGCGAATCCCGAATTTGCCGAGCGGCTGGCGCGCGCGCTCATGAGCCGGCTTCGCGTGGTCTACGACACGGCAGTCAACGAAGTGGAGCTGTGGAACAAATCTGCAGCAGCTCAGCTGGATGCCCAGCTGCGCGAGCGACGCCGCAATTTCACCCGTCGCATTGAAGCGGTCTCGCGTATCCAGCAAGCCGCGGGTGGGCTTGATGAACGCATTCGTGAGTTGCAGACCCACCAGGCGAAGCTCAATCAGCTCGACGCCAAGCTGTCCGAGTTGACCGACCACCTGCTGGCCGCGCCCGACGAGGAGCCCTCTGAAGCCTTGGCGGCATGAATGGAGGCACCGGCCGCCGGGCTGGTTTGCCCTCTCAGTTTGCTCCCCTGCTGATCGACTGGCAACGCCGCGCCGGGCGCAGCGGTTTGCCCTGGCAGGGCATCCGCGATCCATACCGGGTGTGGCTGTCTGAAGTGATGCTGCAGCAGACCCAGGTGGGCACCGTGCTGGGTTACTACGAGCGATTCCTGGAGCGCTTTCCCAATGTGCACGCGTTGAGCGCAGCGGGGGCAGACGAAGTCATGGCCTTGTGGAGCGGCCTGGGCTATTACAGCCGTGCGCGCAACCTGCACCGATGCGCTCAGACAGTGGTAGACAAACACGACGGCATGTTTCCTTCAACGGCAGCGGGCCTGGAGTCCTTGCCAGGCATTGGCGCCTCCACCGCAGCAGCCATTGCGGCCTTCTGTTTTGGCGAGCGTGTGTCCATCGTGGATGGCAATGTTCGCAGGGTATTGACGCGATTGCTCGCCTTTGAAGGTGATCTCGCGCAGACGAAACACCAGCGAGAGCTGTGGGACGTGGCTCAGGGTTTGCTGCCGATCGAGCCTTCGCCCGATGACATGACGGCCTATACGCAAGGACTCATGGATCTGGGCGCAACCGTTTGCACACGCACTCGCCCGTCCTGCGCAAAGTGCCCGATGCAGGACATCTGTGCTGGCTACCAGACGGGTGAGCCACAGCGGTTTCCTTTCAAGACCCGGACACTGAAGCGAAGACACGAGAGCTGGTGGTTGCTGCTGTTTCGCGTCGGAGGAGAGCGTGAACGTTTCTGGCTGCAGCGCCGTCCGGGCAGCGGAATCTGGGCGGGGTTGTTCTGCCCGCCGGTCTACGGGAGCGAAGACGAAGCCGTGGCGGCTTTGACGCCCGCCTGGATAGAAGCAGCAATACCTCTGGAGGCGGTGAGTCACAGCCTGACGCACCGCGAACTTCGCCTGTATCCGCTGCTGCTGGAGTTGACTGATGAACCGAGGTCAGTGGACATGCCACCCGGCCAGTGGGTGGACTCGGCGATGTTGAGCCAGCATGGGTTGCCTGCCCCTGTGAAGCTGTTGCTGCAGCGCTTGCCTGAGTCCGGTTTGCCCTCGTCTTCAACGACACCCCGGGTTTGATTCAGGGCTGATGGGCGGGCGCTTGCGGCGCGGCGGGCCAGGCGTCGGCCTCGCGGTGGCGAATCCGGGTGGACCATTCGGCAGCGAATGTTCGCGCGAGCTGTTCCACCAGAAAAACCGATCGGTGCTGCCCGCCGGTGCATCCAATCGCCACGGTCACATAGCTGCGGTGGTCGCGCAGCATATGGGGCAGCCAATGCCCGAGGAAATCGGTGATCTGCTGTTCCATCTGCCTCACTTCGGACTGCGCGGCCAGGTAGGCGGCCACCGGTGCGTCCCGGCCGGTGAGAGGCTTGAGGTCAGGCTCGTAGTGCGGATTGGCCAGCATGCGCACGTCAAAAACGAAGTCTGCATCCATCGGAATGCCGCGCTTGAAGGCGAAGGACTCGAACACCAGCGTGAGTGGTGCCTGAGTGGCGCCCAGCAAATCCTTGATCTGGCTGCGCAGATGGGTCGGGCGGATCAGGCTGGTGTCGAGCACCAGCGCCTGGTCGCGCAGTTCGGCCAGCAAGTCACGCTCCTGCTCGATGGCGTCGGTCAACGCGCGGTGTTGGTCATTGAACTGCTTGAGGGAGAGCGGATGCAGGCGACGGGTTTCCGAAAACCGGCGCAGCAGCGTGTCGGTGGTGGCGTCAAGGAAAACCGTGGTCAGGTTCACCGGTCGCTGCGCCCGGTGCTGCAGCTGCGCCAACCGCTTGGGCAAGCCCGGCAGAGAGCCCGCACTGCGCACGTCCATGGCAATCGCGACCTTGCTGGCCTGGTGGCTTTGTTCGAGCTCGATGAATGCCTCCAGCAATTCCGGCGGCAGGTTGTCCACGCAGTAAAAGCCCACGTCTTCCAACGCTGTGAGCGCCACCGACTTGCCCGAGCCAGACATACCGGTGATCAGCACCAGATGGATGGGCGTTTCATTGCTTGAGGACATGGTGTGTGTGAGTGCTCAAGCCGACAGGAGTTCGCGGGCGTGGGCCAGCGAGACTTCCGATTTCTCGCTTCCGCCGAGCATGCGTGCAAGTTCGATCACGCGTGCCTCGAGCGCGATGGGTGTCACGGTGCTCAGGGTCTGTTGGCCCACCCATTGTTTGCTCACCAGCAGGTGGTGGTCTGCGCAGGCAGCCACCTGAGGCAGATGGGTCACAGCCAGCACCTGGCGATCACGACCGAGCTGGCGCAGCAACTGGCCCACGGTGTGCGCCACGGCACCACCGATGCCGGAGTCCACCTCGTCAAAGATCAGGGTGGGCGCTTGGCCCAACTGGCTGGTGACCACCGAAATGGCCAATGCAATGCGTGAAAGCTCGCCGCCCGAGGCCACCTTGCCCACCGGCTTGGGAGGCGCGCCAGCGTGACCCGCCACACGAAACTCAACCTGCTCCCAGCCCTCGGCCTGCGGTTCGTCGAGTCGTTGCAGGGCCACCTCAAACGCCCCTCCCTGCATCCCCAAGGTCTGCATGCTGTCGGTGACAGCCTGCGACAGCCTGGGTGCCGCCTTCTGGCGCTCCTTTGTGATGTGTTGCAACTCGGCATTGAAGGATGTCCATGCGGAGCGCTCAGCCAGCTGGAGCGCATCGAGATCCAGTGCCTGATCGGTGGCGGCCAACTCTTGCCTCCACTGGGCGTGCACTTCGGCCAGCTCATCCGGGCCGCGGCGATAGCGCCGTGCCAAGGAAACCCACTGTGCCAGGCGCTGGTCCAGTGCGTCCAGGCTGGCAGGATCCTGGTCGGTATGGCGCGTGTATTGGTGCAGGTTGTGTACTGTGTCCTGCACCTGCGCCAATGCGGCTTCCAGCGCGGCGATGTTGTCTGCAAACCTCGGCTCGATGTGGGCCTGTGCTTGCAGCGCCGTGAGTGCCCTGTGAATCAACACCGCTGCGTTGGGCTCTTCTTCGTCCAACGCCGTGACGGCCGCCTGTGCGGCATCCAGCAGGCCCTGAGCATTGGCGAGTCGACTGTGTTGTGCATTCAGCTCATCCCATTCACCGGGCAAAGGCGTCAGCTTGTCGAGCTCGGCAATCTGCCATGACAGCCGCTCGCGTTCCTGCTGCAGCGTGTTGTGTCGCTCGGTCGCGTTGTCGAGTGCCTTGCGCTGGTGCCGCCAGTGGGCCCAGGCCTGTGTGGCCTTCTTGGTGTCGATGCCGGCATAGGCGTCCAGCAGGGCCCGCACCGCATCGGCGCGCGTGAGGCTCTGCCAGGCGTGCTGGCCGTGGATGTCAACCAGACTGTCTGCCAATGCCTTGAGCTGCGCCATGGTGGCGGCGCTGCCGTTGATCCACGCGCGGCTGCGACCTTCGGTGTCAACTGTTCGGCGCAGCAGCAGGCTGTCCTCAACCGGGAAGCCTTGTTCCTCCAACCAGGTTGTCACAGCGGCAGGCGCGTCGAACTCGGCGGCGATCTCGCAGCGCGCAGCGCCTTCGCGCACCACGCCGCTTTCGGCCCGCGCCCCCAGCGCCAGCTGGAGTGCGTCGATCAGGATCGACTTGCCCGCACCGGTTTCTCCGGTGAGCACGCCGAAGCCCTGGTCCAGTTCAAGGTCGAGGGACTGGACGATGACAAAGTCGCGCAGAGCAATGCGGCGGAGGCTCATGGTGGTACAGGCAACGAACGTGGGAGTTGGAATTCTGCCCGGTCCTCAGACGCCCTCGTTCCAGTGCAGCTTCTTGCGCAAGGTGTCGAAATAGCTCCAGCCCACTGGGTGCAGCAGGCGCAGGGCATGTTCGGATCGGCGCACGACGATGCGGTCACCGTGCAACAGGCTGGTGAAGGATTGCATGTCGAAATTGGCGCTCGCTTCCTTGCCCGACACGACCTCGACCGCGATCTCGCTGTGGCCAGGCAGCACCACAGGTCTGTTTGACAGTGTGTGTGGCGCAATCGGGACCAAGAGCCAGCCACCGATGGCCGGGTGCAGCAGCGGGCCACCTGCGGACAGGGCGTACGCAGTGGAGCCTGTGGGAGAGGCAATGATCAAACCGTCTGCCCGCTGATTGGCGACGAAATGACCATCCACCTCCACCCGCAGCTCGATCATGCTGGCGGCACCTCCGCGATTGACCACCACATCGTTGAGTGCTGTGGCCTCGAACACGCAGCGACCATCGCGCCAGACACCTGCGGCCATGAGCGAGCGTGCATCTTCGTCGAACGATCCGCGCAGGATGGGCCGCAGTGTGTCGCGGTAGTTCTCAAAGGGAATGTCGGTGATGAAACCCAGGCGCCCTTGGTTGATGCCGACCAGCGGCACACCGTAGCGCGCCAACTGGCGACCAATACCGAGCATCGTGCCGTCGCCGCCGACCACCAGTGCCAGATCGCAGTGTTGACCCATCTCGGGTACGGAGAGCGCCCGGTATTGCGTCAGGCCGGTGTTGAGGGACGTTTCCTGCTCCAGTGATACGTCACAGCCTTCGTCGTGCAGGAAGTGCGCAATCTCGTCCACAGCGTTGCGCGAACCGGGGGCGTGGTACTTCCCGACGATGACCACGTGCGCGAATCGAGAGGGTCGGCCCCATCGGTTGGGGGTGAGCCGTGTGTCGGAGCGCATGTTCATTCACAAATTACAACATAGCCCGTCTGTGGTGGATTGCCCGAAAACCCTCGCTCGCAAACGGTGCCGGGTATCGGTCTCTCCGTAAAATGAAACCATGTTGGACGACCGCGCAAAGCTGCTGCTCAAAACCCTCGTCGAGCGATACATTGCCGACGGCCAACCCGTGGGTTCGCGCACCTTGGCCCGTGCTGCAGGAATGGAGTTGTCGCCCGCCACGATACGCAACGTGATGAGCGATCTGGAAGAACTGGGGCTGATCGCCAGTCCTCACACCTCAGCCGGGCGTATCCCGACCGCTCGCGGCTACCGGCTTTTTGTCGACACGATGCTCACCGTGCGCCGGGAAGGCTTTTCGCCTGTGGGTGAAATGGCTCCGCCCGGCATCGAGGCGGGTCAGCCTCACCGGGTCATCAGCCACGCGGCAAACATGCTGTCGAGTCTGTCGCAGTTTGTGGGTGTCATAACGGCCCCTCGCCGTGCTTCGGTGTTCCGCCACATCGAATTCTTGAGCTTGTCTGACCACCGGGTGCTGGTGATCATCGTCTCGCCTGAAGGTGAGGTACAGAACCGGATCATTCACACGCAGGCCACGTTCACCCAGTCCCAGTTGCTGGAGGCGGCCAATTTCCTCAACAGCCATTACTCCGGTTTGACCATGGAAGCCGTGCGCGAGCGTTTGAGGAACGAAGTTGACACGCTGCGCGGTGAGATTGCCGATCTCATGAAGACCGCAGTGGAGATCGGGGCTGAGGGCGACGCAGCTCAGGACGAGGTGGTGGTGTCGGGCGAACGTAACCTGCTGTCGGTGACCGAGTTTTCCAGCGACATGGGCAACTTGCGTCGCATGTTCGATCTCTTCGAGCAAAAGACCCAGCTCATCCGTCTGCTTGACGTGTCTGCTCAGGCCGATGGCGTACGTATCTACATCGGTGGAGAGAGCCAGGTGGTGCCCTATGAGGACCTGTCGGTTGTGACCGCACCTTACGAGGTGGATGGCCAGATAGTGGGCACGCTGGGTGTGATCGGTCCGCAGCGCATGCCGTACGAACGCATGATCCAGATCGTGGATGTCACGGCCAAGCTGGTGGGCAACGCCCTGAGTCACAACAAATAGAGCATGGCGGCAGCGGCCCTACAATCGCGCCTTCCGGGCCGTTAGCTCAGTTGGTTAGAGCAGAGGACTCATAATCCTTTGGTCGTTGGTTCAAGTCCAACACGGCCTACCAAAAAATGCTGCTATACTTTGAGGCTTCGCGGCTGTAGCTCAGTTGGATAGAGTACTTGGCTACGAACCAAGGGGTCGTGGGTTCAATTCCTGCCAGCCGCACCAAACAAGAAGCCCGCAGTCACAAGCTGCGGGTTTTTTCATTTGTGCCGCTGAACGAGGAGCACAACAGAGCGGAGGGCTCGGCATGAGCAAGGCATTCACCAAGGAATCCGACCAGGACGAGGATGACGAACCTGCGCCAGTGGCACCTGTGCCTGGCGGCAAAAACTACATCACCCGGGCGGGCTACGAACGTCTTCGAACCGAGCTGTTCACGCTGATCGACGACGAGCGCCCAAAGATAGTTGAGATCGTTCACTGGGCCGCTAGCAACGGCGACCGGTCAGAAAATGGGGACTACCTTTACGGCAAGAAAAGGCTGCGTGAAATCGACCGGCGCATCCGTTTCCTCACGCGTCGGCTGGAAATTGCAGAGGTGGTCGATGCATCGCTGCACCATGGGGGCGATCAGGTCTTCTTTGGAGTGACCGTGACCTATGCGGATGATTCAGGTGCCGAGACCACCGTCACCATCCTCGGTGTCGATGAGGCCGACAGTGCACAAGGCCAGATCAGTTGGGTGTCACCCGTGGCGCGTGCCTTGCTCAAGGCAAAGGTTGGCGAGGTGGTGCGTCTTGTAGTGCCTGGAGGCACCCAGGAACTGGAGGTGCTGGCCGTGAGCTATCCAGTCCCTGACCAAGGTCCCTGATCAGTGCTTGACAGGTTTGAAGCGCTGCGCCTTGATCACCGAAGCGGTGCGTTTGAGGCTGCGCAAAACGTCTGCCAGATGATGGCGGTCGCGAACCGAGACTGAAAAGCGGATGTCCGTTGCGGTCTGTGCTGGCTCGTCGCCCATGTCAACGTGGGTGATGTCGGCTTCGGCCGCAGCGATGCTGGACGCCACGCGCGCCAGCACGCCCTTGCCGTTGGTGACTGTGACCACCACTGTGGTTTCGAACGAGCGCAGGGGCTCGTCGGCCCACTCCACTTCGAGGAAGCGCTCGCTGTCGCGCAGCAACAGGCGCTTGCCGGTCGGGCACTCTTCGGCATGCACCACCAAGCCTTCACCTCGACCCAGATAGCCCACTATGCGATCGCCCGGAATAGGCTTGCAGCAGGGCGCGTACTGCACCGAAAGGCCTTCGCTGCCATCCAGCGTCACCACTCCTTGGGAGGCCGTTTCATCGCTTCCGCTCGCGTAGCGCTCTGTGCTGATCAACAGGGCGTCTGGCTTGAGCCCTGTCTCGGACAGCAGCACAGCCAGTTTTTTGCCCACCATGCTGGCGATGCGCTTGCCCATGCCGATGTCGGCAAGCAGCTCTTCCTTCGACTTGTTGCCGGTGAAGCGCAGCAGCTTGTCCCAGGTGCTGTGGTATTCGCCATCTTCTGCAGGCAGCGTAGCGATGCCTTCCGATCGCAGGGCCTGACTCAGCATGCGCTCCCCGAGCTCGTGTGACTTTTCCTGTGCCACAGTCTTCAGGTGGTGGCGAATCTTGGACCGGGCTCGCCCGGTTTTCACAAAAGACAGCCACGCAGGGTTGGGTTCGGCGCTCTCGGCTGTGAGCACCTCCACCACATCGCCATTGGCCAGTTCCGTGCGCAGGGGACGTTGCTCACCATTGATGCGGGCCGAGACCGTGTGGTTGCCCACATCACTGTGGATGGCGTAGGCAAAGTCCATCACAGTCGCGCCGCGCGGCAGGGCCATGATCTTGCTCTTGGGCGTGAACACATAGACCGCATCGGGGAACAGGTCGATCTTGATGTGGTCCCAGAATTCGCCTGCGTCGTGGGTTTCCTGCTGGATATCCAGCAGCGACTGCAACCACTGAGTGCCCAGGTGCTGCGACATGTCGCTGCCGGGTTCGCTGGCTTTGTACAGCCAGTGCGCGGCCACGCCGGACTCGGCCACCACATCCATGGCGTGGGTACGCAACTGAAACTCGATGTTGGTGCCGAATGGACCGATCAAGGTGGTGTGCAGAGACTGGTAGCCATTGACCTTGGGGATGGCGACGTAATCGCGGAACTTGCCAGGCAGCGGTTTGTACAGCTGATGGAGCACGCCTAGCCCGGTGTAGCAGTCAGTGAGCTCCGGCACGACAATACGGAACCCATAAATGTCGGTGACCTGTGAAAAGGACAAGTGCTTGTTGTCCATCTTGCGATAAACCGAATACAGCGTTTTCTCGCGACCCATGATCCGCACGTTCATGCCCTGGCGAGCAAACACAGCTTCCACCTCCTTTTGCACCCTCGTGATCAGGTCGCGGCGACGGTTGCGGGACTTGTTGAGTGCCTTGGACAGTACCTCGTAGCGCCAGGGATGCAGGAACCGGAAAGCCAGATCCTGGAGTTCGCGGTAAGTGAAATTCAGACCGAGTCGGTGCGCGATCGGAGCGTAGATTTCCAGCGTCTCGTGCGGGGCATGTCGCCCATGGTGCGCATGTTGTGGGTGCGGTCGGCCAGCTTGATCAGGATGACGCGCACGTCCTTGGCCATGGCCAGCAGCATTTTGCGAAACGACTCAGCCTGGTTTTGCTCCCGGGTGTCGAACTCCAGCTTCTCCAGCTTGGTCAGACCGTCCACCAGATCGGCCACTGGCGCGCCAAAGCGTTCCACCAATTCCTCTTTGGTGACGCCACAGTCTTCTATGGCGTCATGCATCAGGGCTGACATCAGCGCCTGTGCGTCGAGCTTCCATTCGGCGCACTGGGCCGCCACCGCAATGGGATGAGTGATGTAGGGATCACCGTTCTTGCGCAGCTGCCCAAGGTGCGCCTCATCAGCAAACCGGTAGGCCTGTCGAATGCTCTCGATGTCCGAGGAGTTCAGGTAATCCAGCTTGGCCAACAACCCGGCAAAACTGGCCGCAGCTGCGCTGGCGGCAGGATGCGCCTGGTCTTCAGAAGCCAAAAGTGAGCCTGTGTCGGCTAGGGTGGACATCCCGGTACTTTAGCCTGTGATGGCCATTGGCGTCGCCCCACTCGCTGCGGTGTCGGCGGACCCCGTAAGGGATTGATGTCAGTGCTGCGTAATGACGAAAAAAAACACCGCAATGCGGTGCTTTTTTGTTTGGTTCACGCTCCGATCAGAGCGGCACCTTCTTGAGCATCTCCAAGCCAATCTTGCCTTCGGCGATTTCACGCAGGGCTGTCACGCCAGGCTTGTTCTTGCTTTCGATCTTCGGCGCGTGCCCTTGGCTCAGCATGCGGGCGCGGTAGGTGGCTGCCAGCACGAGTTGAAAGCGGTTGGGGATCTTTTCAAGACAGTCTTCGACGGTGATGCGTGCCATGGGCGGCTCCAGTAAACGGGCGTGGGGTCAGAGGATGTTGAGCGCCTTGAAGGTATCGCCGCGGGCGATACGCTGGGCGGCGAACTTGAGCCGCTGGGCATGGACGATGGCCTTGAGGTCAAACAAGGCCCGCTCGAACAACTCATTGATTATAACGAAGTCGAATTCCCGGGCATGCGCCACCTCGGATGCAGCGTTCTGCAGGCGCAGTTCGATCACCTCGGCACTGTCCTCGGCCCGGCGTTCCAGGCGCGAACGCAGTTCCTCCCAGCTGGGCGGCAGGATGAAGACCAGCACCGCGTTGGGGAAGATGCGCTTGACCTGGATGGCGCCCTGGAAATCGATCTCCAACACCACATCGGCGCCCTGCGCCATGCGCTGCTCGATGGCCATTTTGGAAGTGCCGTAGCGGTTGCCATGCACCATCGCCCACTCCAGGAATGAACCCTGGATAACCATGTGGTCGAACGTTTCCTTGCTCACAAAGTAGTACTCCCGCCCATGCAGCTCCTGGCCTCTGGGTGGGCGGGTGGTGTGCGAGACCGAGGGCGCGACACGAGAGTCGAGTTCCATCAAAGCCTTGACAAGGCTGGATTTGCCGGCCCCGCTGGGGGCTGCGACGACGAACAGATTTCCTGGGTATTCCATGCTTATTCGATGTTCTGGACTTGTTCACGCATCTGTTCAATGAGCACTTTCATGTCCACCGAAATGCGCGTGAGCTCCAGATTGGACGATTTTGAACCCAGTGTGTTGGCTTCGCGGTGCAATTCCTGGATCAGGAAATCCAGCCGCTTGCCGACCTCGGCGCCTTTCTTGATCAGCCGCTCGATTTCGGCAAGGTGCGAGTCGAGCCGGGTCAGTTCTTCGGCCACATCGATGCGGATGGCAAATGCGGTGGCTTCGGTGAGGGCCCGGTCGTTGGCCATCTCGGAAGTGACGGTGTTGCCGGTGACCGATGGACCGCCGGCGGCCAGGGCTTCGTTCCAGCGGTCGATGAACCGCTGGCGTTGTTGGGCCACCAGTTGGGGAATGAGCGGTTGCGCATCCTTGGCCAGTTGCCGCAGTTGACCCAGGCGTTCCAGCAACATGGTCGCCAGACGTTGACCCTCGCGCTCGCGCGCTTCCATGAGATTGTTGATGGCAACTTCTGCGAGAGACTGCAGTCCTTCATTGAGTTCGCCGGGGTTGCCCTGCTGGCGCGAAGTGAGGCCCAGCACTTCGGCCACCGACAGCGGCGCTGCGGTGGGCAGCCACGCGCGCACGTTGTCCTGCAGACCGACGAGCTTTTGCAATTCGAGCGCACTGGGTGAGCGCGGACTGGCGTCGCTACGGCCTTCAATCCAGGCGCGAACCTCCACCTTGCCTCGCTTGAGGCGCGCTGTCAGCAGTTCGCGCAGGGCAGGCTCCGACCCGCGCAAGTCATCCGGGAGCTTGAAGGTGAGGTCGAGGAAGCGGCTGTTGACCGAGCGGATCTCAAGGCCCAGACCCAGCTTGGGATCGCGCGCAGGCTCTGCATTCGCGGCCGAGGCGTGCCCGCCCAGATGGGCCGTTGCATAGCCGGTCATGCTGTAAACTGCCATTGCACTTTGCCCGTCAGGTTGAGTGGTCCAAAACGAGGCGTTCCGGAAACCATCTCGAATTATGTCAAAGGTCAAACCCGCACCGCTCCCGCCGGACACCGTGATTGGTGGTTACCGCATCGTTCGTAAACTGGCTGCGGGTGGTTTTGGCGTCGTTTACCTCGCCGTGGACACCGAAGGTCAACAGGTCGCGGTCAAGGAATACCTACCTTCGTCGTTGGCCTCACGCGGTCCCGGCGAATTGCTGCCGCAGGTGCAGCCGGAGAAGCTTTCGCTCTACCGCCTGGGTTTGAAGAGCTTCTTTGAGGAAGGCCGGGCACTCGCCCAGATTTCCCATGCCTCCGTGGTGAGCGTGCTCAATTTCTTCCGCGAGAACGAGACCGTGTACATGGTCATGAACTTCCTGGAAGGCGCTTCTCTGCAGGAATTCATCATCACGGCGCGGGAGCAGAAGAAGCAGAAAGTCTTTCGCGAGTCGACCATCCGTTCGCTGTACGACGAAGTGTTGCGTGGGCTGCGCATCGTTCACCAGCACAAGATGCTGCACCTGGACATCAAGCCCGCCAACATCTTTGTGACCGATGACAACCGCTCGGTGCTGATCGATTTCGGCGCTGCTCGCGAGGTGCTTAGCAAAGAGGGCAACTTCATTCGACCCATGTACACGCCGGGATTCGCGGCGCCAGAAATGTACCGGCGCGATTCGTCCATGGGCCCATGGACCGACATCTACGCGATCGGTGCCTGCATCTATGCCAGCATGCAGGGTTATCCGCCCAACGATGCGCCACAGCGTCTTGAAAAAGACCGCCTGTCGTTGGCGCTCTCCCGCCTGCGCGGCGTGTACTCCGACAACCTGATCGAGGTGGTCGAATGGTGTATGTCGCTGGATCCCTTGTCGCGTCCGCAATCGGTTTTTGCGCTGCAGAAAGAACTCAGCCGCGAAACCGAGCGCAGTTACACCAAGCTCACTGTGGCCGAAAAGATGCGGCTGCAGTTTGACAACATCGTGTCGGACAACAAGAAATCCCTGCGGAAATCCACCAACGCCGGCACCAAGTTTCGAT
>LNFM01006935.1_pt1 | contig 18222 bp, 15 predicted proteins | sample 596031 | NCBI WGS metagenome assembly LNFM01 (sample SAMN04254537, study PRJNA301005) | activated carbon metagenome | isolation source: dual media filters at the Ann Arbor, Michigan drinking water treatment plant | place: USA: Ann Arbor | reverse complement strand
CTCCGCCCCTCGCACAGTGACGGCGGGCTCCGCCCCTCGCCCGCCCTCGGCGAGCTGCGGCCCGCACGCCTCTCTCGTCATCTCACCACTCGCTGTAGGGAATGCCATCGAGCCCCGTGCCACTGGCCGTCGAATAGACATCGAACACGTTCTGCCCGCCCCATGACGTGCTCTCCGGGCGGTCCTGGTAGGACCGGAGTCCCCACTCGGCCTCGCCCGTGACGGGATCGCGCGGGATGCGGCGCAGGAATCGCAGCACGCCCTGCGAGGCGTCACCGGCCTTTGGGACCCCCTTGACCAGGGTCTCGAGGTCGGGCGGATAGCCCATGTCATCGGGCTCGAGTTCCAGGTTCGAGATCTGCTGCAGGTCGGCGGCGTCCTTGTAGCGGTCGATGGCCGTCCGCATCTCGCGCAGCGCCCGTCGCAACTCGACCTCCTTCTGGCGCTGGATGCCGACCTTGCTCAACGGCAGCACGGCGCTGGCCAGCACCAGGACGATGGCGGCCACCATCAGCAACTCGATGAAGGAGTAGCCGCCCTCGCTCGACGAGGCGCGGCGCAACGCGCGCAGCGCACCGCCCGTCATGGTCATCGCACCGTCACGGCCGCGGGCACGAGTTGGAGGCCGATGCTGCCCTGTTCCGGATTGGACGCCACCCCTGCCGGCGTGATCGCGGACTGCCCCGGCGCGATGGCTTCGAACACGAGCGTCGCGATGAGGCCGGTGCCGGTCGCGCCGACCTGGTCGCCGGGCCGCAACACGGTGACGTCGACGCGTCCCGCCCCCGGGTCGATCTGCTGCGAGAACGTCGGCGTCACGCCGCCCTGGGCCAGGAACGTCCCGGGCTGCACGGACCGGACCCGCAGGACCGACGGGTTGTACGTCACCGACAGGCTCACGGTCGACAGCCGCTGGGCCCCGGAGATGGTGATCGGTACCGTGTACGGCCCACCGCCCACGGCGAACTGCGGCCCGGGTGACGTGATCGCCAGGCGTGCCGTCGGTGACGGCGTCGGCGCCGGGGGCGCAGGCGCCTCGGCCGGTGCTGTCGCGGGCGGGGCGGCGGGCAGCGGCACCTGCGGCGCGCCCGGATCGGGCGCCACCGGAATGGGCTGCTGCCCCGTGGCCGCGGCGGGCGGCAGCGGGCCGGCCGGCAGCACGGCCGGTCCCTCGGTGACAGGGCCGGTCTGCGGCTGGCCGGGCAGCGTCGATAGCGGCTGCGCCACCGGACCGGCGACCGGCGCCGCACCCGCGGGCGGTGCCGCAGCGGCGGGCTCGGTCGCGATCAGCGGCGGCGCGCCCGTCAGGCCCAGGTTCTGCTGGCTGCCGATGTAGATCGGATCCAGGTTCTCCTGTGTCACCTCCGACGAACGCACCAGGCGCGGCGTCATCAGGAAGACGATGTCGGTCTGGTTGATCTGGTCGACCGTGTTGCCGAAGATGCGCCGCAGGAACGGCGTACGCAGCAGACCGGGGAATCCGCTCAGCGCCCGCCGCTGGTCTTCGCGCAGCAGCCCCGCCAGCATCAGCGACTCCCCTTCGCGCATCCGGATCACGGTCGTGACGCGACGCGTCCCGAACGTCGGCAGGCTCTGCCCGGCGATGTCGATGTTGGCGCCGAGCGTGCTGCTCTCCACCTCGAGCTCGCTGACGATTTCGCCTTCCAGCGTCACCCGGGGCTTGTTCATCTTCACCTTGATGCCCACGGTGCGGTAGTTGAACGAGTTGATCGGCACCGTCTGCAGCCCGCCGCCGCCGAACCCGCCGAACGTCGTGCTGGGCACCGGGATCTCGTCACCGAGATCGAGCTGGATGACCTGTCCTTCGGTGCCCCGCAGCTGTGGCTTGCCGATGATCTTGTTGTTGTTGTCGCTGGCCAGGAAGTTGACGACGGCCTGCGGCACCGTGAGATAGAAATCGGCCGCGCTGATGCCGCGCGTGATCGTGTTGAGGTTGAAGGGGCCGGGCGTCGTACCGCCTTCGCCGGAGCTCGGCGGTGCCTCCGGCGAGAAGATGGCGCCCACGGAGTACTGCGACAGGTTCAGGCCGACTTCCTTGGCCCGCGCCCGGTTGACCTCGATGATCTCGACGTCGACCACGATCTCGGCGCGCGGCTTGTCGTTGTTGCGGACCACCTGATCGATGATGTTCATCACCCGATCGGAGGCCCGCACCGTCAGGCTGTTCTGGGTCTTGTTGGCCAGCACGCGCGGCTGCACGGGCAGGCCCGGCAGCTGCAGAATCTGCTGCACCGTCTGCACCAGTTCGGTGGCATCGGCGTGCGACAGGTAGAACGTGCGGATGACCTGTTCCTCGTACGCGGCCCGCTTGGGCGGCGTGTCGGGAATGATCATGATGGTGCGGGGATTGACCACCTTGTAGAAGGTGCCGGCCGCCGTCATGACCTGGGTGAGCGCCTCTTCGAGGGCCAGTCCCGTGAGGTCCACCGAGACCTGTGCGGGCCGGAATGTCGACTCGAACAGGACGTTGATGCCGGTGGCCTTGCCGATGAAGGTCAGCACGTCGCTCGATGCCGCCTGGGAGAACTTGATCTCGAGGGGATCGCGCGAGGCGGGATTCAACAGCGGTGGTGCCGATCGCTGCCGCGCCGTTTCGCGCATGGCCTCGATCGCCGGCCGCGGCCGCGCCGCTTCGGCGCGCTCCCGCAATTCCTTGTCGATCTCGGCGGCCCGCAACATCGAGTTGCGGTTCGACGGGTCGTACTCGTACACCTTCCGGTACTCGACGACGGCCAGTTCGAGGTCGCCCTTCTCGTCGGCCTCGCGGGCTGCCTTGAGATGGGCCAGTGAGGCAGTGCTCATCGCCTGCTGCAGGGCCCCCTTGTAGTCGGTCCGGTCGGGATGCTCCTGCAGCGCTTCGCGGAAGTTCGCCACCGCGATGTCCCAGTCGCCGCGCAACCAGGCGTCGCGACCGCGGTTGTAGGCGCCCGACGTCGCGCACGCCGCTGCCCCGAGGCACACCACCCCCAGGAGGGCCACCGAGCCCACCCACCGGACCATTCGCATTCGCCTGCGCACCCGTGATCCCACGTTCACCCGTTTGCTCGCCTAGCCCGTCATCCGCACGGTCTGTCGCCCGCGTCCGTCGGCATACTCGATCTGCAGCGATTCCTCGCCGATGGACACGATACGCCAGCGCCCGTCGACAATCTCGCCCGCGCGGCCATAGTAGACGTTCTTGCCGTCACTGAGGACGGCCACCTTCCCGACATCCTGCCGCGACACCACGCCGATGAACTTCACCGTAATCGGCGGCGGCGGGGGCGGACCGGCCGGCACCACCGGGCCGACGGGGACCACCGGCGTCGGCACCACCGGCGCCGCCGGACGAGCCGGTCCAGGCGTCCCCTGCCCGGCGGACGCCGACGGACCCGACCGGAACGGATCACGGCCACCCTCCTCGGGCGCCGGACGATCCTCGTCCAGACGATCGAGTCCGACGCCGCGGACCAGCACCTGGTCTGGAGAGGCCGCAGCACCTCGACGGGCGGGTGGCTGGGCGCGCCGGGCCGCGGCCGGTGCGGCCGGCGTCCCTGACGACCCGAACTGCCACCAGCCGACCGCCGCGAGCACGACGACCAGGCCGATGAGCACCGGCAGTTGCCGGCGCGAGTCAGCGGCCATCGGGGACCCTGTGATAGGTCGAGAGGGTCACGGCGGCCTCGAGCGGGTCCTGCGGATTCTCGCCCTGCACCACGGCGACCTGACGCACCACGACGAAGTCCGGCCCGGTCTCGAGCCTGTAGAGGAACTGCCGCAGGTCGCGGTAGCTCCCGAACACGCTCATCGTCATGGTCGTGCGCGCGAGCACGCCGTCGTTCTCCGGCGCATCGAGGGCAAAGGACCGCCGGTCGTAGGAGAGATTGGATTCCCGGGCCAGTTGCGCCAGTCGCACGAGGGTGACCTGACGCGCCGCTGGCTGCGTGGCCGGAAGAATCTGCGTGTAGAAGCGCTGCAGGTCACTGACCGCCTGCACGCTGCCGGCAGAGGTCTGACGCGCCTCGGCGAGGTCCCGCGTGGCGGTGGACACGGCCAGCGACGCCGCCGTGGCGCGCTGCGTCAGCGCATGCACCCGCGCGCGGATGGGCCCGACGACCATCGCCAGACCGACGAAGTTGACCAGGGCCAGCAACCCGAGCACCGAGACGAGCAGACGACGGTCCGCGAGGATGCGCGCAGTCGGCACCATCTCAGCGTCCCTCCGACGCAGAGGGCGACCCGGTGGCCGCGGGCGGGCCCGCCTCGGCAGCCGCGGGCGGCGGCGGCGGTGCGCCCGGCCCCAGGTACTGCCCTTCGCAGACGATGCTGTAGGTGCCGTCCTCGAGGACCTGCTCTTCCACCGACCGCAGATTCACGAACGCCCCTGCTCCTTCGAGCCGATCCAGGAACTGGCCCACCGGCTCCACGCGGGTCGTGTTGACCGTCAGGCGCACCAGCAACGTGCCCCGGTCGAACGACGGCGTCACCGCCTGCAGCCGGACATCGGCCGGGATGGTGCGCTCGATGACGTTGAACAGCGCCGTCCAGGAGAACGTCCGCCCGTCGATCACCGTGTTGGCCTCGAGCGTGGCCTTGACCGTCGAGTCCAGCAGCCGCGGGTCCATGCGCCCGCGCACCTGCTGGGCCTCGCGTCGCAACGTGGCACTGCGCGCTTCGTCCTGCGCGATGCGCGCCGAGAGGTCGCGCTGCTGCCCGCTCAGGGCGACGAACTGCCAGACCGTGAAGACGGTCAGCACGGCCAGGACGATGGCCATGGCGGCCAGCGCCGCCTGGACGGCCCGCTCGTTGTAGAACGGCCTGGTGGCGAGATTGCCCCGGAGCATCACGCGACACCATCCCTGAGGAGCATGCCGGTCGGCGCCGCAATCTGCCCGACCAGCGTCTCGGAGACGGTCACGCGGTCGCTCACGTCGGCGATGCCGGTCAGCGACAGCGGCACCACCGGCGCCTCGAACAGCGTGCCCAGGTTCCGGGACAGGCCTTCCCGATCCGGCACATCGGGTCCGGCCACGAGCAGCACGCGGGCGAACCCCTGCCCATTCAGGCGGTCTTCGTAGAACATCCGCGTCTGATGCACGACGTCGGCGACGGGTTCGGTCGCGTCGCTCTGGCGTGTCCGGAAGAAGATGAGCGCTCCGTCGCGCACCAGCGCGATGGAGGCATAGCTCGCGGTGACGTGCACCAGCAGGCTGTCACCGGGCAGTCCTGGACCCGCGGTGCCGCCGAGCAGCGCCAGATTGACCACGTTGAACGTCGCCAGGTCGACGGCCCCCGGTTGCAGGCCCGCGGCCGTACACACGCCCTCGTACTCCTGCACGATGTCGCGACGCATCGCCGTCACGACCATCGTCGTGCTCCCCTCGTGCTGACCGCCGCGCGACCACGCCACCTGCGCATCCTCGACCGGGAACGGCACCGTCTTGCGCAACTGCAGGCGGATCAACTGCTCCAGGTCGCGGGCACTCGGCGGAATCTGGTCGAACGGCAGCAGCGACACCTTGGCCGCCGTATCGGGAATCACCAGCGCGACGTGGCGCGGCCGGCCGCCGACCTGCTCGACGAGCTCGCGCAGCGCGCGCACCACGACATCACGCTGCAGCACGTTGTGGGAGGTCAGCGATGGGACGACGGCGCCGGGTGGCAGCGGCGCCGACGCCACGGCGCGGACCACCGGCGACGGGGCCGCGCGGTCGACGAGGACCGCGGTCACGCGCAGCGCGTCGATGTGGAGCCCCAATGTGGGCGGGGGCGTCTGGAGCCAGGCAGGAAGCGGCGACATGCTCAGTCGACGAAGGTGACCTTGTTGATCTCGCGCAACGTGGTCTCCCCCGAGAGCACGCGGGACACGGCAGATTCCCGCAGGAACCGCATCCCCTCGTCGCGCACCGCGCGCTTGATCTCGGAGTTGGGCGCTCGCGCGAGAATCATGTCACGGATGGTGTCGGAGAGGTCGAGCAGTTCGCAGATGGCCATCCGGCCGCGATACCCCGATCCGTTGCATTCGAGGCAGCCCGCCCCCTCGTAGAACGTGTGGGTGTGAGCCAGGCCCGGATCCATGGCCGCCTCGATCAACTGGGCCTCGGTCACCTCTGCCGGCTTCTTGCAGTCGTCGCAGATCTTGCGCACGAGGCGCTGGGCCAGCACGCAATTGAGCGCCGAGACGAACTGGTAGGCCTCGACGCCCATGTTGAGGAAGCGGCCCAGCACGTCGAGGACGTTGTTGGCGTGCACCGTGGTGAACACCAGGTGGCCCGTCAGGGCCGAGTTGATGGCGATCTGCGCCGTTTCCGCGTCGCGGATTTCGCCAACCATGATCTTGTCGGGGTCGTGCCGCAGGATGCTGCGCAGCCCGCGCGCGAAGGTCAGCCCCTTCTTCTCGTTGATGGGAATCTGCACGATGCCCTTCAACTGGTACTCGACCGGATCCTCGATGGTGATGATCTTGTCCTCGGGCGACTTGATCTCCGACAACGCCGCGTAGAGCGTCGTGGTCTTGCCCGACCCGGTCGGCCCGGTGACCAGCACCATGCCGTACGGCTCGCGGATGTACTTGCGGAACCGCCGCAGTTCCTCCTCGGGAAAGCCGAGGATGTCGAGCCGCAGTTCGCGGAACTGCTCGCTGATCGATTCCTTGTCCAGGATGCGGATGACGGCGTCCTCGCCGTGGGCACTCGGCATCACCGACACACGGAAGTCGATCGTCTTGCCGCGCATGCGCAGCTTGAACCGGCCGTCCTGCGGCACGCGCTTCTCGGCGATGTCCAGTTCGGCCATGACCTTGATGCGCGAGATGATCGGCCCGGCGAACCGCTTGTCGATCGGGCGCATCGCCGGCTGCAGCACGCCGTCGACCCGGTACTTCACCACCACCGCGTCGTCCTGCGTCTCGATGTGGATGTCGCTGGCCCGCCGCTGCAGGGCCGCGAAGACCGTCGAGTCGATCAGCTTGATGATCGGGCTGATGTCGCTGGTCAGCTTCTCGACCGACAGCGACTCCTCGCCGGTGTCGTCTTCCTTGAGCAGCTGCAGCTGGAAGCTCTCGGTGGCGTCCTCGAGCACCCGCTGGCTGCTCTCGGACTTCTTCAGCATCGCCTGGATGGCCGACGCCGGCCCCACGGTGACCTTGAGGCGCGTGCCGAGCAGTTGCTGCAGCTCGTCGATCATCAGCAGGTCGGTCGGGTCCGACACGACGATGACGAGCACGTCGCCGTCGCGCCGATGCGGCACGAAGCCGTAGCGGAGCATCACGTCGGCTGGAATCGATCGGAAGAGCTCGTTGTCGAGATGGAACGCGTCCATGTCGACGAACTCGAGCCGATAGCGCTCGGCGAGGCGGCGGGCCTGCTCGCGCTCCTGCGCCGGTGTCGTCCGCTGCCCGTCGGGCGTCGGCAACTCGGGCAACGGCAACGCCGACGGGTCGGGTGACGGTGGAGTGGTCAGGGTGCTCACGAACGCGATGCCTCCGCGGCGGCCAGGCGCTTCAACTCAGGGCCGACGACAACTGGAAGACCGGCAGGTACAGGGCGATGAGCAGCGCCGCGATCACGATACCCATCACCACGAGCAGGACCGGCTCGATCAGGAGCAGGAACCGGCTGAGTTTCGTCTCGATGTCCTCGTCGTAGAAGTCGGCGATGGCGTTGAGCATGTCCTGCAGCGCGCCCGTGGCCTCTCCGACCTCGACCATCTTCACTGAGACGTCGGGGAACTCTCCCTTGGCGGCCATGGCCGCCGACAGCGGCTGCCCCTCGCGGACCTGCCGGGTGATGTCGGCCATCTGGGCCGCGATGTGCCGATTCGACACCGAGCGGCTGGCCACGTCGAGCGCGGTCACGAGCGGGATGCCGCCGCCGAGCAGCGTGCCGAGCGTGCGGGCCAGCTGCGAGGTCGAGAACTGCCGGGCAATCATCCCGAGCCCCGGCAGGCGCAGGATCAGGCGATCGAGCCGCTGCCGGTGCGCGGGCTGCCGCAGCGCCCAGCGCGCCCCGAACACCAGGCCCACGAGTCCCAGCAGCAGCCAGACGATCTGGCTGCGGATGGCATCGGACACCGCGACGATCGCCCGGGTCGCCAGCGGGAGTTCGGCATCGAAGCCCTTGTAGAACTCGTTGAACTCCGGCACGACCCGCACCACGATGATGGCGACCACGGCCAGCGACAGCAGCGTCAGGACGGCCGGATAGACCAGGGCCGAGACGACCCGGCGCTGCACCCCGCTGATCACCTGCACGTAGGCCACGTAGCGCCGCAGGACCTGCTCGAGGCTGCCACTGCGCTCCCCGGCCATCAGCGACGCGGTGTAGATGGGCGTCACGTGGCGCGGATGGGCCTCGAACGCGTCCGACAGCGCCGTGCCCGACCGCACCTTCTCGTAGACGTCGTCCAGCAACCCCTTGAAGACGGGATTGGGGACGTTGCGCCGGAGGATCTCCAGCGATTGCACCAGCGGCATGCCGGCCTTGAGGAGCGTCGCGAGTTCCTGGTTGAAGACGAGAAACTCGTGCTGCTTGATGCGCCCACCGCGCGACCGCGTCAGACCACCGAGCCCGCCCCGCGCGGCCCGGACGTCGAGGACGTACAGCCCCTTGTCCTCGAGTTCACGTCTGAGGGCGGCCTCGCTCTCGGCGGCATAGGTGCCTTCGGAGACCTGCCCTGTCGCGGTGGCGAGCCGACACCGGAACTCCATGAATCAGGAGACCCCCGCCAGGCTCAGCACCTGCCGCACGTAGGCCTGCGTCTCGCGGAACGGCGGCACGCCACCGAAGCGCTGCACGGCCCCTGCGCCGGCGTTGTAGGCCGCGACCGCGAGGCGCACATCGAATCGGTCCAGCAGCGTGCGCAGATGGCGCACGCCCGCGTCGATGTTGGCGGCCGGATCGTAGGGGTTGCGGACCTGGAGGTCGCGAGCGGTGGCGGGCATCAATTGCATCAGGCCCATGGCGCCCTTCCTCGACCGGGCGCGCGCCTGGAAGCGTGATTCGACGGTGATCACCGCATGCACCAGTCGCGGATCGACCTTGTGTCGCGAGGCCGCCGCTTCGATCATCGGCAGGTAGGGGCGGCTGTCGGCGCCGGCGATCTCGGCCAGGGTCAGGGGCCGCGCCGCCGGTGGGCGCGCGAGGGCCACGGGGTCGAGGTCGTCAGGATCGGGATACGGCACCTCGTCCGGGAGCACGTCCCGGATGAGCGCGACGTTGCACTCGAGGTCGCCGCCGCCTCGCAACGCGAGCACGGCCGTCTCGCCATCGATCCGCACGCTGCGCACGGACACGGTGCGACCCGACGTCAGGGTCACGAGTTCGGCCGCCACGCGCGACGGCACCAGGAGCGTCAGCCCCAGCAGTACCACGGCAGCGAATGGACGGAGAAGCACGGACGCCAGTGTAGCAGGGGGCAACGATGCCCTGTGCGGGGAGGGCCCGCTCTCCGAGCGGGCCGTCGGCGCAAGGCGTGGGTGAGGCGACGGCCGGCTCGGAGCGCCGGCCCTACCCCGACACGCCTACTTCGGCTCGATGAAGGCGTGGAAGACGCGAATCCCGAGTTCGCGCGGGTCGGTCGACTGGGCGGCCGGCGTCTGCGCCGGCACGAACGCCTGGTTCACCTCGATGGTGAGGTCGACGTTCTCCGCGTCCCCGAACTGGGCGGCCGTGATGGCAATCCGGCGGATGACTTCCTCGTTGAGCACCAGCGGATAGGTATCGAGCACCTGGTCGCCGATGCGCACGGTGACGGTCTGCCCGGGCACGAGGTCGGGCCGGCCGTCGAAGTGCAGGAAGAAGGTGGCGTCGCGGCGCGGATTGCGGAGCGCGAGCGTGGCCGTCTTCCTGGTCCACTGCCATTCGACCTGCGCGTTCTCGGCAGCGACCTCGGCGTTGTGCCAGCCGTCCTTGAACTGGACGAAGACGTTGTCGGAGGCCGGCAGCAGTTCGATCGTGCCCGCCTTGTAGGCCCGCTGCCCGTCGTTCTCGCCGCCGAGCGGCAGGCGCGCGCCGGTTTCCGGGTCGTACAAGCCGACGCGGACCGTCGTCTGTCCCATGTAGGGGTACTGCGGCACGAACATGGTCCGCGAGTACTCCACGCGCTGCCCCGGCTTCCACGCCTTCGTCGGGGTGGGCGGGAAGTGGTCGTCGGTCCACATCAGCTGGTCGTCCGAGTCCAGGAAGTGGACCAGTACGCGGTATTCCTTGTCGAAGGCCGGCGCATTGGCCGCCACGACGAAGCGATAGGTCAGATCCAGCGGGCTCCCGAGCGGCGCCTTCGCCCGACTGGACGAGAACGTCGCGGTCGCGACGGGAGGCTGATCGTCGACCTTCTTCTTGCATCCGCCCACGGCCGACAGGGCCAGGGCCACGACAACACAGGCGGCAATGGGTTTCACGCCGGAAGACTCCTCGAAGCAAAGGGGTGGCCGCGACCGGACGTCGCAGCAAAACACGCTAGGGTAAACCGTTGCGGCTCGGGGAGCAACATGCTAGAGTCCGCACGATTTCATGGGAGACGCCCTCGGACTCATCGAAACCCGTGGCCTCATCGGCGCCATCGAAGCAGCAGACGCGATGGTGAAGGCCGCGAACGTCCAGTTGATCGCCAAGGAATACATCGGGGCCGGGTACGTCACGGTGATGGCCCGCGGTGATGTCGGCGCCATCAAGGCCGCCACCGACGCCGGCGCCGCCGCCGCCCGCCGGGTCGGCGAACTCATCTCGGTGCACGTCATCCCCCGCCCGCACGCCGAAGTCGAACGGATTCTCCCGAAGCCCGGCCCCGTTCAGGCCGGCAAGTAGCGCTTTCCGGCTCCGCGCGCCCCGCCTCGTCCGGCGGACCGCGCCTGCCCCTGTCGCATGGCCGACGCTCCAGCTGCCAAGCCGTCCTCCGACCGGGACCTCGCCTCCATCGCCGAGGCCCGTCGCCTCGCGCGCGCGGCTCGCGTCGCCCAGGCTCAGCTCGCCGAGCTTCCCCAGGACCGCATCGACGCCATCGTCGACGCCATGGCCGCGGCCGTGACGCCGCAGGTCGAGGCCCTGGCGCGGATGGCCGTGGACGAGACCGGCTTTGGCGTCTACGCCGACAAGATCACGAAGAACCGCTTCGCCGCCGAGCGGGTGTACGAGTTCATCCGGCCGATGCGGACCGTGGGCGTGCTCCGCCGCGACGAGGCCAGGAAGATCATCGAGATCGCCGAGCCGTTCGGCGTCGTGGCGGCGATCGTGCCGTCCACCAACCCGACCTCCACGGCGATCTACAAGATCCTGATTGCGCTCAAGGCCCGCTGCGCGATCGTCATCAGCCCCCACCCGTCGGCCGCCGGTTGCATCAGTCGCACGGCCGAGATCATGGCCGCCGCCGCGGCCCAGGCCGGCGCCCCCGCGGGCGTGATCGGCTGGATGACCACCGTCACGCTCGAGGGCACGCAGGAACTGATGCGGCAGCGCGAGGTGGCGGTCATCCTCGCCACCGGCGGCCTCGGCCTGGTGCGCGCCGCCTACTCGGCCGGCAAGCCCGCCTACGGCGTCGGCCCGGGCAATGCGCCCTGCTATGTGCACCAGACGGCCGACGTCGCCAAGGCCGCGCGCGACATCCTGCTCGGCAAGTCGTTCGACAACGGTCTGCTCTGCTCGTCGCCGAACTCGATCGTGGCTGACCGCGCCATCGACGGCGCCCTCAGGGCGGCGCTGACCGCCAACGGCGGCCACTTCCTCTCTTCCGCCGACGCGCAGGCGCTGGCCGCGGTCCTGGTGACGCCGCAGCGCCTGCCCAACCCCACACTGGTGGGCAAGACCGCCCTCGAGATTGCGCGCATCGTCGGCCTGTCGGTGCCGCCGGGGACTCGGGCCCTGATTGCCGAACTCTCGGGCGTCGGCCGCGAGCATCCCCTGTCCATCGAGAAGCTCTGCCCGGTGCTGTCCTACTTCGTCGTCGACGACTGGCGGGCCGGATGCGAGCGCTGCAAGGAGATTCTCCGTTACGGCGGCATGGGTCACACGATGTCGGTGCACGCCACCGACGACCAGGTCATCCTCGAGTTCGGCCTGCACAAGCCGGCGTTTCGCATCGTGGTCAACACGCCGACCACGCATGGGTCGGTCGGCCTGACGACCGGGCTCGATCCGGCCCTGACGCTCGGCTGCGGCGGCTACGGCGGCAACATCACGTCCGACAACATCTCGCCGATGCACCTGCTCAACATCAAGCGGGTGGCCTATGAACTGCGGCCGGCCTCGGCGCCAGCGGCCCCGTCGCCCGTGCAGGGATCTCCCATGTCCGACACCGGCTCCAGTCTCAGGCCCGCCGTCCCCGAACGCGTCCGGACCCTCGACGCCGCCACGCTGTCCAGCCGCATCGACGGCTTCCTGGCGAGTCGGGGGATCACGACGGACACGGTGATCTCGGTGGGTAGGGACGGCTCTCCGAGCCGTCCGTCGTCTCCCGCTGACGGCCCGCTCGGAGAGCGGGCCCTACCCGCGCCGCCGCCTGGCCCTCCTCCGCCGCTCGAGGTGGAGAACACTGGCCCGGCGGTCGATTTCGTGTGTGAAGACGATGTGCGGCAGGCCCTCAAGGCGGGGCGGCGCATCCGTCTGGCTCCCCGCGCCATCGTGACGCCCGCCGCCCGCGAACTGGGCGACACGCATGCCGTCTTCGTCGGCGACCCGAGCGGCCAGGACGTGACTCGGCTGTCTTGACCCGGCTCCCCGCGGGGTGCTACCTTCCGCGGGTCCGCCGAACGGCTGGATTTCAGTCCAAGTATTTGGATCCTGTCCGGTCAATCCGGACCCCAACTTCGTTCGCAGGTTTCGGCCTGCAGGGAACACCTGACCGGCTCTGCCCTCCCGGCACGAGCCACCCGCCGGTCAGCTGCACATCGGGTGCGGCCGGTCCGGCAGGGGAGCGCCCAGATGCGACGAACGTTCGGGCTGCCTGTTGCAGTCCTCCTCTTGACGGCGGCATGCAGCCGCCACCCCGCCCCGCAGGTTGCGGTGGTGCCGACCCCTGCCGCGCCCACCGCGGCGGCCGTCGTCGCGCCCACGCCCGCGGTGCTGGTCGACCCGACCGCGACGTTGATCGCGGAAGCGGATCGGCTCTTCACGCTTGGTGAGACCGAGTTGTCGCTCGGCCACCTCGAACAGGCCCGCGTCGCCTTCGACAAGGCCGTCGACGTCCTGCTGGATGCGCCGCAGGGCGCCCGCGTGGACCCGAGGCTCCGCACGCACTTCGACCGTCTCGTCGACCGCATCGCGGCGCACGAGACCCTCGCCCTCCAGAAGGGCGACGGCTTCACCGAGAAGCCTTCCGAGCCGGCCGCCATCGATCAGTTGCTGGAGGTGGCCACATTCGCGCCGACCGCACCGGCAGCGCGCGCCGTCGAGCAGACGGTGCAGTTCGATCTCGCCCAGACGTCGCACGACATCCCGATTCCGCTCAACGACCGCGTTCTGCACTACGTGGAGCTGTTCCAGGGGCGGCTCCGCGAGTTCCTGGCGGGCGGTCTGCAGCGAGGCGGCAAGTACCTGCCGATGGTCCAGAGCGTCTTCCGCGCCGAAGGCGTGCCGCTGGATCTCGCGTACGTCCCGCTCATCGAGAGCGCGTTCAAGCCGACGGCACTGTCGCGCGCCAGCGCCCGCGGCATGTGGCAGTTCATGCGCGGCACGGCCGGGGACTTCGGCCTGAAGCAGGACTGGTACATCGACGAGCGCGCGGATCCCGAGAAGGCCACCCGCGCGGCTGCCCGCTACTTCAAACAGCTCTACGGCATGTTCTCCGACTGGCATCTGGCCATGGCCTCCTACAACGGTGGGCCCGGGCGGGTGCAGCGGGCCATGAAGGCGGCGCGCGTCGAGGACTTCTGGGAGCTCACGGCCAACGACCGCTACCTGCCGCGTGAGACCCGCGAGTACGTCCCGATGATTCTCGCGGCCGTGATCATCGCCAAGAACCCCACGCAGTACGGCTTCGAGCCGACGCCCATCGAGACCCTGGCCTACGACAAGGTGCAGGTCGGCAACGCGGTGGACCTCCGGCGCGTGGCCGAGTGGACCGGCGCTTCGATCGACGAGATTCAGGCGCTCAATCCGGAGCTGCGTCGATGGACGACGCCGCTGCGGTTTGCCAACTACGAAGTGAAGGTCCCTGCCGGGACCGGGCCGATCCTGTCGACCAAACTGGCCGCGGCCGGGCCGAGCGAACTCTCCGCGCTGAAGTTCCACACCGTCCGTCGTCGGGAATCGCTGGCCTCCATCGCCCGCACCCTCGGCGTGGCGCGCTCCGACCTCGCGGAAGCCAACGGCATCTCCCAGCGCGCGTCGGTCCGCGCCGGCCAGAAGCTGCTCATTCCTCGCGCGCCGTCGGCGCCCTTGCTCGCCAGTGCCCCACGCACGGCCCCGCCGACCCGGCAGGCCGAGTCGGTGGTCGCGAGCCGCGCCACAGCCACGTCCGATGACGATGACGCGCGGGTGACGACCCATCGGGTGAAGCGCGGTGAGACGCTCTACGGCATCGCCAATGCGTATGACGTGAGCGTGGCCGAGCTGCGCACCTGGAACCGCATGAAGGACACGCGGCTGGACGTGGGCGACCGGCTCACCATTCGCGTGGCCCGGTCGCGCAGCGCTCAGTAGTCGTCGCCGCACCCGTCGTCACCACAGAGGCGCCCGCTCGGGCGCCTTTGTCGTTTCTGCGGATCGCGATTCCCGCATCCTGCCGGCCGCGACCGCGTGGCAGTTTCTGCATGCCGATCAGGCTCGGCGCGCAAGGGACGGCTGTTTCTGGCGCGATTCCGGCTGACCGGCAACCGCCCCGCTCCTTGCAGGAGGGACGGCGTGCTTGCCTCGACGTTCACTGCAGCGCTGGTGGGGGTGTCGGCCGAACTCGTCCACGTCGAGGCCGATGTCAGCCACGGCCTCCCGGGGTTCACCATCGTCGGTCTGCCCGACGCCAGCGTGCGTGAGAGCCGCGACCGGGTCCGCAGCGCCATCCGCAGCGTGGGCCTCGACTTCCCTCCGCATCGGATCACCGTCAATCTCTCGCCGGCCGACCTGCGGAAAGCCGGGAGCAGTTTCGACCTGCCCATCGCCGTGGCGGTCCTCGCGGCCTCCGGGCAGCTGTCGCCAGCGCTGACGGCCCGCGCGGTCGTGCTCGGCGAACTGGCGCTGGACGGGCGGGCGCTGCCCTGTCGAGGGGTCCTGCCAGCCACACTGGCCTCCAGGGCCGCCGACATGGACCTCGTCGTCGTGCCGCGTGGCAACGTCCCCGAGGCCAGGCTGGTGCCCGGCGTGGACGTGCGTGGCGCCAGTACGTTGACCGAGGCCCTCCGTGCCCTGCAGCAGGGCAGCGAGCCGACGCCGCTCCCCCCGGCGGCGATCCCCGGGGGCGCCCAGGTCGATGCGCCCGACGTCGCCGACGTCCAGGGGCAGGCGCTCGCGAGACGTGCGCTCGAGATCGCGGCCGCGGGGCATCACAACCTGCTCTTCACCGGCCCCCCGGGGGCCGGCAAGTCGATGCTGGCGCGTCGCCTGCCGGGCCTGCTTCCGCCGTGGACATTCGAGGAGGCGCTGGAGGCGACGGCCGTGCACTCCGCGGCCGGCCTCGTGCCTCCCGAGGGCGGCCTGCTTCCCCTGCGGCCATTCCGGGCGCCGCATCACACCGTGTCGACGGCAGCGCTGGTTGGCGGAGGCTCGCAGCCGCGGCCCGGCGAGATCAGCCTCGCCCACCATGGCGTGTTGCTCCTCGACGAACTGCCCGAGTTCGAACGTCGCACGCTGGACGTCCTGCGCCAGCCGCTGGAGGACGGGGTCGTCCATCTGGCGCGGGCCACCCGCAGCGTGACCTTTCCCGCGGGATTCCTCCTCGTGGCCGCCATGAACCCGTGCCCCTGCGGCTACCGCGGCCATCCGCGGCGGGCCTGTCGGTGCCGACCGGGAGACGCCGAGCGCTACGCCTCCCGTGTGTCAGGGCCACTGCTGGATCGCATCGACCTCGTGGTGCAGGTGCCGCCCGTGGAGGTGGAGGCCCTGACCGGGCCGAGGGTGACCGCCGAGGGGTCCGAGGCCATTCGCGCGCGAGTAATCGCGGCGAGGCACCAGCAGGCGGGAAGGCAGGGCCGAGTCAACAGTCGCCTGGTGGGCGCGCCGCTCGATGCCCTTCGCAGGGATCCCCGCGTCAGCGGGCTCCTCGCGCAGGCGATGACTCGTCTCGATCTGAGTGCACGCGCCGCAGATCGACTGCTCCGCGTCGCACGCACCATCGCCGATCTGGGCGGATCCACGGGCGTGGAGCGGTCGCATCTGGCTGAAGCGCTGCAGTTCCGGCCGTGCTAGACTGCGCCTTGCCTCGGGAGCCCTCGCCCCCGAGGCACTCCCAATATCCATCTCGCCAGGCGGGAGCACCGGTCCCGGTCGCGGTTCATTCGCGCACCAGGCCCAGGAGAGTGCATGCGTTCCACGCGTTACAGCGTCATCATCGCGAATCGCCGGACCGGAGTGGTCCGCCGCTTCACCCTCTCGCTCCGATCGCTGGCGGTCGTGGCCCTGGTGGTGTGTACGATTCCGGTGTTGATGGCGCTTGGCGCGGCGCGCAAGGCGGCCTGGCAGCGGGCGGCGCTCGAAGCCGAACTGGTGGCGCTGCGCGACGAGAACGGCACCATCCGGGCGGCCACCGGCGCGTTGACATCCCAGATCTCGTCGCTCCAGACGGTCGTCGAGGATCTGTCGCAGTTGTCGCCGAGCGCCGACGAGCGCACCGCGATGGCGCGCCTGCCCCGTGCCGTCCAGCAGCAGGCCCTGGGCGGGCTCTCCCCCGCCGCCGCCCGTCAGGCCCTTGCCGGCCCGACGATGCCGCCGGACCCCATGGGTGTCGTGCGGCAGATGCTGTCCGTGCTCGAGACGCGACTCGAAACGGCGCGTCCGCGCCTCGAGCGGCGTGCCGCACTGGCCCGCGCCACGCCGGCCATCTGGCCAGCCCTCGGCGCCCTGAGTTCGGGCTTTGGCGCCCGGCGCGACCCGTTCACGGCGGCGGCCAGCATGCATCCGGGGCTCGACCTCGATGTCGACCTCGGCGCGCCGGTGCACGTGACGGCCGACGGCGTCATCAAGGACGCCCGGTACCACCCCGAGTATGGCAACCTCGTCATCGTGTCGCACGGCTTCGGCATCGAGACGCGGTACGCCCATCTGTCGCGCCACGCCGTGCGTCCCGGCCTCTCGGTCACCCGCGGGCAGATCGTCGGGTACGCCGGCTCGACCGGTCGCTCCACGGGCACCCATCTCCATTACGAGGTGTGGATCGACGGCCGCGCCGTCAATCCGTTGCAGTACCTCGTCGCGCGAGACGCGTCGTCGTAGCTCGTTCCGCCGTCCCGGCGGCCCCTGAACGTCCGCCGTCGCCGAGCGATGCAGGCGCGGGCAGGGTTGCCTCGTTCGGTCCCCTTCCCTACAATCGAAGGATCGCGGTGCCCGCTTCCGGGTCCGCCATCTGGTAGTCACCCTTTGGTTCTCGACACCCTTCTCTCCAAGGTCATCGGCACGCAGAACGAACGCGAGCTGAAGCGGATCCAGCCGCTCGTCGCTCGCATCAACGGGCTCGAGCCATCCATGCAGCAGCTGAGCGACGCCCAGTTGCGCGGCAAGACTGCCGAGTTCAGGGAGCGTTTCGCCAAGGGGGAGACGCTCGACGATCTGCTGCCCGAGGCCTTCGCCGTGGTCCGCGAGGCCGGTCGCCGCGTGGTGCACATGCGCCACTACGACGTCCAGTTGATCGGCGGCGTCGTGCTGCACCGCGGCCGCATCGCCGAGATGAAGACCGGCGAGGGCAAGACCCTGGTCGCCACCTTGCCGGCCTACCTCAATGCGCTGGCCGGTCGAGGCGTGCACGTCGTGACGGTGAACGACTACCTCGCGCGGCGCGACTCGGAGTGGATGGGGCGCATCTACCGCTTCCTCGACATGAGCGTCGGCGTCATCCAGCACGACCTGCGCGACGAGGAACGGCAGCGCCAGTACGGCGCCGACATCACGTACGGCACCAACAACGAGTTCGGCTTCGACTACCTGCGCGACAACATGAAGTTCGACCTGTCGCAGATGGTGCTGCAGCGGGGCCACTTCTTCGCCATCGTCGACGAAGTCGACAGCATCCTCATCGACGAGGCGCGGACGCCGCTGATCATCTCCGGCCCGGCCGAGGAGTCGACCGACCTCTACTACGAGGTGG